>ERZ1106983.202-NODE-202-length-85177-cov-19.123129_pt1 | contig 85177 bp, 109 predicted proteins | sample MGYA00403693_ERZ1106983 | MGnify/ENA primary metagenome ERZ1106983 (study PRJEB35170, sample SAMEA104062420) | human gut metagenome | biome: human gut; feature: human-associated habitat; material: faeces | place: Denmark | collected 2012-07-13 ...
GTTCCTTCACGGAGAAAACGGAGAGGGTGTTGACAAGCAGACCGATGATGGCGTAAATGATTGCAATAGTGCGCCAACTGGCAGCACCGCCGCCCAGTGCCGTGACAGCACCCAGCGTAATGGACTGGATGAGCAAACTGGTTGCAAAGGCGAACATGAAACGCCAAGAGCCCATCTCGACCTGTTCGGCACTGTTCTTCGTGACAAGAGCAGTCAGTGCAGAGTAAGCAATGTTGTTGGCAGTGTAGAATACAGCGTTCAGCAGAGTATACGCGATCAGGAACCATGCGTACTGTGCAAACTGTCCCAGATTGGTGGGGATGGCGAAGATTGCCACCAGCGTGATGGCGCAGCCAATGTAGCCGTACAGCATCCAAGGACGGGCTTTGCCCATTTTGGAGTGCGTTTTGTCAATCAGAGAGCCGAAGAAAATGTCCGTCACACCGTCCAGCAGCTTGGAAAATGCAATCAGAGTGCCGACAATACCGGGGTTCAGGCCAACGGTGTTGGTCAGATAGATCATGACGAAGGAGGACAGGAACGCATACACCACGTTGCCCGCAATATCGCCTGAACCATAGCCGACTTTATTATACCACTTTAGATAACGCTTCTCAGTCATTGTGCTTTCTCCCATCTTGCTTGTTTTGTGTGGGCGAGACCAATCTGCTGCGCACTTCAGACTGGAATTGTCATTCCGCAAGTTGCCCAAATCTCTTGCGTTTCGTCTGAAAATATTATAGAATCTAATGGAGCGAAAAGATATAGACAAGATGAAACAAAATATGCACAAAATCAAAGAGTTTGTAATTTTTTGATAGAACATTTTCCAAATCACTGTAAAATCTCTGAAGATGAGGAGGACGCAGGGATGTATTTCAACTCAGGATATTTGAACAACTCCCGTTTGGATTTCAAAGACTACTCAAAGCCGCTGGTCGTAGGCAGTTGCGGCACTTATCGCTTGAAAAAACGCCCTAAGCTACCTACTTTTTGGGCAAAGGGTCGCAGAGACTATCAAATCCTCTATGTGGCATCTGGTAAAGCACACTTCTGGTTCGATGGTGTTGAGGAAGTGGTGACTTCTGGACACATGGTGCTTTATCAGCCGAAAGAAGTCCAGAAGTATGTTTATTATGTAGAAGATCACCCGGAGGTGTTCTGGATTCACTTTACAGGATACGATGTCAAAAACATCCTGAACTATCACGGGATCCCCTTGGACAAGCACGTTCTTTACAGCGGCACACTGCCGGACTACAAGATGCTGTTCCGAAAGATCATCCGGGAACTGCAGCAATGTGAATATGGCTATGAAGACTATATTGCTTCTTTATTCGACATCATTCTGCTTTTAGTAAGCCGGCAACAGCAGGAAAGCGAGAAAACAACTACAAGCATCCCGGAAGAGATCGAAGCCGCCGTTGCCTACTTTAACGAGAACTATAACACAAAGGTCAGTGTGGACGATTACGCAGAATCGCTGCATATCAGTACGAACTGGTTTATCCGTAATTTTAAGCAGTACATGAAAATAAGCCCTGCACAATACATCCTGTCTCTTCGGATGGTAAATGCACAAAGCTTGTTGGAGAACACCGAATACAATATTGGAGAAATTGCAGAGATCGTAGGGTATGATAACCCACTCTATTTTAGCCGGGTATTCAAGAAAGAGTATGGTGTCAGTCCGGTACAGTACCGAAAGAATCTGGAAGAATCTACTGAAAAATGAGTTTGTTGATCATCGGATGAGCCAGCCGTAATCCTGTCTGCAATCTACCACATAATCTGCATAAACCGTATTATCTACGATCTGGAAGATGAGCATATAGCGGTTTTCAAACAGGATAAATCGGTAAGCATTTTTGGGAATGTATTCGCCTTTGAGCCATGGGCAGCGCTGCGGCATCTGCTCCAAAGACTTTGCAGCCTTTTCAAATTCGACTGTAAGCCGCTCTGCTGCTGCAGGACTGACCTGTGCCAGAAATGCGGCATGGGACACCAGCATCTGAGCAGCCCGTGCCGATACGATCACGCGGTATTTATTTTGCTGCTCCATGTCCGGCGGCCTCCTTGATCGCGCAGCGCATCATGGAAGTGACCTCGTCAATCGAATAGCCCTCGCTTCCACGCATCCGATCCTCTTCCACGGAAAGCAGCTCTTCACGGAGCTTCAGCATTTTTTCACGGCGGTTGTAGGTATCGATGTCCATGACGACTAAATCACCCTCGCCGTTCTTGGTAAGAAAAATCGGCTCGGCGGTTTCTCTGCACAAATCAGCAATCTCGTTGTAGTTCTGGCGAATCGCTGCAGATGGACGGATATTCATAAAAGCACCTCCTGCTCCTGTGCAACCTATCCATAATAGTAAAATTCTAATTATATTATACCCATATTGTGCAACGAAGTCAATGCGGACAACGGTTGATTCGTTCTCCGCTTCCACCACTTTCACGGTTGCAGACCCTAAATTCATGCTGGACATTTGCGCAAAATTATGGTATAATGCATTCTGCAATTGCGGGTATAGTACATCGGCTAGTATATCAGCCTTCCAAGCTGAGGAGGTGGGTTCGATTCCCATTACCCGCTCCACAAGACCTGAACCTTGAATGGTTCGGGTCTTTTCTTTTTATCCGGGCAGCCATCTTGCCAACCGGCGGCGGAAATGCTACAATAGAGCCATAAAACGCTGAAAGGGGAACGCTGCTATGGAATTCCGCGATAAACCGATGGAGAACCTTATCCGCCTGCAGGAGAAGGATATCTGCAAAAACATCAACGCCCTGCTGCTGGAGGGCGAGCAGATCGTGGGCGCTTACAAGACGGTGCGCGATCAGGTGGTGTTCACCAGCCACCGCATCATCATGGTGGATATGCAGGGGGTCACGGGCACGCGGCAGCAGCTTTTTGTGCTGCCCTACCGCAAGGTGCTGCACTACGGCATCCAGACGGCGGGCTTTGGCGATCCGCTGCAGGCGTCCCAGCTGACGGTCTGCTTTGCGGACGGTCACGAGGCCAAGTTCGGCTTTATCGGGCAGAAGGACCTGTTTCAGGTGGCAAACGCCATCAGTGCCCGCATTTTGTAAGAAAAATTATGAACCAAAGCCGCTGCACAAGGTTTTGTGCGGCGGCTTTTTTTACGCATTTTTGCGGCTGGTTGTATACAAAACGCATGAAAATTTGGAACAAAGAGTAAAACAATGTGCCAAAATAGGCGAAAAACTGAGAAACGCAAAACTTTGTGCCACAAGATAAAAACATGATTGACATTTTGTTTTATCTCGCGTACAATTCGGGGCACAAGGCAGTCCCGCTGTTGCGGGACAAAAAGCACGAATACAGGCATATTGTCGCATTGCGGCAAAAAGAATGGGAGGACCTTACCATGTCAACCAAATTTTCCCGTAAAACGTTCCTGAAGGGCAGCGTTGCCGGTCTGGGCATGATGGCGCTCAACGTGTGCACCGCCGGGGCAGCCTCTGCTGCCGAGCCCGCAGCCGCCGCAGCGGAGGATACCAACTCCCTGAACCTCGTCCCTAAAAAGGCGGCCTCGGTCAAGGTGACCAGCCGCGGCAGCGTGAGCGGCGGCTGGCAGGGCGAGCCGGTGTTCCCCAACTGGAAGGGTCTGGACGATACGCTGGCCATGAACCACATGTACACCTTTGTGGGCTACGCAGGGCAGGGAACGCTGTGCGTGGAGCCCGAGGCGGGCGTGACCGGTTTTAACCTGTTCGTCAATAACCGCCAGATCAACACCGCTGCCATGGCGGCAGGCGGCGTGTGGAACGTGGATATTTCCGGCCAGACCATCAACGGCCGCAACACCATTCAGGTGGGCGGCATCCGTCCCCGCGGCAAAAAGGTGACCGTGCGGGTGGGCTACCCCACCGTGCAGGAGGGTAGCCTGCAGGACGTGGGCATCGACCGCGATGCACTGGAACTGCTGGAGCAGATCATTCAGGCAGATGTGAACAACGGCTTCCCCAGCGCACAGATGGCTGTTGTGAAAAACGGCAAGCTGGTGTATCAGAACGCATGGGGCAAGGTGAACTCCTATAATCCGGACGGCACCCCCAAGACCGACAGCCCGGCTGTGACCAACGATACCCTGTACGATCTGGCCTCCAACACCAAGATGTACACTGCAAACTACGCATTACAGTACCTCGTCACGCAGGGCAAGGCCAATTTGGACAGCCGTCTGGTAGACCTGCTGGGCAGCGCCTTTGTGGAGGACACCATCGACATTACCTACAACGGCTACGAGAACCCGGGCCTGAAGGTCAACAAGCAGTGGAAGGCAGAACTGACCCTGCGCGATATCCTGCGCCATCAGGCAGGCTTCCCTGCAGACCCCCAGTACCACAACGATTCCTTTGACCAGTGCTCTCAAAAGACCGTCCCCGGTGCTACCAACGTGCTCTTCTCCGGTTGGGACGGCAGCGCTGCAACACGCGCCGCGACCCTCAAGTCCATCTTCAAGACCCCGCTGATGTACAAGCCGGGCACCAAGACCGTTTACTCCGACGTGGACTATATGCTGCTGGCCTTCGCCATTGAAGCCATCACCGGCAAGGGCTTGGACGCCTTCCTGAAGGAGACCTTCTGGGATCCCATGGGTCTGACCCATACCACCTACAACCCCCTGCTGAACGGCTTTGCCGCCAACGATTGCGCCGCTACCGAGCTGAACGGCAACACCCGTGATGGTGCCATCTCCTTCACCGGCGTGCGCACCGCTACCATTCAGGGCCAGGTGCACGACGAGAAGTGCTACTACGCGATGGGCGGTATTTCCGGCCATGCGGGCCTGTTCTCCAACGCTACCGAGTTGGCAAAACTGGCCTCTGTCATGCTCACCGGCGGCTACGGCGAGAACCGCTACTTCTCCCGCAACGTGATGGACGCCTTTACCGCACCCAAGAAGGAGGACGCTGCCAACTGGGGTCTGGGCTGGTGGCGTGAGGGTGACAACCAGCGCTGCTGGTATTTCGGTACACAGGCACCCTCCAATACCATTGGCCATCAGGGCTGGACCGGTACGTTGACCATGATCGACCCCGTGGAGGATCTGGTGGTGGTGTACCTGACCAACAAGATCAACTCCCCGGTCACCGATAAGGCCGCGAATCCCAATAAGTTCAATGGTAACTGGTATACGGCTTCTACGCTGGGTTTTGTGGCACAGCTGCTGTATCAGGGTCTGCAGAACCACGGCACCGACCCCAACAACGCTTACAGCGCCCTGCTGGAGGATATGGCGGAAAGCAAGTTTGCGCTGGTGGCCGAGGGCGGCAGCGTGCCTGCCACCCACCCGCTGGTGCGCTCCGGTTATGCCGTGCTGGAGGCTATGGCTGCCCACGCCAACGCCACCCACTCTTATCTGGATCGCAACTATTTCAACGATGCCCTCACCCTGCTGGATGATACCCGCGATGCAGAGGAACTGGCAAAGCTGAAAAAGATGCTCAATAAGTTCTGAACGCAGTTCTTTACAAATAACTGAATAAATAGCAAAGGGACTGCCGCACCAAATGAGGTACGGCAGTCCCTTTAACTTTAGCAGGCTGGACCCTTTCAGGTGTGCGCCGTTTTGCGCACCAGCTGCCGGTGCATCAGCGCCATCAACACCAGAAATACCAGCAGATAGAAGGGGAATAGCGCCGGGGTGATGTTATTGGCAAGCAGGCCGAACAGCGGCGGCATGGCAAGATTGCCCACATAGGCGCTGCTCATCTGGATGCCGATGACGGCCTGAGAATTCTGTGCGCCGAAATGCGCCGGGGTGGCGTGGATGATGCTGGGGTAGATGGGCGCACAGCCCAGCCCTACCAGCACAAGCCCTGCCAGCGCAAAAGCCTGCACCCCGGGCAGCAGCAGGGCGGCAATGCCCACGCCCAGCACCGCAAACCCCAGACGGATCATCTGGTCGTCGCTCAGTTTTAAGGTCAGAAAGCCGCAGACGCCCCGTCCCACCGTGATGCCGATGTAGAACAGGCTGGCAAAGCTGGCAGCCGTCTGGGCGGGAACCTGCCGCACAAGGGTCAGGTAGCTGCTTGCCCAAAGCCCGGCGGTGGTCTCCAGTGCGCAGTAGCAGAAGAAGCAGAGCATCACTTCCTTCGCGCCCGGCAGCGCGAACACCTGCGGCAGGGTCAGCGCCTTGGGCGCGGTGCCGTCCGGGGCGGCGTCGGGGTGTTTATGCCACAGGGGCAGGCTGCAAAAAAGCACGGCAGAAAGTGCGATCTGGAACAGGGCGATGTACCGGTAGCCGCTGTTCCAGCCCAGCCCGCCGGAAAGCGCCGCGCCCATCACCACAGGGCCGATGGTGGTGCCTACGCCCCACATACAGTGCAGCCAGCTCATGTGGCGGCTCTGGTAATGCAGAGCAACGTAGTTGTTCAGGGCGGCATCCACGCTGCCCGCGCCCAAGCCGTAGGGGACAGCCCACAGACAGAGCATCCAGAACCGGCCGGAGATCGAAAAGCCGAACAGCGCCGCAGCGGTCATGCCCACGCTGAGGGCGGTCACTCTGCCCGTGCCCAGCGCCCGGGTGAGCCGGTCGCTGTTCAGGCTGGAAACGATGGTGCCCAGCGAGATGATCATGGACAGGATGCCCGCGTAGGAGAAGGGGACGCCCAGCTGAGGGTACATGGTGGGCCATGCAGATCCCAGCAGGGAATCCGGCAGGCCAAGGCTGATAAAGGCTAAGTAAATAATGGGCAGCAAAAGCTGTGTCATAGGAAGCGTTCCTCCACAGATGATTTGATGGCGTGCTCCGCAGTGTATGCGGGTGCGCTATAAGAATAACATGACCGGACGGGAAATCATAGGGCAAAAGCGCCTGCTTTTTACAACAAAACAGGCGCTTTTTGATTTGATTCGTGAAAATGCGTTTGCCGCAACCCACAGGCCGCGGCAAACATGAAATATAAACAGATTTAGTGTTCGCTGTTTTTTTCCAGATACACGGTGGTGGAGGGGAAGGCGAAGTCCACACCGTTTTTCTGCATCACGTCCATCAGGTCGAGATTCAAATCGTTCTGCATCTGCAAAAAGCGGGTCATGTCGGCGGTGCGCAGGTAGGCGGACACCAGCAGGTCGATGCTGGAAGCGCCGAAGCCGCTCAGCTCCACCAGCACCGAGTCCTCGTAGGTGTAGGGGCTGGCCTTGAGCATGGCGGTCAGGTCTGCCATCAGCTGCTCCAGCTGAGGACGGGAGGTATCGTAGGTGACCCCGAGGGTGAAGCGGTACAGCCGCTTGTTGCGCAAGGTGCCGTTGTTGACGGTGGCAGAGCTGACCGTGCTGTTGGTCAGGATGTACACCGAGTTATCCAGTGCGCGGACCTTGGTGGAGCGGAAGTTGATGTCCACCACCTCGCCGGAAACATCGCCCACGGTGATCCAGTCACCGATGGAAAAGGGCCGGTCCAGCAGGATGACCAGCCCGCTGAACAGATTTTTGGCGCTGTCCTGCGCCGCCAGAGAGATGGTCAGACCGACAAGACCCGCACTGGCTACGATGCTGCCCACCGGCAGGCCGGTCTCCTGTGCCATGGTCATAACGCCCAATACCACGATGAAAACTTTGTACAGCTTGTTCAGCAGGGTGGTCAGGGTGCGGTTGGCGCGCACCTCCTCGCCGCAGTTTGCCAGCAAAAGGTCGGTAAGGTCGGCGGCGGCGTACAGTCCCTGACACACAAAAAAGGTGGCGGCCAGCTCAAAGACTGTGAGCAGAAATTTGCTCACGCCGCTGATTGCCCACGGCAGGCTGGCAGCTGCGGCATAGATGAACGCCGCAAGGGTGAGCCGCTGCAGCGGCACGGCAAAGCTGCGCAGCAGAATGGGCGTACCTGCCAGCCGCCAGCTGCGGCGCAGCAGGGCAGGGCACACCCGGCGGGACAAAAGCTGCCGCGCCAGCCAGCCAAGCACCAGCAGCAGCGCCGCGCACACCACCCGGGCGGCAAAGGCTGCCCAGCCTTCCAGCAGCAGCGAGCCAAGTTCAAAAACAAGACCACGGATCGAGAAAATCATGGAAAACCTCCTGTGTTTTTTCACAACGCATATTATGATAGCATACTCTGCCGCCCGGGGCAAGGAAAGAACGGTGAAAACGCACTTTGATAAAAAATGCGCAAACTTTTCGAAAAGGGGGCTTGACAGCGCCGCAGTACCGCGCTATACTCTTGGTCAGAAAGTTCGTTTCAGGGCGGGGTGCAATTCCCCACTGGCGGTAAAGTCCGCGACCACCCGCAAGGGTGCTGACCCGGTGCAACTCCGGGACCAACGGTATAGTCCGGATGCAAGAAACGGCAGGCAAATTGCGTCTGTGCGCCCTGTTGCAGTTTTTTGGTTGCAGCAGGGCGCTTTTTGGTTTGTCTTTCCGGTTCGATCCAGCGCGAAAAGGGCTTTCCGAACAAATTTGAACGGGGCGTACACCCCGGGGAGGACAACTACCATGAAAAAGAATACCACCCACAACCTGACCGTTGCCGCCATGCTCAGCGCGGTCGCCTTTATCCTGATGTTCATTGAGTTCCCGCTGCCGATGCTCATCCCGTCCTTCGTCAAGATGGACTTCTCCGACCTGCCCGCCCTGCTGGGTGCCTTTGCACTGGGCCCGGTGTACGGCGTGGTCATCAGCTTTATGAAGAACCTGCTGCACATCATCATCAAGGGCACCTCCACCGCCTGCGTGGGCGAGCTGTGCAACTTTATGCTGGGCGCGGTGTTCTCCGCTGTGGCGGGCTTTATCTACAAGCGCCATAAGAGCCGCAAGACCGCTATTCTGGGCGCTATCGCCGGTGCAGCCGCCATGGCGGTGTTCAGCGTGCCCTCCAACTACTTCATCACCTACCCGGCCTATGTGCAGTTCTACCATATGCCGCTGGAAGCCATTCTGGGGATGTATCAGGCTATCCTGCCCTCTGCCGACAGCCTGATCAAGTGCCTTGTGATCTTTAATATGCCCTTCACGCTGGTCAAGGGTCTGCTGGACGCCGTGTTGTGCCTGCTGATCTATAAGCCCCTGTCTCCCATCCTGCACGGCCGCAAGTAAGCTGCTGAAACAAGAGAGCCGGAAAGTCCGCGGACTTTCCGGCTCTTTCTCTGTTTGGAGGGAGTTTGCTGCCGAAGAAACTCCCTCAGTCACGGCTTGCGCCGTGACAGCTCCCTCGGAGATGGAGCCCTTGGCATAGCGATGATGTTTCCGGCTAAAGTGTACAGTTTGCGGATGCGTCAGGTGTTTGCGGACATTCTAGCTCTCTTTCTTTAGAGGGCTCGCCCTCTCAGTCACCTGCGGTGACAGCTCTCCCAAAGGGAGAGCCTTTGGCAGTCCACGCAAAGTTCATCTCTTTGCCAAGGCCTCTCCCTTTGGGAGAGGTGGATGCGAACGCAGTGAGCAGACGGAGAGGGCGAGGACGCTGACAAGGTGCTTTTTACGCCAGCGCGCCCTTATCCAGCCATCTGCCACGCGCCATGCGCAGCAAAAACAGTGCGCCGCGGGTGCAAAGTTCGGCGCACATGGCTGCCCATACGCCCACCAGCCCAAAGTGGGGAGCCAGCAGAACAGCCAAGGTCAGCCGCACGCCCCACATACTGATAAGGTTCAGCACAAAGCAGCCGGTGCTGTCGCCCGCGCCCTGCATGGAGCCGCTGGCCACGATGCTTGCCCCGAACATGGGCTCGGCAAAGGCTTCGATGCGCAGCACCCGTGTGCCCAGCGCAATAACGGCGGCATCGGCGGTGAAGATGCCCATCAGCTGCGGGGCAAACACATACAGCCCCACGCCGGTAAGCGCCATGATGCCCATGCCCATGGCGGTGCACAGCCATGCAAAGCGCTTTGCCATGTCCCGGCGGTTTGCGCCCACGGCCTGTCCCACCAGTGCAAGGGCGGCGTCCTGAATGCCGTAGCCCGCCATGTAGCACAGGCTCTCGGCGCTGACGCCCAGACTGTTGGCGGCAATGGCGGTGGTGCCCAGCCCGGACACGATGCGCACCAGCAGCACCTGCGCCGAGGACAAAGCGGCGCGCTCTGCCGCCAGCGGTGCACCCACCTTCCATACGTTGTGCAGACAGGCGCGGGTAATGCGCCACGCGCCGGGTTTGCGGATGCACAGTGGGCCGTCTCGCAGCAGCAGAACGCCCAACGCCAGCGTACCGCCCACTGCGTTGGCAAGGGCTGTGCCCAGCGCCGCGCCCGGCACGCCCCAGCCCAGACCCCAAACCGTGAGGTTTTGACCGAACACCGTCATCTCCCGGGTGGGGTTGATGAGGAAAAAGTTGAAGATGATGTCCAGCACGCAGGTGAAGATGCTGATGAGGCCGGGGGTCAGGGCATCACCGGTGGAGCGCAGCATGGCGGCGTAGGTGCCCATGGCCATAATGAAGGGCAGGGACGCCGACCAGATGGCAAAATAGGCCGAGGCGTTTGCCTGCAGTGCCGTGTCTGCGCCCAGCCACCCGGGCAGAAACCGGCTGATGCCCACGCCGAAGGCGGCAGCGGCAAGCCCCACCACTAAATTGAACAGCATGGACTGCCGCAGCACGCCCCGGGCGTCCTGCTGGCGGTCTGCGCCCAGATACTGCGCCACCTGAATGGAAAACGCCATGCACAGCCCCGCCAGCATCCCGTGCAGCAGCCATGTGCTGGAGCTGACGATGCCGATGGAAGCGGTGGCGGCGGCGCCGATATGCCCCACCATGGCGGCGTCGATGTACTCCATGGCGGTAACTACGATCTGCTGCAAAATGGAAGGGATGCTCAGCGTCAGCGCCACCTGTGCAGTGTGGCGCAGCGGCACCTGCTCGCCCTGCCGCATCCGGGCAGAGAGCTGCTCAAGGGTAATGGACATGAAACCTCCTGCGTTGTGGGTGAAAATACAGACTAACATACTATTATAAAGAGCGGCGGGAGAAAAGTCAATCCGCAGCGAATTTTGCCGCCGGGATTGATTTTTGGGCAAGGGCGTGATACACTCACAAAGGACTATACAGAAAGAAAGAGGAATGTTATCTTATGATCCAAATGCTTACCTCTGTCATCGGGCAGCGGGGCGTGGATGCCATGGCATTTTTGCTGGCGTTCGCCCTGACCGCCCTGACGGATTCCATTTTCCGCGATAAACTGCCCCACGACCATGGCCGCGCCTTTGCGGTGAACGGCGAACTTTCCAAGGGCAAGGCGCGCGGCTCCGGATTGATCTTTGTGCTGTGCATCGCGCTGGTGTCGCTGGCGTTTCTGCCCTTCACCACCGAGTATGTGGTGTATAATGTGCTGCTGATCGCTTCCATGCTCTCCGGCTATCTGGACGATGCCGCCGAGACCGCGTGGAACGAGTACAAAAAGGGCATCATCGATTTTGTCATTGCGGTGCTGGCGGGCGTCACCTACCTGAACTTCAACGGCTGCGGGGTGCACTTTTTGCAGTGGAGCTTCACGCTGCCCTACGCGGTGTACCTGCTGCTCATCGTCATCCTGATCTGGGCAAGCATCAACGTGGTCAACTGTACCGACGGTGTGGACGGCCTTTCCGCCAGTCTGGCGGTGGTGACCATCGGCACCTACCTGCTGGCCTATAAGACCGAGCTGGGCACCTACGCCACCGCCGGTGTGGTGTTCATCGGTGCGCTGCTGGCCTACCTGTGGCTCAACGCCAAGCCCTCCAGCCTGCTGATGGGCGACGCCGGCAGCCGCGCCATGGGCTTTTTCATCGCCATACTGTCCCTCAAGTGCGGTCATCCGTTCGCCTTCCTGCTGGCGGCTATCGTGTTCATCGCGGACGGCAGCCTGGGCATTCTGAAGATCAGCCTGAAGCGTTTTCTGCACATCTGGATTTTGAAAAACACCCTGACCCCTCTCCACGACCATGTGCGCAAGCGCAAGGGCTGGAGCGACGAGCAGGTGGTAGCCCGCTGGCTGATTCTGCAGTGCGTGGCTTCGGCTCTGCTGCTGCTCCTTGTGCGGGGGTAAACAGCACGCTATAAAACCAAAGAACAACACCCTCAGACCTTTGCGCCTGAGGGTGTTGTTTTGTTATTCATCCGTAGAAAGCGGATCTATCCGTTCTTTGACGGCTAGATCGATCGCCGTGCAAACGCCCTGAAAATTGCGCTCGACATCCAAGTTTGAAAAGCGCAAAACCTTTACACCATACTGTTCCAGAACAGCCGCACGCTCTTTATCGTAGATAAGCCCCTGTTCATCGTAATGCTGAGAGCCGTCCAGCTCGACCACCAGTCTGGCGGCATGGCAGTAGAAGTCGGCGATAAAATAGTCGATCGTTTTTTGCCGCTGAAACCGAATAGGATAATTACGCAAAAAACCAAACCAAAGATGTTGCTCTTGCTTTGTGGCTCTTTTGCGCAGTTCTTTTGCGCGTGGAATGATTTTTCCCTGATATGGCAAAGACATAGATAAACTCCTTAAAAACTCCCTCAGTCACGGCTTACGCCGTGACAGCTCCCTCGGAGATGGAGCCCTTGGCATAGCGATGACGTTTCCGGCTAAAGTGTAAAGTTTGTGGTTACGTCAGGAGCCCCATCCCAGAGGGGGCTGTCGAGCGCAGCGAGACTGGGGGAGTTTACACCCCTGCCTTTTTCCCCGCCGCCTGCACCACATGGCCTACCAGCACCGAGGTGGTCACGGTGCCCACGCCGCCGGGCACGGGGGTGATGGCGTCCACCACCGGCTCTGCGGCGGCAAACTGCACGTCACCGCAGAGTTTGCCCTCCTCGTTCACATGGATGCCCACGTCCACGACGGTTTGACCTTCCCGCAGGCAGTCCGCGCCCACAGCGCCCATTTTACCCATGGCCACCACCACGATGTCCGCCTGCCGGCACACTTCCGGCAGGTTCCGGGTGCGGGAGTTGCACAGGGTGACGGTGGCGTTTTCCCGGTCCAGCATCATGGCTGCGGGCTTGCCCACCACAAGGCTGCGCCCCACCACCACGGCACGCTTGCCGGAAAGGGGGACGTTGTAATACTTCAAAATTTCCATGCACGCCTGCGCGGTGCAGGGAGCATAGCCCAGATCGGTGTTGGTGAACACCCCAGCCAGCGAAGCGTCCGTGATGCCGTCGATGTCCTTTTCCGGGCGCAGGGCGGCGCGGACGGTGCGGTCATCGAACTGCTTGGGCAGGGGACGGAACAAAAGACAGCCGTGGATGCCGTTATCGGTGTTCACCTCGTCCAGCACCCGGAGCAGCTGCTCCTGCGTGGCGTCGGCGGGCAGCACGAACTGCCGGACGGCAACGCCCACCTTGCCGCAGCGGGTCATCACGCCCCGCTCGTAGGAGAGGTCATCCTCTCGCTCGCCCACACGCACCACCGCCAGCGTGGGGGTGATGCCCTTGGCTTTCAGCTGCTCGCAGAGTGCGGCGTTGCGCTCGTTCATGGCGGCCACCACCGGCGCGCCCTTTAAAATCGTTGCCATATACTTTCCCTCATTTATGATATTATTTGTTGCGGAGTTTCCCGCTGACGGCGGTGAATATCTCGTCTGCCCGGGGCACAAACTCTGCCAGCAATGCGTCTGCCCGGGCGTCCAGTACGGCGGCGCGGGCGCGGTCTGCCATCAGTTTCGTGTTGATGAACACATTCAGACTTGCAGCCTGCAAAGCGGCCTTGCACAGCACGGCAGCACATCCCGCGTCCGATACCGCCAGCACGCTGCCCTTCGCGGCGTACTGTCCCGCCAGCGCGATGCCCTCGGCGCACTTTTCCATGATCTGCAGCGGCACGGCGCTTGCACCGTCCAGCGCGGCTTCCAGCACAGCAGCCTTGTGCGCGGCCTGCTCCGGGGTGTCCTTGGGCAGACCGTAGGCCGCAGCCAGCGGCGCAAAGGCGTCAGCATCGGCCTGTACCAGCGCTTCCAGCTCCAGCCGAAGGACTTCAGCCCGGGCGTTCAGTGCCTGAATGTCCGCTTCCACGGCGGCGTACTTCTTTTTGCCGGTGGTCAGGCAGCCCACCATGTTGCCCAGCGCCACACCGGCAGCGCCTGCCAGCGCGGCGGTGCCGCCGCCGCCCGGCGTGGGCGCTTTGCTGGCAAGCTGTGCCAGAAACTGCGCGCAGCTTAGATCCTTCATTTCCATGTGTAGATACCCCTCTCTGTTACAAAGGCGTCCAGCCGCTGGTCGTGGGCGTCCACGGCGGCGCGGGGGACGCGCTGAACCTCCAATGCAATGCCGATCTTCACCGCCCGGGTGCAGCGGGGCAGGTAGCGGTCGTAGTAGCCCTTGCCCATGCCCACCCGGCGGCAGTCTGCGTCAAAGGCGGTGCAGGGCACCAGCACCAGATCCAGCTGCTCCGGCTGCAAAAGCGCGGAGCGTTCCGGCACCGGCGCACGGATGCCGTACTGCCCCACCGCCCAGCCATCCGCGCCCGGCACGGCTGCGATAAGGGTAAAGCCCTCGCCGCACACCGGGTAGGCTACCGTCTTGCCCTGCCGGACAGCTTCGGCAGCCACGGCGGCAAGGTCGGCTTCGCCCCCAAAGGCTGCGTAGAGCAAAAGGGTATGGGCGGCGCGGTAGGCGTCCAGTTCCAGCACCCGGCGGCACAGCGCCGCGTTGGCGGCGGCGCGCTGCGGTGCATCCAGCGCCTTGCGGGCGGCACGGCCTGCGGCACGCTGCGCCTGTTTTTCCTCGGCAATGGTCATACAAAACACCTCGCTTCACCTGTGGGGGAGGATACTTGAAAAATATACAAAATCGACAGCGCATTTTTATACAAACATAATAAACACTTCAGACAAAAAAAGCAAGCCTTTTGGCGAAAAGAGGATTGAAGCCGCCGCCGCTTTCTGCTATGATTATGTTACAGCAGCAAGCGCCGTGCGGGCGCTGCGCTGAGAGGATCTGCAACATTTTGTGGAGAGGGGCAAGTAAAATGTACAAGGATATGATGGACACCATCGGCATGGTCAATGCAGCCGACCCGGAACTGGGCGCAGCCATGGAGCGGGAGCTGACCCGTCAGCGCGAGAACATTGAGCTGATCGCCAGCGAGAACATCGTCTCGCCCGCCGTGATGGCAGCGATGGGCAGCGTGCTGACCAATAAGTACGCCGAGGGTCTGCCCGGCAAGCGCTACTACGGCGGCTGTGTCTATGTGGACGAGGTGGAGAACATTGCCATCCAGCGCGCCTGCCAGTTGTTCGGGGCAAAGTACGCCAACGTCCAGCCCCATTCCGGCGCACAGGCCAACCTTGCCGTGTATTTTGCCCTGCTGGAGCTGGGCGATACCGTCATGGGCATGGACCTTTCGCAGGGCGGTCACCTGACCCACGGTTCTCCGGTGAATATGTCCGGTAAAAACTACCACTTCATCTCCTACGGCGTCGGCGCAGACGGCGTGATCGACTACGCCGAGCTGGAAAAGCAGGTGCGCAAGGTGCGCCCCAAGATGCTGGTGGCGGGCGCTTCCGCCTACCCCCGCGCCATCGACTTTGAAAAGCTTGCCGAGATCGCCCACGGCTACGGCGCATACCTGATGGTGGATATGGCACACATTGCCGGTCTGGTGGCGGGCGGTCAGCACCAGAGCCCCGTGCCCTACGCCGACGTGGTGACCACCACCACCCACAAGACCCTGCGCGGACCCCGCGGCGGCCTGATCCTGACCAACAACCCCATCATTGCCAAGCGCATCAACTCGGCAGTGTTCCCCGGCACGCAGGGCGGCCCGCTGGAGCACGTGATTGCAGCAAAGGCCGTCTGCTTTGGCGAGGCACTGAAGCCGGAGTTCAAGGAATATGCCCGCAAGATCGTGGAAAACGCACAGGCGCTGGCTGCGGCTTTGCAGCAGCGCGGGGTAAAGCTTGTATCCGGCGGCACCGACAACCACCTGATGCTCATCGACCTGCGGGACGAGGAGTGCACCGGCAAGGACTTGGAGCAGCGTCTGGACAGCGTGCACATCACCGCCAACAAGAACACCGTCCCCGGCGAGACCCGCAGCCCCTTTGTGACCTCCGGCGTGCGTCTGGGCACCCCGGCTGTCACCACCCGCGGCATGGGCGCAGCCGAGATGCAGGTGATCGCGGACTGCATTGCAGACTGCATCTGGCACTATGCGGAAAAGAAGGACGAGATCAGCGAGCGCGTTCTGCGCCTGACCCGGGAGTTCCCGCTGTACCAGTAAAGGCAAGGTGTAAATAACAAGGCATCCGCAGCCGTTCTGCTGCGGGTGCCTTTTGTTACAAAACCGGAAGAGCCGAAAAAAGGAGAAAGACGATGGAAAGCTTAGGTCTTTTGCATCTGTATTACGGCGACGGCAAGGGCAAGACCACAGCCGCCATGGGGCTTGCCCTGCGGGCGCTGGGCAGCGGAAAGCGTGTGGTCATCGTGCAGTTTTTAAAGGGCGGGCAGAGCGGCGAGATCCCGCTGCTGGAACAGCTGGGCGCCACCGTCTACCGGGGTAAGGCCGGGCAGAAATTCGTCTTTCAGATGAACGAAGCGGAAAAGGCCGCTACCCGCGATTTGCAGAACCAAAACCTTGCGGCGGCGCTGGCGCAGCCCTGTGATCTGCTGGTGCTGGACGAAGCCGGCAGCGCGTGGGAGCTGGACATGGTGGACAAAGACCTGCTGCAGCAGGCGGTGCTGCACCGCCCCGCCGGGCAGGAGTGTGTCCTGACCGCCCACGCAGCCCCCGCATGGATGCTGGACGCCGCAGATTACCTTACCGAGATGTGCTGCCGCCGCCACCCCTACCAGAAGGGCATCGCCGCACGGAAGGGCGTGGAGTATTAAAGGTATAGTCCCTAAAGAATCAGACAAAAAAACATCTGCAACGGTCGCTTCTGAGCTTCAGAAAGCTGACGATTTGGTTGCAGATGCTTTTACTTTTAGCGGGCTCGCCTTCTCCGTCAGTTCGCTCCGCTCACTGCCACACTCCCCCTTTTGTCGCTGCGCGACATCTTCCCCCGGCGCGGGGGAAGTCTTTCCTCAAAGGGAGAGGCCTTGGCAAAAAGATGAAGTCTGTGTGGACTGCCAAAGGCTCTCCCTTTGGGAGAGCTGGCAAAGCCGACAGGCTTTGACTGAGAGGGCGAGGATGCTAACCCCAGAACCCTGCCAGCGCCGTTTCCAGCGCGGCGGTGCCGGGCAGATATTGGATGTGATGCCAGTGCGGCGGGAACAGGCGGGCGGTGTCGGGCTGCGCAAAGCGGTCGTCCAAAAGCAGCACCACGCCCTTGTCCTGCGGGGTGCGCACCACCCGCCCGGCGGCTTGCAGCACCTTGTTCATGCCCGGGTAGCGGTAGGCGTAGTCGAAACCGCAGCCGGACTGCTCCTCGTAATAGCGGCGCAGCATCTCCTGCCGGGGGTTCACCTGCGGCAGACCCACCCCTACGATGGCGCACCCGATGAGCCGGTCGCCCACAAGGTCTACTCCCTCGCCGAAGATGCCGCCCATGACGGCAAAGCCCAGCAGCGTCTGGGCAGGGCGGGGCACGAACTGCGCCAGAAACTCCGCGCGCCCGGCATCGTCCAAACTGCGCTGCTGCACAAGGGTGGAAATGTCCGGCCAGCGGGCGGCAAAGGCTTCGTACACCTGCTGCAAATAGGCGTAGCTGGGGAAAAACGCCAGATAGTTGCCGGTTTTGCCCTTTGCCAGCGCCGCCAGCGCATCGGCTACGGCGGGCACGCTGGCTTCCCGCTGGCGGTAGCGGGTGGAGATGCCCGGCAGACAGAACAGCCCCAGATTTTCCGGCGGGAAGGGGCTTGGCAGCGCCACTGCCCGGGCATCGGCACAGCCCAGCACATTGCGGTAAAAGGCGGGCGGGGTCAAGGTGGCACTGAACAGCGCCGCACTGCGCCCTGCCGCCAGACTGGCATCCACAAAGGGCGCGGGGTCTAAGCAGAGCAGGTGCAGCTCCAGCTCACTGCCCCGGGCGGTGAGCTGGGTGACAAAATGGCTGTCGTACCGGTCAGCCGCGCGGGCGATATCCTGCAAGGCAAAGTAGAGCTCCAGCAGCTGGGCGTGGGCGGGGTTCTCGGGGTTCTGTTCCAGCCAGTCCTGCAAAGGGGTGTGCACCGCCCGCAGCGCAGCGGGCAAGGCGGCGGGCAGCTGCTGCAAAAACACGGTGCCGTCCCGGGCGTACAGCGGCTGCGGCAGGGCAAAATCCGGGGCAGCTTCGGCGGGCAAAAGGCTCACCTGTGCGGGCTCGGTCTCCCCGGCGGGCTCTGCACCTGTGCGGGGCGCAGCCTGTGTGCAGGCTCTGCGCGCCGCCAGAAAGACCTTATCCGCCTTGGTCAGCGCGGTTTTCAGGCTGCTTTTGCCCTTGCCCAGCGCCCGCTTTGCTTCGGTCAGGCTGCTTTTGGCAAACTGCGCCGAGTACATGGCGCGGGCTCTGTCCGGCAGGTTGTGCGCTTCGTCAATGAGGAACAGCCAGTCCCCGGCGGCATCGAAAAAGCGCTTGAGGTGCACCACAGGGTCAAACAGATAGTTGTAGTCCCCGATGACCACATCGCACCACTCGCTCAAGTCCAGCCCCAGCTCAAAGGGGCACACCGAGAACTGCCGGGCGGTGTCCGCCAGCGCGGCGCGGCTGAAACTGCCGCTGCCGTCCAGCAGAGCCACCAGCGCATCCTTGCGGCGGTCGTAGTAGCCGTTGGCAAAGGGACACACCTCCGGCAGGCAGGCGGGGTGCCCTTCGGCGTCCGGGTGCAGACAGGCCTTTTCCTTGGCGGTCAGGGTCACGCTGCGCAGGGCAAGGCCGGGCTGGGCGGCACGCAGCCGCGCGATGGCGTCCTCGGCGGCGGCTTGGGTGGTGTTGCGGGCGGTCAGGTAGAACAGCTTTGCGCCGCAGCCCTCACCCATGGCTTTCAGGGCAGGGAAGAGGGCGCTCATGGTCTTGCCGATGCCGGTGGGTGCCTGACAAAAAACGCGGGTGCCGCCCTTGCGGTCGGCGCTTTTTCCGGCGCGGCAGGCACGGTACACCTCGCCCGCCAGCGCCCGCTGCCCGGGGCGATACTCCGCAAAGGGGAATTGCAGCGCCGCAAGGCTCTGGCTGCGCCGGATGTCCCAGTCCAGCTGCCGCTGCGCCCACGGGGCGTACTGCGTTAAAAGCTGCTGCAAAAACTGCTCCAGCTGCTGCCGGGTGAACTGCCGGGTAAAGCGCAAAAGCTGGTCGGTATCAACTTGGTAATAGGTCAGCCGCACCGCCAGCGTTTTCAGCCCCTGCTGGCTGCTGTAAATGGCGGCATACACCATGCCCTGCGCCCAGTGGCAGGGGTTCAGCTCCTCGGTGATCTCCTCGTAGGGGACGGTGGTGGTCTTGATCTCGTCAATGGTCACAGTGCCGGTTTCATCGGTGAAAATGCCGTCTGCCCGGCCTTCCAGCGTAAAGGCGATGCCGCAGGCTTCCCGCTCCGCGCTGAGGAACACCTCAGCCTGATAACCCTCCCCGGCGGCTTTTTGCAGCCTGCGGTGGATGCGTGCACCCTCGTTGGCGCGGTCAAAGCCGGTAAAGCGGCTGTCGATGCTGCCGGTGCGCAGCAAAAACTCCACCAGCTGCCGGATGGGCAGATGGATGCTTGCCAAGGCGTTTCACCTCCGTTGGTTTTTACGTTATCCTACCCCGAACAGCTCCATGCACTGAGCGGCTGCGGCATCCACCTGTGCAAAGTCCACGGCGGTGCGGTAGTAGGTCTCCAGTTCATCGTGGCAGCTTTTTGCCTGCGCCATCAGGGCACAGGCCTGTTCCAGCAGCTCGGCGGCGGCGCGCTCGTTGAAGCGCAGCCGTGCCCGGCAGGCGGAAAGATTCTCCCTGTCCACAAAACGGCTGCACCGCACGGTCTGCACGGCAGACAGCCGCACCGGATGCCAGCGGTTGTCGGTCAAAAATGCCAGCCGCAGGGAGGGGATGATAATGTGGTCGATCTTGTCCTCCGGGTGCATGGCGCAGGGGCAGGTGATGATGTGGTAGCCCCGCGCCAGCGTCTCGGCGCGGATGAGCTCCAGCAGCAGACGGGACACTGCTCCGTAGTCATCCCGGAAAAGGATGCACCGGTCTGCCAGCGCCTGCACCGTGCCCTGATAGAACACCTCGCCCTTGGGCGTGATGGCAGAGAGCAGCCGCAGCTCCTCAGAGCCCATCTCCTCGGTGCGGGGCAACAGGCGGGTGCATAGCCGCTTGACGTAGCGGCGCACTTTTTCAAAGTTTGCGCTGCACGCTTCGGCGCGGCGGCTGTCCAGCAGCAGGCTGCCCGCCGAAGCCACATACCGCGCCGCCCGGCTGCGCAGCAGCTGGTTGCGGGCAAACAGGGCGGTCACCTCGTCCTTGTGGGAGTGCAGGGCATCGGCATCGATGGTGTGGTACAAACTCAGCACCCGCTCGTCTGCGCCGGGGGCTTCCGGCTCCACCACATGGGGTGCGGTGGCGTCGATGATGGCGCGTTTCTGCCGCAGGAACACCACCCCGTCCAGACTGTCGGGGTCGCTGGCGCAGTGGATGCGTTGGATGGGCTCGCCTTTCTCCTGTGCGGCGCGCGCCAGACGCTTCATCAGGGTAGACTTGCCGCAGCCCGGCCCGCTTTTGAGCAGCACCAGCTGCATCTCGGGCTCCCGGCGCAGCGGCGCAAAGTAGCCCTTGAACCCGGCGGGCGTTGTAGCGCCCAGAAAGAAATCCACAGAAGGATGCACGGAACTTTCCATACAAAAACACCTCGCTTTTGCTTTACAGTATGCAAAAGCGGCGCGGTTGGTTCCTGACCTTACCTATTATAGGTATGCTCGCACACGGCGGCAATGGTGTCCCGCAGCACGGTAAAGTCCGCAAAGGCTTCGGGTTTGTTCTGGGGCTGGCGCAGCAGGGCGGCGGGGTGGAAGGTGCCCATGAACAAAATGCCGCCTTTATTGATGATCTGCCCGTGCTCCCGGGTGACGGAAAAATCCTGCCGGATCATCCGCTGGGCGGCAATGCGCCCAAGGCAGACCACGATCTTAGGCTGGATCAGCCGGAACTGCTCCCGCAGCCACGGCATACAGGCTTCGCTCTCGGCGGGCAGCGGGTCGCGGTTCTGGGGCGGGCGGCACTTGACGATGTTGGCGATATAGCAGTTCTTTTCGCGGTCAAGGTCGATGGCAAACAGGTATTTGTCCAGCAGCTGCCCGCTGCGCCCCACAAAAGGCAGACCCTGCTCGTCCTCGCTCTGGCCGGGGCCCTCGCCCACAAACAGCACCTCGGCGTCCGGCACGCCCTGCCCGAACACTACGTTTGTCCGGGTGGCGCACAGCTCGCACCGGGTGCAGGCAAGGCATTCGGCCTTTAAAGTATCCATATCCATGGAGAACATCTCCTTTAAAATCAGATCAACGATTTATTTGCAAATTATAATATTGTAAACTATAACACAGATTCAAGAGTACGGCAAACGCACAAAAAGAGATCATCACAGTTTCTTGAAAAAAACACCTGCGTATGATAAAATGAACTTGAAGAAGGGAGTGGGTAAAATGCCGGTATTAAGCATATTTTATGGCATCATCGTCAGAATGTACCGGGAACAGGGCGGAAAACACAATATGCCGCATATCCATGCGGAGTATTCCGGGGAAGAGATCGTGATGGCACTGGATGGGACGATTTTGGAAGGCGGCTTTCCCAAAAACAAGCTGAAGCTGCTGGAAGCGTGGGTAGTAATACACCGCGATGATCTGGAAGCGAACTGGAAGCTGTTGAGCAACGGCGAGCAGTTCTTCCGCATTGACCCTTTGAAATAAGGAGTGATCTTATGTTGCAGCCGAAATTGACTAAGGTGGAGACCATAAGCCCCTTGAAGCTTCGCCTGTTCTACGAAACGGGAGAGGTAAAGCTCTTTGACGTTGCACCCTATGCAACGGGGCCGTGGTACGGACAGCTGAAGGACGAAAGCTATTTCAATGCGGTGCAGCTGCTGCCCGGCGGCGTGGGCATCGAATGGCCGGAGGGACAGGACGTTGCGCCCCACGAACTGTATGAGAACAGCGTCCCCGTAAAGAAAACTGCATGATGGAGCATCTGCCCATAGAGCCTGTGGACTGCACGGGCTCTTTTATATTTGCGGGGAAAATATCCTTTAAAACCAGTATGATATTTTATTCACAAATAAAACAAGGCTTTCTCCCCTAAAATATAGCACAAAAACACAATTTTGTCTTGAACTTTTTGCCGTCTGTGCTAGAATAAAGAAGAAAGGCATCCTTGTGTCCAACAGACAGAGGAAGCAAATTTTGGAAAGCATTTTCGGAGGTAATCACAATGGCTGATATGTTTGCACCGCTGGTAGCACAGCTGAAGGCAAATCCCAAGACGATCGTGTTCACCGAGGGCAATGACCCCCGCATTCTGGAGGCCGCAAGCAAGCTGCTGGCCGAGGGCGTGCTGAAGGTCGTTATGGTGGGCAACGAGGCAGAGTGCAAGGCTGCTGCCGCCGCCGGTAACTTTGATATTTCCGCTGCCGAGATCATCGACCCGGAGAACTACGCCGGTTTTGATGAGATGGTCAGCACCATGGTGGAGCTGCGCAAGGGCAAGCAGTCCGCTGAGGAGTGCACCGCACTGCTGAAGAAGTCCAACTACTTCGGCACCATGCTGGTGAAGATGGGCAAGGCTGACTGCCTGCTGGGCGGCGCTACCTACTCCACCGCCGACACCATCCGTCCCGCTCTGCAGCTGGTCAAGACCAAGAAGGGCGCACATCTGGTGAGCTCCTGCTTTATTCTGGACCGCGACTGCGGCGAAGAGGGTCTGAAGCGCATTGCCATGGGCGACTGCGCTGTCAACATTGATTACACCGATACCGTCGATAAGGCTACCGGCGAGGTCAAGGTGTCTGCCGCTTCCAAGCTGGCAGAGGTGGCTGTGGAGACTGCCCGCACTGCAAAGCTGTTCGGCATCGACCCGAAGGTGGCTGTGCTGAGCTTCTCCACCAAGGGCTCTGGCAAGGGCGGCACCGTGGCACTGAGCCACGACGCTACCATCAAGGCTCAGGAGATGGACCCCGAGCTGGCTGTGGACGGCGAGCTGCAGTTTGACGCAGCCGTTGCTCCCGAGGTGGCACAGGTCAAGTGCAAGGGCAGCAAGGTTGCCGGTCAGGCCAACACCTTCATCTTCCCCTGCATCGAGGCCGGCAACATCGGCTATAAGATCGCACAGCGTCTGGGCGGCTACGCTGCCTACGGCCCCATCCTGCAGGGTCTGAACGCACCCATCAACGACCTGTCCCGCGGCTGCAACGCAGACGAGGTCTACAAGATGAGCCTGATCACCGCTTGCCAGTCTTAAACAGTTTTAGCACAAACGAGGAGAAGCCTTCGGGCTTCTCCTTTTTGTTTTGCCCCCTCTTGCAATCCGGCGGGGTTTATGGTACAATATCCTAGCATCCACAAGGATGTGTCGGACAGCGCCTGCTGCGTGGTTCGGCATACGGATGCGGGTCCTGTACGATGGGCTCGCTGTGAACCAGGTCAGGTGGGGAACCAAGCAGCCTTAAGCAGTGCGTTCGTGCGTTTCAGTAAGCCTGCATCCGTATGCCGAGTTACGCAAGGCGGGGACAAAACCCCGTCGTGCGCTGTCCTTTTATTTTTGCCGCAAAGGCCGGGAAAGGGGAGAGATCGCCATGTATCGTGCGCTTTACCGCAAATGGAGACCCCAGCGGTTTGAGGATGTGGTGGGTCAGCGTGCCATCGTGACTGCCCTGAAAAACCAGATCACCGCAGGGCGCGTAGGACATGCGTATCTGTTTACCGGCGTGCGCGGCACCGGCAAGACCACCTGCGCCAAAATTTTTGCCAAGGCGGTCAACTGCCTGCATCCAGTAAATGGCGACCCCTGCGGGGAGTGCGAGATCTGCAAGGGCATCGACAATGGCAGTCTGCTGGACGTGGTGGAGATGGACGCAGCCTCCAACAACGGCGTGGACGATATCCGCGACCTGCGGGACGAGACCGCCTATACCCCCAGCGCCTGCCAATATAAGGTGTATATCATCGACGAGGTGCATATGCTGTCCACAGCGGCCTTCAATGCGCTGCTGAAAACGCTGGAAGAGCCCCCCGCACACGTTATCTTCATTCTGGCGACCACCGAGATCCAGAAAGTGCCCGCCACCATCCTCTCCCGCTGCCAGCGGTACGATTTTACCCGCATCGGGCCGGAGGATATCGCACGGCGGGTGGAGTATATCGCCGGGGAGGAAAAGCTGGAGCTGACCTCCGACGGCGCGGAGCTGATCGCCCGTCTGGCGGATGGTGCGCTGCGCGATGCGCTGTCCATTCTGGACACCTGCGCCGGTGTCACGGCAAAGATCGATGCGGACGTGGTGCGCCGCATGGCGGGTGTGACCGACCGCAGCTACCTGTTCCACATCTCGGACGCCTTGGAAGCACAGGACGCCGCCGCCGCGCTGGCACAGCTGGCGCAGCTGCGGCAGCAGTCGGTGGATGTGAAGCGCCTGACCGAGGAACTGATCGCCCACTACCGCGCCTTGATGCTGGCGGCGCTGCCCGGCGGGCAGGCGCTGCTGTCCGGTGTTTCGCCGGAGGAAGAAGCGCTGTACCTGCAAAAAGGCCCGGAGATGGGGCAGCGGGAAGCCATCCGCGCCATCCGCACCTTGGGCACGGCGCTGGAGCACATGACCCGCGGCAGCGACCAGCGCATTGAGCTGGAACTGGCACTGTTCAGCCTGTCCGAGCCGCCCCAGCAGATGCAGGCGGCAGCGGTGCAGCCCGCCCACGCCCGGGCGGCGCAGCCGGAAGCGCCCCGCCCCTTTGCGGCAGCGGTGCAGCCCTTTGCCAGCGCCCCGGTGCAGCCTGCCCCCGCAGCTGCTGCACCCCAGACCCCGGCAGCAGCAGAGCCTGCCCCTGCCGTGCAGCAGACCTCTCCGCAGCCTGCCGCGCCGGAAGCCCCGTCCGCCCCTGCGGAGGAGCTGCCGCCGATGCCGGACGAACCGCCGGTACAGCAGAGCGATGCCGCCCTGCCGTGGGACGAGCCTGCCCCGCAGGCACCGCCGCCGGAGGAACCGGAGCCGGTCGCCCAGCCGGAGCAGTCCGCCCCTGTGGAACAGCCGCCGGCAGCGGAGGAACCGCCTGCCCCGGTGCAGGAGCACCCCGCCGACCCGGTACTGACCAAGCCCCGCAGCGTGGCGCAGCAGGGCACGAACCCCTTCCCGTACTGGGGACAGATCGTGCAGAAACTGGAAGGCATCGACCCCATGCTGTATATGTATCTGCGCAAGTCCAAGGCTTACTTTGACGGCACCCGCGTGCTGATCGACGGCGGCAAGACCTTCCGGGATTTTATCCGGGTGAACAAGGACAGCCAGAAGCTGATCAAAAAGCTGATCGCCGAGGTATCCGGCGTGCCGGTGCCCATCGGCCCTTACGAGCCCAAAACGGCAGGAAAGACCTCCTCCAACGCGGAGCAGTCCCTTCTGGCGCTGGAAAAGCTGGGGTTAGAGGTCAGCATTGAGGATACCGCCCGCAAAAAGCGCTAAAAATTGTTTATAATAAAGGAGAATACCATTATGAAAGCAAGAATGCCCGCAGGCTACGGCCGCCCCGATATGAACGCCCTGATGCGTCAGGCTCAGAAGATGCAGGAGGACATGAAGAGCAAGCAGGCCGAGCTGGAAGCCGCCGAGTACACCGGCAGCGCCGCCGGTGAGATGGTGACCGTAAAGATGAACGGCAAGCACGAGGTGCTGTCCATTACCATCAAGCCCGAGGCCGTGGACCCGGATGACATCGAGATGCTGGAAGACATGGTGGCTGCTGCCATCAACGCCACCGTGAAGCAGGTGGACGAGACCGCAGAAGCCGAGATGGGCAAGCTGACCGGCGGCCTGAACATTCCGGGTCTCTGAGCCGGGAAGGGGAGATACCATGGACTACACTGCCGCACCGCTGGAAAAGCTGATCGAAGAGTTCGGCAAGTTTCAGGGCGTGGGCCGCAAGGGTGCTACCCGCATGGCCTATCAGGTGCTGAGTATGTCGGATAAGGACGCTGCGGCGCTGGCCGATGCCATCTGCGGCGCGCACACCCGGCTGCACCGGTGCCGCATCTGCCAGAACTTTACGGACGCCGAGCTGTGCCCGGTGTGCGCCAGCGCCAAGCGGGACACCTCGGTGATCTGCGTGGTGGAAAAGCCCCGGGATGTGCAGGCTTTTGAGCGCACCCGGGAGTATAACGGTCTGTACCATGTGCTGCACGGTCTGCTGGACCCGCTGGCCGGTGTGGGCGCAGAGCAGCTGACCGTCAAGGAGCTGCTGGCGCGGCTGAAGGACGACACGGTGAAGGAGGTCATCATGGCAATGAACCCCACCGTGGAGGGCGAAGCCACCGCCATGTATCTGGCAAAGCTCATCAAGCCGCTGGGCATCCGGGTCACCCGGCTTGCCTCCGGTCTGCCGGTGGGTGCAAGCCTGGAATACGCCGACGAGACCACCCTGTACCGGGCGCTTTCCGGCCGGGGAGAGCTGTAAGTTTGTAAAAATTTACAATTCTGTCAGAAACAGCCCTTGCATTACCCTGAAAAAATGGTATACTGAAACAACGAACCGAACGGAGAAAGGAGGCGCGCAGCATGGCACCCACAAAGGAGCGCCCGGCGACCAAGACCATCGCCACCAACCGCGAAGCGCGCCACGAGTATTTTGTTCTGGAAGCGCTGGAGACCGGTGTGGAACTCAAAGGCACCGAGGTGAAAAGCCTGCGGGCCGGCGGGGTCAACCTGAAGGACAGCTGGGTGGATATTGAAAACGGCGAGCTGCTGGTAAAGGGGATGCACATCAGCCCCTACGACCACGGCAATCTGTTCAATCAGGACCCCATGCGTGTCCGGCGGCTTCTGGCACACAAAAGTGAGATCCGGCGTCTGCACCAGCAGTGCAAGCTGCAGGGCTATACGCTGGTACCGCTCTCGCTTTATTTCAAGCATGGCCGCGTAAAAATGGAAGTGGGCTTGTGCAAGGGCAAAAAGCTGTACGACAAGCGTGCCGATGCCGCCCAGCGCGATGCAAAGCGCTCCATTGACCGGGCTGTGAAGTCCAACGGCAAGTATTATTAAGCATTCCAATTGCAGACTGCGGCTCACCGCAGAAAACCAAGCTTTCCGCACATCGCAAGATGTGCTTTATAAGGGGGCGTAAAGGTTTCGACGGGGGGAGCAAGGTCTGGGCAGCGGGTAGCAGTGGGGGAACTGCTCTATAACTCCTCCAAAAAAATTAACTGACAACAATAATTATCAGTTGCTCGCAGCCTGAGTGCTGCGCGTTCCGCCCACTCTTGTGTCGTGTGGGGCCGGGGCGTCCTTTAGACACAGCACCTGAACGGACCTAAGCTTTGCGGACCGGCAGGAACTCATGAAGCTACCAAAGCGCTAGCCTGACGATCGGCGTGGCGCGGCGGGAATGTTGTAGATCGCCTGCACCCGGAGACACCTACACTGAGCTCTTTTCGGACATGGGTTCGACTCCCATCGCCTCCACCAAATGTGAATCAGGCGAACCCCCCACGATCTACTTCGTGGGTGCGTTCTTCGTCCTGACCATGCCGCTCCCTGAGCGGTAAAGAAATAGGCACTCGGCCTTGATAGCCGGGTGCCTATTTCTTTTTGCCCTGCTGACAATATAAATAACATAGTGCGGTCAATAATTGTGCATTATACGCCTTGATAACCATGCGTATGTATGGTAATATATAGCCACAGTAAAGGAAAGGTGGACAACAAAATGAAAATGATTAAGGTCGAGGAACTGCACAAGGAAGCCAACGGTAACAGCTACACCCGCAGCACCTACATGGTCGGTCGTTATGAGGTTTGCATCGACGATGCCGCCTACGCAGACGGTCGCACCCGCCGCTCCATCGCCGTCACAGAACCGTATGAGAGCGGCTGCTATCTCCCGAAGATCTACTACAACGAGGACGTGTTCGGCGAGAAAGCCCCGGACTTCTCCATCCAGACCACTTCCTATGGTGCGCTGAATTCCGAAGAATTTCAGAAGTTCATCGCGGATCAGAACGAGGCTCTGGAAGTCGTCGAAACCCTAAAAAAAGAGCTGCTGTAACAAGCACCCCGCCCCGAAAAGGCGGGGTTTATTTTTTGACAAAAAGACCATATACACGCCAGTATCTTTGTGCAGTCTAGCTCTTGTTTACCATGCGTGTGTATGGTAATATACAGACACAATAAAGGACGGAGGTAAATACAAAATGACCGCTAAATACTTTGCAAACTCTGCAAAATATCAGATCACGCTGAATCGTAAAGAGGCCGAGGCTCTCGCCTACTATGGCAGCTCCTACGACTACCTGATCACCGCTCTGAAGCTGTGGAGTGATGAGGCCGCTGAACTGAAGATCTTCGTCGATAACAAATTCACCGTCATGGCCGACCTGAACCGGGCACTGGCCGCCAGCAGAAATTGAGGAGGGCACCGTAATGAAGAACATTCTGGTTGATATGCTGAAGGCTCAGGGCTTCATCGCCGCACAGTCCATGGAGTTCGCTTGTGAACACACGCTGCTCTCCAAGAAGTACGAGAAGCAGGTGCAGACCTGCTGGTACGGAGAGCAGACCTCCACGCTGGAGGTCAAGTTGTTCGTCAATCTGGAGGCCGGGGTCTGCCGGGCGTGGTTCTATTCGGACGGTCGGCGGGATGCCTACAAGGAGCGGTGGTACTCCACTCTTGGCAAGCGCACCTATAACGCCATCGCCGAGACCGTCAAAAACGCAGGGTTTGAGATCTGAAGAACGAAAAAACCCCCGGCAGCGATGCCGGGGGTTTTCTTATTCCTCTTGCTTCTTCTCTCCGGCCTCCGGCTCGATCAGGTCCTCGATCTGGCAGCCGAGAACCTTTGCCAGCTTGAGCAACTGGTAAACGTCACGGGGCACACGGAGGCGGCGGCACCATGACTCAATGGTCCGAAGCGGCACCCCGCTCTGCTTGGACAGGTCGGATCTTGTCATGCCCTTTTCGATCAGCTTTTTGTCGATGGGGGTCATGTTCTCGGTCATCGTCAGTTTTCTCATGCGGTGATCACTCCTTTTCAGGCTCTATTATACTGCGTGTGTATGGCTTTGTCAATTTGACGAAATAACCATACATACGCATTGTTATTTGTGCATTATACACCTTGATAACCATGCGTATGTATGGTAATATATAGACACAGTAAAGGACGGAGGTAAATACAAAATGACTAAGTATACGAGGTTCGAGGCAATCTTCAGAAACGAGACGCTGGTGTTCACCGACAGAGATCCGAAGTTCAGAAACCGGCTGGATGTGTACAATTACATCTGCGCAGAGCGGCTCGGCAAGAAGTACGGAAAGTTCATCCGCATCAACGAATCCACGGTTTGCTACTAAGAGGGAGGGCTAAATTATGATGTTGAACATGACAGAGACCGATTACGAGAACTGGCGCGATGACCTCCGCTGCGGCGGACAGGAGGAGTACGATACCCAGTATTCTGCGGCTTCCCTGTACGAGGGTGGCTGGCGGGCCCGCGATCTTCCCGACCTGATCGAGCAGTTCAACTTAACCGGCGACGAGGCCGAAAGAATTTACAATGAGCTTCTCGAAATTGAGCAGGAAGCCGAAAGTAAGGAGGACTGAACCATGAAACGCTATAAGGTGTACGTCTACAACACGGTTGATAAGTTCTGGGACTGCTACGAGGTCAACGCAATCGACCCGGTGGACGCCCGGAACGTAGCCGTGCAGCGGCTGGTGGACGAGACCGGGCACGGTCTGGATGTCTACGAAGTGACCGACGTGTGCGAAGTCAAAGAATAAGGAGAGCTGAACAATGAAACATCTAACACTTGCGGAAAGCACCTACGACCAGATTATCGATGGGGTCAATGATGGCCTCACGGTCTGGCACTTGAGGAAAAATACCCTTAGGCGGTTGGGAGTTACCAGCTGCGGGTTTCTGGTTGGAAGTCTTTTCGATGTGAATGGCAACTTTTTACACGACGTTGTAATCGCTTGCAAAGGAGAGAACAAACCCGCCTGATGATGGCCCCCGGTAAGGGCCGAAACCTCCCGGCAGCCAGCCGGGAAGGTCGCGGGAACCACCTGCATATCGTGAACAAAATTTTAGGAGGACTTATAAATGTCTACTGTTTCCAATGCCATCATCGCCAGCTACAGTTCTTTCAACCAGCGTCGGTACGGCACCCCTTGGGTCTGCACCATGACCCCTGCCGGGAAATACGACTTTTCGCAGCGGGTCGGCACCTACACCGGGGACGGTTATCAGGGTGAGGAGGGCGACCTCATTGTCACGGACCCTGTCGTCGGTCAGGTCTACGGCTACGGTCAGAAGGACTACCGGGGGAACGGAACCGTCAAGAAGTTTGCAAAGTGGGACGGCGAGAAGTTCGTTCCTTGCGACAAGATCGGTCAGGTGAAGGAGGGCTGAAGATGTTTGATCGTGAACTCATGCGGCAACTCGCAACGATTCCCGCCGAAGACCGGGTCGGGTGGATAGAGGAGCGGAAGAAGCTCGAAGCTCTGGCCGGGGAGATGACCCGGCTGAACGTCGAGGAGATGATTCCGAAGTACGGAATCGCTCGTGTGCTTCGGGTGCTGGCCGCCACCATCAAGCAGTCGCCGATGGAGTACGACTCCGACGTTGTTGCGATGGCGAATTGGGTTCCTCCCATCCGGGCAGGGAGGAACGCCGAGGCGTGGTTCTGCTCCGCCATCCACCGTGCGTATGTGCAGGGCATTTTCCGTGAATACGCAAATCTTAGGAAGTTGTAATGGAGGTGCTTCTGAATGCTGGACATAAACTTTTTGGAATTTCTGAATGGGCCGTGGAGCAATGCAGCCTGTGTCGGCTACTGCTACAAAGCGATGCTTCGGGCGGGCGCAAGCCCGGACATGATCAGGGCTGTTCTCCGAAAGCTGGAAGGGTGTTTTGATGATTACTCCGTAGAAGAAGCTGCGGAGATTGCGAAAGGGGTCTGAATTATGAAAATGGTGAACGCAAAGGGCGAGGCTGTCTATTTCAACCGGGCATGGAAGCACGGGAAGGAGACGTGGGTGGTTCAGGGCATCGGCGAAACGCTTGTGATCGGGCGTGACCGTCAGAAGCGCAGGAGCCGCACATTCACCCAGCTGCCGCAGGCTGAGAAGTACCTTGCTCGCATGGGATTCAAAGCCGCCCCTTGAGCCTTGATTTTTCCAACGGAAAAAACACCCCCGGAGAAGCGTGTAAACTCTCCGGGGGTGTAACTTTATTCTGAATACACAAAACGCCACGCAGGGGCTTTCTGTGCGGGCGCAGAAAAGGGCAGGTGCTATTGTGCATCTGCCCTTTGTTTTGCGTGTGGTTTTACTCGCTGCAGATCCACTCTGCATAGCGGAGATTGAGCCACCCGGCTCCGCTCTTAAGTCTGCCGTAGCTGCCCTGTACCTCGGTGATGGTGAAGATGTTCGGGCCACGGACGACCACGGTGGCGGGGTATTCGCTGCCGGGGCCTTTCCGGGCGGCGACCATCGGGACGGTCACCCGAACCAGAAAGGGCGGCTGCGCCACGTTGTACTGGGTCAGGTTGTACCGCTCGATCATGGCGCAGAGAACCTCGACGTAGTCCGGGGCGGTGGCGTACCCTCCGTCCTTGATGATCTGGGCGGCGGTGCGGTAGTCCAGCTGCCAGCGCAGTCCCTTGTACCGCAGGTCGGTGCCGTTCATCGCCCCGGCGAGGTATGCGCTGTGGTCAGCGATGGAGTCCTCGACGCTGGCATACACCCGGAACTCGGAGGGCTGCCGGACGGTTTCTCCGCTGCTGGCCTCTGAAGATACCCACGTCATGCTTTTCCCGGTCCATGTGGAGCCGGGCCAGTTGTTGCCGGAGAGGTTCTTCTTCATCCCGAAGCAGTTGTTGGAAGCTGAGGCCAGCGGAGACCGGCCCCAGAAACTTTCAATGATGAACTGGGCGAGGGTGATTGCTGCCGGGATGCCGGACGTGACGTTGTCCAAGGTGGCAAGCGGTGCGACCTTTTTGATGACCGCTTCGTGGGACAAATACTTCAGTTCTTCTGCTTGCATGGTGCCCTCACTTTCTGGCGGTGTACTTCAGGCTGATCCATCCGGCTCCGCTCTTCAACTTGCCCCAGCCGCCCTGCTGCTGCACGATGGTGAACACCTGCCCCTTACGCACAGTCTGGGCGACGGCGTAGCTCGTGCCCGGCCCTTTGCGGACGTTCAGGCTGCTGGCCGTGATCTGAACGATGAACGGCTCCGGGGTGGCCTCTGCACCCAGCCGCTTGTTGACCTCGCTGGCGATGTACGGGAACTTGCTTTTGAGGTAAGGGCCGGGGCAGAGCGTAGACTTGAAGTAGCAGTGCATCGTGAGGTTCCCGGTTTTGTCGCCGGTGAAGTTGAGCCTCTGGATGCCGTTGCGCTTGCAGATGTCTACGCACAGGTCGATGAGCGAGGCCATCGCCTTGTCGCTCACAGTCCAGTTCGGGCCGAGGGTGTTGTTCGCCACCTCGATGGTGACAGCCTGATTGTCATTGTCCGGGCTGCTGGAGGTCCATGCCCGGTCCTTTTCCTCGACGTACATCCCGATGCGGCCATCGGTGCCGATGCCGTAGTTGGAGCTTGCCTTTCGGCTGGTCGGGGCGAAAACTGCGCCGCACTGCTCAACGGTCAGATTGCCAGCCATGTGGTGGATGGTGATCTTGCGGATGGGCTTCTTGCGGGGGCTTGTCCTGTTCGGGCTGATCTTGGTGTAGGAGATCAGAGAACTGTTGCTCATGGGAGCGACCTCCTTTCTCCCCTGCGGGCTGCTGCACCCACCGGGGAAGGTCTGAATGTGTTACTCTTTGGTGATTTCGTCAGCGATGTTCTCGGCCACCTCGTCCATCTCCTTGATGGCGGCATCGATGAAAGCGTCCAAGAAGGGCGTGACCTCGATGCCTTTCATCTTGAGCAACTTGATGACCAGAGCGTGCTTGTCGGTCTTGGGAATCTTGCCAGCTTCTGCGGCTTTCTCTGCGCCCTTGACCAGCTTGCGGACCAGCGAGAAGATGCGCTGCTCGCGGAGCCAAGGAATGCCGATCTTGGCAGCCATGAGCATTGCAATGGTGCCGATGATCTCCATGACGCTGGGAAGAATGGCGGTTGCGATTTCGGTGATATTCATAGCTTTCCTCCTGTTAGATGTCGTTCGTTTCGTGGGCCTTTTTGTTCAGGTGCTTCTCCAACTTGTCGAGCGCATCCTTGCACGGGCCGTTGCAGCCCTGCTCGATCAAACCCTGCAGGGCACCCCTCAGACCGTAGCAGAGCAGCGTCTGCTCGTCCTCGATGGACTTGATGAAGTCGCTCTGCTTGCGGTTGATCTGAAAGACCTTGTAGACGGCCACGATCACACCGATGATCACGCCGATGGACGAGATCACCGATGCGGCCCTGATTACGGTGTCGAGGTCAATGTACATCTTCCTCCACCTCCCCTCTGGCCGGACTGGGCAGAACGGCAGAACAGGCGCACTCGATGTCGTGCAGCGATTCTTCCTCGGCTGCAACGGCACCCAACTGCTGAAGCTGTTCGTTCTGCGCCTTGGCGATGCGGAGAAGGGTCGCCACGGCATCGACTAAAAAGTCGATGAGTTCCAGCCCGCCAGAGGAGTTAGGCATCCTTGTAATCCTCGCCAGTGATGGTTTTGTAGTCGTCCTCGGTGATGGTGCCCTTTTTGACGCGGGCTGCGATGCCAGCCTTGGTCAGACGACCGTGTTCATAGAGGCGGGACAGGCTCTCAACTAAAGTAGTAGCAGTCATAATTACAAAACCCCCTGTTCGATCAGCTGCATGGTGTAGTCGTCAATGGCCTTGCTGGTGTCGATCTCGGTGATCGATGCCAGCATCTGATACTCGGAGAACGTGATCTCCCGGCTCTCGCACTTGTAGTCGGTGTAGGCCGGAGTGCCGTCCTGTTCGGGATGCTCCACGGCGGTGATGTTGCGCCGCTGGATGTAGGTCTCCGGGCCGATGATCTGGAGTTCTTCAGGCTGGCTGGAGCATACTTCGGTTACCCAAGGTTTCATGGTTCTTTTTCCTCCGATCTAATTTTGAGATGATTTCTTTGAGCTTGCCGATCTTCACGTTCGGTTTGATTCTGCGCTTGAAGCACTCGTAGGTGTCGGTGCAGGAAAACCAGCCCATGTAGCTCAGCATGGCTGCGATGTTGTGGCGGCAGTAGCTACGCCCTGCCTCTTTCGCCTTGTGGAGGTGCCGGGCCGTCTGTGTGGCCTTGAGCATGATCCGCTTGCGAATGATGGTCTTGTCCCGGTAAAATACAAAGCCCATAAAATCCAGAGGTCGGCCCATGGCTTTCCGCTTGCCCTGATAGAAGAACTTGCAGACCTGCCTGTTCTTCTTCAGCTTCAAACGGAACCGCTGCCCCAGCATCTTTCGGATCTGAACATCGGCATTGTGCAGGGCTTTCTTGGCCGCTGCGTAAATCGTCACGTCGTCCATGTACCGCACGAGCTTGTCGAGGCCGAGGGTCTCGGTTATCAACTTGTCGAGCGGCTCCAGCAGGTAGTTGGCCAGCCATTGTGAAATGTAGAACCCCAGAGGGATGCCCTTTTTGAACTCCCGGAGGCACAGCCAGATGACGTGGAGAAACCATTCATCCTTGATCCTGATTGCAAGCTCCCGCATCAAAACGTCCAGCCGGATGCTGTCGTAAAAATGCCGGATGTCAACTTTCAGGAAGTTCCGGGTCCCTTTCGGGTCTGAACGGAGCCACTTCTCAATCCTCCGCTTGGCGTAATGTGCGCCGCGTTTCGGGAAGCTGCCGCAGCTGTACTTGTATGCGGTGCCGGTGATGATCGGCTCCAACACCAGCACGATGATGTGATGCAGCCATTGTTCGTGGATCTCCGGCTCAAAGATCTTCCGAATCTTACCGTGTTCGTAGATGATCTTCGGGGTGTGCTTATGGGGCTTGAATCCGAGTTTCGGGTTCTGGACCTCTATTCCATCGGGTTTGGTGTTCAAAATCATATCGTGCATCTTCTGAACTTCATCGTCCAGATGGGCATCGATATACTTTACCTCCGCTCGGCGTGTTTTGCCTTTCCGAAGGTTCTTGTATGCCTTGCGGATTGTTTCCTCCGAAAGCATTGCTTGATACAGATACTTGTACTCTTTCAACTTGTACGCCTATAAGATATTCTTTCTTCTATCTCCTGCACCCGGCAGGTGCGACCGCTTTACCGGGTGCCCTGTATCGGACCTATTTCCACTCATCTTTCCAATTATGGCGAGTAAGCCGTATTTCAACGGTCAGCGGTGTAGGCTGCGCCCATCATGGCGCAGTGCATAAAATGCAGAGTGCGGCGGCTTTGGCGTAGGATGTAGATTGCAGATAGAATCAGGCCGAGCCGATGTTCCAGTTGCTCCAACCGGCGTCATTGTTCAGATTGATGCACCGAGGCCCCGTATTGGTGCCATTGTTGCAATTACCGAACCGTAGGCCCACCGAAGGTGACGCCGCCGCACTCCCCTTATTTATTTTTCAAAAATGAATAAGCGATTTAGGCTCCACTGGGGGAGTTGCGCTTTGCAGCGCACCCCCAGACCCCCCTGCGGGGCGGTTTACACCGCCACGCCTACAGGTGGTAACAGGAGAATGGCCGAGCCGATGTCCCAGTAGCTCCAACCGGCGTCAGTGTGCAGAGCGAGGCACCGAGGCCCCGTATAGGTGCCAACGTCGCAATGACCGAACCGTAGGCCCACCTTTGTGCCTTCGGCATGGTAATAGACACCGTCGCAGCCGCCGAGGACGGTACTGCCGTTGAACGGCTCGATTGCCACGGCTCCGAAACCGGGCACCACGGTGTAGTGGGAGGGGTAGTCCCACTTGTCCTGATCGGTGGTCGGCAGGACGATGCCGGTGTTGTGGTAGGTCGCCCCGGTCACGTCGTAGGTGTAGTTCTTGCTGACCTTGTAGTCGCCGTTCACCAGCAGGGTGTACGGGTCGCGCATCCACTGCTGGTAGCTGCCCAGCACGATGGAGTGGAAGATCTTGTTCAGGCTCTTCTGGTCGGTGGTGGCGTAGAACTGGCCACCGCCCACCACGGCGTTCTGCTTGACACCCATGGTCGGGGTCAGGCTCTGGTCGTAGCCGGAGCAGTTGCCGTATCCGAACACGTCCTGAATGTTGGAGTTCTTGCCGAACATGAGCAGCAGGTCTGCGATGGTCTCGACGATTGCGCCGCCGAGGAACTTGGCACGGCTGCCGACCGCATCGATGGCGGTTTTCTGGGCGGCTGTGGTCTTGTTGTAGTCGGGCTGGAGGCCGGACAGGGAGCGCATCTTGTCCTCGACGATGGAGCCGTAGAACATGGGCAGCCATACGCCCTCCAGTTCCTTGTTGTCCGGGTCGATGAAACCGACAGGCTCGTAACCCTCCCGCTTGGTCAGACTGAACTTCACGATGCGGTCATCGCCGACGACGGTCTCGTTCTTGTAGATCTTCTGGAGCCAGCTGAATGCGCCGCCGTCGTAGGAGGTGTTGGCCACGTCCGAAGCGGAGCCGTCGCTGTACTTCTTGGAGTAGTCGTTGTCCTGAAGGCGGTAGTCCGGGGTGCCGTCCGAACGGACCATGTAGGGCTTGTTTGCTTCCAGAATCTCAAAGCCAGCCCAGTCGTTCAGGGAGATGCTGCCGTTGGTGTTGCGGCTCACAGGGGTGAAGTTCTTATTCAGGCCGATGTACTCGATGCGCTGTGTCGGGCTGAGAATGTTCATGTGTTCGATGAAGCCGTAGATCGGGTCGACCGCCAGAATGTTGTAGATCTTGTCCAGCGTTTCCTTGTCGGCGATATAGACTTTTTCTCCTGCCATTATTCCGTTACCTCCTGAAAATAAATAAGGCCGTTGTCGATGCCGATGATGTACTTCTTGCCGGTGGTGTCATCATAGGCGTACTGCTTGTTCGGCATCTGGATCGTGACGTCCGTGGCGTTGCTGACCTCCAGCAAGAAGTCGATGGTGATCGTGGACGGCAGCAGGTCGTTGAAAGCGGGCATATAGTCCCACTGGTCCGTTTCTGCGATGGCGAGTGCATAGAGGATCTCGCCCTCATCCGGGTCGGTGGCGAAGATGCCGATCTCCTTGACGTAGTAGCCGTTCTTCAGGTCGCCGCTGTCCTGATGGTTCGACATGATGAACTTCACAAAGACGTTGGTGGCATTCTGTACGGTGGTCGTGGTCAGGGGGAAGGTCTGCTTCTGCGACTTGAGGGCGGTGCGGGTAGTGAGATCCTCACCGCTCGTGTAGCTGCCGTCACCTGCTGCCGCTTTGGTCAGCTTGATGGTGCAGCGTCCGGCCTGTGCCTTGGCGAGAAGGGCGATGCCCTTTTTCGTCAAAACGGATTCCTTGAAAATTCCGGCCATTGTGGTACCTCCTGTCAAAGAATGATGGTGTGTGAATTGGCTGCGGCGGCTGCCGGGGCACTCTGCGCAGCGAGGGCTTTCAACTCGACATTGTTGAAATTGTTGAGAATCCGAACGGTGCGGCTCTCAACAAAAAACGCCGAGGTGACGGTCTGCGCTGCTGCGTTGCCCCGCTGCCGGGATGCAGCGTGGTTCAGGATGTTTGTGCTGGGAGCCGAAAAGCCGCCAGCGGGGATAAATACTGCACCCTGCGCTGCTGTGGTGCGGGCTGGGGTGTGGTTGTAGATATGGGCTGCCGGGGCCGCTGCCATTGCTGCAGCGGAGGTCTCCACGAGATCTGCGTTCCCGGTTCTGCCCTGCGGGTGGTTGGTGATCGCTGCGGACGGTGCAGCGGCGATGGCTGCTGCCGTCAATTCCTGAAGGCTGCCGCTGGCCATGGCCTTGTGATGGTTCAGCACCGGGCGGTGCGGTTCCGAAAGAGACCCGGCTGCAGCGTACATCTGCATCTTCTCGTGTCGCTCGATCAGGATTCTGCGGATGTGGGAGCGGACGTTCTTTACCCGCTTGACCACCCGCGTGAAAAAGGTGGCGGCATCCGGGGTCAACTGGCCGCTGGTCACAATGTCGAACGTGCCAGGCTCCCTCGGTTCCTCGGTGAAGTCCGGCCACTCGACCACGTCGCCCTCTCCGAAGACTGCCTGAATCAATTCCTCGACCGCTGACACGGTTCCGGCTCTCGCTGCCCACAGGAAACTCTTTTTGATGATTTCCCGCTTGGCATCGACGCTCAGACTGTCGACGTAGTAAGGTGTGCGGAGTTCCACGGCCAGAACGTCCAGAATACTCTCCGGCAGGTCATCAATGACGGACATGGTCCGGGTCTGGGCCAGTTCCTGCATGATGCGCCGCTTCTCCTGCAGTATGGCGTAGGAGAAAGCGATCACCTCCGGGTCGTACCTGTAGGCATTGTTGAGCAGGTCGGTGATCTGGCCGTTGTAGAGATCAGTCATCTTCCAGCCCTCCGTATACGAGGTTGACGGTTCCGGGCTGCGCTGCCTCTGTGGTCGAGACCACCGTGAATGCCGGGGAGCGGATCACTGCCCGCTTTGCCCCGGCTGCCCGGATGCGGTGTTCCAGCTCGCTGGGGTTGATGTCCTTTCCGATGTCGCTGCGCTGCCACAAGACGTAGGCGTTCACGGCTTCGGTCACCTCGTTCTGGATGGTGGCCGCCTGTGCCATGTCGCTGCGGTTGATGTAGTAGGTCACATCGACGTTGAAGGTCTGGACTGCCGGAGCAGAGCAGGTGACGTTGTCCGTGATGGGCCGGATCGTCTTGGAGTTCAGGGATTCCTGAAGCCCTTTCAGAAATCCGCTGCTTGGAAGGGTGCCGTCCTTCATCAGGGCATAGATCACGACCTTGCACGGCTCCGGGGAAAACGGGACAACGTCACCCACCTCGGTGCTGTAGGTCTTTGCCCAGTAGATGTAAGACCCCTCAGACCCGGCGGTCGATTCCGAATCCGGGGCGAGGAAGATTCGCTCGGCGAGGCTCTCGTCTGTTTCGAGGTTTGCGCCGCCGCCGCTCTCGGTCACATTGGAGACGCTCTCCACATAGGCCACCGGGTCCACGATGGTGGATATCTGACCGGGCATATAGCCATTGCCAGTGATGCCCTCCACGGTGCAGGTGGCCCGAATGTCTACGCTCTCTTTCCCGGCCTCGACCTCGCCATATTCCGAGGTGGCGAAGTATACGCCGTCGCCGTTGGTGACGCGGGTTCCAGCTGGGATGCCGATGGCGTAGCCTCTCGGCTCCGAAAGGGTGAAGCGGATAGTCGTGGTCGCTGCTTTCGGCTGCTGCCGAATTACGCCACGGTTGCCGCCGAGGTTGTCCAGAAATTCACCGTAGCTGTACTTGAGCAGATCCTGCTTGCCAGCCCGGTCGGTGTACATCTCCAGCTGGTAAAGGTCCAGAGCGACGCTGTAGATCAGGATGCGCATCGGGTCTGCAGGTGCAAGGCTGCGGCTCTTCCCGGTGACCTCCTTGTACTTTTTTTCAAAGTTGGAGACCATGCGGTTCATCATCGCATCGACCGTGTCGTTGTCGATGAACGAGACCTCCGGGAGGTCGAAAACGGATTGCAGGGTATCAGGCAAGAGAACACACCACCTTTGCTTTCAGGCTGCCGTTCATCACGGCGACTTCGTCCGTGCCCTCGAAGCTTACCTCGCAGGATTCAACTCGCGGCTCGTACTTTTCGATTTTCTCCATGATTTCCAGTGCCACTTCGTTCATGGCCACCTGCACCGGGTGAGATACGGAATCGTAGCTGATTCCGAAATCCCGGTAAAGCGGGCAGGTGCCCGCAGGGGTCAGGATGATGTTTCTCACGCACCGGGCGATGTCCTCCAGCTCGGTGCTGTCACCATCGAAGCTGATTTGTACGTCAGAAATCTGCATCGTATCCCTCCCATCAAAGATATTCTTCCATCGTCAGGGTCATCTTTGCCTTGACGATCTCGCCCCGGCTGTAGACCACCTCATAGGCGGTTGAGGCATTGGTGATCTTCCAGCGGTGCTTTCCGACCCTCCGAAAGCCGATGACCAACATCTGCACGTCGCCTGTCTCGACGCAGTTGTTGATGTAGTCCATCATCAGCCGGGGCCTGACACCAAGCTCTGCATTGAGTTGGATGTCAAAGGTGATCTGTCCGAGGCCGGGGCGGATGAACTCGGATTGATCTTTCAGCCCCATGCGGCTGTGCGTGGCCCACACTGCGGAGGTCGTGCGCTTGAGGTTCTCCGGCGTAAAAACGCGCCGGTCGGAGGTCTGGAAAATCAGGCCGAGGCCCCAGTTTCCGATTATCACGGCAGATACCTCCTGCTTTTAGGGTATTGGTGGCGTTGTCGGGCTGGTCAAGCCCTGCGTAGTGTGCTTGTGCTGCTGCAGGCTGATCGTTCCAGCCTTGACATCGTTCGTTGCAGTAACTCCATCGTGGGTGGTGATCTGCTTTTCGACAAGCAAGGTCTTTTTGAGGGTGGTCTCTTTTTTGATCGTGACCTTTTCCAAGAATTCCACCTCCGGGGCGTTGATGGTGATCTTCTTGCTGGCCATGATGGTCATGGTGCCATCCTTGTTGGCCTGAATGGTGCAGCCGCCGACCTGAATCGTCCAGCTCTCAGTGGCGGTCACCTCGGCGGTGCCATCTATGGTCTGGCTGTATGCCTTGGCCCCGGCATCGTAGGTCTCGTTTGCGGTGCCCGGCTCGTTGGAGTATTCCTTGCGGTACACTCCCTCCCGGCCATCTGCTGGCTGGTAGTCTCCGTGCCACACCGGGCCGATGATCACGCCAGCGCAGCTGCCGTTCGAGAGATGACCCACGAGAACCTGATCGCCAATTTTTGGCATCCAGTATTCCCATGCGAGGAACGGTAACTCCGATGTGGTGCTGCCGTCCTTGTCCTCGTAGGAAATTCTTGCAGTGCCCTCCGGGTAGTTGATGCTGCTGATCTTTCCGATGCGGAGGATATTGCTGTCGGCCACTGGATCACCACCTCCTAGTTGGGGTTTATCCACGAGCCGGGGACACTCTTGGCGGTCGTGAGGTTGAGCATACCCTGCGACGTGTTGAAGACGTAGTAGGTTCCGGGCCGCCGTATCCCGGACGGGTTTCCGGGTTTGACTTGCCCTGCCGCTGCCTCGGCTGCGGTGTAGTATCCCTTTTTCGTGGTCTTGAGTTCGTAGGTGTCGCCCTTAGTTGGAGTGCCGCTGGAGGAACTCTCGCTATTTTTGGAGGACGACGATTTTTTGCTTTTGGACCGCTCCGCGACCGTGCTGGACTGAGTTTTTACATCGGTGATGCGCTTCTCCACCTTTCGGAGTTTCAGGGCGGTCTTGTATCCGCTGTCTCCACCGAGCGTGTGAATCGCCTTGTCGACGTAATACTTGCCGCTCAACTTGCCGAGGCCAACGATCAGGACGCAAGCCGTTGCGAAAATGTACCATCTTCCCTTGAGCGTAAGGTTCAGGGTCGTGGTGCCTTTATTCGCGCTGTTCAGTGCGGCCAGAGCGATGGCGGTCGCCTCGGTCAAATTTTCTGCAGCCTCGTTGCAGGTCAGGATGCGGTCTCCATCTCCGGCCTCGACCGTGAAGGTCTTGTTTTTCTTGGAGTTGGTGTACTCGTACTTGACCCCGGTGTAAGTCCCGGCGATGGAGGTGTTCCATGACCAGTTGGGATCGAAGTCCTCTTCTGTGAGGGTTGCAATGGTCGGCTTCTGTTCGTATGTGGCCTCGTCGAAGACCACGATCTTGCCGTTGAAGATCTTCATGGCGAAGCCGTATTTTGTGACCAGCGAATTGTAAAAGCTGCAATCGTCTTGATCGTTCTGCTCTACCTTTTCGATGGTCATTTCCTTGGCCTCGTAGAACAGCGCAATCCCGGCCCGCTCCGCGACCTTTTGCCCGATCTCCTTGAGGTTTGTTTTCTCGTAGGTCTGGGTACGCTTGGTCGATTTGAAGCTGCTTGTGGCCGGAATCGCCACGCCGTCCAAAGACATTCTGATGGGATTGCCCTTGAAAGAAAAATCATCCACGCAAAATGCGCCACACAGGAAAGAGGTTTTGATGTTGTCCACGTCCCAGTTCTGTGTTCTGATCGTTGGCTTCAGACGGTCCCCGGTTTGGGGAAGCCATGGCCCGATCCACTTTCGGTCCCGGTCGTTCAACTCGACGCTGATCGTGTCGCTGGAACCGCTGGACACATCTGTGTAGGTAAAAGAGGCGAGGTATGGGGAAACCTGCGCCGTGGCATTTTTGCCGTTGTACAAAAGTGCGACGGATGCCTTGCGTGGCTCCACTTGCTACCGCCTCCATTCGGGCAGGTCGTCTGCTTCCACGAAGGATGCTTCCTCCGAAACCTCCGGCACAAAGACTTCAACCCCTGCGGGGAAGACCTCTGTGTCGAGGAGCCGGATGTTCTCCCTCGCTTCCATCAGAGCCTGTATTTTGGTTTCGTCGCCGTAGGTGGCACGAGCGATGGTGTCGAACGTGTCACCCTGAACCGTTGTGTAGATCGCCATCGACTGCCCTCCTGTTAGAAGTCTGTTCGGTCATGGTTTCGCTTCCACTTGTCCATCATCTCGTTGAACTCTTCTTGCGAGATTCTGCCCGCCTCGACCAGATCCTCTTTGGACGGGGTGCCGCCGTAGAACTGGTAGGTCGGGTTGTAGATGATGGAGGGAGCGGGGCCAGGCTGCCCACCGCCAGCCGGTGCGGGCTGAGGGCGGTTGCCCCGCAGAGCATCCAGCAGAGCCGTGATGCTGTAGCCGGTGCCGGAGATGCCCTGCAGCTTGTCTGCAAGGAAACCCAGCCCGGTGCCGATCATGTTTCCGAGGCTGCCGTCGCTGTTTCCAGCGTTGGCTGCCTGTAGGGTGTCGGCCAGCATAGAGCGCATCTGCGTCCACAGTTCCGAGAGCGGGAGAACGGCTTCTTTTCCGGCCTCGCCGCCGCCTAGCAGCTTGTTGCCCATCGCGCCGAAGATCTGCGCGCCGTTCAGGATGCCGCCCTCTTTGTACCATTCGATTCCGAAGTGCGGAACGCTGGGCGGGGAGAGCGAGAAGTCGCCGGTGATGCTGACGTGGGGCAGCTTCAGCTTCGGCAGTGACCAAGAGAAATTGAGTTTCTGCTTGATGGCCGAAATAACGGAGCCGACCGCGTTCTTGGCAGCCTCCATCTTGCCGACGATGGCGTTATAGATGCTGCCGAAGATATTCTCCACGGTCGTGCGAGCGTCGGTCAGTGCGGTGGAGATCGCCGTGCGGATACCGGCCACCGCACTGCTGACGGCAGTGCGGGCGGCGGTGATTTTGCCGGTGATCGCAGAGCGGGCCGCCTCAAATGCAGAACTCGCCACGCTGGAAATTGCTCCCCATGCGGTAGCTGCTGCGGAGTGCATCGCCAAAAGGATACCGTCTGCGGTTTCTTTGGCTGCTGTCAGCTTTTGGGAGATGTACTCTTTGACGGCCTCGTAAGCTGCCGAGGTCTTTTCGGTCACCGCCGTCCATGCTCCGCTCACGGCAGAGCCGATGGCAGAGAGGATGGGTCCGAAGAAGGACTGGATGGCAGCCCACTTTTCGGAGATCGCGGAGCCGATGGCGGTCAGTGCGGTGGAGATCGCCGTGCGGATTGCCTCCCATACGGCGAGGACCGTATCCCTGCAATTCTGCCAGATGAACTGGAACGGCAGGGTGATGATCTGGAATGCTGCACTCAAAACCTCTCCGATCAGCATGATGCCGACCTGAACGGCATTCTTGATGGTCTGCCACGCTGCGGAGGCTGCCGCCGTGATGCTCTGCCAGACCCCGGACAGGAATTCGACCGCTGCGGTGAATTTCTGTCTTGCTGCAGAGAAGAACTCAGCGATGGAGGACTGGGCGTTGCTCAGGAATGCTGCAGCAGATGCCACGGCGTTCTGTGCCGCTACGATGACCTGAGAAAGCGCACCCTTGATGGCCGTGAATATGGCGTTCACGCCGTCGCGGAACCACTCGCACTTGGTGTAGAGCAGAACGATGATGGCGATGGCTGCTGCAATGGCGGCGATGATGATTCCGATGGGGTTTGCGGTCATCGCTGCGCTCAGTGCTTTCTGTGCGCCGGTCGCCACGGCGGTGGCCTTTGCCCATCCAGCTTGTGCCAGCTGGGACACCGTGACCTGCTTCGTAAAGAGAGCCACGAGGACTTCGTTCAGCTTGAGGGTGCCATTAAAGGCTGCCTGTGCGATGTTGGCATTTTTGGTACTCATCGCAAACAGCTTCAGCTGCACCTGCGCCATCTGAAATCCGTTGATGATGGACTGGATGCCCTGCCCGGCTTTGAACGCCACAAGGACTGCCGCCGCTGCGATCAACTCATCCCGGAACCGGGACACGGAGTCGAGGGAGGACAGCATCTTGTTGGCGAAGTCTGCCGAGACCTGAATCGCGGTCAAAAGGCCATCGACCAGAGCCGTGACGAACGGCGTGGCCCTCTGGATGCCCTCGGCGATCAGGTTGATGGTCGTGATCGCAAGGCTGCCGAGGCTGTCGAACAGGTCCTTGTGGTCCACGATGACTGCGCCGACCGCTGCGAATGCGCCGCCGACCTTTTCGAGTGCGGGGACGCAATTCTGGGCGAATGCCTCAACCTTGGGCAGGGCGTACTCTACAAAGGCGTTGCCCGCTGCGGCGATTCGGTCGGTAATCGACGGAATTACAGCAGAGACGGCATTGATGGCATCCTTGGCGGCTGGCGCAAAAGTCTGCGCCAGCCGGATCTTCATATCGTCCATTGCGCTGCCGAAGATGGAGATTGCACCTTGCAGCGTGTCTGTGACCGTAGCGGCCATCGTGCTGAGTGCGCCGTCCGCATTGTAGAGGTCATCGGTCAGGGCCTCCCACTCGCTGCGGCCATCTGCCGTGGTGGTGTTCAGGCCGGAGATCAGGTCGTTCAGGGCATCGATATGCTCTTTACCGCCAAGGGCTGCGAGTGCAGCGTTTCGCTGCTCCTCGGTCATGTCCTTGGTGGCCTCATCTACGACCCGGAGGGTTTCGGCCAGTCCGATGAACTTTCCGTTGCTGTCAAAAGCGGAAATGCCGAGCTTGTCCATCATTTTGCCGGCCTTTCCTGTGCCCGTCGTGAGGTTGTTGATCACGGCGTTCAGGGCGGTTCCGGCTTCGGAGCCTTTGATGCCTCGGTTGGCCAGCACACCGAGGGCGGCGGCAGATTCCTGAATCGGAACGTGCAGGTTTTTCATCGTGCCGCCGACCGCGATGTATGCCTCCATCAGCATCTGTGCGGTCTGGTTGGACTTGTTGTTGGCCATCGCTGCCACGTCGAGATATTCGCCGAGGTCGTCAACCTGCAGACCAAGGGCAGAGAGCGAATCCGTCACAAGGTCGGAGCAGGTAGCGAGGTCCATCTGCGTGGCCTCCGAAAGCCGGAGGATGGGTTCCAGTCCTGCGATGGACTCGTTCACATCCCACCCGGCGAGGCTCATGTAACCGAGGGCCTCGGCACTCTCTGTGGCAGTTTTCGTGGTGGCCTTGCCCATATCCAGTGCCGCTTGCTGGAGGCGGGCGTAATCGTCAGCGGTTGCACCGCAGATGGCTGCGGTGTTCGCCATTGCCTGATCAAAGTCGGCGTATGTATTGACGGCATCGCCAACAAACTGGCCGATCTTGAGGGCACCCCATGCGGCGGCTGCTACGGCGGCGGCTTTTGCGGCGATGGAACCAAGGGACTGCATTTTTGTTTCGGCAGTCCCCATTGCGTTGTTGAAGCTGCTGGATACTGAACCGGCGATCTTGACCGCCAGCTTATACTCTTTTCCTGCGGCCGCCATCGGCTGTCTTTGCCACCTCCTTTGTGGTCGCTATCAGGTCAGACAACGGCATTTTGAGAAAAAGGCCGAGGTCTGAATGAAGCGACATCGAAAGATTGATGCAGATGCTTCTCAGGTCGTCGCTGTGCCCTGCGCTCAGTCCTCGCTGTAGAAAAAAGAGGTCACGCGGTTCTTAACCTTGAGGGCATCCTTGGGCGGCAGACCCCTGAAGAACTCGATGGGCTGCTTCGCTGCACGGGCGGCAATGAAACAGGCGTATTCGAGCGTCATCTCCGGCATAACGGAGAAACTGCCGCTGCGGGTGAGGTAGCGGTCGGCGGCGATCATGTCCTCTGCGGACAGGTCATCCATGCCGGACAGGTCCACCTCGGTGTAGTCCTTTCCCTCGAAGCGATAGGCTTTGCTGAACTTCACGAGGGTGGAGGATTCATCCTCCTGTGCGTTGGTCAAAATCTTTTCGTCTGCCATTAGGTGTACTTCCTCACTTTCGCCAGCAGGTCAACGCCGTTGACCTTGAACACGCTGTTGAGCTTGTCCAGTTCAAACTTCGGGCTGCCATCCAGCTCGATGTAGATGTAGGTCAGGCCGAGGGTGACGGAACCGTTCATGGCCTTGCCCTGCTTCATGTCGCCGGGGGACAGCTTCTTTGCCCGGCCACGAAAAACGACACGCATACCCATCTGGTCTACGTTGCCGGTGGCCCGGTCTGTGTACTGCTGCGAACCGCGCAGAACCAGTTCAACCGCTTTCGTGGTGTCGATCATCTTGAAGACATCCTCCGAAAGCATATTGAAGGCGATTTCCTGTTCCATGTCACCGTAGCGGCCAGTGATCACAGTCTCGAACTCGCCGAGGATGCCGCAGCCCTTGATCGTTTCGGTCAGGCCCTCCAGATCAGGCAGCTTGACTTCGCCGGTGGTGCCGACCAGCCGATTGCCGGACAGGTAGGCGTTGTAGTCGTTGAGGACTTCGGGAATACCGTTAATAGCCATTAGTTACTACCTCCGTTGATGCTTGCGTACAGCATATCCGGGTCAAACTCCAGCGTATTTGTGATGTCCTCTGCGGGCACGAACGGTGCCAGCTTCTGATGGAACTTCACCTCGCCACTGATGATGTCGGTGGCGGTGTTTTCCTCTGCCCGGAAATTGATGTGTGCTCCAGCGCACTTGTTCTGCGCGACGTAGGAGTTGCCACGGATGTTCTCGCTGTCCACGATGTTCTCCACCAACTGGACGCTGACGGGGCCGTCGACGTACTGGATGTAGGTCCGAATGAAGCTGTTGCCCCACCAACTAAAGAAGCGGCGGCAGCAGAACCAGCGATCCTTGGGGTCGGTGCTGCCCGGATAGGCTGCGGTATTGTTGCCCCACAGCCGCCAGCCGTTCTGGTTGATGGCGGTGGTCACGCCTACGCCGTTCAGGGCGTTGGCCTGTACCTGATCCAGAACGACCTCCGTTCCGTCTGCCAGACAGGTGCCGGTGATGCTGATCGTCTTGTTGGAGGGGGACAGGTAGGGAACATTGTCGTTGGCTGCATCCAGATATGCGGTGCGGGCTGCAGCAACTGCGCTGGCCCACAGAATGTAGCTACCAACTCGGAAGCAGGGCCAGAGCGGATATGCGTGTTCGCTGCTGACACCCGCGCCCTCTTTCTTGGCCTTGACCTCGGTGTAGACCTTTGCGCCTTTCTCTGTGGTGCTGTCGATGTCGACGATGCACTCGCACTTGAACACGCCATTGATCTCGACGCACTTGGCAGCGAGAACCAGACCGACGTCCGGGTCATGCGACCAGCCGGGGGCCAACAGCAGACCGGGGGTCACGCCGAACTTGGGATAGATCTGGCGGACCAGCTCCATGCCGGTCTCTGCGCCGGTGCTGGCGTTGTAACCGCCGACCACATCTGCCGCAGTGACCGCAGTCGGGTCGATGCTGGTAGAAGTGACGCTCAGAGACTTGGCATCCTTACCTGCGCCGGTTGCGGTCAGGGTGATGACCAGATAGCCGTTGCTGTCAAACTCGGTGACGTAGTCGGTGTTCACTTTCAGGGCGGTGCCGCTCTCGGTGTCCTTTTTCACACTGACCGTGTCGGCGAGGATGCCGTCAACCTGAACAGTTGCCTGCATATTTTCCACAGGGACAGTCGATGCAGCGTTCTGCTTCTTGTGCTTCTTGGGGTCCAGAACGTTCACGAAGATCACCGGGGCGACTGCGTACAACTGAAAGCTGGCATAAATGCTCTGACACAGGGTGTACTTCTTAAAGTCGTAACTGAAGCCCAGCTGCTTTACCGCCTCTGCGTAGCTGTATGCGATGATGGGCACGTTGGTGGCAGAGTACGGATCTTCGGCGAGGTTGATGGGGGCCGTACCGAACACGACCTGAATCGCGGAGTCGCCCTCAATGGGGGCGGTCAGGCTTGTGGCCTGTTCGAGAACGGTGATGCCATGCTGATATGCCATAGGGATTCACTCCTTTCTGAGGTTAGTTGCCCTGCCTCTTGTCCAGCTTGGCTGCATAAGCCAGAGCCTTGCGGTAGAAAACGGCAGCAGGGCCTTTGCCGTTCGTGATCTCCTGCATCGCCTTGGATGCGTTCGCAATGGGAACGCACAGGCTCAGGAGTGCGGGTTCCTCCTGCGCCGCTTCGGTGATCGTCGCAGGGAGGGCGGTGCCGTCAAAGACGGTGCTTGTGGTGGCCACGCCGATGATGGTCGGGCCGAGGTAGATTGTTTTCTTCATACGAACTTGTTTGCCTTTCTGCGGGGAGCGTGGGCTTCCCACGTCATGCCGACCGCACCGAAAAAGTACGGCCAGCTCTGTTCATTCTGAAGTGCCCATGCAAAGCCGTCCTCGTCGTCGTTGAAAGCAAATGGACCGAGGGTGTTTGTTTCTTCGTAGTGCTGCTGCATTACTTCCATGATTTCGAGGACGCTTGCGTGGCCTTGATTTGTTAAATCATCGTCGTATATGCCAATGCGAAAAAAAACGGCGATTTGGTGTGATGACCGCTGGTTCTTGACATCGCCGCTGTCAAGAACAACGGTGATGTAGGGAAATGGGTCCTCAGCTTCCTCGCTCTCTCGCTTCGGCAGGTTCTGACGAAACACATGGACAGGCTCCATCTTCCCGTCTGGGGTCTTGTATCGCCTGTCTTTGAAAAGCTCGATCAGGTCTTTCTGAAGTCTGATCTGGAGGTCTCTCGCGGTCATCTTGTTACCCTCTTGATCTCTTTGAGAATATTGTCCATGAGCTTGTCATAGATTTCCGGCTCAATAACGCCGTATACCCGGTCTTTGCTGCCGATCATCGTGGGGATGGAGTTCGACAGCAACTTCTTGATCGGGTAGCGGGTCTTGTGGTATCGCTGGGCGACTGAAACGTGACCGTTGCGGAACTTCACCAGAAACGCCTTGTTGTTGGATTTCATCAATCCTTTCAGGCTGCTGGAAAGCAGGACCTTGGCTTTCAGAACGTCAGGCTTGTCTTGGCCGGTACGATATGTGGCGGGCGACACTTTGAAATCTTTTAGTTCCAGCTGTTCCCCGGTGACATTGATCGTGGCGGTAAGGCTGCTCTCTGTGGCGTTCTGGGTTTTCATGGCCTTAGTGAAGCGGCCCTGCTTTACCGCATAGGTTTCCTGCGCTTTTTTGGCGAGGTCCTTTTTGGCATCTCTGGCGGTGTCGTTGACGGCGTTCTTCAGAACTCTGCGGCTCTCACTTTTCATGGAGCCGAGGGCATCCTCTATAGTGTGGAGAAGATCTTCGTCGAACTCAAACCGAAGGATGCCGTCTGAAGAAGATACATTCATCTGCTGCGGTTCGCCTCCAGCGTGATGGTGTAAACGCCGCCCTCATCGGTGGCATCGACCACGGTGTACATCTTGCCGTCCAGCTTGATTAACCGTTTCTGTGCCGGGAGACCGCTGGGAAACACAGATGCTTTGACGTAGAGCAGCACCTGCCGGGCGTGGATGCCGTCCATGTTAGACTTCATCCGCTTCTCTCTCTCGATGTTCTCCATGTCGTCAATAAGGGCGGGCACGTTGTTGCCGTCGATGTTGTGCAGGTCTGCAAACTCGGCGACATTGAGAAAGGTTTCATCAACATCGCGGTCCATGACCTGCTTGAAAGTCATGCTCTGCATTTTCTGCGCCGCCTTTCCACCGTTTCGGGGATTTTCCCGACGAGGTCGTTCCCGGTTAACTCGCCGCCGACAGCGATTCCGGGGAGACCGGGTTCAGCGGTCACCGGGCGGGCCGCCACACCGCTGGGCGGGTGGTGGTCCTCCGGCACCCACATGGCGGTTCCGGCCTCAATCCATGCAGCGGTGTCCTCCGGGCGGTCTGCCGGGAGGAAATCACCGGGCTTGTACTGGGCAAAGCCGACCTGAATGTGGGCGAGGGCGAGAAGCCGATCAGCCATCCAGCTTGACCAGAATCTTGGTGTCCTCGGCGGTTGCGGATGCTGCTGCGTAGCCGACTGCGGTGTTGCCGGTTGCAGTGTCGGTGATGCCGTTGCCGTCGAAGTACACGGTTGCACCCATGTCGATCTTCTTGGTGCCAGTCTTGGGGATCTCCCAGATGCCGCCAACGTGCAGGGAGCCGACCTTGTTCGGCTCGATGTCAGTGCCGGTCACGCCGATGTGGTCGCCGATTTTAACGATGGTGTTCGCGGGAATGGTGGCGGTGGTGGTGTTGGTGTAGTCCAGAGCCTCACCGCGCTGCCAGAATTCAGCTTTTGCCATAACTCATGCGCTCCTTTCTTTTAACCCAGCGGGTCTGCGATGTTGGTGCCGGGGTTCTTGATTGCGCCACGGTAATCCATGACGTTGATGCCCCAGTCGAGGTAGATATCCCAAACGAAGCCCAACTGACCGGGGGTCTCCATGCGGCGAATGGTCGGGATCTCCTGACCATTCAGGTAGTCGACCTCGATGAAGGCGGTGTCGGTGGTGCTCGCGGTCATAAACCACGGCATCACATTGCCGAAGCCGCCAGCCAGCGTGTTGATGGTCGGGTCCTCGATCACGTCCAGATTGCGGTACTGGTACAGCGGGTTGACGGACTGGGTGTTGCCCTCGGTGTTAATGGTGGGGCTGTTGAACAGGGTGTAGACGTCAAAACTCATGCCGACAGGGACAATGAATGCGCCGGGGCGGATGATGATGGGCTGGCCGAACTCGTCTTTCTGGGTGGAGAGGGTCAGGATCATGCTCTGAACCGCCGCCTTGGTGATGCCGCTGCCGGTTTTCAGCAGATTGCGGTGTTCTGCGGAGAACAGCTTCTTGCCGTCGTAGATGGCGGGGTTGCCCATCAGGATCTGATAGCACTGGGTGTTGATGGTGCGGCGGGCCGCTGCTGCATGGCGGGCGGGGATGCTGGTCACCAGATCGATGTCGTCGTTGATGAACGCCTGACGGGACAGGGTGAACTGCTTGCCGTAGGTGTGCAGACGGCGGGTCGGCAGCTTGGCATCGGTGGGCTTGTCGTTCTTCAGCTCACCGCCCTCCGGCACTTCGAGGAAGTCACCGATGGGGCCAGCCAGATAGTTGTTGTCGTGAACTTTGAAGTCCTTAAGGCTACCCTTTTTGGTCCAGCGGTCAAAAGTGACCGGGGCCTTGCGGTGGCCCTCGACGTAGGACTTATTGATGACGTTGTCCAGAATGGCGGGGAATGCTGCGGTCGGGTTGTAGAACTGACGCTGCATCAGCATGGTGAACAGGTCGTCCGAACTCTTGCGGCGGGCATCTGCCACACCGCTGCGCTCCAGACACTCAATGGCCATGTCGCGCAGGGTCATGTTTGCCATCTGCTGTGCGCCATCGGTAGCCTTTTCGGGATTCAGGCCGCCACGGATCAGCAGACCGTCTGCTGCATCACGGCGGAATTCATCCTCGCCGGAGCCGGTGATCTTAATGCCAGTGCGGATGGGTGCGCCGTTCTTGCGCAAGCCATCCATGATGGCTGCACGGACCTGCTCCACGGTGCTGCCGTTCTGGATATAGTCCACCAACTCGGAAACGCCGAAATCACGGCACATCGCGGTGATCTCGTTGACGCGGGTGCGCTCTGCTGCAATAGCCCGCTGGATATTATCTTCGGGGCCGGGGGCAGGGTCCGTAGAACGGTTTGCGTTCGCGGGTGCTGCGGGGGTGGGTTTCTTAGCGGGTGCCGGGTCTGCCGGGATCTTCGGGTTTTCTGCTGCCCGGATTTCCTCGGTCAGGGTGTCGATCTCACGCTGCAGGGAGTCGAACTCGGCCTGTTCGGTGTCGGTCAGGCTGCGATTGCCAGCCTTTTTTGCGGCATCGAGCAGTTCCTGCTGCCGCTTGATCTTGGCCGCTCTGATCTGCTTCTTGTCCATAGATGGGTACCTCCTATATGGAATTTTTATTGATCTGAAGCTGGCGTTCCAGAATGTCCAGCGGTGTGCCGGGGCCGATTTCCTCGACCTGACGGCCAACGCCCACCGTGCTGTCTGCCGGGATGCTCACGATGCTGACCTCGTAGGGCCACCACTTGCGGACCACCTCGGCGGGGCCGGTGAAGCGGCCATCCGCAGTTGTCTTTCCTGCCAGAACTTCTTCGATTGTGTCGATGCGGTAGCCTACCGATACGCCCTTGAGCGTACCGCTCCGCACCTTTTGGTAGATGATCTCCGACTGTTCGTCGGTGTCGAACTCGATCTCTGCGTAGCAGCGGTGGTCGTCGCCGAGCCATGCCCGGATGATCCTGCCGATGACCGAATCCCGATTGTGGTTGAAAAGCACCACGCCGATCTCGTTCAACCGGGCGAGATCGACGGCCCCGCTTGCGTGGTCGAGGATTTCATTGCCCCACCAGCGTTCGTAGGGTTCCTCGCTGGAGAACGACAGGGTAAACTTGCGCTCATTGCCCTCGCCGTCCATTGCTCGGATGGCTCCGCTGAAAAGTTCCCGGTGCTGGGTATTACTCCGCTTTTCCGGGGGTGCTGCTGTCTGCTCCGCTGCCCGCTGCCGGAGTCTCGGTCTGCTGGGCGGGAGCTGTCTGCTGTTGCATAGCCTGTCCAAGGATTACACCTCCTAAATCGATACCATGTTCTTCTTTGGCGTACTGAAGGACTTCTGCGATGTCGTCCACCTGAGTTTTCCAGTCAGTGCCGTTTTCTGCGGCAATCTGCTTGAAGGTCTTTTGTCCTGTCTGAAGGGCGATCTTTGTGGCGGTCGCTTCCTTGGCCGGGTCAATCCACGGCTTCGGGTCCTTGACCCATTTGTGCTGGGAGAACTTCTGTTTGTTGCTCCAAAAGCCGGGGGCTTTGATGAGACCCGCCAGAACTACGGAAATGACGAAGGTTTCATAGATCTCGTCCATGACCTCCAGAAGAAGTTCTTCGTCCTCGACGTAGGTCATGCCATCTTCGATGAGACCCTGCCGGGTGCTGGAGTAGTTGCTCTGCGACATATCGCGGGAGGTGGCCTCATAGCTCAGACCCTGACCCGCTCCAAAGAGCCGCTGAAAAAGTTTGATGAAGCTGGATGCATCGGTCGCCTGACCCTGCGGGTTGACGGCGTACACATCGTCGCCAGCGTTCAGTTCCCGGATCATGCCGGGGGTCAGGGTCTTGCCGTCGTAGCTGGTACGAGGCCCGGTTGCTGCATTCTGGCTGCGGCCAAGGCCGGTGGTCGGCAGCGACTTTTTGATGAACACCGAAAGGCAAGCCTCGATGCGCTGCTTCACACTGACGGCGGTCATGAATTCGTTGGCATCTCGGATGCGGGTGATGGTCTGACTCATGTCGGACATTTCCCGCAGCTGGGAGGGCCGCCGCTTGCTGAAGTAGAAGATCACGTCCTTGGCGGGAACGTAGATCGGCTCCATCATGGTGATGCCGTCCAGTGCATACTGCCGGAACCAATAACCGACCGGGCGGTTGTACTGGTTGTACTCGATGCCGCCGACAATGCGGTTGCCTTTCTCTTTGGTGTTCAGCTGGTTGCAGTCCAGTTCGTCCACCTCGAAGATCTGCAGCTGAAACGGCACCATGCCAGCGTCTGTGTATCGCTTCACAAAGAGGATGCCGCCGTCTACTTTCTTCCGGCGTACGGCCATGCGCAGCATCTGGTTGAAACTTTGGGTGCCGGTTACGTCGCAGTTCTGCTTCTTGCACCAGAGTTTCCAGAGACGTTCAATCTCGCGGGCAGTGTCCTGATCGTCCATGTAGGACTGGAGAACATAGCCACTGCCGACCGTGTTCCGAACGAACGGACCGACCACGGAGTTCATCATGTCAGAGTTTCGTTCGAGGTCTCTTGCTCTTGCCCGGACGGTGTCCCGGCTGTATCGGTCTGTAACCTCTGCGCTCTGGTTCGATGCGTACCAGCCGGAGTTGAGCCGACTGTAGTCTCCGGCATCGTAGTGCCGGACCTCGTTCATGTACTGCCGCCAGACCTCGCGCCGTGCGCCCCACTCCGGGCTGATCCAGCCGATGATGTTGTCAAGCCATCCCATCCCGGTCACCTCCCATCAAAAAATGCGACGTAGGTATCCGAGAAGAGACCATTGTCCTCTTCGGCTGCGATCTGCGCCGTCAGGTCGTTCCGGGTGGAGAGCAGGAGATTCAGGTCTGCACGGGTCAGGCTGCGGGAACCGATTTTGTAGGACTGGCCGCCGACAAGCACTGCCTGAATCGCTTTGTTGACTTCTGTGAGAAGTTCGGCGGGGGTGAAGTTCCCGCTTGCAGCGATGTCTGCCATGTCATACCTCCTGTGTCGTGGCCGCTGTTGCAGCCGGGGTTGTGATGCTCGGTGTGGCCACCATGAGGATGCCACCGCCGAGAGAAGATCGGATCTGCCTCATGCCGTCGTTCGGGGCGAACGGGTAGAGGCCAACCTCCAAACCGATAAAGCCGGAGGTCGAAAGGGTCAGTAATCCAGACACTGTACTTCAACTCCCATCGCACTGGTTTCGTTCGCGGTGACGGTGACCTTGTCGGTCATGTCGGAGGTGCGGGGAATCAGCCGGGTGGCGATCACCTGACTGGTATTTGCCGGGATGGTTACCTCTGCATCGAGGATGCCGCAGGTGATGTACCCGGAGGTGAAGTTCTTGACCAGAAAGCGGCTGCCGGATGCTCTGAACTGGAACTCCACCGGGGCACCGCCTGTGGTGGGATGACGAATAACTTCCATGATTTCATTCCTTTCATTCCTGAAGCCAGTCCTCGTTTTGGGAGATCCAGCTTTCTTCGGGTGTTGGCTGTTCCGGCTGCGGTGCGGGTGCTGCTTCCTCCGGCACGGCCTGAAGATGCAGGGTGCGTACTCCCTGAATGTCGGCTGCGGCCAGTGCGTAGACCTCGCAGTCCAGATAGTGGTTGTCTGCGTGTGAGCTTTTCTGCACCCACCGCTGGACCACGCTGCCGTTGCTGGCCTTGACGTTTATCTTGTGTTCGGCGGTGACCATCTCGGCGTACTCCCGATCGCACCCGGAGTAAACGGTCCATCGGCCAGCCTCCTCCAGCTTTCGCTTCATGCGAGCGGCGATCATGTCCTTGTACTTACCGCCGTCCACCAGCACCAGCGGGATGCCGTAGGCTTTGCTGGTGGCCTTGTTTACGGTGGACAGCTTGTAGTGGGTCATCATCGGATTGCTGGAGCCTTTGCAGGGGAGTGCCCAGTCGGAGTTGTTGGCGCAGAAGTCGTAGACGCTATCCGAATCGTTGCCGGAGTCAATCAGTGCCAGATCAACCGCCATCGGAGGGCCGCCGTCCTGCCGGGGGTATTGCAGGTTCATCACCTGTTCGACCTCGGCAAAACTGAAAGCCTGACCGTGGGCAATGTTCTGCGAGGTGATGAAATCGCCCCACGCTCTGATCGTCCAGTAGAGGCAGTTCTCCTGCACGTCCACGCCGCCTGTGAGCAACTTGGCCCACGTCGGAACCATGTACTCCGGCAGATCGGTCTGCCGTTCGAGGACGAGGTCTGCGCTGGTTTTGAGTTTGGTGTCCTCCCACGGCTCTGCCAGCCAGCTGTTCACAAAGTTCTGCAGCTTCTCCGGGTCGTCCTTGCTGTCCAGAAATTCATTGACGACTTCCGAAAAGCGAACAAATGGCGAGTAGAGGGTGTTCATCCAGAACGCCACCTTTTTGACCAGCTGGGTCTTGGATTCCACGGCTCTCCACTGTCCCTCACGGAGCATCTGCGGCTTGTGGCGGTCGGTAATGATGCCGCCGCACTTCTGGCAGACGTAGTAGCACTTGGCTGCCCTGTCTGCATTGGCGAGGGTTTTGTCGCCGGGGAATTTCATCTGCGCCCATTTGAGTTCGATGAATTTCCCGCAGTGCGGGCAGGGCACGAAGTAATGCCGGACCTCGTCCGCGCTTTCGAGGGCTTTCCAGATGGGGCCTGTCCGAAGCGTCGGGGTGGAGGTCATGAAGATCTTCCTGTTGTGGAACGTCTTGGTTCGTTCCGTTGCCAGCTTGATGGGGTTTGCCTCCTTTTTGCTTGCGCCGGGGTATTTGTCTACCTCGTCCAGAAAAAGGAAGCGGATTGCCTTGCTTGCGAGGCCAGCCGGGGAGTTTGACCCGACCAGCGATAGGTACATTCCGTCAAACTGAAGCTCCATCACCGAGGATTCATCTTGGTGGTATAGGGCTTTCAGTGTCGGAGATGCCAGCAGCATCGGTTCGATGCGGTTTGTCGACACGCTCTTGCCGAGTGTGTCGATGGGGTAAACGACCATTGTTGGGGATGGGTCCTGCTGCACGATGTAGCCGATGCAATTTAAGATCACCTCGGTGCCGCCGACCTGCGTAGGTTTGCAAAAGATTGTTTCCACTGTTTCAGGGTTTCGGAGTTCGTCCATGATACCCACGAGGTATGGGGTCTTGTCGTTCATCCAAGGGCCGGACACGGAGGAAGTTTTGCTCTCCAGAACACGGTACTTCGCCGCCCACTCTGAAACATTGATGTCCTCTGGCGGACGCAGGTAGCGCAGGGCCTCTTTTTGGTAGGGGGTTACCAGAAATTTACGAATCCGGGGCTTTCGGTTTGCTGCCATTGCCCTTGTCCGGGATTTCTGTTACTGCGGCCAGATAGAACGCTTCGAGTTGTCGATTGACCTCCCCCTGCAGGTCACGTTCTATCTTCCGGGCTTCTAGTGGTTCGACGTAGCCGCTCACCATGCTGGTCAGCCGTCCGGGGAGCGACATGGCGAATTTTTTGAAGGTCGTGAAGAATCGACTGTAGTCCTCTTTGACCTTTTCCACGTCCACAAGCTGCCCGGATGCAACGGACAGCTTCATGTTGTGGAGTTCGCCCTGCGCTTCTTTCAGGGCGATATCGGCCTGAAGTTTTTGTTCTCTCAGGTCCATTTCTTTTTCGGAGCGGTTCTTGCCGTAGGCTTTGTCCGAAAGGTATTTGACGTACTTCTGGATCGTGGGAACCAGATCGTAACGTCTACCCTCCGGGGTCTCGGTCGTGGGAAGAACGCCCTCCTGTGTGAGTTGCTGAATACGGCGGACGGTTACTCCGAACAGTTTGGCGATGACCTCCACGCGGTACATGGAGCCGCCTGCAACTTCGCCTTTATCGTTCAAATAGAGCCCCCCCCCCGCTGATAGCTAGTTGTAATTCGTGGTCTGTCATACGGCGGTTAGAGCTTCTCTGCCTTTTGCCCGGTGTAGGTTTCCCACCGCTTTATGATTACGTCGCAGTTCTTCTCGTCCAGTTCCATGCAGAATGCCGTCCGTCCGAGCTGCTCTGCTGCCATCAGGGTGGACCCGCTCCCGGCGAAAAAGTCACCGACCATCCATCCGGGGCGGCTGGAGTTGTTCATCAACCGTCCGATCAGAGGTACAGGCTTCATGGTCGGGTGCATATCGTTTCGGGTCGGTTTCGGCTCAAAGTGAACCGTGGTCTGATCCTTGTATTCCCGGAGCATCTGGTCGATGAAGGCCAGAAGTTCCTGCTTCTTCATTGACTGGAAGTCGGGCAGGTCGTCCAGAAGAACGGTGTCCTGTGTGCGGTCATTGATGAAGTAGTGACCCGCTCCCTCTTTCCAGCCGTAGAGAATCGGTTCGTGCCGCCACTGATAGTCTTGGCGACCGAGAACAAATGCGTTTTTCTCCCATATCAGGCACTGGGCCAGTTTCAGCCCGGCATCAGAATAGGCTTGCCGGAACTGAAGCCCGGTGCTCTCGGCGTGAAAAACATAAATCGCTGCGCCTGTGCGCATGGCATCGTTCATGGCCTGAAATGCGGCCAGCAGAAAACTGTAAAAGCTGGCCGCATCCATGTGGTCGTTCTCGATGACGCTGTTCGTGCGGCTGTCGGTCTGGTCGAGATAGTCGTTCAGAAAACCAACTTTTGCGCCGTAGTCCACGTTGTAGGGCGGGTCAGTGATTACGAGGTCGAGTTTGTTCCCGGCCATGAGAATTTCCGCATCGTCCAGAGACGTGGCATCGCCGCACATCAGGCGGTGGCGGCCCAGCTTCCAAATGTCGCCCCGGCGTGTGACCGGGGTTTCGATTTCTTCCTTGGCTGCATCCGGGTCGAAGTCGTCATCATGGGCTTCTTCCGGCACATCCAGCTGCTGGATCAAATCTTCGAGGTCGTCCTGATGGAAGCCGGTCACGGAGAAGTCGTAGCCGTTGAGGTCAAGATCGGACAGGAGGTCTTTCAAAATCTGAAGATCCCACTTGCCGGTGATCTTGTTCAGGGCCACGTTGATCATCTTTTCCTTGGCCTTGTCCCGGATGTCCAGAACGACGACCTCGGCTTCTTCGATGCCCATGTCCATCATCACGGTACGCCGCTGGTGTCCTTTGATGATGGTGCCATCGTAATTTATGACGATGGGGTCAGCGTAGCCCAGCCCCTGAATGCTGGCCTTTATGTCCTGATACTCCGGGTCCTCCGGGGTCAGGGCTTTTCTGGGGTTGTAGGCGGCGGGAATGAGGTCGGCCAGTCGCCGTCTCTCCATCCGCATGGGGTTGGTCTGCTGCATGGCGTTCACCTCCTATGTGGGGTCTGAATGGGGTTTGCGTAACGAAATGCTAAAATTTTTTTAGTTTTCAGGCGAAAAACCTTCGGGCCTTCCTCGCCCCGCATCATTCTCCGGGCGGGGTAGTACCTACGCCGTGGCCGGGGAGGGGGTAGCCCCTCTCTCTCCAACACAAAGGCGCACCGAGCGTGGTTGCGGGGTGCGCCTTTGTCCGTGAAAAGGTATAAAGGAGAGAACACAACACGATGCCTACTCGTGATGGGCTTGGGCGGGCTGGCCCTTGTCCATGCGACCATTGTATTGACTTCTGGGGTCTCTTTGGGTATCTTCTTTCGCTGCCCTGCGGTTGCCCCGCCTCGACCCCGCTGCGCCCCTGCGCCGCTCTGTGCTGTGGGGCTGTGCTGCCGGGTGTCCACGGTTCCGAATGACCTTGCTCCCACGCCACACAGGGGCTGTTTTTACCGCTGGTAAAAAGCAGGGCCAGACAGGGGGTGCTTTGTTTCCGGGCGTATGGTTTTGTGCTTTTTTGAATCCCTGAACACGGCGCAAAATTTCCGGGCAACAGCCGGGGCATGGAATCCGGGGTGTGCGAGGGGCGAGTCTAAAATCCAAAATGGAAAAAGGAAAAGCCGGGGCATAGCCGGGAGCCTTGGCCGGGATTTCTCTGTGCGGGAATTCCCAGTGTGCTGCCCCGGAACTATGCCCCGGTCTTTGTTTTTTAGTGGCCGTCCTTTTCTGTGCGCTCGACCCTCGCCCTGAACTCGGCCAGCGTGGTGCGCACCTTTTTGTAGGTGTATAGCCATTCCAGCCCTGTGCTGTACCGTCTGAAGCACGGTGCCCTTGACAGGTGGATGGTGCGCATGATCTCGTTCCACGGCTTGCAGTCGATGTGGCGCATTTCCATGATCTCCCGCTCTACGGAATCCTGCGGGAGGAATTCGAGGACTTCCATAATGTCCAGAATGGCCGTCGCTTCGATCTCCGACTGCTGGGCGATTCTGTCCTCAATTTCGGCCATCTTGATGGCGAGGGATGTGTTCCGACCGTTCTTTCCGGCTGGGTCCAGTTCTGTCCGAATGTCGGCCAGCCTTTCCCGCAGGATCTTCTGCCGCTCCTTTGCTCGGTAATATTGGCTCAGGTATCGCTTGAGGAAGATGCGCTCATCCTCGCTCATCTGAGACGGGTGTTTCTGCATGGGAGGCATCCTCCTTTTTGGCAGTGTGTGGAATGAGGGCGTAGATTTTGCCGCCTCTGAACACCAGCTTATAGACCGCCTTGTCCTTGTTGTCCCAGTCGTAGATCTGGAATCCTCGCTCCGAAAGAACGCCGATCATCATGTTGATGGTCGTGACGAGGGCTGGAATCGGGAGGGTGCGCATCCCGGCCAGTGCATCCTCTGCCGTGCGCTGCTTGGCTTTTGATTTGATGCTGAAAGGTTTCGGCTTAAAGGGGATAGTGTTGCGCTGCCTTTTCATCTTTTCGTCTCCATTCCGAATGCCTTGTAAATCCTCTTGCGGATAATGCAGAGCCACTTCTTTCTGGTTCTCGGCTTTCCATGCTCCACGAGATGAATCTGCCGTTTTGTTGCCACGCCGAGATGGAATCCGTATATGCAAACAAAACGGCGGTAAAAACTCGACGCTTTTCGGTAGTCCCATCTGAACGGCCCATCCTGCCAAGCTCTGCCGTGGCAGCCATAAAACGTGCGCCGGTCAAGCTGCAAAATATATGGCTGTTCTTTCATGCTGCCGCCTCCGTTTTCAAAAACCTGCGGATGCGGCGCAGGATGATGTGATACCACTTCTTCCGAATCCTCGGCCTCCGATGGTACATGAGCCGGATCTGCTTCTCGGTGGCAAGGCCATAGAGGATTGCCATGTTTCCGGCGTAGGCCAGGAGGACTTTCTGCGACACCTCTTTGGCCCACTCGCCGATTCTTCTGAAGAAGTCCGAGATGCGCTGGGCGGCATCCTGCGCAGCCTCCCACAAAATATCAAAGACCTGCTGTAGCATATTCGATGGCCTCCACTGCTTCTTCCGGGAGACAGACGACTCTCGCCGTTCCTCCGGCTCTCTTGATTGCTTCGATGGTGTCGAGTTGGAGCGGGGTCAGCTTTCCGAGGAATGGTCGCTTGATTTCGAGGCCGATGTACAGGCCATCAATGATCACCAGTACATCCGGGAATCCCCGCTCACTGTAAACTCCGGCTGCAATCTTGCGGACAAAGGCTTCCGGGTAAAGCTGCCGAATGGCTGCCATGATCCTTGTCTGATACCACTGTTCCAGAGGAATCTGATCTTCGAGGATCTTTTTGACTTTTTCGGCGGAGAGCGTCAGGCCGAGGTTCTCCTGCGCCAGCCTCTGAACGTCTGCCGGGGTTCTGGCCCCGCCGTGGTACCACTCGTGCAGGAGGTTTCGGGTAATGTTCATGTGTTTAGGTCCTCCAGTTTGTGTGAAAGGTAGATGATCTGTTTGAGAATTACATGGGTGCAATCCGCGACTTCGTCCATGTCATTCTGCTTCTGCTTTGTCCAGTTGGGGTAGCTTTCTGCAGCAGCCTCCCGGTAAACCTCCGAAATAATGTTATAGGCGACCTCCAGCTTTGCATCCCGCATGAGCGCAGCCTTTTCCTTTTCTCTGGCCCTTGCCCTGCACTCAACTTCTTCGATCAGCATGGTGCGGCCTCCATGAACACAGGCTCGTCGCTATCGCTGGGCAGAGCCGGGTTGTCGGCGTACTGACCTGTGCTGTTGCTGGAATTCTCGGCACCGAGTTCCTGCCACTCGAAGCCCTTTTTGTTGCCGTCCTTGTCCTCCATGAAATTCGAGGCCATCATGTCGGCGGTGTGGAGTGCCCAGACGATGGGGTATTTCTGAATCGCTGCGGCGAGGCTCATGGTGTCGGTGTGCTGATCAGTGAAGCCCATGTGCCACCAGATGGCGTACATTTCCTCCGAGGTGAGCTTGATGTAATTCTTGATCAGCATGGCACTCTTGGGGCCGTGGCCGAGGGGCATCAAGTCGTTGACCGTGTAGAACGGCACCTTTTCCCATTTCCCGGTCTTTTCGTTCTTGACGTTCCGGGTGCTGGTGCTGTAGAAGTAGGTCTTGCAGATGTCGTGGAGCAGGGCGATGAGGATGACGCTCTCATCTTTGATCTGTGCGACCGAGGTTCCGGCTACCGTGTAGAACCATGCTTTCGTGCCGTCCTCATTGGTCTGTTCTTCCTGAAGCAGACCCCGGAGGGCATCCAACACATTGAGGCTGTGCTGCAGGAGGCCGCTCTCGCAGGAGAGGTGGAACTTCGTACTTGCGGGTGCTGTGTAGAAGTCGCTCTTGCGGATGTAGTCCATCAACTTGTCGATGCCGGGCCGCTTGACCTTGGCCATCTCCGATTCAAACCGGGCGATCAATTCTTTCTTGTCCATATCTTGTCTCCTTTGATGTGAGGGGGAAAGGCTGCGCCTTGGTACTCTCCTTTGGAGTCCATCCAGTAGCCTCCCTCGTTGGTGAATGAATCCGAATCGTTTCCCGGCTGGCCGTTCTGCCAGAAGAATCCTGTGATGTGGTTCCTGATCCAGCGGTGGCCGTCCGGGTAAACGTGCCAGAAGTTGTATTTTTGCCAGTAGGGTTCGTAGGCTTCCTCGGTGCGGTGGTAAAGCTGCCAGACGAGGTCGAGGAACTTGTCATAGTCGAGGTCATCGATCAGGGCCTTTCGGTACTGGTCCATGAGGGCACCCGGCTGACTTTCCTCGGCGAGGACGGCGGCGATCTGCTGCGATAGCTGCCGATTCCCGGCGATGTCCTTTGGGTGCATCGGGAACGGCATCCTCTCCCGGAGCCGGGCGGCGAACCAGTCAGCAAGGTCGGCCATTTCTTTGGTCAGCTTCTGGTAGGCTTTGCCGTACTTCGTCTGGAGGACTTCCAGCGGCACCTGTTCACGGTTGGTCTTGAGCTTCCTGAAGGTATCGTTGAACCGGGCCATCATTTCCCGGTCGTCGTCCGAGGCGGGCATCTGCATCACTCCATGTATTTTTTGGCTTTGGGGTTCCATTTGAGAGTGGTCTCCTTGCCGCAATCGCCGCAGGGATAGCTAAAATCCGGGCTTTCGATGTTTGTCTGTCCGTAAGTGTGCCGACCGCAGCTGCAGTCATATTCAAACAGTGCGGTGTTTTCCAGCGAGAATTTTGCACCGCATTCTTTGCAGGTCCACTCGGTGCGGTAGTCCTTTGTGAAAGCGACGAACTCATCGCCGCACTTCGGGCATCTCAGTCTCATCAAGCCTTTTGCTCCTTCGGGTTTCGCTGCCTTTTTGGGAGTTTCGGTGGGTGCAAGTTTGAAGGATGCGAGATCCGGGCGGTAGCAGACGGCATCGAGTGCATCATCGTGCGAGGGGGGGCTTTCCTCCGGCTCATCGGGTGCAACTTCGGGCGGCCCCGGCTCGGCAGGTTCTTCCGGCTCCTGCTGCTTGGCCTTTTCGGTCTGCTCCTGAATGACTGCCTGAAGCGCAGCGGCATTCTGTTCGGCGTTGCTCGGTGCCCCGGTCAGGCCGCTCTGAACGGCGAACTCTGCGATGTAGGTGTTCATCTGATCGGCGATGGTGTCCTTTGCCCGGAGCAGCTGCTGGGCGTTCTGGCAGGTGATCGTCATGTCCAGCCGGTCCTCGTATCCCTCGGTGATCACCAGCCGGGCGGTGTAGTAGCTTTCGTCCATTTTAATCCTCCCAATTTAATGCTTGGCCGCACCTGAAGCAATGTACGCTCTTGAGCAGGGCCGGTCTATAAACAACTTCGTTGCAATACGGGCAATTACCAAATTGTGAGTTTTCCCACAAATTCACCTTTGCCGGAATCTGCTTTTTGAGAGCTTCCATCCCCATCTTGCAAGCTGTGATGACAGGTTCGATGCTGTCGTAAGCTTCCCGGTGTTCCGGGTCGAGGATCTCGGCGGCCCGCTCGTAGGTCATTTCCATTTGCAATGCCTCCTGTTGTAGTTTCGGGTGCTTGTTTCACCTAATCGGTGGGAATAGGTGAAACGGCGTTTTGCCTTGTGGCCGTGCGGCTTTCCGGGTTCCGTTTCACCTGTTTCACCTATTTTGAAACACACACCGTATTTTTAAGAATTTTGCAATTTTGCACTAAAATCTTGCAAAATGCAAAAATGCGCAAAAACATATTGTATTTTGATTTTAGGTGAAATAGGTGAAACAATCTATTAAAAAGCCGCTTGGCTGCTTGACTTTTTCTGTTTCACCTAGCGTTTCACCTAGCGTTTCACCTAAGATTAGGTGAAACAAATTTTAGAAAGGAAGGTCGTCTGTGTCGTCGATCACGGTGAAGTCGTCCTGCATCGTGGTCTGCGTGGCTGAGGTCTGGAACGGAGCCGCTGCCGGAGCCATAGGTGGTTCCTCTTGGTCCATCTGATCTTCGAGATCGTCCATCGGGTCCTTGTTCTCTGCCAGCTTGCCGATGAAGAACTCGACAAAGCGGCAGCTACGGTCGCCGAATCTTCGCATGGTGGAGTAGGTGATTTTTCCGTTCTTCTCCCGGTACATACTGATCAGCCCTTTGTCGGCCAGATATTTCATGGTTTTCCGGGGACTGTACCCGGCTTTGGTGAGGGCCTGATTTAGCATGGAGGGGAAAATATAGACCGTGTTGCCGCTCTCGTTCATCATGCCGAGGCAGGTGCCGATCACCTGCGTTCCGAAGCATGACTTGTTCGACATGACCCAGTCCACGATGAACTGCGCAGCGTTTTCGTTCACATCGGTGGAGTTGTTCTCCACCTGTTCCTCCAAAATGCTGGCAGCCATGATTTTGGCTTTTTTCCACGATTCCGGGTGGATGCCCAGCTGCTGCAGAACATCGGCCTCGTCGGTGGGGTCGCCCTGCTGCTGCGTGTTGAAGAACCAGCTATCGATCATGGCATCGGCCAGAGCGACTGCGGAGATGCCGGAAACGTGGGAGCCGTTTTTGCCGTTGGCCATTGCGTGGACGTAACTCTGCATCAACTCGAAGGCATCACAAATGGTACGCTCCGGGGTGGCGATGATCCTCTTGACGAAGGCCGGGCCAGCCCAGCCGCAGTCCATCACGGATTGCTGGTGCATCAATCCGGCATCCCGCTCGTTGTCGAACGGCCCGCCGTAAAGTTCCAGCACACGGGTGGAGACACCTGTTTGCGTAGTCTCGGTGCTGAGAGGTTCCTCGCCGGTGGCCAGAGCGACTGTTCTCCATTGCTGGGTGGCCTGAATGCCGCCGCTCTTTGCGCCTCTGATCTTGCCGGTGCCGGATGCGATCATGTAAACGATTTTTTCCAGTCCAGCCTGATTGTTGCCAGCAAGCTGCCGCTCATCGATGCCGAGGGGGAGGTCGCAGTAAAAGGCTGCCGTCCGTTCGAGTCCGACCTGTGTGGCGTTAAAGTTGACCATCAGCCGCTCCGGGTCTCCCCATGCGGAGAGGGCCGCTTTCAGGGCTGCGGTCTTGCCGCCCTTGGAACCACCCCAGTTGTACACGAAGAAGATGCGTTGCTTCACGATCCGCAGGAGCGGGGCGGCAAAGCTGGCTGCAAGGATGAACCTGAACTTTTGGCGGCTGCGGTGCGGGTCCATGTGTTCCACCCATTTCTCAAAGGTTCCGTTTTGGCAGTAGGCCGTGGCCATTGCCTTTTGGGACGGGTCGATGTCCAGCGTGATGCCGTCAGCGTGTCCGGGCACAAACCTGTTGCCGGGCTGCCATCCGAAGGTGGAGGTGCTGTCCTCTTTGGGGATGATGTCGATGTTCTCGGCCTCAAGACTTCCGAGGAAGCGGACCACCTGCTTCGAGTTCTCGCTGGTAATCGTGCAGCCGAGGTCTGCAAGGGCGGTGATGCTGCGGCTCTGGAAGATCACCGACCGGGGGTAGATGGCACTCTGCCAGACGCCGTCTCGCTTAAAGGCTACCTCTATTTTTTCTTCCCCGGTTTCGATGCTCTGGAGACGCTTGGTCAGGATGATCGGGGTGCGGCAGCAGAGGACCGGCTGGAACTTCTTTTCGTCGATCCGGCTGATTCCCTTGTCCGAGTAAATCCAGCCCTCCGGCTGTCGGAGACTGATCGGTGCGCCGCTGATCGCTTCGGGGATGTCCTCTTTTTTGTAGTCCACAGGTTTTGCGGTTTTCAGGGCATCCCGGATCAGCTTGGCAGCCTGTTCCCGGCCATGCTTGATGTAAAGGTCGGAAGGGTCTTTTTCGCCGAGAGCCTTGCAGCTCCACTCGTAGACCTCGCCCTCGTAGCCTCCATCCCGGAGGCCGGTGCAGATCTTGTGGATGAAGGTGTCGCCGCCGCCGTCCGGCTCGTGGTGTAGGTACAGCTTCAGGCCCTGAAGCACCGAGGACTGTTCCGGCTTGAACATTGAGGCCCCCGGCACGCCGATGGCCGGGATGCCCATGTACCACAGGCTCTGTGTGTCGCTCTCGCCCTCAACCATGACCGCGTACCCGGCGTTGGCAAATTCAGGGATGCGCCACTCACCGTAGAGGCAGATCTTGCCGGAGCTGCCGGTGCGCCAGCGGAAGTCCTTGTGGGCGTACCGCTTGCGGTAGGTGGATTCTTCTCCGGCTGCGTTGTAGTAGGGAATGTAGAGCCATGCGGTGCCGTTGCTACGGTCTTTCCGGGTTTCGAGGCGGCAGGTCTTGGCCAGCCATTCTTCCGGGAGGTGCTTTGCAAAGGCATACTCGGCAAGGCTGAAATCTTCGAGGGCTGTGGTCTTTTCCTTTTTGGCGGGTTTCGGGGTTTCGGCAGCAACGCCGTATTTCTCCAAAATCTGCTTGTATGCCTCTTTGGTGTCTACGCCATGCAGCTCTGCCCAGAATGACACGAAGTTGCCGCCCCGGTCCTCTGCGAAGCAGTGCCACTTGCCGGTCTTGAGATCGACCGAGAAGCTGTTGTTCCTGTCCTCATGGAAAGGGCACAGACCTGTCAGCTTGTCCCCGGCGAGCTTGTATTTCTGAATCACGGCGGTGTACTCGGCACGGTAATCCACCACCTTATCAAGATCTATCTCTCTTGCCGCCATGCTGCCTCCACCGCCATTCTTTCTTGAATTTCATATCTGTTCCCCTTTATGCCTTAAGGGGAGCCGCCTCGATGCGGTTCCCCCTGCGGGCATGAATTTTATAGGGCTGCTGCCTGATTAAACAAAGGGGAGATCCTTGTCTTTGTCGGTCACGTCGGTGAACTCCGTATCTGACACCTGAACGTCCAGTGCGCTTTCGTCTGCCGCCATGGTGTTGCTGGAGGCCGAGGTGCTGTAGTCGTCCATCGTGATGGCAATCTCCTTGTACTTTGCCTTGATCTCCTGCCGCATGGCCTTGGCGGTCTGAGCAACTGCCGGGGGCAGGATGCCACGCTTGTCGACCACCACGGTGGCGTAATTGATGCCGTTGGCGTTGGTGGCCTTGGCCAGCTTGAAGCCGACGATCAGATTGGTGTAGGGGATGCCCTTGGAGGCCATGATGCGGGTGAGGGCCTTGTTCACTTCCTTGATGCTCGTGGGCGGCACCGTAAGGAGATAGAGGTTCGGGTCGTTGCTGCGCATGAGGTAGATCCGGCGCATATTCTTGCAAGCCTTGCCCTTGCCGCCATTCGGGTCGCTGCCGTACTGGTTGCAGGGGCACTTGTCGCATTCGCAAATCTCGCCGGTCCGAATGTTCAGGCCGGACTTGCCGTCCATGCTGGAGCAGACCGGGATCTTGTCCTCCGGGTTGGTGCTGCTGCCGAAAGCGTTCGGCCAGTAGCCGTTCATACGGTGCGTGAATACAATCACGCCCTCGATTTCCTTGGGGTAGTCCTCATCGCCGTCCTCGTCGCCCTGCACCGTGAAGGCAAGGCTGCCGCCAGAGGGAATCTTGATGGTTCGGCAGTTGATGCCGGATTCATCGTCCAGATCGTCCATCTGATCCTTGAGTTCGGCTGCCAGTTCCGGGTCGAGACCGTCGTAGGCGGTGGTCAGGGCGAAGTTCTCAACGGGGGCCAGTTCGGTGTTCTTTTTTGCGGTTGCCATAGTATGTGTCCTCCTATTTATTCTTCATCGTCGGCTTCAACGTCGGCGGGTTCGGCTTCTTCAAAACCATCATTTTCTGCCGCTGCCTGTTCCAGCGGGGTGGGGGGTTCGTCTTTGCGCTCAGCTTCGTAGAGGTCGTTCATGGTGCGCTTCATCTCGGCTGCCATGACAATCGACAGGGAGATCAGCTCGCTGACCCGGTTGTGCAGGGAACTGACCGCCTCGACTGCCGGGTAGTTGGGATTCGCCAAGGTGCTGAGAAGGGTGTCCATGTCATTCCGAACGGACTTGACCTTTGCGCTGATCCGAGTGAAGTTGTCGGCGGCGATGCCGTATGCCTCGTGGCGGTTGCGCACGGCGGGCGGGTTGTAATCCTTGAGCATATCGTAGGTATCATCGATCACGCTGGCCACCCGGCAGTCCACGTCCTGCTGGAGATTGGTGCGCAGATCCATCTCGGTCTGCTGGTAGTTCTGGTTTGCCATTATTTCTTTCCTCCCTTGGTGGCCCGGCTGCTCTCGCGGCGGCGTGTGATGTCGTAGGTGTCGAAGATGCTGATGCACTTGGCGAGGTCCTCGCTCAGGCCGTCGTTTTCTTCGACGTATGCCTTGATGGTGGACTGGAGGGTGCGGGTGTTCACGCTCTCCACGATGATGTCGCCGAGGCCCTCTTCCCGGAGGGTCTCAAAGAAATTGATGCCCTCGCTGGCCAGCTCCGCTTCGGACTTCTTGTTGTAGATGGTCTTGGGGGTCAGGGTGAACTTGAAGCCGCCGACCGAGATCGAGGGGCAGTCGTCGTCGATCATCTGCTGCGAGATGTTCGCTTTGGCTTCCTCGATCAGGGCGTTGTTGGCCTTGACCTCATCGGCCAGTTCTTCCTTGCGCTCCAGAAGGCTCTGGTAATCGCGCACCATGTCTAACAGTGTCATTTGTGTTCTTCCTTTCTGTTCAGGCGTTCTATTTGCTCTTGCTCTGCTCGATCGTCAGCTTCGCCAGCTTTCCAGCAGAGAAGGTATCCAAAGGCTCCGATGGCTGCGAGGGCTGCGATGGTCAGGATTGCTCCAAGCATTGACGGCGCACCTCCCATTCCGCATGGTCCTCTGCGCACTGGTGGGCACGAAAAAACAACGGGCTTTCGTTGTCATTGATGACATTTCGGTCGTCCCAGTATTCGTTTGCCCCGACTTTTCGAGGATCTGTTCTGTAGGCTTTGCGCCACTCCGGGAGGTTCTCATTGACAGCGTCAAACGTCAGGCCCCAGCCTGCGCAAGCGGCGACGGCCATTTCCAGTGACCGCCCCTCCCGGCAGGTCCAGAGAATCAGCTTTGCGCCGTTGCTCTGTTCTTTCAGGGCTTGATGGATTGTGTCCCAGTTCGGATCTCCAATGTCGGGGTAGGCGTTCTGGCAGAGGATGCCATCAAAGTCGATTGCGATGGCATAGGGAATTTGCGAAGAATCAACCATTGCTCTCATCCTTTCTTTTCTTTTTCGGGGTTGCCCGTTTCCGGGCGGGTGGTTTATCCTCAAGCTGCCCGCCGGGTGGCTTTCCCTCGGCGATAGCTTTGAGCAATTTTTGGTAGGCATCGTACACCGCCAGCTGCTGCACCATACGCTGATACTGAGCCAGCTCTTTCTGGGTGCCGTCTAAAACCGGGGTGCCGTCCACGATGTAGATTTTCAAAAGAACTGCCTCCAGTCATCGACCACCGTTTTGGCGAGATCCTCTTTTTTGCTCAGGGACTTGAGGATGGTGCTGTCCACGGTGTTCTCGGCTACGAGGTGGATGTATGTGCAGGTGTTGCGCTGGCCGATACGGTGGATGCGGGCGAGGCTCTGCGAGTAGGTGGCGTAGTTGAATGTGACGCTGTAGTAGACGCAGGTGTCGGCTGCGGTCAGGGTGATGCCGGTGCCCGCCGTGTCGATCTGGCCGACGAGAACCATCGTGGAGGGGTCTTTCTGGAACTGCTGGACGATGTCGCCCCGCTGCTCTTTCGGGATGGCTCCGTAAATGGCCACCGTTTTCATGCCGCTCTTTCCGATGATGTTCTCCGACCTTTTGATGATCTCCGAGACCTCCGGGATGAACCGGGCGAAGATCACCAATTTCTTCTTGCCCTCCAGAACGTAGTCTTGGATGATGTCTGAGAGGGCATCGAGCTTCCCGGTGCTGACCAGCTCCGGCTTGGCTGCATCGTCGGCGACCAGAAAGCCGCCAGTGAACTGCTGCAGCCGCAGGAGTTTGGTCAGGACTGTGGTGGCGGTGATCTTCCCGCCGTTATCCAGTTCGGTGAAGCTGTCCCGCCGCAGACGGTCGTAGATGGCCCGCTCTTTGGCCGAGAGGATGATGCTCCGGGTCTGGAACGTCTGCTCCGGCAAGTCCAGGGCTTCCTCTTTTGTCACCCGATAGGCAATTGAATGCTCTTTTCGGATGAGTTCGTCGAGGTCCTTGTACTGGACGATCTGCTTGCGGTTGAAGCCGCCCATCACGGCGTAGCGGTTGCGGAAGGCGTAGAAGTTGGTGCCGAAGATGGTCGGGTCGAGGAAGCGGTACTGACTGAAAATGTCCACCGCCTCGTTCTGCACCGGGGTGCCTGAGAGAATCAGCTTGTACCGGGCTTTGTCACCCAGTTGGTGCATCGATTTGCTCTGGGCTGCATCGTGGGTCTTGATGCGCTGGCTCTCGTCGGCGATGATCAGGTCGGCATCGTACTCCATCAGCTTCTCAAAGATGCCGTCTCGCCACGTTGATTCGTAGTTGATGACGGCCACCTTGAGGCTCTGGAATGGAAACGCTTCGAGGTCGGCGAGGGCCTTGAGACGTTGGGGCTTTGTGCCCAGCAGCGTCTTGACCGTGTACCTGAAGTCGGCGTAGTCTGCAAATTCTTTCGGCCAGACGGCGCAGACGGAGGTGGGGGCTACGATCAGCACTCGCTTGATCTTGCCGAGTTTGTACCCGGCCCCGGTGACGGCGATGGCTGTCAGGGTCTTGCCGCAGCCCATCTCAAAAAGGAAACCGAAGCCTTTACCCATCGAATCCACCGCCCTCCATGAGTTTTCTTACGCCCCGGAGGTCTGCAATTCCATAATTCCCATCTATGCAATGGTGGACTGCATACAGTTCCGGGGAAAGAACCGGGAGCTGCTTTTTCGCCCTGTTGTAAAAAAAAGGCAGAATCAAGAAGTTCTTTTCGAGCAGCCTCCGGCTTTTTGCAAGTCGGTAGGCCATCGTCGAAAACTGCCCCACAAAGGCGGCACCGATAAACCGGCACAAAAAAGTATTCTTTCACTGGTTTGCCGCCGCCTTTCCAGTCCATGCGCAATCGCTGCACACAAACTTGGCGTTGGGGTAGATCTGCCGGACGAGTTCGGCGTTCCCGGTCTGAAGCCAGCAAGCCTGACCGCATACCGGGCAGGTCGCCGCTTTCCACTCCGGGTTGCAGGGGGTCGGGACGTTTTTGCGCAGGGGCATGGTGGCGAACACCGGGCGGGTGTCCTTGGCTGCTACGGTCGCCGGGGCAATCTTGAGAAATGTTACCTTTCGTCTCATCTGATTGCACCTCCCAGCAGTCGGGTACCGCACCAGTGGCAGTGCGAGTGGTGCGGGTTCACCCTGTGATTGCAGTCCGGGCAGTGCCATACGCCGTCCTTTTTGACCGGCTGCGATGGCACCTCGTACTTGGCATGGAGGTTGCCCCAGTCCTGCAGGAGTTTCTTGCTCTGTGCAATGTAGCTGATTGCCTCGGCTACCGAGAAGCAGTTTTCCTCGCAGAGCTTCTTGATGATCTCGGTGGCTGCGTTGCAAGCGTCCACGTCGTCCTGCCAGATCTTCTTGTCGGGGTCCTGTTTCTTCCCCTCGCCGGGGAGAAAGGATGCGCTGTTGTCCTTGATGCTGTCGATCTGGCAGAGCAGCGAGGACAGGCTCATTTTGTGAATATCGCTCATGTTGTGTTTCCTCCGTTCGGGTCAACCCACCCGAAAACCATTGCAGCCATGTTCGCCCCACGGACTTGATGCCGGAAAAGTTTCATCTTGACCGGGTAGTCCAGAAGCGGCTCAGGGCTGTCGTTCATGCGCTCCTGATCGACGGCGGCTGCCGTGTCGTGGAGGCTCTGGCGCAGGGCTTCAATGTGGGGCGGCAGCTTGACGATGCTGGACAGCTTGTCCAGAAGTTCAATGTCTGCGGTGCCGGAGAGGGTCTGCGTGGTTTTCGACCACTTCATCTTGCCCCAGCTTTTGATCACCGCAAACTGGACGGTGTCGGCCTCTTTGATGAGCAGGGTGTTTTCTATCAGGGCCATTTTCAAGATTTCCTCATCCTCTCTGCAGCCAGCTGCTCACATTGCTTTTCAGCTTCCCGGCACTGTTGGTCGTGTTCAAATAGCAAGTCCGCATATTCGTTTCCGACACGCCGGATTGCCGTTTCGAGCATCTCCGTCACAAGGTCGTGATACTTGCTGTCACCAGCCTTGCGGCTGTTCCGGGCGGTCTCGCGAGCTTCCCACAGGTCAAGCAGTCTGTCTCGTTTGTCGGCGGTGATCTCATCGTAGCCGTAGGCATTCTGGATCTGCTCCACACTTTCCCAGCCCGCCAACTCTGAGAAAGGATCGGATTCGGCCTTTGCCATGCTGCGGGCTTTGGTCTTTTTCTTGACGTACCGGGTTAGGCCGTCTTGGATTGCTGCGCGGGCATCGTCCATTGCTTTCCGAACGGCCTTGACCTCGCGCTCTTTTTTAAGCTGGTCCGGCTGACTGGCCCATTCTGCCATCAACTCAGACTTTGTTTTCGGTTTCACCTGTCTGCACCTCCGTTCGCTCCCATGTACCGCTTGCGGCCTTTTTCCCGATGCCGATCCTCATGGTCGCGGTGATAAACACCGACGTGCCCGGTCATGGCTTGGGTGTAGGCGTTCTCGGCTTTCAACTCCTGCTTGTACTTCTGGTACTGCGGGCAGGTATCGTGGCAGATCGTGTGTCGGTTTGGGCAGTCCTTGCAGAAAGACTTAACCATGGATGTGAATCCTCCCATCTTTCCAAGCCCGGTATTTTCCGTAGCTCACGCCCAGCCGCTCCGCTTCCCGGACATCGTTTTGAAGAGAATCCTCCGGGGCGTGTTTCGGCTTGGCCCGTTCTACGACCTCTAGCTTGTTGTTCTGAGCCTTTTTTCGGTCATGCTCAATCTGCCGGATGCGGAGGCAGGAATCGCAGAGTTTCTTGTTGCTGGCGACTCCGACCATCTTCTTTCCGCAGCGGGTGCAGGTCCGTGTCCATTTAAGGCTTTCGGCTTTCGCCACGGTCAACCCCTCCGTTCCTGCTGCGGATACTCAGGGTTTCGGGCGTGGTTCCGGGTGATCTTGCCGTAGCCTTTCGGCTTGCTCCACATCTTCCAAAGCTGGCGGCGGGCATCCTCCGAGACGATCCAGCCGGTGCAAGCCAGAAGCCCGATCAGGGCGATGGCGAGGCTAAAATAAAATGGTGCCCTTGCTGCTGCCCTGCCCCAGTCGTAACCGAAGCGCATCAAGATCTGGGTGGTGGTGTCCACTCCGAAGTTGAACGCCTTGCCAAGAACGGCGAGGACTGCTGCGACTGCTGCGGTAATGGCAGCGGTGACTTTTGCGTTTCTCATGTATCCTCCTTTCGGTTCAGGCGATGCCCTTGGCGGCCCGATCCGCTTTCCAGCGTTCGTATTCGGCCCGGATCTCCGGGTTCTGGAACTCTCGCTGGATGGCATCAAAGACCAGCTGGCCGATGTTGGCCCGCTCTGCTTTGGGTATCTTCTTGGTGTCGAGTCGGGGCATCGTGCCGGTGGTCGGCACGGCCTTGAGGTTCTTTGTGCTGGCCATCTGGCATGGCTCCTTTCTTAGGCGGTGCGGGCGATGCCCTTTTCCGCGAGTTCTGCGCCGATCAGCATAGATTCGACCATAAGGGCGAATACCGGGCGGCTCTCGCCCTTGACGCTGATCAGAACATCTGCGAGCTTCTTTGCGTCCTTGATCTGGTCGCTGTCGTAGGTTTTCTTCTCGGTCATCTCTGTCAACCTCCTTTGTTGATTCTGTGATAATTATATATTGCTCTGTGATGAAAGTCAATAGAAAAGCAAAATTTTTTGTTGACTAGGTGATATTTTGATGTTATAATGTAGACATGAAAGGAAGTGAACCGGGTTGAACACGAGAATTAAATTCCTGCGCAAAAATTCCGGCTTGACGCAGGAGAAATTCGCAGAGCGAATCGGCCTAAAGCAAAACTCCATCGCCCTGATCGAGAGCGGGAAGAGGAACATTTCAGATCAGGCTATTCTCTCCATCTGCCGCGAGTTCGGCGTTCGGGAGGAATGGCTGCGGACAGGGAATGGCGAGATGTACGCCCCTGCGCCGACCAATGGGCTTGACCTTCTTGCCAAAGAAAAAAAGTTGACGCATGGCGAGTACATTCTCATAGAGAAGTTCGTCGGTCTGAATCCAGAAACAAGAAAACGGATTCTGGATTATATTCAGGAGGTGTCCGCTGCTCTTTCTGCAGACGATATCCCTGCGGACGCTCCTGCTATTGATTGCCGGGAATCCGCAGAAAGTCTCCATGCTGAACTGGACCGTCAGCTTGGCATTGAAAAAAAAGAAGCGGCGGACGGGTCCGAAGCCTCTTGATCTGGAAGCTGCGGCACAAAAAGAAAATATGGAACGGCTGAGGGTCTCCCCTGTGAAGCCAAAAAAGAAAAAAGGGAGAGCCGTCTGTGTGGGCAGCTCTCCCTTTTTATAGTGTATATCGTGAGGTGTGCTATGGGGTTTAGGTACAGAAAATCTGTCAATGTCGGGCCGTTTCGCTTTACCGCCAGCAAGTCTGGAATTTCTACCAGCTTCGGCGGCAAGGGAGCGCGGATCACAAAAATGGCGAACGGAAGAACACGGACCACGTTCTCTGTTCCGGGCACGGGTATCTCTTATGTGAGCGAATCTGGGGCGAAGAAGCGGCGGGCGGCTCCTGTTCAGAAGCCGCAGCGCATTGAAGGGCCGGAGCCTGTGGATCTCTCTATTTATGATCAGCCGGACAAAGTCGAGGCCCCGAAGCGTCCAAAGGACCCGAAGCAGCCGCCGAAGTCTAAAGGCGCAGTGCGGAACGTCGGCATCGCTCTGGCCGTCGTTGGTCTTGCGGTCTGCGTCGTGTCGCTCCCGGTCGGCTTGATCGTTGTGGCCATTGGAGCGTACCGGGTAGCAAAGGCCGGGGATATTTATGACGCTGCGGTCGCTCGGTACGAGCAGCAAATCTCGGACTATGTTGACTGGCTGGATGAAGTCAACGCAAAATAAAAAGCCGCCCTCGGTGGGCGGCGGGAGGTTGCTCTGAATGTGTGCGAAAAAGAAACCGGCCATGCTTGAGCCGGATATGCAGGATGCCGTGATCTACACTCGGTACTCGTCCCATAGCCAGCGGGACTGTTCCATCGAGCAGCAGGTGGCGGACTGCGAGATTTTTGCCCGGCAGAACAACCTCCGGGTGGTAAAGGTCTACGCCGATCGGCATCTGTCCGGCACTACCGATAACCGCCCCCAGTTCCAGCAAATGCTGAAGGATGCCGCTCACGGCCACTGGGCTTATGTGATCTGCTGGAAGATCGACCGCTTTGCCCGGAACCGCTACGATTCGGCCACATACAAGTTCCGGCTGAAAAAGGCCGGGGTGCGGGTCCTCTATGCAAAGGAGTCCATCCCGGACGGCCCGGAGGGGATTCTGCTGGAATCCGTGCTGGAGGGGTCTGCTGAATATTACAGCGCAGCCCTCGCTCAGAATATTCGCCGGGGCATGAAATACAACGCCGAGCAGTGCAAGGTGAACTCCGGCTCCATCCCTTTCGGGTACTGCAAGGGGCCGGATGGCCGCTTTGCCATCCATGAAGCAAACGCCGAGGTCGTGCGGGAGATCTTCCGAAAGGCTGCGACGGGGATGCCCTTTGTGGACATCGCCAACGATCTGAACAGCCGGGGACTGAAAACCAGCCGGGGCGGGCGGTGGAACAAGGGCAGCTTCCGGCTGCTGATGAACGAGGCCTATATCGGGGTGTATCATTTCTCGGACACCCGCATCGAGGGCGGGATGCCCGCTCTCATCGATCAGGGCACCTTTTGGGCGGCGAATGAGCGGCTGAAAGCAAATAGCAGCGTCCGGGGTCGTCACCAAGACGGCGGGGACTATCTGCTGACCGGGAAGCTGAAGTGCGCCCACTGCGGGTCCTACATGATCGGCTTCTCCGGCACCGGGAAGAGCGGCGAACTGCATTACTACTACGGCTGCCAAAAGCGGCGGCGGGAGCGGGCTTGCAAAAAGGCGAACGTGCCCCGCGAGTGGATCGAGCGTGTGGTCGTGAAGGCCGCTCTGGACTACGTCCTCCGGCCTGACGTGATGGAGTGGATCGCGGATGCCGTGATGGAATATCAGGAGCGGGAGGCGGCCTCGGCGCAACTTGCCGCCCTGACCGCCGAACTGGAGGAAAACCAAAAGGCCACCGACAATGTGATGAAGGCCATCGAAGCCGGAATCATCACATCGACCACAAAGCAGCGGCTTCTGGATCTGGAGGCCAAGGCCCAAGATCTGAAGCGGGCCATCGAACTGGAAAAGTTGAGCCACGTCCGGCTGGAGCGTGATCAGGTCCTCTTTTGGCTGGATCGCTTCCGGGGCGGCAGCTTGCAGAGCCAAGAGTTCCGGCGCAAGGTCATTGATGCTTTTGTGTCGGTGGTCTATCTGTCCGATGATCACCTGCGGATTGCTTTCAATTATTCGGGGGGTCCCAACGCCGAGGCCGACTTCGACCTCGTCATGGACGCGGAGACGGCGGCTGGCGAACTGTCCAAAAAGTTCGCACAAGGTCACGTCACCTCCACCAAACAAGAAAAATCCGAACCTTTTTTCGATAGGAGAAGGGTTCGGATTTTTTGTTTTCTTCGGAAAGCAAGATGAAGGCTCCTTCCCGACGGCTGTGTGTCCAAAACCTTATCAGAAGAACCGTATAACAAAAGTCACAACTGTAAAGGTGCCGTAAGGCAGAAAGGACACAAACATGAAGTACGATGCAAGAGCCTGCCATTTCAACATGGATACCGGCTGCGTGGAGCTGCTGCTCCGGGATGGGAGAATGATCTCCATTGACTGCACTGGGGTCGAGGATGAATTGGACGTGACCATGGCGCAGAGGTCGGAGTTGGATTATCTCATCTACAATAACCCGCTTGGCTATGCGGATTTGATTCTGAACGGCAATCTAGAAGAATACTAGAAAAACGTAACCGGGAGCCATGGGTTAGAAGATTAAGAGAAAAGCGCAGAGCACCTTATTCAGAGTGCTCTGCGCTTTTCTGCATCTTGCGCCATTGTTGCGGGGTCATGCCGTACTTTTGCCGGAACAGTTCGTAGAAGTGGGTGCGGTTGGTAAATTTGAGTTGTAGGGCGATCTCGCTGACGGAAAGTGTTGTTTCCCGCAAAAGCCGTTCAGCCTTCTGGAAACAGAAGGTCATGCCGTAATCGAAAAGACACAGACCGGTGCGGCGCTGGACGATGGAATTGAGGTAGCTGCCATTGTAATTCAAAAGCCGTGCCAGTTCGCTGCGAGGCAACCGACCATCTGTATCCTCCAGCAAACGGCTGATGCGCAGAAAGAGCAGGCTTTCGGGGCTGCTGCTCAGGTGCACCGGGGTGACGTAGAACCCGGACGACAGAAAATCGAACAGCTCGCAAAGTGCGCCCTTCAAATAATAGGTGGCGGCGGCACTGGGTTCGTGCAGGATGTGGGTCATGCGGGCGATGAGCGTTGTCAGGGTTTGAACGCTGTCGGAGTTTTCCGGTGTGGGAAAAAGGTCCTGATATTCCTTTCGAAGGTCCTGTCCCAGATTTGCCAGCATGAACTGCAAAATGGGATTTTCCGGAAGATGGCGCTCGGCTTCAAATAATTGCAGGGATGCAGATTCCGTCAGGCTGCGGACAAAATCCACAGACAGACCAAGAAAACAGAGTTTGGCGGGGCCGATGAAGCGTTCGTTATGGAGGATGCTGCGGTTCACCAGACAGCAGGTCCCGGCACGGTAGGGGTATTCTTTTTCCTCAATCTGTTGGATGACCTCCCCTTCCAGCACCAGCATCAGTTCAAAATAATCGTGGCGGTGCAGCGGACGGGAGCTGAGGGCACGGAATAAAGCATCCATAGAGTTTTCATGTAGCCAGCAGCCATTCGGTGAGAACATCTGAATGCTGTATTGGTCGGTTTCTCCCAGACCGGTACAGGACTCCAGCGTGATCTGCACCGGGGACATGATCTTGTAGAAGGTAGAGAGCTGACTGCCCCAGTTTTCAACCTCCAAAATATTCTCATAGCTGGTGGAATCCGGTTTCATGAAAGAGTCTCCTTTTCTGCAATGTGCGAATATGATACAATCTGATGGATGCGGCACACGATGCTGTCATTGTGGAATGTGAACGGAATTGCTAAAATATAGGCACAATACAAAAACATTCTGTAAAAGCTGTGCGGCCGATGGCTTTATTATAGAGTGCTTTTGAAAAAATGTAAAGCGACAGACGCATTCTGTCGCCGTGAATGATACAGCACATCTTGAAAGGAGAATCCCCATGTCTGCTACTGCAACGACAGAGAAAAAATATCTGAAATGGTATCAGAAGCTGGCCTACGGTTCCGGCGATCTGGCCTCTAACTGCTCCTATGGTCTGGTTTCCAGCTTTGTACTGCTTTATCTGACCGGAACACTGGGTCTGGACAGCGCCATCATTGGCTCTTTGATGCTGGCTTCCAAGGTTCTGGACGGCATCAGCGATGTGATCTTTGGCACCCTGATCGACCGCACCCACTCCAAGCTGGGCAAGGCACGTCCGTGGATGCTGTTTGGTCAGGTAGGTGTTTCCCTCTGCCTGTTTTTGCTGTTTGCCATCCCGGCTGGCAGCACCACCATGCAGTATATCTACTTCTTCATCGTGTACACGGCACTGAACGCAGTGTTCTATACTGCCAACGGCATTGCATATTCCTCTCTGGTGGCACTGATCACCAAGAACAACAATGAGCGTGTGCAGCTGGGCTCCTTCCGTTTTATGTTTGCGGTCGTCACCAACATCTTTATGGGCTTTGCCGTTACCGGCATGGTGGAGAAGTTCGGCAGCGGTGCCGCAGGCTGGCGTACCACGGCTCTGATCTTCGCGATCGTTGGTCTGGTGGTCAACACCATCAGCTGCCTTGCAGTTAAAGAGCTGCCGGAGGAAGAACTGAGCGGCAACACCAGCGAAGCCGCAGAGGAAGGCAAAGCTGTTGCCGAGGAGAAAAAGCATGGCTTTGCCGAGACCGCTAAGATCCTCGTCCACAACAAGTATTACCTGATGATCCTCGCCATCTACATCGTGTACTATATCATGAGCAACCTGACCACCGGTGCCGGTGTGTTCTGCGCCACCTATTACTGGGGCGATGGCAGCCTGCTGGGTCAGTTCTCCATGATGAAGATGTTCCCGGTTATCATCGCACTGGCCATTGCGCCTGTCCTCATCAAAAAGACCGGCAGTATGCAGAAGGTCAACTTCTGGGGCTACGCCATCAGCAGCGTGCTGGGCATCCCCATGATCTACTTTGCCATGCAGAAGAATCTCTCCATGTTCCTGCTGTTCATGTTCATCAAGGGCATCTTTGCAGGTACCCTCAGCGGCTCTTTGAACGCTCTTATTGCTGAGGCCAGCGGCTACACCACACGCACCACCGGCATCCACATGGACGGTATGATGTACAGTTGCTCCTCTCTGGGCGTGAAGGTCGGCGGCGGCATCGGTACTGCGGCTGTGGGCTGGCTGCTGAAGCTGGGCGGCTTTGTGGGCACCGCAACGGTCCAGAGCGAAAGCGCCATTCGGATGATCTTCAACCTGTACATCACCTTCCCCTTTGTGATTGGCATCATTATTACAGTGTTGCTGGCTTTCCTTGATGTGGAAAAGGCCAATAAGAAGTGGGATGCTGAACACAAGAAAGAGGCACAGGCATGATTCGACAGAATTTCAACGCAGATTGGACGGTAGAAAAGGGCGATGGCAATTCCCGGATGAATTCCTTTCTGGGAAATACCCAGACCCAAACCGTGCATCTGCCCTACGATGCCATGATCCACGAAGCCCGCACCCCGGACACGAAAAACGGTGCGCAGACCGGTTTTTACCCCGGCGGCGAGTACATTTTTCAGAAGCATTTCACCGCACCGCAGGCGTGGCAAGGCAAGCCGGTGTCCCTCGTATTTGAGGGCGTGTACCAGACGGCGCTGGTCTACCTGAACGGCTGGCTGCTGGCCCGGAACGTGAACGGCTATGCGGAGTTTACCGTGGAGGCTGGTCCCTACCTGAAATATGGTGCCGACAACCTGCTGAAGGTCATTGCAGATAACAGTCTGGAACCCAACAGCCGCTGGTATACCGGCAGCGGCATCTACCGCCCGGTGCGGCTGCTGGTGGGCAACAAGGTCTATCTGCCGCAGGATACCGTGCGTATCACCACCCGGGAGGCGGACGAGGGCTTTGCCCTGCTGGATGTGACGGCACAGGTGCAGTCTGCCAGCACCGTTACAGAACGGGTGACCCTGCAGCAGACCATCTGCCGGGAGGGCACGGCAGTGCTCACCGATCGGCAGAATCTCCTGCTCCGGCCCGGCGAAAGCAGAACCGTCTCCTTCCGGTACTGCGTGGACAGCCCGGCTCTGTGGAGCCCGGAGAACCCCAACCTCTACACCAGCACCATGCAGGTGCTGGAGGGCGAGGAAGAACTGGACCGGGAAGAGACCGGCTTCGGCATCCGTACCCTGAGCATCGATGCAGCGCATGGGGTACGCATCAACGGGCAGACCGTCAAGCTACGGGGTGCCTGCATCCACCACGACAACGGCATTCTTGGTGCAGCTACCCTGCCCGATGCCGAGGAGCGCCGCATTCGTCAACTAAAGGAAGCGGGCTTCAACGCCATCCGCTCCTCCCATCACCCGGCAGGGCGGGCGCTGCTGGATGCCTGCGACCGGTACGGTGTGCTGGTAATGGACGAACTGAGCGACGTATGGAACGTGCGGAAAAATCCATACGACTATGCTCTGTACTTTGAGCAGGACTGGAAACCCACCATTCAAAAGATGGTGGCCAAGGATTACAACCATCCCAGTGTCATTTTGTACTGTGTGGGCAACGAGATCTCCGAGGCTGGCTCGGAAAGCGGAGCAGAGACCAACCGGCAGCTCTGCAACACCTTCCGGGAGCTGGACCCCACCCGTTACACCACCAACGCCCTCAACGGCCTTATGGCAGCTGGTTACCGCCTGCGGGAGATCATGGGGGATGTGATGCGAAAATTCCCGGCGCAGCCCGGTCCCTCCGGCGGCGATGGCGGCGGCAGCAATGCCCTGAACAGCTTTATGGGCCTGATGTCCGGGGAAAAGGGTGATTACTTTGCCACCCATCCGCTGCTGACCGAGGCGCTGTCCGGTTGCGAGGATTCCTGCGATGTCATTGGTCTGAACTACCTTACCGGACGCCATGTGCTGGAGCATGAACTGCACCCCCACAAGGCAGTGCTGGGCACCGAGACTTACCCGGCAGATATCGTGCGGCTGTGGCACATCGTGGAGGAGAATCCTCACATGATTGGCGACTTCACATGGGCTGGCTACGATTATCTGGGGGAGGCAGGCTGCGGCATCTTCCATTACGATGGTGGTGCCAACTTCAGCAGCATTTACCCGGAACGCACCGCCTACATTGGAGATCTGGATCTGCTGGGCAACCGCCGCCCCATCAGCTATCTGCGGGAGATCGTTTACGGTCTGCGGAAGGCACCCTATCTGGCAGTGCTGCGAATGGAACACAACGGTCAGACCTCCAGCAAAACGCCTTGGATGTTCAAGGATAACCTTTCCAGTTGGACATGGCCCGGTTTTGAGGGACAGACGGCTTCGGTGGATGTGTACTCCGCCTCGGAGGAGGTGGAGCTGTTCCTGAACGGAGCTTCTCTGGGCCGCCGTGCCATGGTGGATTTTACCGCCACCTACAGCGTGCCCTACACTCCCGGCGAGCTGAAGGCTGTGGGCTATACCGGCGGTGTGTGTGACGGCGAGTTCACGCTGCGCACCGCACAGGATGCACAGATGGCCCTTACAGCAGATCGTAAGACCCTGCAAGCTAACGGCGAGGATGCCGCCTTTGTGATGATCCAATTCGTGGATGCAAATGGCACCGCAGATCTGCACACCAAGCACACCCTGAAGGTGGAGTTGGAGGGTGCAGGCATTCTGGAAGCCGTAGGCAGCGCAAACCCCTGCTCCGAGGAGCGTTACGACACCCCGGAAAGCGAGACCTTTGACGGCTGCTGTATGGCGGTGATCCGCGCAGGAGAAGCTGCGGGCGAAATTCATCTGACCGTCACAGCAGATGACAACGTTCAGAAGCAGCTGACGATCCTGATTCAGGAAGCAGAGGGCTGAAGCTCAAAAAGCCGGTGAAGGCTCAAAACAAAAACAGGGTGCGCCCCTGAATAGGACGCACCCTGCCAAAGACCACAGATGATAACGATATGTACAACAGGGCGTTCCCCGTCGGGAACGCTCTGTTTCTCTTTGCTGGTAGTGTGATGAGCCTGTTCCACCTGCCACGCAGCAAATTCTCTTTGGCCTTCCTCGCTGTTCCAGCAGGCAAGGATGGCCGGGTAGAACGCCCGTGCCAGACGGTCGATGACTTCATCGGGGTAAGGGGAAGTGTTTGTGGACTTTTTCTTTTTGTTCAAACGCACGCTCCTTTGGACATCTGTGAACAGCATACCATGTGCCTGATGTTATGCTGTCTGGTCTTTAACATCTGCGAGTGCGGCTTCCAGAGAAGCAAGGTAGTCCTTGTGCTTGTGAATGATCTCCAGAATCACATCGCGCTGCGCATTATCGGGCATCTGCTCCAACTGATAGTTGAACGCAATGCGGAAACGAGTAGTGAGCTCTTCCAGAGCTACATACTCGTACCGTACATCCTCCGGGTAAGCATCGCTGTCGTAAATCGATTCAAACTTTCGGAATGGCATGACAGGAGCTTTGCCCGGAACGCGAATCACACCGTCAGCGTCAGGCTTCGGTTCCACCTTCAGCTCCGGGTGCAAAATATCCTGCAAGGTCTGTGCGCGGTCATAGCAGGCAACCTTGGCAAGGCGGTGCATATCCGCCTTAGACACTTTCGTCTGTCCGGACAGAATGCTCTGTTTTAGACCCGGCATCAGTTCTTCCGCAATCTCCACGCCTTTCATATACCTCGAGGCGCGGATAACGGTGTCCTTGCTCACTCCGTTTTCTTCTGCGATTCGGTCGCAGGTCTTGGTGCTGTCGATCAAGTTCGCTTTTAGCGAACTTGATTTTGCATCGGTGCTTTTGCGGTCACCGCCGTGCGCAGCTTTTTCGGCTTCGTACTGTTTGCCCATCAGGTAGTACTTCTGCTCCGGGGTCAGATTACGCCGCCCAACTGATTCTTGCAGATCCATGCGAGGACTTCTTCTCTGCTTTCAAACGGGAGCGGCATGGTAGAGAAATAAATCTCCGGGTGCTTCTGAAGAATCGCATAACGGTTGTGACCATCAACAAGGGTGTTACCCCAAACGATCAAAGGAGAAATCAGCTTGCCTTCCTTGGGGATATTTTCTTCAAGCTGCTTAAATTCATCATCGGTCAGAGGAGGAATCTGGGACTGGAACTCCGGGTCGATTTTCAAGTTGATCATTCGCACACTCCTTTATCTCTCCTGCTGCGCCGGTTCTTCCTCCCGGAAAAAGGACGCAACATTCTGCTTTGCGGTTTTCAGTTTGAGCAGTTCTTCCTTGGCTTCCTTGTACTGCTCGTAGAACTTTGCCTTTTCGGATGCCAGCTGCGCATACTCGGCTTCCAGCTTTTTCGGGCTGGGCAGCTTTGTGATGTTGTTTGCCTTGAAATAGGCTGCTGCCGCCCGGTACGCTGTCAGCTCTGCACGATGCTGCTCCTCAAAGGCTGCAGGTCGTTTGGCAGTCTTTAACTGCTGTGTGACGCTCTTGGTACTGGCGTAAGCTGCGACACGATAGCACAGTTCTTTGTTGGCTTTCATGCGACCTTCGAGGTCTTTCACTACTGTCAGCGATTCGTGGTACTTGGTTTCCAGTTCGGCGATGCGCTGGTTCAGGGCGCCCTCATCGGTCAAGCCCTTTTCCTGCAGAAGCTTCACGGTCTGTGCCATAACTTTGAGATTGTGTTTCGTGAGCCAACGCTTATAGCCGATGCCCTTGCCCTCGGTCATCTTCGACTGGATGTCGATCAGTTTCCCGATGGTATCCTGCTTGAACTGCGCCTTGGGTTTGCGTTCGGTGTTTGCCTGCAACGTGGAAAGCACTGCTGCCTTATCGAACTTGTCACCGAGCTTTTTTGCCCGGATGAACTTCGTTCTGCCAGAGGGCAGATAGCTGAGCCGACCACGGCTTTCCTTGACGGTGATGCCATACTGTTGCATAAGCCTATCAGAAAAATCTTCAAAGCTGGTAACACGGTACAGCACAGACGAAAGCTGCTTCCGCAAAGTGTCTTTTATGGTTTCAAACTTCTTCTGCTTGGGCTGCTGTCCGGTTGCAGTGAGGGCTGCGTTTTCACGGTCAAGTTTCAACTGGCCGCGCCTGCGCGCCCAATACTCGGCTTCGCTCACGCGCTCTTTCGAGCCGTTGAGCAGGTCGATCTGGTACAGTCCGGCACTTTCGCACAGCTCCATTACCTCGACACGGAGGTGCCGCATGGTCTGGGCAGTGCTGGAATGCTTCATACCCTCTAGCCAGTCACGGGGCTTCTGCATATAGGGCTTGCGTTCCACCTCGCGCATTCGGATGCTGCCGATCACGATGTGGACGTGGATGTTTCCCGAACGGTTATGCCCATCCGGGTGAGTGCAGACGATGGCAGGATGACCGGGGAAGTTTTCTTCGCAGAATTTCAGGCCAAGTGCCTGTGCCTTTTCCATGGGCAGGCCGTTGTCGGCTGCATCTCTGGGGTCAAAGCTGATGATATACTGGTGGCTTTTGATATCACCATGCTGGGTATTCTTACCATACTTGCGGTTCGCCAGCAGACAGGCCATTGCAAACGAGAAATCGCCGCACTCAAGTGTATCGAGGATGTACGATTCCCGCAGCTTCGGTCTGCCTTGTTCGTCCAGAAGCTGTTTTCCGGTGAACGCGTCGTGCTGGTAAACGAGGTACGCTTCAATGGCAGAGTAGTCCGAGTTTTTAGAGGCGATATGCTTGAGCGTTGCCATACAGTTCACCCAGAACTTTCTCGGCGCTGAGCCGGAATGCGGTCAGG
>ERZ1106983.206-NODE-206-length-83990-cov-4.722869_pt1 | contig 83990 bp, 85 predicted proteins | sample MGYA00403693_ERZ1106983 | MGnify/ENA primary metagenome ERZ1106983 (study PRJEB35170, sample SAMEA104062420) | human gut metagenome | biome: human gut; feature: human-associated habitat; material: faeces | place: Denmark | collected 2012-07-13 ...
TAGATTCGTTTTCCAAGCGGACCCCTCTTTGGTCGTTATCACGGATGAGGGGCTGTTACGACTGATAGACAGTGATTGCACACATTGGGCTAAGGGCAACAAAATGACGGCGTCGCGAATTACACACCTAATAGGGGAGCCCGCAGAACTCGGAAAAAATCGTACGCTAAGGTTTTCCGAGCTGCCGCAGCGGCCTGAATTTCCCGTCTTCCAGCTTGCGGCTTTGCCGCCAAACGTAATCGCCGGTCAGGTTGATGTGCTCCCAGCCCAATGGCGAAAGGTATTGCAGTAACTCAGGATTAACTGGCTTGCCTGCCTCTTCTCGGGCCTGGGTCGCGCGCTCCAAGTACACGGTGTTCCACAACACGATGGCGGCCGTCACCAGGTTGAGGCCGCTGGCCCGGTAGCGCTGCTGCTCGAAACTCCGATCCCTGATCTCGCCGAGGCGGTTGAAGAACACCGCCCTGGCCAGGGAGTTACGCGCCTCGCCCTTGTTCAATCCGGCATGCACGCGGCGACGCAGTTCCACGCTTTGCAGCCAATCGAGGATGAACAGCGTGCGCTCGATCCGACCCAGCTCGCGCAGAGCCACGGCCAGGCCGTTCTGGCGCGGGTAGCTGCCAAGCTTGCGCAGCATCAGCGATGCGGTGACGGTGCCCTGCTTGATCGACGCGGCCAGCCGCAGAATCTCGTCCCAGTGAGCGCAGACGTGCTTGATGTTCAGGGTTCCGCCGAGCATTGGACGCAGCGTCGGGTAGTCTTGGACGCTATTGGGCACATACAACTTGGTTTCACCGAGGTCGCGGATGCGCGGCGCGAAGCGGAAGCCCAGCAGGTGCATCAGGGCGAAGACGTGATCGGTGAAGCCAGCGGTGTCGGTGTAGTGCTCCTCGATCCGCAGATCGGACTCGTGGTACAGCAGACCGTCGAGCACGTAGGTGGAATCACGCACGCCTACATTCACCACGCGGGTGCTGAACGGCGCGTACTGGTCAGAGATGTGGGTGTAGAACAGCCGTCCTGGCTCGCTACCGTACTTCGGGTTGACGTGGCCGGTGCTCTCGCCTTTACCGCCGGCACGGAAACGCTGGCCATCGGAGGATGAGGTGGTGCCGTCACCCCAGTTGGCGGCGAAGGCATGCCGGAACTGGCTGTTGACCAGCTCGGCCAGGGCCGTCGAGTAGGTTTCGTCACGGATGTGCCAGGCTTGCAACCAGGACAGCTTGGCGTAGGTCATGCCCGGACTCGACTCGGCCATTTTGGTCAGGCCGAGGTTGATGGCATCGCCCAGGATCGCCGTTAGCAGTAGCGTCCGGTCTTTCGCCTGTGCGCCATCCTTCAGGTGCGTGAAGTGGCGGGTGAAGCCCGTCCATTCATCCACATCCATCAGCAGCTCGGTGATCTTGATGCGCGGCAGTAGCTGGCTGGTCTGGTCGATCAGCGCCTGCGCGGTGTTGGGCACCGCGGAATCCAGCGGGGTGATTTTTAGCCCGGACTCGGTGAGGATGGCATCGGGTAGTTCGTTGTCCTTTGCCAGTCGGGTGACAGTGGCCAGCTGCTCGTCCAGCAGCTGCAAACGCTCTTCCAGGTACTGGTCGCTGTTCGGGTTGATCGCGAGTGGCAGCGCCTGTTCCCGCTTGAGTGCGGCGAATTTCTCGGGAGGCAGTAGGTAGTCATCGAAGTCGCGGAACTGCCGCGAGCCTTTGACCCAGATGTCGCCGGAGCGCAGCGCGTTCTTCAACTCGGACAAGGCGCAGATTTCGTAGAAGCGCCGGTCGATGCCTTCCGGGGTGATCACCAGCGGTTTCCAGCGCGGCTTGATGAAGGCGGTCGGTGCGTCGGAGGGCACCTTGCGCAGATTATCGGCATTCATCTCGCGTAGGGTCTGAACGGCATCCAGCACGGCTTGCGCTGCCGTCGCGGCTCGGAGCTGAAGCACCTCCAGAAAGGCTGGGGTGTAGCGGCGTAGCGTAGCGAAGTTCTCGCTGACCAGGTGCAGGTGGTCGAAGGCTTCCGGCCGGGCCAGCAGCTCGGCCTCAGTGACACTCTGGGTGAACTCGTCCCAGGGAATGACCGCCTCGATGGCGGCGAACGGATCGTCACCGGACTCTTTAGCGTCCAGCAGGGCCTGGCCGATCTTCGAGTACAGGCGCACCTTGTCATTGATCGCTTTGCCCTGCTTCTGGAACTGCTGCTGATGCTTGTGTTTCGCGCCACTGAACAGCTTGACCAGGATGCGGTCGTGCAGATCAACCAGTTCATCGATCACGGTCGCGGTGCTTTCCAGTACCACGGCGACCAGCGTGGCATAGCGCCTCTCCGGTTCGAACTTGCCGAGGTCTTGTGGCGTCATCTGCCCGCCCTCGCGGGCGAGCTTCAGCAATCGGTTCTGGTGGATGTGCCGGCCGAGGCTGTCGGGAAGGCCCACCAGTTGGAAAATCTTCAGCCGCTCGATGTGCTCGATCATGTGCCGCGAGTTCGGCTTCAGCGGTGATTGCCGCAACCAGGTCAACCAAGTGCTGTTGCTGCCGGCCTTAATGGTGAGCAGTTCGTCGAGCTTGGCGTGATGCGATGGGTTCAACGGCTCGATCAGGGCGCGATAGACCCGCCGATTGGCGCGTGCAATGGCCTCCGAACACGCCCGGTCAATAACGCTCAGCGTCGGCAGGATGCGCCGCTTCTGGCGCAAGCTCTCCAGCGCCTGCCCGGCCAGCAGCAAGCCCTTGTCGGTCTGCTGGGCCAGCTCGGTCAACTCGCGCACCAGGGCGCGGAAGTCCGACAGACCGAACGGGGCCAGTTGCAGGTAGGTGCGCAGTTCCAGAGCGTGCTCGCGGCGGGTCACGTCGCGCTCACCGTACTTCGCCCAACTCGCGGGGTCGGCTTGGACTTGCTTGGCCACCCACTGGATCACGGGCTCGGGTAGCGCCGTGTCGTTGCCCAGCGCATAACCAGGGTAGCGCAGCAGGCAGAGCTGCACGGCGAAGCCGAGGCGGTTGCCATCGCCCCGCCGTTGACGGATCAGGGATAGGTCGGAGTCGTTGAAGGTGTAGTAGCGGATCAGGTCATCCTGGCTTTCTGGCAGCGCAAGCAGGGTGTCGCGCTCCGTAGCCGAGAGAATCGAGCGACGCGGCATGGTTCAGTCGTCCGTGCGAAGGTACTGGTAGAGGGTTTCACGGCTGATGCCGAACTCGCGTGCGAGCTGAGCCTTCGGCTCGCCGGCAGCGGCCCGCTGCCGCAACGTGATGGCTTGATCGTCGGAGAGAGCTTTCTTGCGGCCCCGGTAAGCACCGCGCTGCTTGGCCAGGGCGATGCCCTCGCGCTGCCGCTCGCGGATCAGGGCGCGCTCGAACTCGGCAAAGGCCCCCATGACCGACAACATGAGGTTGGCCATGGGCGAGTCCTCGCCGGTGAACACCAACCCCTCCTTCAAGAACTCGATGCGCACGCCGCGCTTGGTCAGCCTTTGCACCAGACGGCGCAGATCGTCGAGGTTGCGCGCCAGGCGATCCATGCTGTGCACCACCACGGTATCGCCTTCGCGGACGAATCCGAGCATGGCTTCCAGCTGCGGGCGCTGGGTGTCCTTGCCCGAGGCCTTGTCGGTGAACAGCTTGCCGATCTCGACCTGCTCAAGTTGGCGTTCCGGGTTCTGGTCGTAACTGCTGACCCGAACGTAACCGATGCGTTGTCCCTGCAAGATGCCTCCATAGGCTGGATGGGCGGTAGGGCTTACGTTGGTTTTTGGTTCCATTGCGCCCTAAGCCTTGAATTTGTCAGGTTGGAATCTATGACCTTGGCAAGCATGTGTCAAAGAATGTGAAAGCAGACTCTATTCTGACGGCGCAGCGTGGCCATTCCTGACATCCAGTTAGGGTATGCCTTAAATTGACGCTCCGACATGAGTTGTGTATTAGATATAACTTATTGTAGTATTTGTAACATTAATCATCTTTTTGACGAAGGAGCCCGTGCTTGAGCTTTCTTGCCCTATTCGTCAGCCTGCCCACCAAGGCATCGACCGGCCGCATGCGCGTCTGGCGTTCTGTCAAAGCGCAGGGCTGCGCAACGCTGCGCGACGGGGTCTATCTGCTGCCCGACTCGGCGGACAGTGCGGCGACGCTGGGCGAAGTGGCGGCGCAGGCGGTGGAAGTCGGGGGCAGCGGCCAGGTCTATCGACTGTCGGGGTGTGACGAAGCTCAGAAGGCCGCGCTACGCGCCCTGTTCGACCGGGGCGAGGAGTACGCCAGCATCGCCGAGGAGATCAAAGCGCTCGGGCGTAACCTGGCATCCCCGGACGGCGCCGATGCCATGCGCAAGCTCCAGCCGCTCGTGCGCCGCTTCGAGCAGGTGAACCGCATCGACTTCTTCCCCGGCGAGGCGCAGCGGCAGACCTTGAGCCTGCTGGACGACCTGCGCGACGCGATCACCCGCCGTATGTCTCCCGACGAGCCGACCGCCCGGCAGACGGATATTCCGCGGCTGAACCGCGCCGACTATCAGGGTCGGACCTGGGCCACGCGGGCGCGCCCGTGGGTGGACCGACTCGCTTCGGCCTGGCTGATCCGGCGGTTCATCGACCCGAGCGCGCGCATCGTCTGGCTGGCGAGTCCCTCCGACTGCCGCAATGGCTGGCTCGGCTTCGATTTCGACGGCGCCGCCTTCAGTCATGTGGGCACCAAGGTCACCTTCGAGACGCTGCTGGCGAGTTTCGGACTTGATTCCGCCCCTGCACTGGTACGCCTGGGCAAGCTCGTGCATTGCCTGGATTTGGGCGGGCTGCCGGTAGCAGAAGCGCTGGGCATCGAACCGCTGCTCGCCGGCTTGCGCGCATCGGAACCCGATGACGACGCGCTGCTTGCCCGCGCGTGCGAAATTTTTGATTGGCTATTGAAGAGTTACGAGGACAAAACAACGTGAACGCCCCGACCAGTCCTCAGACCGCCGCGCAACCACGCCCGGCCCGTCCGTCTTTCTGGGACATCACCCAAGACGACCTGCTGCTGGCCGCAGGCTTCGGCCGTATTCGACGGCTTGTTGGCCAACTTCCGTATTTGACTGGTTACTGTTGAACTACAAGGAGAAGATCTATGAGCGTTGCGAATGAAGAGTCGTATCGCCCGAACGAGGCGCCAGATGCCGCGATTGAAGCCGTTCCTCCAGCCATGAGCTACTTCCAGCTTTTCGTGCGATTCCTCAAGTTCGGCCTGCTCGCTTGGGGCGGTCCTGTGGCTCAGATCGCTATGCTGCGCCGCGAACTCGTGGATGAGGAACGCTGGATCTCGAGCAAACGCTTCAACAAACTGCTTGCGGTGATGCAGGTGCTGCCCGGTCCTGAAGCGCACGAGATCTGCGTTCATCTGGGTATCCGAGCAAAGGGGCGGCTGGGGGGCGTGCTGGCGGGACTCGGTTTCATGCTTCCCGGATTCTTGCTGATGTTCGCGCTGTCCTGGTTGTACTTCCAGATTGAATTCGTGGGTACCGCGCTGGGCGCGGCGTTCCTTGGCGTGCAGGCGGCTGTGATCGCCCTGATCGTGCGCGCCGTGCACCGTATCGGCGAGCACATCCTGCTTGATCGCTGGTTGTGGGTCATTGCCATCGTTTGCGCGCTGGCAGCCATAGGTCGTGTCGACTTCTGGATCACCCTGCCGGCGGGCGGCCTTGTGTACGCCCTGCTCGTGCTGAATCATCGGGCCTCAGCGCTCTTGGTGACACTGGCGGCGGTGGCGCTGGCCGCGGCCGTGGCTTTGTGGGCTGCACCGACAGCGAAGCTTGTGGAAGCGGTCGTTCAGGGCCAGGCCTCGGTGCTGCTCATCTTCGCGTCGGGCCTGAAGGCCGGCTTGCTCACCTTCGGCGGCGCCTACACAGCGATTCCGGTCTTTCGCAACGACGCCGTCGGGCGCGGATGGATGACGGATGGGCAGTTCCTGGACGGCCTGGCGCTGTCCGGTGTGCTACCGGCACCCCTCATCATCTTCGCCACGTTCGTCGGCTATGTGGCGGGGGGGCCGATCGGGGCGGTGGCCATGACGGTGGGTGTCTTTCTTCCGGCCTTTGCGTTCTCGCTGATTTTCTACGACCGGCTGGAGGCGGTCGCGGAGAACAAACGGCTGCACGCCTTTCTGGACGGCGTCGCGGCTGGGGTAGTCGGCCTGATCGGCGCAACCACCATCGACTTGGCGCAGGTCACTGCTGAACGTGTCCCATCGTTGACGGTGGGCATGTCGATTTTCGCCGCAGGCTTGGCATTCCTTTATGCCTGGAAGAACAAGCTCAACGTCGTCGTCGTGATCCTCGCGGCGGGATTGGCGGGGTGGCTGGTATTTCCGAACCAAGGCTGAACCTGATCGAGTCAGCCTTCGTCGCGCCGTTTCCGATCCACCTTGCTGAGGAAGCCAAGATGCCTTACGAACTGAAACCTCTTTCATGCGATCCGGCCAAACTCACCGGCCTGTCCGAGAAGCTGATCGTCAGCCACTGGGAAAACAACTACGGCGGTGCGGTAAAGCGCCTCAATGCCATAGCGAGCCCCGCCATTGGCGGCGCCCTATTCGCCGCCGGCTGGCTGGCGGCGCCGCTGGTGGCCTGCGGCCTACTCAAGGTCGTCTATGACGTTGTGCTTTGGCGCGCTTTTCGGAAGTACGAGGGACCATCCTCTTGAGAGCGCTCGCGCGCAAGCACATGGCGCGGCTTAGCGTACGATTTTTTCCGAATTCTGCGGGCACCCATAATAACGTCCTGTACCAAAGGTAAGCACTTCCAGTGCGGCTCCCGTGCGGAACTGAGCATCCGGGCCGGAGAGACACCTGAAGAGGCTATGGCCAGTTGGGCAGCGACCATAAGACGGTCGCAAAGTGCATCACCGGTACCCGCCCTAACGCTCTATACTGGGAATCACTGGTCAACGGCAAAAGAGATTTTACGGACGACGGAAAACCTGGAGTTGTGGGTGATCTCTGCCGGGTTGGGTTTTTTGAATAGTCGGGACCTCGTCGACGTATATGAAGCCACCTTTCATAATTTACCGTTCAGTCACCGCCATTGGTGGCGGGAATTAACAAATACATTCGGGAAGGAAAGATCGGAGAATTCCATAGGGACGTTAATGGAAGCCAGGCCTACTGATGATTACGTGATCGCTGCCTCCCCAGTTTATATCGCTGCGGTTGAGGACGATATCCTGGCAGGAGTAGGTAAACTAAATAATCCCATTGCCCAGTTGACCGTTGTAACATCTGGGGCATATTCTGGGGGGCTGGAACCCTATTTAATTCGTAGTGAATCCCGCATGATGCCGGAACTTTCAAGCAACATGGTATGTCTCAACATCAAACTCGCGCAATATATCATTAGTAGTCAACGCATTTAGTCTATGGCTGAAATAGATAAAACAGAGGGTTTTAGAATTGAAAGCGATTATCCATGTTAATTCGACAAATGACAGTATTACTATCCAGCTATGCGGAGTTGGCGCTACTGAGGTACAGGCCAGAGAGAAAGCATTTGGCAACGTAAATCGCGTTGTTAATGTCTCCAGTCAGCAGTATCAGGGCGGACAGTGTGTCACAGCATCTCAAGAATTTATAGATGCCTACAATGTAGAACCTGTTTGGGACTCACGATTTGATGAGACTGGTAAGGTTGTAAATAGCCTTAATGAAGACTCACATCAGTTTATTGTTGATTTTTTGGAAAGTCTGTTTATTGATGAAAATGGCGAACTGAATTGCCGTGTGAAATCTGTACAGAATGAAACTTCTGATAAAAAAAGATTAGTAAATGAGTCTTCGGCATTTAGACATGCTATGGATATCCACTATAAATATGCTTCAGCGATCAAACCTGATACTAGTCATTAACTCTCTTCCGCCTCGTTTTGTATCTCTTACTTCATAAACTGGCGTAAAATATTAAAACAGTGTACTATCATTCCGTATCCTTTTAATTTCAAAATCTCTAAGTGAGGCCATATGTCCGAAGCACTAAAAGCATTAAACAACATTCGTACTCTTCGTGCGCAGGGCCGTGAACTGCCATTAGAGGTTCTTGAAGAACTGCTGGAAAAATTAAGCGTTGTCGTAGACGAACGCCGTCAGGAAGAATCTTCCAAAAAAGCTGAGCAGGAAGCACGTCAGGAAAAACTCGATTCCCTGCGTAAATTAATGCTTGAAGACGGAATCGATCCTGAAGAACTTCTGAGCTCTTTCTCTGCTAAATCCAGCGCACCAAAAAAAGCTCGCGATCCGCGTCCGGCGAAATATTCGTTTACCGATGAAAATGGTGAAACGAAAACCTGGACTGGCCAAGGGCGCACCCCTAAAGCGCTGGCTGAGCAGCTCGCGGCCGGTAAGTCACTGGATGATTTCCTCATCTAAGTAAAAGAACATCACAAACAGGTCACTTTAAAAGGGCTATTTGCAAACTAAGGTTGGAATTCCATCATTCTAGCCTTAGATCTTTGAGCAAGTGAAGTTGCTCACTTGGTTGGATTTTACCGTTTCCTGACGGCTTTTCAGAAGCGAGGGCTGGTTGGAATGCCTTCCAGCTAGAAGTCTTGCAGATGCTCTCCGGGCATTAACTCATTGTCGAATCTGCACCAGTATCACTAGGTTGTTGAGCGGGCGATTAGCTTTTTCACTGAGCCGCTGTACACTCGACTGCTTCAAGAAGCACTACTTACCATTTGCCTGCCGTAAGGTCTGTTCTTAGCTGGATTTTTTTGGGAGGCTACGCAGTCATGACAACTCAATCCAGCTCAATACAATACGCTTACGCGCTAGACGGCGAGGGCACCCTCACGCACATTGGCGCTGCCCTGCGCTCACATACTTACACCTGCCCAGGTTGTAAGAGCCCCCTGACCCCGGTAATGGGCGAGTTCAACGCTAAGCACTTTCGCCATTCGGAAGAATGCTGTGCCCTTGAAACCTATCTTCACAAGTGCGGCAAAGAAGCATTCTTCTATCGCTACCAACAAGCTCTCAGCCGTGAAATGCCTATTAGCCTTGAGCTGGAGCGCCGGGTTGCCTGTAATGGTTCTCATTTAGCCTTAGTTAGAGACGAAGCACGTCAGTGCGTAAAATCCGTGCCTGCACGCTACAACTTGACTCAATTTTTCGATCAGGCAGAGCTGGAAAAACACGATAAGGTCACAGGGCTGCGACCAGACGTGATGTTGTATGATACGACTGGCGAAAGGCGTTGCTACGTAGAGATTTGTGTCACACACCCCTGCTCTCAAGACAAGATCGAAGCCGGTATCCCGATTCTTGAGTTTAAGGTCCAATCTGCCTCTGATATTCAGATGTTGCTTACCGGGGCCTACTCGATCAAGGAGAAGATCCTGAGAGTATTCAACTGGCTTCCCCCGTTTCAATCTGTGGACACCTGTAGCGGCGTCTGCTCAGTAGGTAACGTGGATATGTCTGTCTGGAGTTTAAGTGGTTCCGGCCGACTCAACGAACAAACGATGCCGCTCGCTGAAGTGGATTTAACAATCAATTCTGACGTGAACACATGGCCTAGATCGTTAGGGGCCGCTGAGCTGGCTGATAACTTACGAGCTTTTATCCGTCACGCCGATCCTCATTCACTATTTCCCAACTGCATTATGTGCGAGCAAGCAGGCCGATGGGAGGATGGCTATCTGCAATGTCACAGTAAGGCAAAGATCGTTCCCTACACCGAGGCCCGTCAGTGCGCCAATTACAAGGTTAAGGCATGACAAAAAGACTGACTTGGGAGCAGAAAAGTATTGTCAGCCATGACACCGGACATGCGTTGGTAAAAGCCGTACCTGGTAGCGGGAAAACAACCACACTTGTAAAGCGCGTTGAGCGGCTGGTCAAGACGGGAACTGATCCTCGCTCCATTCTGATCCTGATGTACAACAAGTCGGCGCAGGTGAGCTTCACGGAGAAGTTGAAGACGGCACTGATGTCGAGCGTGATTCCAGAAATCCGCACGTTCCACAGCTTGGCCTTAAAGATTGTTGGTTACGGAGAACGCCAACAGATAATCAAGAAGAAAGACCTCATTACTCCAAGCGACTACCGCTATGAGCAACTGGTAAAGCAAGCCTACCGCTATGGCTTTGACCATGAGGCGAATTATATTGACCCCAATGAAATTGAAAACTTCGAGCTGTTTATTGCTCGCTGCCGGGCGGCGGCCGTAACTCCTGTTGATGCTGCCAATGATCCAACGTTCAGCAACATCAAACGGGAGTTTATTCGCGCCTATGGCCGCTATTGTGAGCTGCTGGAGGAAAACAGTCTGCGAACCTTTGATGACTGTTTGATTGAGGCTGTCGCACTGTTGCGTAATGACAGCAGCCTTGGTGCCCACTTCAAGCACATCATTGTTGATGAATATCAGGACGTTAACCTGATACAGCATGACATGACCCGCTTGCTATCTAAGTCGGATACGTCAGTTATGGCTGTTGGTGATGTTAACCAGTGTATTTATGAGTGGCGTGGTGCTCGACCAGACTTTATCGGCGGACTGTTTGAAAGGCACTACCCGAATACGAAGGTGTTTCAACTGTCATGCACGTTCAGATTTGGCCATGAGCTTTCCTTGATGGCTAACTCGGTAATTCGGCGCAACTCTACAAAGCTGACCAAGCTTTGTGTCAGTCATCCTAGCACCCCCAAAACAGAGGTCAGATTGCACTTTGATAACTGCCTATCCAAGGTGCTATCAAACCTCTCGGTGAGCAGTGGAACACAAGCCATATTGTCCCGCACTAAGGCGAACCTTGCTGAGGCGGAAATTGCTTTACGCCTGTGTGGGCTACCTTATCGCTACCTCAATGGTTCAAGCGCATTACACACCCGCACCGAAATCGGGATACTGGTAGTTGGCGTCTTGCTGTCTGTGTACGGCGATCTGCGGCTACTGGAAAACCATCCCAACAAACAAGCGATTGTTTACGGCTTTCTGAAGGAGGCTGGTTTTAGCTGGCAGAAAGGGCAATTCAAAGCGGCGCTCAGTGGATTGATGGCTCCGCACGCCGACCTATGGTCTGCTCTAGGTCAGTTATTCGAGGGCGCACAATACCAAAAAGATCGGCTGGGCAGGCTCGCCACTATCTGCCAGAAAGACGGAGAGGAAACGCCTGCTATCGATGTGTTACGACGCCTGAGTATGGAGGGTTTCATTGATAGTGTTGGCTCTGAGGGTGTAACTCGCACTGGATCGAACGACCAGCAACGAGGGGTCGTGAGGATCGGGGAGCTACTTGACTCCAGTAAGATCGATTCCCGCACGTTTTTAAACCTTATCTTGAATCCAGGCGAGGCTGCTACTGACTGCGATCCCTTCATTCTTTCCACATTGCATGGTTCCAAGGGGCTGGAGTGGGATAACGTAATACTGATCGGGCTGAATGAGCAGGAATTTCCTGGCGGCAAACCCGATGATGTTTACAGCGTTCGCACATCGATGAACACCCCTCCGGCCGAAGAGGAAATCGAGGAGGAACGTCGGCTGTTTTATGTCGGTATCACTCGCACAAAACAGCAGCTAAATCTGGTTGTCCCTCTTGATGAAGGGCTTGCGCGGTGGCTCAAAAACCGCTGGGATAGCACCCCGAAGAAGTCACCGATAGCTACTCGCTTCGTCTATGAGGCTGGCTGGACTGCTTGTGCGGTTGCCAGTGATGCGATCTATAACAGCACGGTAGAGAAACAGAAGGCTGACTTCAGCAAGTTTCACCAATGGTATCTAAGAGATCTTCAGCGGCTAAAAGTCTAGGGCTACCCCATTAAGTTCAAATGGAGCATAATCTGCATCATTGAGAGTTAATTTGCCTTTTAACGCCATAGCGACCTACATCCATATAAATGATGTGGGTATAGTACAAATATATGAATCAAAAGCTAAGTCTAATATATTACAAGTTGTAACCACCGGTCTCATGAACCGATATTCAGAATTTTCTTAGAAACCACAACCAGGATCTCTGATTGTGGTAATGCAGGAACGCAATCCGGCAGTTCTCATTCACTCAACGTCCCCGTTGTGCAGATGAACGCTATACATAAGCCGACGTTTATAAAGGGAAACAATAACTCAGAAAGCGTGCAAGCGGTGCATTCATTGAGGGATTCTATGTGAAATAGCGAATCACTAAAGTGATGACTGCCCCTAACAGTGCCACGACCGCCAACAATTTTAAAATATGTGCTGAAATCGTATCTGTAAACATCACCATTACACCAGTGATAATAAACGCAATTGCAGCCAACCACATACTTGCTGTGGAAACTATGGGGCTCGCAACCCCGAGAATATCACCGAGACTATTGCCAAATGCAAATATAAAAGCAATCAGTGCTGGCCTAATCCACTTTTCGTTACGAGCATAATAAGAGTCATTGATATCTGCCATCATTTTTACCTCGAATTGAACGTAAGCCATTTGAATTTCTTAGTTCTTGTGAATGTTCGAAGGCTAACATAGCCTCATTGTGATCTTTGATACTAACAGTTTTTCTATTGTGTATTATTCAGTGTGAGTAGATTCATTTTTAGTGCTAACACCATGAATGACAATTGTTTTACCATCAGGCAGATGAACCCCTATCAAACGAAGGACAAAACCTCGCCAACCAGAATTTGCTTCCTTTATGCAGCGATACAGTTCGTTATTTTCGTTTTTCAGTTTATTCCATTCAAGAGAAAGGGTCTCGGAATCTAACTCTGAGATGTGTTTCACTTCATTGTTTATGCGTACAGTATTCATACCACTCCCAGTCATAAATAATCTCCATAGGTTTGATAAACAGGTTGAACATTGACAAAACTTCTTGTAGCAAGCTTTATCAAATAAGAATGCCATTAGGCTAACATAGCCTCATAGTGCATGTTGCTGCTAACTGGGCGTTTTTCATAATTGTTGATTTTTATTATTTGGCTCTTTCTTTCTGAATGGATTGCCATGACGGTTAAAAAATTCGTTCCAGTGATGTCGCAGGTATTCAATATTGATAGGCATTTGCAAGCGGGAAAAATCAATTTGCTTGCCTTCCAGTTGTAGCAAGTCTTTATCGACGGAGAGCACATCCGGGCTGAAACGGGCTTTCATTGAATCAGGGTCGATTGAAAAGTGCCAATTGTCAAAGAGGGTGTGGATGTCACTTCGCAGTAGAATCCCGTTTGTCACATCCGGCTCACCACCAGCATGACGGGGTTTAATGTGCGCTGCCTCAGTTCTTTGTCTGGCTCGAACGCCGGTAAGAACACACGTACCGGCGCAGTTTTTCCGGACATCTTCGGAAAATGGTGCCTGGTCCGGGCTCGACATTGTGATTTGTTCCTGCCCCTCCTGATACGTTCGGGAAGGAAAAGTTACTTTTGTTGATGTTACTGCGGGGATCGAGAGATAGGCAATTCCTCGCCGACTGAACTTTCCTCCATTAAAAACCTTCCGGATGGAGTAAGTCATGCCCACCAGGACAGGGTTACTCATTTCGACGATTTTGCTTTTGCAGTTTTCAACCGGATATAATTTTATGAAAGAGCCGGTGAATATGTCATAGGCTCCGTCTGGACGCTCAACACACAGAACAACATGTTCAAAGTAGTCCCTTGAGTCAGCGATAACCCAGTTGCCGGTCATGATCCGTTTCGTTTGGCAGGGACCCGTTTTGAAGATACCAGGCTTCAGGTCTGGAGTTAAGGTTCCAGTTTTCCCGTCCGTGCGAATGGAAATAATTTCCCCTGTTAACCCCAGCTCTTCCAGTTTCTGGAAGACAGGGCGAAGCCTGACGGGTTGAGGCTTATTCACTCTGGTGTTCATGTTGTTTCCGGTTTGCATCCCATTGTTCATTCAGGTTGGCACTGGCGTCCACGCCTAGTCATAAAAACGAGCCCTCGTCGCTTAGAGGCCTGTTCACGGCGTCCACATCAGAATCTCTTCAAAACTCATGAAATCCGTTATAGGTCAGGCAATCAATCAGCCAGATGCGAAGCTAGCAGGTCTCATTATCTCACAGGCAAAGCACCAACCATGCGGAGGGCATTCATTACTTCGTTAATACCAAACATTTCCTGTTCCGGCCATTCTTTCCCCGCTAATGAACATGCCGTGCAAGCTGAATTAAAACTATTAACGCGTTCACGATGTAGGGCCAGTAGTGCGACGACGATCAGCTCTCTTTCTTTTCCAACCAAATCTTGAATGCCCATAGTATGAATCCTAATTTGATTAACTTAATTGGCTATTTTACCCAGGGCATCACATAACTGTTATCCGGGCGCATCACAATGGTCCGATCCTTTTTATGTTCAATCGTCCATGTTTCCTGGCGTCGGAATTGCTTTGTCGCATCAACAACGATGACCGCGACAGTCTCAGAGTGATTCTCAATGAGGACGCAACCGCCCTCAGACGTAGTGTTGCCGTTAGCATCTGGGCATTGGCTGCTCCCGAATATAAGTGCTTCCTTGCCGTGGTCATCCATTCGCCAGCCCGGACTCATCACGATAGTCGGCTCCCTGAAAGGTCCATTCGTGTATTTCTGATACACTCCACTTTCCGTCGCACCATTTGCCAGGTCGCAACCTGACAGGCCCGCAGATAAAATAACAATGGTCGCTTTTAAATATCCCGTAAGGTAATTTGGCATTAGTGGTATCAACTCTGTCGGTTTTCAATAAAATGGTGGCGTGCAGTCAGCACATCTCAGAATGAGGTGCCTAACCAGGAAACACTGTCATCCGGTATAGGCTGGATTTTCCATCTATTCCTCGGTACCGAGGAAATCAGCCCAGCGAGCAGCCAGCCGGTCTGTATCCAGGTCATACACCAACGGGTTGAGCGTTTTGCCTTCAAACAGCTCTCCCGCCTCGATGCCCGGTTTAAAATGAACGGTGAGTGTGGACGGGTCTATACCCATCAGATCCGCGTCAAACAGCGCGTGCATTGTCGGCGTCAACAGGATGCCGTTCGAAGGGTTGTAGCGCGTCCCATGCTCGATATGAGCCGCTACCAGCACACCACCATTAACCCATCCCGTGACCGCACACCGACCCGCGAAATTCTCAACAAGGAGATTCTTGAATTTTGTCTGCGCTGCGCCGCTCCGCTGGGTCACAAAGCGCTCGCAAGGCTCTCCCTGAATGTCCACGTCAGGTTTTCGCTTCCGTTCGCTGGTGGCGTTCTCAGAGCGTTTTAACGGGATTCGTGGATAAGCCAGATTGTAGGCAGCGCCTGTGGTCATTTGTTCGATAACGGCCGGTGCATATCCATCCGCTTCGAGCTTACGGTAGGCGGCACGGTAGTCCTGCTGGGTTTTCACCGGAAAAATGTCGCCGCCGGTACCGTTACCGGGCGCGGAGATCTGTCGCACATACCGGAATATCTCCGAGCCAATCATCCACCAGCTGTTGTAGTTGAGCATGCAGCTCAGCGACCGTCATAACTTCAATTTGAGTTGTCATCAGATTTCCCTACTGAGTGATATTTAAGCAGGCAAGAACCATCCCACTGCCGAGCAAAACACAGGCCAGAAAGGTCGTACAAAGTTCCCACGCATCTCTGAGTCCTGAGCTGATGGCATTTATTTCATGATCGTCTGCCTGCTCAATGAGCCAGTCGACGTATTCATCGTGCTTTTTGTTAGAATCCATATTGGTTAGTGCTTATCATTTCCGGCCGTTCTGTGTGGCCGTCAGGAGGGTACTACTTACTTTTCTCATCTGACGGAAGGTATCGGAAAGTGTGCTGATCGGATGGCCTTCATTTCCTGCGGCCGCAGAATCACCGGCAACAAATTTCATGGCCACGGATACCTGATACGCCAGCCCAGAAAGAGCGGTATCGAACTGCTGAGCCTCTGAGCCAAAACGATAGGCATCCTCAACCGAGGCTCCTGTCAGCCATGCGTGTGCGATGAGTCTTCCTGTTTTTTCCGGGTTGTCGCGGGACACATTCGAACTGACGGTACTGCCAATAAGGTGATAAAGAAATCCGTCGCACCTCTCAGGGTATTCCCACATCGATTCACAGTACTCGTCATAGGCTCTCTGGATAGCGGCCGGGGACAACATGGACAGCTCCGGGTATATAGCCTGGAATTGCTGGTGGTATTCCGGATCGAGTTCGTCAACGTCACTGGATTTGAGCTCCAGCTGCTCCAGTCCGAACTCTCCCGCCCGGGGCCACAACGAGGCGAAACACTCCGGATTTCCCATGTACGCGCATGTCGCGGCGATAGCGTGGTTCCATTCCCACTCCGCTGATTTAACCTCGTTAAACAAAGATTCGGAAACCGGCGCGAAGCCACTGACAAAATCCGTGTTCCAGAGATGCGTGTAGGCACCGGGATTTTCATACACCGGCACATCCCATTCAGGCCGTGGGGGAAGACGGTCGAGTGTAAAGGGCTGGCGAAGGATCATGGACTGCCCCCGGTAGACAAAATCCCCCTCACCCTCGACAGGATTACCGAGAAGCAATCTGGTCGCATCCGCATTACAGGCGTCACGGTCAGGATATTTCCGGGGCAAATACGCATTGAAATAAGGGTGGTAGATCGCCTGACTATGGTCGGTATTATTGATCTCACGAGAATATGGCGCCGGGAAGACCGACCACTCCTCAATAGCCTCTGAGGCGGTCATTGTTGCCTGCGGAACGAGGTCTAAGGCTGTTGCCAGGTTATGGCCATTCTGTTTCACCAGTTGGACAAGTTTCTCGAACACGAAAACATTATCGCCATATACCTGATAGCTCACACCGGGGATACCGTCTATTGAGCGGAGCCTTTCGCGAATGACATCATCGTTCATATGATGATTGTGGAACTCATCCATACAAAAAAACCTACCAGCAGGTACTTCACGGCTCATAACGAATTCCTCACGGATTATTGAGACTCTACTTCAGACCGGTCTAAAGAGATGAAAGCGATGTACATCATAACATCAGCCAAGTCGGTGACTAATAGGTTGCATGACCTCATCATCAGTGTGAGATGTGCCCCACAGTCGTCTTACCCGTATCAACCTCCCTTGGTAGTTTGATCGGTCATATTGAAAGTCTGTTTGCGCTCTGTTGTAGGGGAAAAACAATCACGCTTTTTGCTTTCGCGCATCAAATGCACAACGCCTTTGCTGGCGTGCCCCAGATCAAACACAACGACCTGTCCAACCTCTATGCCCTGCCCAACCAGCTCCGGATCAATCATCATGACCTGGCCTAAATGCTCTGACTTTTGCTCAGTTCTAAACATAGTAACCCTCTCTTATTAAAAGCTAACGTTTATGGTGTAACTGAACTGGCGACTAGACTGGCCCCCTGAATCTCCAGACAGTTGGTATCACTTAAGTTAGTGATAGTCTTAATACTAGTTTTTAGACTAGTCGTTGGAGTCCGAATGATTGATGTTTTAGGTCCAGAGAAGCGCAGACGGCGAAGTGTTCAGGAAAAAATCGCCATTGTTCAGCAGAGTTTTGAGCCCGGAATGACCGTGTCGCTGGTCGCCCGTCAGCATGGCGTTGCTGCCAGTCAGCTGTTCCTGTGGCGTAAGCAGTATCAGGAAGGCAGCCTTACAGCCGTTGCCGCAGGAGAACAGGTTGTGCCCGCGTCGGAGCTGGCATCTGCGATGAAGCAAATTAAAGAGCTGCAGCGCCTGTTGGGCAAGAAAACCATGGAAAACGAGCTGCTAAAAGAAGCCGTTGAATATGGCCGACAAAAAAAGTGGATAGCGCACGTGCCCTTGTTGCCGGAGGATGGCGAATAAGCCTTGTCAGTCGTTGCCTCCGGGTCTCACGTGCGCAACTGCATGCCATGGCCCGTCGGTCGAAGGACTGGCAGGATCGTCGGTGCAAGCGCAAGCCTGATGATACTGACGCGCTGGCCCGTATCCATACCGTTATCGGCGATCTGCCCACCTATGGTTATCGTCGGGTATGGGCACTGCTGCGCAGACAATCAGAAACTGACGACATGGCGGTGATCAATGCCAAACGCGTATACCGCATCATGCGTCAGAATGCGCTGCTGCTTGAGCGTAAACCGGAAATACCGCCATCGAAGCGGGCGCATACAGGGAAAGTGGCCGTTGGAGAAAGTAACCAGCGGTGGTGCTCTGACGGCTTCGAGTTCAGCTGTGATAACGGTGAAAAACTGCGGGTCACGTTCGCTCTGGACTGTTGCGATCGCGAGGCACTTTACTGGGCGGCCAGTAACGGTGGATATGACAGTGAAACCGTGCAGGACGTCATGCTGGGTGCCGTGGAGCGTCGCTTCGGTAACAGCCTGCCGACATCCCCAGTTGAGTGGCTGACAGACAACGGTTCAGCCTACCGTTCTTATCAGACGCGTCAGTTCGCCAGAATGGTAGGACTGGAGCCTAAACATACGGCGGTACGTAGCCCGGAAAGCAACGGGATGGCAGAGAGCTTCGTGAAAACGATGAAGCGCGATTACATCAGCATCATGCCGAAACCCGACGGGTTAACAGCGGTAAAGAACCTTGCGGAGGCCTTCGAACATTACAACGAATGGCATCCGCATAGTGCACTGGGGTATCGTTCGCCACGGGAATATCTGCGGCGACGAACCAGTCATGGGTTAAGTGATAAAAAGTGTATGGAAATATAGGGGCCAATCCAGCGACTGCCATGAGTCAACAGCGTCAGATACATCATGAAGTTGCATGTCCTCATCCAACTAGTGCTTGTTAACTACAAAACATCGTGCCCGACATTAACAATGTGCAGCCATCAGTATCACGTATTTGACAATTGTGCCCTGGCAAGGCCGCCCGCGAATTTCGAGTAAACAGGAAGAAAATAAAAAGAAAACAAAGAGTTATAGCCTGATGTATACGCGCCGATCGGGAATCAGGCGAAGCCTGACCGCACGGAAGGGTCTGGCAGGGGGCATTAGGGATGAGGACATGCAATTGTGTTATCACGTCCGCACCAGCTGTCGTGGAAATCATCCCCGGCCGGTTAACCCGGTTTCGGATGTTCACCAGTTTTCCGGGTAGCAAGGCCAGCTCATCCAGACATCGAGCACCTCGGTATCACTGACCGCCGCAGCGTAAATCCCGGCACCCGGGAAGAAATAGACAGGCAGGCTGGCGGCGGGTGACGTGCTGTCATCCGTCAGGGAGCCGACAACCTCATGCGGCCCCCGGAGTAAATCACCCAGGTAGTCATCCGGCCTGATGCCGTTGCGGGATGCAGCCATCTCCACAAACTCCGCCAGCGGATGGCGGGTCGGATAACCCCTGAACACTTCATACGATGGCGAAACACATTCGCCGCTGGTGGACCGCCCCCAGTACCCGGCCAGTTGTTCCGGACCGAGTCCACAGGCATGTTGGGTGACCTGTGCTTTAAACTGTTCGAACGTATTCATTGCTGAAGTCCCTGTAGGGTATATTTGGCAAACCTCCCTGCCAGCGTCACTACCGGCAGGACACCGCATTGTCAGACGCGACCACCGGCTATGAACCGGCAAGACGTCAGTCGCCCGCCAGCCCGGGTGAGGTGGAATACAGTTTACCAGTTCCGGCCGACTGACTTTGCCGCCAGGAGACGCTAATTACACTATTATTGAATCTTTGCATCTTCGATGACCAATATCGCCCCGACGCTGAACGCTACTGGAATGCATCTCTTGCCACGATTGAAAGGATCAAACACACCTACCGCGCAAAAATCCGGAACTCCTGATCCAGTCTTTCGGCCATAACAGCCCAACGCTAATGTATGTCCATTAGCGTTGGGCTGTTATGATGGCTGTGCCAGTTTATATTACCGGACTGATCATGATAGGTACTCTGAGACCATGTAAGAAATGAACAACCCATTACTGCTTAAGGCGAGCAAGTAGATTTTGTTTACGTTTCCATGCCCGCCAGGCCCGTAACTCCCCAGCCCCCTTCAGAGCAATGAGAAATTTGTTGGTCCTTCAGTTGTTGCCACCTTACTGTCTTCGCAGGCCGTCAGGCAGACACTTTTAAGTCGGTGGTTGTAGAGGCCAATACGGGCGATTTCCTGGAGATAATCCCGTTCCTCCATCGTTAGCGACTGCCCTTCCTGTGATTTTGTGATCATGTCCTGCCAGTTCAGCAATTTCTCGTAATTCACATGCTCACTGGTGTCGAGACAATGCAGACGGAAGTAACGTATAAACAGCGGAAATTCATCAGTCTGGGCTATATTGGATGCTCTGACGGTGAGCCGACACAAACAAACGATGGTGTCCTGCTGCATTCTTATCAGCGTATTCATGCTCTGGGGTAAGATGTCCGGCAGCTTCATGTAGCAGTCGGAAAGACGCTGGAGAAGTGGTCCTGCTTCCGCAGGCTCACGGCCCTGATAAACCTTCAGGGGTTCAGTCCCCAGTTCCTGCATCATGGGATGATACAACCACTCTCGTGACTCCGTCTCATCAATGATAATTTTCTCGATACGTTCGCTGTAGGTTCCATCTCGCCTGCCAAGTTGTACCTGACTGATTTCGTATTCTATATCCGGCAGATCGATACGTAATGCTGCTACCATTTCCGAGGGATGGAGATGGTCGAACGTCAGCTTCCCGGCCACGCTGCGATCGGTATCAAGAAACACGGCGACACAGAGGTCGTTAACCTTCACAAACAGATCTGCCGTGGCGCCGAACATGCTTCCGCTGCCGCTTACCTCATCAAGTGGCACCTTCCCGCCTTCATAACCGGCCAGAAGATGCGGGAAACCGAGAAGATGTCTTTCCCGGACAACTTCAATAATTTTTCCCCGAATCGCCTCCATCAAGCCGTCACAATCACCGAAGAGGTCCGTGGTGTGGCTATAGTGCCAGAGTTTGACCTCACCCTGCCTGGCGATCAAATCCGTACGACACCCGGGGCAGATACAGTTGCATGCACTCCCTCTGCTTACTTCCGTGATGTCCAGATACCGTCCAGTTTCGCGATGGAGTCCGAAAGGAATCCCATAGGTATAGCTCTTTCGCATGTTATTTCCCCCGCAGCATACAGACATTCACTATATCGGACGAAAGCAGTATGACATTTCGATAAGAGGTCTTTTTTCATGAGTTTTTAAGTTGCTTTTATTACTGTGGCAGGGGCAAATGGATAAAGCGATGGCAATTCTATGCTGGTAAAAAGCTACTTTTCCGGTTGCCCGTCCCTCCACCAGCAGTGAGACTTATTAATACGGACGGAACCGGAATTAGTGAGCATTCCAACAGTGGGCTCACTTTCAGGACGAAAGCTGATTTAATATAAATACTGGACCCTACATTCAATGCAGTTTGTGTTGATCAATATAACCCATCATAAATTGCATAAGTTCCGGGTCACTCCGGGCAGAAAAAAGTACAGTCACTACGTTTTTCATCGCACTTGTCGCATTGCTGGCGTCAATAGCATTCTTGTCATTTATAATTGCATTATTCCCAATTTTATTAATCTGATTAATTACTTCATCCTCACTGATGCTTGTACTCCGGATTGAATCAAAAATCGGGTAGGCCTGCGCCGCATATTCAGTGAAGCGGACAGCATCAAGGCTCGATGCCAACGCCGCCTTTTCCTGTCGGGAATATACCGCCAAAGCGGTCTGACTCAGCAACTCCGAAGGCGTCTCGCAGGCCGCAGTACTGGTGTTCCCCTGGATCATGCCCATTCTGAAAAAATTCGAGACAACCTTGTTTATTTCATCATTCATTATCTGGCTGAAACCAACTTTTGGGTCTGAGGTAGTGAAATTTGCCCTGTAGTTCTCAAGCGCCAGAGAGGCAACCTCTGCGTTGCCCGTCTGAGTTGCGTTACAGGCGTAACGGTAACCTTCATCCAGTTTTTGACTGAACTCGTTTAGGCTCGCCGCGTTTAAATAAAAGGAGATGAATGGAAGAGTTAAAATTAATAAAGGTTTAATTCCCATGCGTTTTACCACAACAGAGCAAGTAAAGCATTTTAAGTGAAGTTATTACTTTTCCGATTAAACTAATTCCCAGAGGTGGTAATAAATAATTTAATAAATTTATATGTTCAACAGACGATTTCATAAACCTCTTTTTGTTAAACGTCGGCTGTATAATGGTTCCCGGGATTTTCATTTTACTGACGAACCAGGGTCCATACACTGGCGGGGACTTTATCGTAGAGTTTTTTCATTGTCAGTTCAGCTTTTCGATGGTCATATGCCCCGGAAATTTCTAGTGAAACTATACCAACATTCTTTTCACAGAGTCGTTCAAATACTTTTTCCAGTGTGTCAAATGAAGAGCACTTACGAAATTTCATCAAATACGCCTGTTTAGTTTCGGACATGGTCGACCTTAAGTTATTTTCAGCAAAAGTACAGTATCCCAATCTTATGTGGATTTGTTCCGGGAATCTAATTTTTTTTGCAACTATTTGACGTATAACTCCGGCTCGTTGCTGAACTGGCGGGCCCCCTTTTTTTGTTGCCCGGAACCTGTTCATAAGCAGGTACCGCAATGCTAAAATGGCTGTAAATAAAAACAGTGTATTCAGGTGGACACAATGAATAGCCAGCCAGTAACCAGACGGTTTGCAGACAACGATCTCCATCAACAATTGTCTACGGTTAAAGTTAATGACAAGCAACTGATGCGCCTCATCCGCTATTTTTCTCACCTGAAATACCATACGGCTAAGACGTATCTCCATTGGCTGCGTTCCTGGAATGAGTGGTATCAGGCAAATGCAGGAAAGGAGGTGAACGAAGATTGGCCCGCCAGCTCTCTCCCGGTGACTGAAACTCCACTGCTGGCCTATTTAGACCATCTTCAGAAGTCACTGTCACGAAGCAGTATTAAAGGGTGCCTGCATGCCCTGAACAGTATCCAAAGGAAAGCACTCGATCAGCCTGGGATCATCACATCTGAAGTGGGTTATATTCTTGCGGCCCTCGAACAGGCTGAAGCCCGAAAGCAGAAAGTTACCCGCCAGGCTACGCCATTCATGGTGACGGATCTAAAGGCATTGATTAAAGCACACAGTACGACGCAGTCGGTGCGCAAACTCCGCGACCTTTGCCTAATTTGGACAGGGTTTGAAACACTGCTTCGCTCAGCGGAGATCAGGCGAATTCGGATGGAAGACCTTGTGCTGGATGAAAAGACCGGCAGCTTTACCTTGACGGTATACCGGACAAAATCCACTGTCAGTACCCTGCTCACCTATCATCTGACCCCTAACCTCACAGCCACACTGAGAAGGCTGATGGGTATGGTCGGAAGGGATCAATACAGCCATCCGAAGGACTATCTCTTTCAGGCCGTTAACTTTCAGGATAACGGATATATGCCACCTGAATGGGGTTTACGAAGCCAGGGTAACGAAATCAATGCGCTGCTGAGAAACCATAACATGCCCTATCTGCCTACCCGAACCCCGCTCGGGGGAAATGGCGAACCCATTCCCGTCGAGGATGAGGGTATGCTTAGTAAGAACACGCTACTCCGGGCCTTTGAAGCGCTTTGGGAAGAGCTTCATCCGCAGGAAACGGGCACCCGATGCTGGACCGGTCACAGCGTCCGCGTAGGCGGTGCCATCGAACTTGCTCATGCCGGGTATACGCTCTTGCAGATCATGGAGATGGGTAACTGGAGCAACGCGGAGATGGTTTCACGCTATATCCGTAACATTGAAGCTGGTAAAAAAGCGATGACGCAATTCATGCGCGGAGCGCTGGATGAGTAGCGCCCATGCGGGCGCTGCTGAGGGTTATTTCTTACGGAAAGGATTAAACCGGTTCAGATCCTGAAGGGCGTCTTTCGGCGGCAGCATACCTGTGCGTTTCATTTTATAAACGCCGTTAAGCTTCATAGTTTGCACACCCAAGTTTAACAGTGCCACCAGCTTAAGCGTATACAGAAACGTGAATGCCGGGGCCATCTGGATAAAAATAAACAACAAACCGGCACACATCACCCTCAGCCACGCCGCATATTCCATGCTCAGCGGTCGCTTAAAATAATGGATTTCCAGTAATCCCACCGCCTTGTTACTGATCCACACCGCTGCCAGTGAGAGTAACAACACGATGCACACCATAATGCCCAGTTCCATGATCCTCACTCCCCGTCGTTTTTATATTTTGTGTTTCTGATTTGCCTGCTTTGGTTTTGTTTTTCGCCTTCTTTTTGGGTTTGATATGGTGGAACAGGAAACAATCCACCAGCACCCAGCCATTGGCATACCGGGCCAACAGCAATTTCTGCCCCGGATAATGAGCATGAAAAAGCATTTTCACATCGGCGGTATTCATGATCTGTTGCTTACGCTTCAGCTCCTCCTCAGGCATCTCATATTCCTGAATAAATGGTGATGACAACCGCTGGCGAAGCATACGAATAGCGCTGGCATTTTCATCGTGTTTAGCCAGACGGCCAAAACGCACAAGCGCCTTATGAGACACCTGGACAGGTCCCAGATGGGAATCAACCAGTTCATACTGCCAGAAATATCGCAGATCCACTTTCACCCAGCTGATACTGTCTTCCTGTGCAGCTTTCATTATGGTTCCCGACATCGGGACCATTGTCAGTTTGGTCAGACGCATGTGAATATAATCAGCCAGGGTCCTGAGGGACTCCGGTACATTATTGTTCAACAGAAGCTGCTGAAGCCCCGGGGTCGACGTCTGCCAGCTCAAGTTGCGGCCGTCAGGTAAAAATTCAAAGTTTTGATCCGCTGGCGCCGATTTCGCATTGTTTTCCTTCCTCATGAGAAAGTAATGGCCACACAGTAACTCGGACCGTACCTGATCCTCTCCCGGGTCATGTCGGGCTTTACTGAGATCCACCGTCAATACAACACGGTTAATAGCGTCCTCGTGGTATTTTTTCACCCAGACACAGACACGATAAAGTCTCTCATCGAGCTTCTGGCTGGTAGTGGAGATCCATTGCATGCTTTTCTCCTCAGACCTTACTCATAATGAAAATGCCAAGATCCGCACCGGGTACAAGCTCCGTGTAGCTATGGTTGATCCTTCGTGCATTTGACGGTGCGTCATCCGACGCAGGCACCCAGTTCTGAAGACCTTTAAATGCTGGCTTTTGTCCAACAGCGAAAATGGGCAGTGAGGCTTTCACCACCTTGTAATCCGTCTCGGCGTATTTGCTACTTCCACGCTCCGTGCCTTCAGGACGGTATGAGAACAGATGCGCGATCGGAACCGGGAAGGTATTGGTCCGACAAAGACGTAACGCATCCCCGTCTTGTAGGACCTTTCTTTCAAGTAATGCCTTCGCCCTATCGATGTTCGCAACCACTGTCAGGTCAGTGGTCGCTGGCGATTTGACCGCTGCCGTACGACGCTTATCCAGCATCGCGATGAGCTCACTGGCGTTGGTTTTTACCTGGTTCCGGTTTAGTCGCCAGCAAAAAGTAACTTTTTTAAGCCGTGCCTCCACAAACATAATTTTGCGAGTAGACGCCACTGTCACAAGGCCGGGAAGTTTACGGTGAACTTCCTCAAAGCGGATGTGTTTCTCATCATTTACCCTTTTCATAGCTGAGGCAAAGTCAGTTTTGGCGTCGTTGATATCGCGAATAATTCTGCTCAGCAGTTCGGCACCCTCAGGAACAATAATCAGCCCCGGATATTTGGTCGTTACTTTCGTTGAATTCCTGCTGAGTACATCGATGTCATCGATACAAAAATCCTGAAATACACGGATAATGTCATCTACAGAGGCATCAGAAATAGTACTCACCTCAATTGGGGTAACCTCTTTCAGCCGCTCTTCGTGGCGCGTGACGGCCCCCACAGTCATCAGTTCCGCCATCACCGGCTGATGGTTATTCAGAAAGGCTCTGAGCTGTTCAATTCGCTCCAGAATCCGATCACGGTAGAAAGGTAAATTTTCACTGGACATTCATCACTCCGGTTTCAATAAAACAGCGCAACACCGTTACATCCTCAACCACTTCTGAAGATGCGATACGCAGCCGGTAGCTGTACTTTTCCAACACCTTCCGCAGTTCATCGGAATTGCCTGTTGTATAAAGGGGCAGAGGTTCAGCCTGCTGGCCGTCATGCCTGAAACAACGATTAAGGTCGGACAAAAGGCCAAAACTGACAGGCCTGTGTTGCAGATTGATACGCTGCCAGTCCAGCGGTACACCGAACTTCACCCACCAGCCCAGTCCAATAAGTTCATTTCGTATACTCTGCACATTACCCAAATCCGATACTGTAACATCCGGGATAACGCCATTACCTTCCACCAGCAAATGCATCACGCTCTTAAAATCAGGCTGACGACACTTTCTGGCTTGCTTCAGAATGGTTCGGATCGAACGCAAACACTGACGAGAATGCAAATTACGACGTTCAGCCGAACTAAGCCATCTGTTGATGAGTTCATTCGAATACGCCACCGGGCATTCCCCGAGGCCTGACCTTCCGTTTTCACGGACATACAACAGACAGGAGGTAGCTGCACTCACTACAGCGTCATATTTTTCATTCATGTTTACCCCCGTTAATATCAGAAATCTGGTTATCCGGAGTCAGGAACAAAGGCTGATAATGCAAGCGCCACGGATAATGTACCGTTAGGCCATCCGTGCCAATACGGTTCAGCCTGTAGCGGCCGTTCATTCGATCAACAGACCAAATGCCGGGAACTACAGGACGGCTCCACCGACAAACCGGTAAACCTCCGAGCTGAAGGGTATTCACCAGCCCTTTATCAATCTCGGTCACGCGTACCTTCAACAAGAAGCATAACCAGGGAGAGCACCAGATAAACAGCCAGACGGGCGCTAGGACAAACTTGTTTAGCAAATGCCCTGTCATCAACATCGCAGATAACAGCATAAAACTGATGATCAACCAAAAAACCATCCATCCTAACCAGGCTCGTGTCTCACAAAGTTTCCATTCCAACAGGTAAAGTCGCTTTTTCATCCAGAGCCCCCGGAACTCAGTGAATGACTGAGGTGTGCTGCATCAAAATAGGTGTGCGTGGCAAGATCTCGTTTCGCCACAGCTCTTGCGCTGACGTCCATCCATGGAGAATTCCGTTGCCACAGTGTGAATTGAACGCCATTACCTCATCATTTAGCTGATAGACAAGCCTGTCTGGCATCTCAAGGTACTCAGGCAGAGAAAGCAGTACGCCGTGGATCATTTCGCCAGTCAGCCTGGATAACGTCTCTTCTTCGTCGAGATTTACTGTTGGCATTGCAGATAGTGGGATAGAGAAACAGCAGAGATCCATACCCACAGCGTCATAACCAACATCAAAACCATCATCATTAAGCACAAATCGAAAGATAGCCTCAGGTGCCTGACCCAACTCGGGCATCGGTGCTTCAGGCACCTCTGTGCCGGTAAAATATTTTTCGGTCCAGTTGCTAAAGGGACTGGTAAACATCCAACAGAGCAGCGACAACGCAATGTCCGTTTTGAGTACTCGTTTCGTGCCAGACGCTCCAAAAGGATGAAGATTGCTTTTCATGATTTACCTGTAGATTGCTTTATTTACAGCTATTTAAACACATTCCGGATTTTCCCCAATAGGTTGCAAAACGCTAAAATTCGCAGATGCTGGTCCCCTTCTGTTTTAGTCGATGCTCAAGATAGATGCTGGCCAGATCGAGAGGATGATTTTCTTCGAGGCATGCCCGAACGAGATCTTCAGTTGATACAGATTCCAGTCCCCGGGTTTCAAGAATTTCTTTCGCCGTCGTCAGCGCCCGGGAGGCACTTCGACTTAACTGAATTTTCACCTGAGAACTGCTTTCACACAGGGTGTCAGCTGGTACGGTCTGTGAATCGGTATTGTACATAGGGGTATCACTCCATATCAGGGATCGAATGAAAATTGACTGCAAGAGACGTCTCTGGTTCACCGTTTTCCACAGTGCTTAGCCAGGTTCGGGCAGGAAGTTGTTGCTCACAGAGAAGCAGGTAACCTTCGCCCATAAGATGCTTTTGTCCCAATGCATGCAGTAGATCCCCTGAATATGGACCCAGAGCAGTTTGGGTATAAAACAACGCGCCTGCGGGTATTTTTTTAGACAACATGCTCATTAATACGATCTTCTCGTCCTCATTTTCGGGTAAAACGAGGATTATCCTGAACCCCTTGTTAACGTGTGATTGCAGACCTGCAACCAGCGACCGAAACCTGAGCGCATAAATGACCATCCTGAATCGGGTCATTAACAGTGTTGTAGCAGCAAAAATAACGACGACTGAGCCGAATTTTGACCGGTAAAACCACCAGTTAAGGCCACCGGCCACAATCAAAACAACCAGAAGCACAATGCTTCCGTAAAAAAATGCAGCCGGGAAACGGGTTCTTTTTCCTTCGAGGAGCGCCGACGCCATTATTACGCCCGTGATGCAGTACACAACCCAGTCATAGAACGATTCAGTCATCATTAGGTGCTTGTGTCTCGTATTGTTATAAAATCGGACGCCTGCCTTTATAAAGCCCTCAGCAATCGTGTCCCATACAGCCATAGACTTCGCTAAAATTGTCGCAACTGTCTGTTGTCACAAAGAGTTCCCCACGGCCTAAACGACGCTGTAGATCGGCCTTTACTTCAGCTGCCGGTTTGAGAAAAAGATACTCCAGCTGTGAGTCACTTCCCGAAGAAAGCAGCAACTCAATACTGAAATCAACATGCCGATAAGAGAACTGGCTTTGGTCGTGGGAAAAGACCGAGTTCACAGGGATATTGCTCAGACTTATGGTGGCAGGCATAGTCACTCCTTTGTTTTAAACAGTATACAAATCTCTATCGTTCCATTTTTCGGATAAGAGACCTATTTTCGCGAAACTAAAACAAAGTAAGTAAATTTTATTTATGCAGTCTCCAGCATGTAGACTGATTGCGGCCGGAAACGGAAACACGTGTCAAAAAATTGAAACTAACCGGAGCAGGAAAGGAAGCAGCAGAAAGAGTGTCATTTTGGATTGGAGTTGATGCGGAAGGTAACGGATGGTTTATGAAGAGCTGTGACCGGAGAGCAATGCAGTTAATCATATCGGTCAATGAGTACGTTGAAATATAGCGGATTAAAGAACAGATTTGAGGAATAAAAAAAGGCACGGATAACCGTGCCTTCTTGGGAGTATAAAAAACTGAAGATATAAAACTATCTTCAGCACTCATGCCGCAACGGAGACTTTAACCTCTGTAGCGGGGATGAGTTTACGTAATGTGGAGAATACTTCATAAATTAGATCCTGACGGTCATGGATTTTAACCCGGCCACCAGTCAATTCAGATACATTCACCCCTTGGTAAAGTTCATTAACGACTTCACCATCTTGATCAAGGACTCGAACATGAGCAACCATATGAAAGTAAGATTTTGCAGCATAACTTTCATAAATATCAATAATCGATTCATTATTACGACGTAAAACTACTTTGCCGGACGGCAGCGTTGTTTCATCCATATAACAATCGGTTAATTGATCGTCGAAATCGTCCTCTTGAAGTGAAATATGCAGACTCAGTTCGTCGGTAATTCGACGTGAATATGAATACTCACTAAATGTATAAGCGGCCATGCTTATATCACTGAAAGTGCGATAAGCATCATGAAGACCGGATGTTATTTCATCTGATACATAGTTGATAAGCCCAATAAAATGCGTATTCCAGAATTGTTCCAGTGCAAAACGGGCGATTAAAACCTGTCCATCAACTTCCATCAGTTTTTTGTATTCTTCACGATCATAGCCACCAGGTTGTGTGCTATCCGCAGAAAGACTTAGGATATCACAACAGACATCATCGTATTCAAAGCGGCTAGTCGCGTAGTGTTTACCAGAGATATCCAGATACTGACCGGAAACTTGGTCGAAGACCTCAAGGAAGTAAACCAGGCGCTTCTTGAGGGTATTAGCATCCAGTCCATCCAGTTGAGTAGCATTAAGCGTTTCCGCATAATGGTCCACAGACTGTCTTAATTCACTGGCTGATATACTGCAAGAAAAAGAAACCTCGTCGCCCTGGCAGTGAGAGACATTGATATGAATCTCTGTCTCATCAAAATCAATGCCAATGTCTGCCAGTACTGCACGAACGTAGTTTTGATTATCAGTATAATTAGTCATTTTCACTTCCTCAGGAAAATTGAAAGGAAGTGCCCCATAGGGGAGCAACTTCCCCAGTGGGTGGATAAAAATATGTTTTTCTAAATCATTCTATCCTGCCAGTTAAACAGGAAAGTGAACGCAATCATTTAGTCGAACAAAGTTACTTTTTACGATGAGGTGAGAATGAGGACCGGTTAAACACCGTCCCGAAACTCTTCAATCGCTTCATGGATCAACGCTGCTCTGTCACAGATTTGTACTCGGCCACAAGGTCCCACAGAAGAGAAGGTTCCGTGCGAGGATTCACACTTAACACTCCCATCACTGCCAGTGAAACGAACGTTCATCATAACCGGCACATCGTGTCCGGAACTTACGCAGGTATAAAGACGAATGAGTTTTTCATCATCGCAATACGCCCCCGTCGTGCCTTCAGACTCATTGAAACCAATGTAAAGATCAGGCATGCAAGCCGGGTATTCATCAGTGTTCAGCTCAAGATGCAACATCAGTTCATGATTTACACGACGGTGATATTGATATTGACCTAAACTATGAAATGAATTTTTAACAGACTTGATAACCTGAAGAGAATTAAATAGACACTCTGTTATTTTTTTCTCAAACTCATAGATAAAGTCGCCAAAATCAGAATGGAAAAATTGCTTCAGTGCATACCGGGCAATAAGAACTTTCCCGTCAACACTCATTCTATTCTGATAAATTTCCTTTCTGAGACCTTTCTGAAATTCATCATATTCAGGCAACGATTCTGAGGCCGCCAATATTGATGTTGCTATATCGAAAAATTTCATAGTGCTATGCGCATTATGATAACCACGAATTGTTATTTTCTGAAACCCAGACTTTTCATATACTTTAAAAAGGTATTTGATTTTATTCCGGAGAACTTCGGTTTCAGAATACGGCGCTTTATGTTTTATCAACTCTTCGATATATGAATCAAGATAGAATAACAAATCATCAGTCGCCACTTCTGCTTTGAATGAGAGTTGTTCAAAGAAATTAGACTTATCAAACAGTTTAATATCCTGTTGAATTACTGTCAGACCAAGTTGTTTTTTAAGCATGGCGCTAACAAAATTTATATCATCGTTTTCATTAAACATATCTACTTCCTCTTGAAAGAATAAAGGAAGCATCCCCTAAAGGGATTGAGCTTCCCTTAGGGTTATTTATTAATTACATGTAAAGCAGATCATCCGAATGCTCTGGAGCATACGAATTGATTTGCTTAAGCGAGTTATTTATAGCCTTTCTGTACAGCGATGAAGAATGCGATTGAACCATTTTGTACTCAGTGACGAGAAGAGGTGAAGTAAAGCAACCTAGATTCGCGTCGAGAGTTAAAGGGCCATCGTTGCAAGATTCAATAACAGCGTAAATGCGCCGCTTCATCACCCTACCCGACAGGTAACGATTAACATGGTTCAGGAACTTGTCAGCCCCAGAAATACTACTCACATCCCAGTTGGCAGAAATTATCTGGTCTGCAACTGAAACGGGTACCGGTTCAACTACTATCTGAGTATTGATTTGATGGTCAACACTGAAGAACCTGGTTAACACTTGTGGAACTGAACTTTCCGCAACCTTTTCTGTAACTGCGAAAATAAGCGGAAGAACCTGAGATAAGCGTGACCGTAACTGGCCATGAAGATGGCTGATGAAATTGTGACCGTTTTCAACCATACCAAGGATTAAATCCTTGTCTGCATTGCTGGAACGATAATAGACATAGTCCAGTTTTTCACGGTTCACACCTTCATTCAGCCAGTCTGGCTCAACATCAACAAGACGCAGGTGAGCTGCTGACACTGAAACCTCAAACTGCAAGGTTTCAAGAGTGACCGGCCCAGCCTTCAACAACGCAGCTCCTGAGCAATATTGTGCAACAGGATGGTTATCCACGTCAGGGCCCCATAAAGGCTCCCAGTCGCGCAGATAACGCATTAAATGCGGTTTTAAAGTCCGGACTGGAATATCAACCTTCACAACAAGACTCTGAATGACTCCGGTTTCCAGATTGACACTTTGGATCGCAGCACCTTCAAAACCCATCTTCACCAGCATCGCTTCAATTAATTTATAAATAGCTTTCATTTTATTGCCCTCGGTTAAGAGGGAATTCTCCCCAAGGGAAGAGTTCCCTCAGGGATTAGATAAGTTGAAAATAAGTTTTAATACCCGTAACGAATAGCGTGTTGTCTTTCTTGAAGGTAGGCTTCGTATTCATCTTTTCCGGATGCGAAGCACTCTTTAACAAAGACACCGCAAAACATTTTAAGATCATCTCTGGCATGCATTTCTTTATCTGACATGACTTTAGCATAATCAGACGTGTCGATATCCGCTAAGCGCCAACCGTACTTCATGTAAACACGATTACTGTGGGCAAAGCCTTTAAGATAGCGGCGTGCATTTTTGATGATCTGACGACTACCAGACATGTCGGATGACAAAAAGTCAGGTGCGATCATCGTTTCCAGAATATCAACTGGCAACCCCTTACAAAATATTTGAACATTATAACTATTGTAACAGTCATGATATTTAAAGTCCTTTATAAGACGGTCAGGTTGGTCAGTTGTTATCTTATTTAAAACATCAAGTGCTAAACGAATACCTTCCTTCATAGTTTCATGTAATTCTACATTCACAAATGAAAAGAAGGGACTCAGTCCTTCTTTGTACGTGAGATAGTCTTCACCAAAACGTCCATGTCGAGTTAAATGCAGCAATCGTTGCTTGTTATATTCACTATCAGTCACGTCGTAACTACCACCGCGCTGTAGAGTGAATCCTTCCTTGACAGTAACCGGGAATCTAATATGGTCAATAAAGAAAGACCGATTCTGCTTATTTTTCACTACATCTAACTGACGTTTAACACAATCCGTAATGTTCTGGTCTTCGAACCCAGGGAACGGGATATCTAAAAATATTGAACTGTATGCGTTAGCATACGAATGAAGAAAATCAAATGAAACATCGGCGTCACAGCGTATACCAGTAAATTTACCGTCACAACCAGTTAAGCAGATAACATTGCTGACCTTCACAGCGTGATTGCGTGACATCAGAAATGCATTAATGATTTTCTCGATAATTTTCATGTAATCCTCTCGTTATAAAAAGGGATTACGCCCATCAGGGGAGTAATCCCCAGATGGGTAGTGTTAATCAGAAATCAGAAAGACCTAAATCTTTATTTCGCCCTGATATCGTGGAAGATATAAGACGATTTACTCGTTTCTGTATACTGTATTCAGACGTCTCACTTATAAAAAGTGGTAATGACTTACCAAGAGACTGTCCATTCCGATAATAGTGACAGACTATATAACCATGTCTCCACCCTGTACTGATATAAGACTTAACACATTTGATAAAACCCGAAGCTGCCGCTTCTGTTCGTAAAGAGGTAAATGATTTCAGATACCGGTCCATTGAACATAGTGCAATAGCTTTAAGAGTTACCTCCAGCATTTCATTCCCGTACTTCACTCTCTTAATTAACTGATCTTCATTACGGTGCAAGAATGCATTCCGCAGTCCGGCAATCAGTATTAAAACTTCTCTGAGTAAAGTACAGAGTCTATTACGCACATATCTCATGAAGTCATCAAAATATAAAAGCCAGAAACAAGCAGCCTGGCTAATCAAGAGATCATGGGAACAAGCTAGCATCTTAGCCAGCTCGATATCTTCGGAACGAAGAGAAAAGTTACTTTCCTCAAACCGTTGTTGCTTTGAATTACACGTATAGAGTTCTATCCATACAGAGATAAATTCAAGCGATTCCATGTCTTCGCAGAGCAATTCAGCACTGCTGATACACTGCTGAAGTTCAAGGCCGATATCATACGATACCGGACAATCTTTCAGAGTCTCGACATAGTCAGGGACGAACCGCGATAAATGCGTTGTTTTCAGGTACAGGCTGAGATGCACTTGTGTCAAAGGATTTACAAGAGACTGTACAGGCATCTCAGTAATGGAAACCGGTACAACACCATCCTTTATCAGAACTGCATTGACAAGATCTGTAGCTAATTTCATAAGGCCTCCAGGTTAAATGCTGAGGGCCCCCCCGATGGGATTGGCCATCAGGGATGTAGTTAAAATATGTGATATGTTTATGCGCAAAGAGCTATAACATTGTCGATATAACTGACAAGAGATGGTCGCTCATCCTTTACTGCAAAATGACGAAGTCCATCCAGATTATATGCCGGTAGAAAATCGGCATAACCACGGGTACGAAGATCATCAACCACAAGTTTTAAATAATCAAATCTTCCAAGAGAACCTCTCAATGGGGGCCTTCCCGGTTTGGACAAAACTTCTAAAGCTTGTTGCCACGTGATATCTTCCGCTTTTCCTGTAGCAAGATTAAAATGCACATAAATGAATGCTTTATAATCTCCACGACAGGTAAGATAGTAATTCGGAAAAAAATATTTATCACAGCGTAACAAACATGTACCTGAAGGGCGAATTACATACAACAGGTTTTTGTCCTTATCTATTATGCTGTGTTTTAAAATCGTAAGGTCAACTTCACTATCATGAAGATAATAGCATGATGATGGTTGCTCAACGATACGAGATGAAATCACAGCAGCAAACTTATTAAATAAGTCTTGATTTTCAGTTTTCATAACAATGCTCTCTTATATTAAACGATGAGCATCACCCTAACGGTAATACTCCCGTCAGGGGTTTTGAGTTATATGGATATACCACGTCATACAACCGACCGTAGCCAGATGTACCGCACATTTATTTAACTGAGCAAGCATCTCAGCCGTAAAAAAAACCTGAATAACAGGTGATTTTCACGAAGGAAATCTAATTATCTGTTTAGTATTTATGAAATTAAACACTAAAGAGATAACCCCCCCCGACCTAAAAAGGCGGGGGAGTTATCGGGTTTAAAGCTGAGCAAGACATTCAGGAGCCCATTTTACTGGGAAGCCATCAGGTCCTGTTAATTTCAATACTTCGTTCCAGTCGATTCCTTTCGTCCCTTCAGGAATATCGAAATCTGGTTCAAAGACTTTAATTGTCAGCTCTGAAGTGGGATATCGCTTTGCAAAAAACTCTTCCATTCGGGCCTGAAGTCGTATTGCTGACTCCATACCCGGGCAAGCGCCTCTTGAATTCACAACATCCTTATCCGCCCAGACGTAAAACTGTATTTCTTTCACATCCGGAGGAGGCAGTAGACTATCCGGCACTTCAACGTTTTCAAGACACCAGGCAGAGCTCGCAGCCCAACACGGTGTTGAAGTCGCTTCAGTTACTGACAGCGCGTTTTCTATGCCTTCAGCCACACCTAACGTCCAGGTACGGGTACCTGAGTTGTAGTGTGGGTCGTACAGCTGAATTGAGCCGCCGGTCATATCGGCAGGCGGTTTCATCATCAGTTTCGGATTCTCTACCCGAGCCTTATCACCATTTTTCTCTACGAACGTTCTATGGATTGTCAGAGGACGTCCCCGTGTATCACGATAAATTGCGATCATTCCCGGGTAAGTTGACGGTTTCTCTAGTGACTTATCCATATAGTAAAGTCGGTTGTTCAGACCAAGATCCTTAGGCAGATTACTCAGAATTCGTTTAAGACCACGATTTCGGAGATACATGCCCACAGGACTCCCTGGCTTGATTTCACCTGTATAGTGATATAACACTTCAAGTTTACGCAGCCGTTTTTCAACTTCATCGCTATCAAGCGTTTCGGTTGCACGAACTGTTGATTTATAACGCCGTTCACTTTCGAGATCCGCATCAGTTAACGGAGCGTACAGATCCATACCAAAGAAATCAGTCAAGATCTTCTTACAAGTCTGGGTTTTGCTCAACTTGTAATACTCTGCCAGCACATCAATACCGTCACAAAATGCATTCACAGGGAAATCATTGTGAATAGCACAACCGGTATAGAGGTCTTTTTTTCGGAAACGGAACTTTGATTTCCCGTCCCCGGTGAAGGGGCAAGGAACCTGGCTAGGTGCTTTATCACAAGCATCTTTAAATGCCGGTATTCTATCGAATACATAGCGCCAGCCAGAGGCTTCCGCAACACGAGCGTGAACCATTTTAATAAAGTGCTCAGATACTTCATGTGGTGTACGCTTAACAGCCGGTGATGCATAAGTCATTTTGTTCTCTCTTATCTGGCATTGTGGGTTTCTCAATGCCCTCTGCGATGCAGAAAACAGGGAGAAACCCACAACGCAGAATCTAAGAATAAGGGCCATAATGGCCCTTAACAATTACGCTTCAGACTTGAAGCCATTATTTTCAAGACGCTGGATAAAACCATCAACCATTGATGTTGCCATTTTTACATTACCCTCCGGTATAGATACATCCCGGAGAATTACTTCTTTTGGCAATTCACTTTTGACAACTTCACCCATGCGACCAAAAATACGGACACGATGCATCATCCCGACTTTTTCATACTCGACACGGTAAGTCTTTATCTGAGTCATATATTGCTCCTTAATCCTTCAGGGAGCAAAACGACCCAACCGGGCGTCATTTTGCCCCGATTGGGTAGAGTTAATTAGATAGAATTTGATGTACTAATTTACTGACCACATTCGGCAGTAAAGAAATATCATCAACATTTACGAAGGTGCCCTCATCAAAACCAATTAACTCATCAGTTTTTATGCCTACACCAGCGATTTCAATACCGTTACTTTCAGCTACCGTAAGAACATCACTAATGGTGTAATCAGACTCTGTCGGATAACCATCAGTAATAAGGAAAACAATTTTCCTGTCAAACTGGCTTTCAAGTAACAATTCTACAGCAGCCATTAAGGCGGAACCCGTTGGGGTATTATTCCCTTTACAGCCGAGTGAAAATTTTGAAAGCGTCTCTTCCGCGTTTTCATCAAACGTTTTGATAACTTCAAAGTCTTTGTCGACAAACGGATAAATCACATTAGCAACGTGCATTTTTGAATTAGCTTCAATCGCCAAAGTTAATGCAAGGTCAGTCTTAATTGCGTGGATATAACGGTGATCCAGAATCATAGAACCTGAAATATCACGAACAATAACCAAGCCGACGTGGCCCCGGTTTTTAGATTCGCTTTGCGACCGGAATACATCCCTCACACCCATCGGAGACTGGATCAATCGATTAATGTCGAATGACAAGCCTCTATCACGGGTTTTAAATTGACCACGCATTTTTACCTGCTGTAAAACAGATAAGTCTGCCCCAAGAGTCTGACTGATATTTAATGCTTCATTGTAGACATTCAGATCAATAAGCAAATCTGGAAGATCCCACTCATTTGCACCAAATTCAGCTTTAACCTCATCCGACACACTGGCAGCAATTACGGAGATTTCATTTGCAAGAGCCTCATGAAAATCTTCACTTTCCTCATCGCTGTTAAGAAAATCATCCAGCAATTTGGCAAGGATACTCCACTGCTCAGGAGAAAAGTTACTTTCCCCATCGGAAGGATTTCCATTGGAACTGTCGATTTGGGAAGGAGTTCCGTCAGCATCATACGAGTCAGGGTTAGCCGATTCATCGGTTTCGGGCTCTCCATCAGGTTCACCGTTACCGCTCTCAGCACTTTCTTCATCCCCTTTAGATTGCTCTGACGGCTCATTATCTTCCATAGGTGCTTTACCATTACCAGCATCATCGTCTTGCTCTTCGGAATCTCCATCCCCTTCACCCTGGTTGTCACCATTGGTTTCGGAATCAGGTTCATTCTCAGAGCCAGATGAATTGTCTGTGTCGTTTTGCGGGTCTTTATTCTGATCCTCTTCTTGCTGTTTCTCTTTGGCTTCATCCCGTAAACGCTCTAAAAGAGCCAAGGTTTTACGCGCCAGAGAATCGCAATTTTGCGTACTTTTGCAACTTAGAGCCTGATGAATAATCTCATCAACTTCTAAAATTACAGGCTCAAGGATTTTCTTTGCATAATCGAAAAATGGATCAAGCGTTTCTTTATGCCCTTCTTGCTGGAGAACGTTAACCCGCAATGTATTAAGCAGGAACATTTCAATAAACTGAACAGGGTTTTGAGGGCTTGAAGAAACATCAACCGTCATTCGCCCAGCTTCAACCATCAAGGCATAACTTACCGCGAGGCGCTTTTTTGCCTCCTGATAGTCAATACCCGTTTTCTCTTCCATCTGGACATCATCAAAGAGATTAATAAGTCCATGTAGACGGTAAGCCCGGGCATATGCGATTTTCTTTTGTTTAAGGGTTTGAAATTCAGCGTTCAGCTTATCATCTATACTGATGAAGCCATCTGCATTAATCAGTTCCCCAACAAAAGCTTCACGGTATACTTCATGTTCTGTATAGCGACCGTGTCCAGCTTCATGACATATAAACCCTTCAATTAGCTTGACGAATTTCTCATCGCTATAATCACCATTAGGTAATACACAAACGTTCTTTTCGCTGTTGAAATAAGGTGTATGTACCTTATTGTCTATTACAACATTAAGACCACTTATACCGCTTATCACGCTGGCTATATTCGTCAGGCGTTGAATATGGCGGGGTGAAGATTTCAAATCAAATTTCATTTGAGTACCTTTAATTAATAAAGGGTACTCACCCAGATGGTGAAGTACCCATCTGGGGTTATTTTTACAAGACTAAATCACCAGCCGTTCAGTTCGAGTTCGCTGTTAAAAGCACTATTACTACCACTGGCCTGAAGGGAAACATCTTCTTCAGGGACAACAGCAGACAAAGGTGCAGTTACTGCGTTTTTCTCAACTTCTTCAAGCGGATCTTCTCTGAACACATTTGCTGAAGAAAAAACATCATCCTCAAAAGCATTCTGAGAGTTAGCCGTATTATCCTGTGAATCAATATTGAATGACCGGGTAATGGAATCCAGCCAATCTGTTACTTTCTGCTCACCAGAAATAATACGTTTCAGCATTGACGCATCACTCATGAAATAGAACCATTGCTTTAACACCGCAACATCACGGGGAGAAGAAATGGCGCCTTTGGGTAAATTATTCATGACGTGCTTGATAGCTTCTGCAAGAACAACCGCCTCTTTATGAATGAACATAAAGCTAATGATTTTATCTTGCATCTGTTTTAATCGGTCAATCGTGCTGGAACGCAAATTATCATTTTTACTGATTTTTGCATAAACCTTCATAGCTTCATCGGCCAAATCGATTATCAGTTGTTCCTGATAAAAGTCCTGTGTTTCATCCCCCTCCACACTAATCGGTGAAAACGGAATGAAATGCGCCAGATTAAACCGGAATGATTTAATAAAATCATCTTTCGTTAATTTCAACTGGTCGATTAAATCTGACATCAACGGACTGCGATCTTTCTCAGCCTGAATATGAGTGTCATAGTTATCAACCACATTCTGGATACCGGCTTGAAATTCACGTTCAATTTCTTGTGCCTCTTCCAGAAACTCCTCCATTCTTTCGACAGGCAAAATCCACATATTGCTATAGCGGATACACAACCGTGAACAGAGTGTTGAAATTCGACTAGTGATAGTGCTTTTGAAACTCAGTGCCTTTATGTCTATCCAGCGAACTTCACTTTTAGACACGCTCTTCTGGTCCGTTATATCATCGCCGCCATAGGACAGTTCGATTTTATCGGTACGCCGAGAGCCCTGACAACCACTGATTTCGATTTTTGTTATAACAGCACCTTCCAACAAATCAGGATGTGCTTTTACAAAGTTATCACAGATTTGCTTAGCGGAAACTTTATTAAGTTTAGAAGTATTGAAAGTCATAGGTTTTCTCCAGATTAAAAAAATGGGAAAACCTCCCTGTCGGGAAAGATTTCCCGATAGGGTTAAGATTATTACTTCTCAAGTGTTGTTAAAAGAATTCCAGGAAATTCACTCTCGACAGACGTCGATTGAATACTTCCTTGATACATGAATCCTTTTGATTCAAGGCCCTTAATCATGGCTTCCATATCTTTGTCACAATCTTGATAACAAATAAATGAATAGTCATTATTGTGCTGCTTAAGACCTATATATTGATTTCCTTCCTGTGCAATCGCGAAAGTTTCATCCCCGTCTGCACTCAAAAAACCGTAAAACGAAAGATGAGCAAAGTCTGTCACAAGGCATTCAGCCTTCTGATAACTCGTCCCATCTATAACTACTTTTTTGCAGTGTAATACTCCATTGTACGGTTCTTATCGTCACCGAGTTTTAAATCGATGGCTTCCAGCACCATACCACTGGCATGTGCAGGCAGAGCCGACGCAAAAGCAATTTTAAACGTATCCAGTAAGGACATGGTCTTTAACGTCATCGACGTTCCAACCCATGCCACAAGCTGACGAATATCCATTACACTGTCTTCAGTTCCTATGTTGTTTACTGCAACGGCTACCGAAACGAATTTTTCAATTACCAGCATAGGCAGGCTATTGTAGCGTTTAAGCAAAACGTTGGTTAATGCAACCTCTGAAGGCCTTTCCATCTCCACAATCAGGAAGCGTTTAATAAACGCTGCATCCTGCCGCTGTGATGAAACGAACTTACGAGATCCCCCACTCATGTTTGTGTTTGCTGTACCCATAAACCGCGTAAACTTATTGGCATTAACCACTTCGCCACCGTTGGCGGCTAGTGACCAGGGCTTACGCTCTATAGGCATATGCAGCTTCGCGGCGGTATCAGGGTCAATCTTGTCCACTTCATCCAGAAGAATGAGGTGGCCTTCCTGAAACGCCGTTACAAGCTCGCTGGGCACAAAACTGGTGTTTCCGTTAATGAGACTACGCTCACCTTCAAGTTCATCAGCACGAATATTACTGTTGATTTGCTTTATGGTTAGCGGCCAATTCAGCATATGGCTAATGTACATTGCCATTTCAGTCTTACCAGAACCAGACTCCCCTTTCAGGCATACACTTAAATCTATATCGTTACTTACGAGCAATTGTACTACTTGCTCAAGTATACGAGCATTCGGTATATAATCCTTATTCAGGTTTGCACGATGTGGAGATAAACGTTTAAATACTGGAACTATCATATCCTCGGACATTTCAGGAATACCAAACAAATCTTTGGCCTTAACCAGGTAATATTGTTCCTTATTCGCATATGCTTTTGTAGATATAACATTTGCGGGTAACAGATTACCAATATTTTCTTCCAGTAATGAATTTTCGGTTTCTAATATAGTTGCGGCGTTAGTCATTTTTAAAACTCCGGTAAAATGCAAACACCGCCCGCTGGCAGATGTTTGCCAGTGGCATATTAGTTGAAGGTCATCTTACACGCTGTAACCATCTGTTTTCTGATAGCATCAACGTTGTAACCAAGATGAGTCCCTACAATTTCGAATACTTCAGATTCAATCCATTCGAACTGGCGCTCAAATGTAGGGTTTACGATAACCCAACCTGATGTATCCCTTAATGTTAACTTGTTATTTACGACAAGTTTTTCAAACAAATTAATTGTTGATTTAAATGCTTTAGAATAGACATCCATTATATCCCGATCAGTCCATTTTACTGCCAGTTTATTTTCTGCCAATAAATAGTCACGGTCGAAAAAGATATCCCATCCCATATCTTCCTTACAATCATGCAAAATAATCTCTTTATCCTGATGATATTGAGATAATTTAACATTTTCACTTTCAAAACTGTGCGTGTATTCATACAAGCTTTTTTTAAGCTCTGACCTAAACTCAATAGCATCTATACCATGAGTGGCACATGTAAGCTCAAATGACTGCGACATATACCAACGTGTTTCTGCTTCAAGAAGCGGATTCACTTTGATATTTCCGAATTCATCAGTTGTATAGAGTGATTTTGTAATGACAAGATATTTAACGTTTTCCAACGACTCTTCCATTGCGACGACGTATAACTGATATACATCTTCAGGAGCCCAGTCGATAACCAGACCACCTAATTCTGCATTGTATTCTTCTAAAGTGAAGAGATAATCAGTTTCAGAAGCAAAACTAATTCCATGCAGAATTTGATTGTTGAGTAATTTGGAACAATGACCTAGCAATGCAACATCATCCGACACATGAGGCACCAGTTCCGGGCCAGAATGTTTTTCTTCTGATTGCATGCTTTGCTTTTGGGCTATTGCATTATTTATATATTCAAGCGGAGACTCAACTATGGGTATTATTTCATTTTCCTCTTCTTCAAAATCGAATATAGAGAAAAAATCCATTTGTTTACCAATAAATGATGTCGAGCTAATTTTTTGTTTCATGGGGCCTCCAAAGGGAGATCTTCCATGAAGGGATTTCTCCCCTTTAGGGTGGTTTAAATGTCAGATCTGTCTAAAGCTACTTTGCCCAAAACCCTTGGGGGGTTTAGGTATGTGAGCTAACTTACTTGTTGCAACGACTCTCATGTAGTCAAGAGGGTGCTCTCTCCCTTCCAACGTGACAATATCCACAACAAGATAACCGGAGACCATTAACTCATCACCTTGATTTATACCAGTGAAACAGCCTGAATACATTTCTGGTGACACTTTGATTTGAATAGAAAATTCTCTCTCAGCGATTTCACCATTAATTTCAGTCTTCATTCTGTTTTTGAGCTTTATTAATAACCCAACGTTACCGTCAGTCATTTCTTTCTCCATTGCACTGATAACTATCCCGGACACTTTAACTTCATTAACATATTCAAGATGTGACATTTCTTCTCTCCTCATTTTAATCAAAGAGAAGCCCTGTCAGGGTTCCCCCTTAACAGGATTAAATAAATTTATTTACAATGAACATCAATGACATCATGCCAAGAACAGCAAAACAAAACGTCTGACCAAAAGGTCTTGGTTCTTTAGCTGTTTTAGCGCTATTGACTTGAGTCAAAAGTTCATCAATTGTTAACTGCCGTTTTTCTGCCTTCATTTTGTCATCTAAATATTGCGCTTCTCGTTTTGTGAGAAATTCAATTTTAGATTTGATAGCATGGTCCCAGCCTTTGGAATCGAAAACGCTCAATTCACTAAAGGTATGTAGCATGAGTTCATCAGGAAAACCTAATTCTTTCATTAAGGGACGGACGGCTGCATACAATGCATCTACAGTTTCATAATGTGCCTTTGTCACTTCATTAAAGCGATTACGCAATGCTAATTTATCGCGCTTCACAATAATTTCAGAAACCCAGGCAATCAACTGATCATTTTTTAACTCTCTGGATTTATCGAGTGAATAATCTAGGTCATCCACATCAAGGAATGTGTTCAACCCATACTTTTCAAACTCTTCATTTAAAAACTTATCCAGTTCAGCTAAAGTTTTAAACATGGGAATTGCAGGTGCTTCTTTGAGTAGCTTATAAGCCTTCTCAAAGTCAATTGGATTGACATGAATTTGCTGCATTTCTACATGATAATAAGTTGAAAAAGCTGAAAGCTTTTGGGCCAGCATAGAAACCGATTTTAAAGAGTTCAGTTCAATTATAGTTGGTCCGTCTTCATTCAAAATAACAATAAGGTCATTATCATGCCCTGAGTAAATAATCAGAGATTCCAATAACTTCTTGTTAACTGCCTTGTCCATATCCGGAATCAGATCGGCGAAGGCCAGAAGAAGGGCTTTACTGCGTGCTTTGCTTTTAGACATTTGGGGTCACCTATATATAGTAAGAAGGAAGGAATAATGGAATATTCCAACACAAAGGCAAAGCCTGTCATTCATCTCCCGTAAGCTATGAACCGCCTGATTTATACTTTCTGGCATTAGAAGTACGCAACGAAAATAGCTCAATCAAGAGCTAAATTAGTTACGATTTGGTAAATTCGGTTTGCCTTTTTACGGGCATAGGAAAGGCACCAGCGACAAAGGTGACATTTTGCCGGTGGTGCCTTGCAGCTTAAGTAAGCTGGCCGCTTTTCACGGCTGAATCCGCGCTTAATGCGCAAAGTAACTTTTGTCAGTTACTTGAAATGTGGGAGCGATAATACAAAGCTCAATATTCTTATACAACATAGAGTCATTATTGTAAATACTGATTGGAAAATTCTTCTGTTAAATTTGATTCTATTCTCATATTCGCTGCCTCTTTCAATTTTTCTTCGGCGCATTCGCTTAAAAAGAAGGACGGATCACCGTACCACATTACATGCAGCTGTTGTTCTGCTCGTGTAAATCCTACAAATAGAAGTCTTCTCTCTTCTTCAATCGCTTCCTGCCCCACTGATCTCTTGCTTGGGATCTGGTCAGCATTGCAACTCATAATAATGACTTTTTTCCATTCTAGCCCCTTCGAACCATGCAATGTCGATAAAACTACTTTATCCGGCGTATATTCCTCATCCTTCTTTTTAGGCCCCAAACACATCGCCGCAGCTCGATTTATCATGTTTTGCCAGCCATTTTTCTCAGCCCATTGCTTACAGGTATCTAACGCAATTCGTGTCAGTGAAGGTGAACCTTTCTGAGTCCTCATTTTTATTGATGACAATTCCATCCATTTAATCAGATTTGCGAAGCGCTTTTCGATTTCAACTTTATCCCGAGTCTCCTGTGTAAACCGGGTGAAGTTTGAGTGAAGTGTTCTTGTTTCCAGGGAACTTGCATCTGGGATGCTCAGTTCACCAAAAGTTACTTTTCTCCCTTTCATGCTAAATGCTGTTTGATCCAAAACTTCTTCATTTTCACCGAAAAGCGCCAGCACCCTCTTCATTAATCGAACATCGTTGGACTGCCGAAAGAAAGCCATCAGATGCAGTACGTCGCTCGTCTCTTTCTCATCCCAAAAGGACTTGCCTCCATAACGAAGAACCGGCTGCTCTATGAGGCTTTCAAGCTGATCAAGATGTGCATTACCTCTGCTAAGGATTGCCCAGCCATTTGGGTCTTGGTTAATTAGATTGAGGATGCCTTGAATCTGTTCATCCATATCAACATATGAGCGGAAATTAACTTTTCCACCACCACTTTTAGCTGAACGCAGATCCTTAACGTATCTGTAAACATTTTTTTCAATCAATGCCCCTGCAACCTTAAGAATTTCTGGTTCACACCTGAAACAGGTATTTAGATAAAATATGTTTGGCCTGAATTGTTTTTCAAATTGCTGGAATATTTTTACCCCGCCGGAGGCCCTGAAAGAATAGATTGCCTGATCATCATCCCCTACGATGCTCGTGTTAACACCACCCCTTGTATGTAGTGCGATCCAGGCATACTGAATCGAGTCGGTGTCTTGCACCTCATCTACAACTAAATGCGTCAAATTTAGTGGCTGCATTTTTCCTGAGTGCATCTGGCCCACGACAAAACGTGAGAGTGCATTTAAGTCAGCTACGTGGTCTTTCTGACATATTGCCTGGTATGTGTTGAACAAGTGGATTTGTTGACGCGTATGGCGAACTGAAATGATGTCTGTATCCATTTCCCTTCCAATCGCATCAATAGCAAATTCAGCTTCCGGGTAACGGAAAGGCGCGCCTGACTCCTTTAACGCACGATGAATTACAGAACGCTGTGCCGAGCTAATCAGCATCTTGCCCTTCCAGTTGACCATGTCCAGTTGCATCCGGATAAAGCCGTGGAAAGTATTTACCAGCACCCTATCCTGGTCTTTTTTACTTAACCGACTTTTCAGCTTTTCAGCCAATGAATTTGTTGCAGCGCGAGTAAATGTGACCATTCCAACCTTGGCATATGGGAACTGCCTGAGGATTGAGATCACAGCCTCGATCATCGTAAATGACTTCCCAGACCCTGGTGCTGCAATAACCATATTATTTGCGTTTGCATTTTCAATGATGACCCTTTGCTCATCTGTTGGTTTACCCATAAAAGCCTCTGAATATTTAGTCCCACTGATTATACGATTTAATTTAGAGGGATTTTTCTTTACAAGACTGGTTTTTGTTCGCTTCACATTTTTTCATTTTTTCTGCATTTTGGTTGTTTGAGAAACTGACGAGTATGAAATAATGCTTCTAGACAAAAAAATCATTCAAAGAAGGGTCTCAAATGAAAACTAAACGTTTTGTATCTCTGGTTTCTGCTTTTGTTGCCAGTGCATCGCTGGTTGGTTGTGCCCGGGATGCTGGTAAAACCCCGAATTCTGCACAGCACAGCGACACTCATGGGCTCTACTGGCATGCTAATTCTAAAGACTCGGTAGCCAAAAATGCTTACTCTTTGGCCGGTTTTGACGTTACTTTTAATGAAGAAACAGTCCAGCCGGGTGGCGATGCAGATAACTTGCTTTCCAAACTGCTAATTAGTGGCTCTATGGGCTATGTTACAGGAGGGCTCAGTGGATTAAGTATTATGAGTTTGGGATCAATGTACAGCTCCTCTGACGCTGAATATATCCAGGTTAACCAATACGTCGTCTTTGTCCCGAACCCTAAAAAACTTCCTTATAACGATGAAAGCTTAGTACGTGCCGGTGCTGCATATGTTTATAATCACACCAAAGAGTCACAGGTGGCACTCGGGTTCAATCCTTCGAAGCAAAGTGCGGCTCTGGCTTCATGCAAGATTGATATGGCAGTGATGAATAAATGGAGTACCTGCGACCTCCCTTCAAAGCCAGCTGCCGACGTAATGCCGACTAAGTCCATGTACAGCTTCCAGGTTATTCGCCCAGCGTCTGGATCTGAAATCCCTCAACTTAATCTACCTGCCGGTGATTATTCAGTAGTTCGTTACGTATTCATTCCATTTAAAGGCAATGAATCTAGTACTAACTTCTCAGGTATTATTTTCCGTTCTGACAGTCCAAAATTCACTACCCCAGGTGGCGTTGCTGCATCTATTAACGGTAAAGATTATTATCTTTTCGCAGGAGAATATGGTCAGAAGGGTTTCCCTGAAAAAACTCTTAAAGCAAAATAAAAATAAAGGGGCTTTACAGCCCCTACATTTAGTATTTTGGTAATTCCTTCCCAGTAATTGGGTCTACATAAGTTGACCCAACTTCACAAATCGCGGGCCGTGGTAGATAGCTACAGTCCACATTCTCCTCTTTAATTGCCTGATTATTTTCCTGTCTAGCTTTTATCATATTATCCTCACCACCCATTGATTCTTTCGTTCTTTGGGATGGAAGTTGGTAATTTTCATTTTTAAATGGCAAATTTTCTGTTATCGATGACTCGGAGAATGTAGCGTACTGATCAGGAACTTCTCCGACCTGGACGGCATCGTTAATCCATTCAGTTAAATCGATCTTATCAAAATCTAATCTCTGTATTTGACTAATTGATAATCCAACGCAACTCGAAGCAACCGGATCTATTCCAAGTTGAGGATACGCCTGCTGCATAATCACGCGAGATAACATTGAATTGTAGCAGCACATGTCTGTTGCTTTTTTAACACACTTCTTTGTAAATCCCATATTGAGATATTTAACACAGCGTTCAGTATCCAGTGTGAAACAGGATTTCTGATTTTTATGAATAGACGCTTCCATTTCTTTTTGATCACAGGCCACAAGCATTTCAAGCAACATTTTTGTTATTTGATATGCGGTATAAATCCAGCCAATGACATTTAATGCAAGCATAAAGTTTTGAATTGCTGCTGAAAAGACTACTTCGCCACCCGTTGTCGCTACATTTTTAAAAACGAAGTCCCTTACTGTATCGGGAAGCAAGTCATATGCTTTTTCCATGGCCATCTTCTTAAGGGTACCAAGCCCGAAAGAGCTCATTGTCTCCTTAGCAAGTTGACCACTTCCACCAGCAGTGGATGAACCTACTGTTCGCCCAAGGTTACCGGCCACATTTTCGTAGACGCTGGTTAGCGAACTGGTGACATTGTTCCACATCTGACCAACAGTTTTACCTGCCGATGCTGTCCATTCACCAACCGAGTTAGCCATTGAAGCCCAGGTTCCACTCTCCCCACCGGTCCAGCTTACCAGCTGAGCATTCACTCGTGTCCAGTTCGTGTTTCGGATCATCGACCCAGCCAGCATAATCGCCTCTAGTGAGCCAGCGGTACCCTGTGGCTGTTCGCAGCAATCTGTTTTGGCCAGCCCGTTCACAAAACCAACGGACCTGCCGCACCATTCTGCTTTCCCCTCAAAGACGGAGCAGGAATTAGGGTCGTTGGGATCTTCGCATTTTGCCTCACCCTGCATGTACTGAACCATGTTTGAGTACGCGGCCACTTTCCCAAAATCATTGTTTTCCTCTTTTGGGCCGGTTTCGCATGTTCCACCAGAACATGGGATCATACCTACACAGGCGTTAGTCTGTGACTCTACCTCTCTGACGACGTCCTTACCTCTGTCACACGTATATTTCTGCTCATACATGTAGCATGTATTTGTGCCTTCATCGAACCAACCTTCTGCACAAGTCTGTGTATCGAGCACACACGCAGCATCATTTTTATATGTGCCGCAAGCGTCAGGCATATTTTTAATGTCGTCGTAGTTGTAGCAGAGGTCTTTTCCTGCGGCGTCTTTCATGATGTTTCCCTTCGCATCATATGAGCACAGCTTTTCCTTCGCCAGGGGATCACAGAAGTAACCTTCAAGGTTTGTTTTCCAGGTTAAGAACCCGGTATCGCCTTTATAAAGCGGTGTGGCCATTTTAAGCACAGTTTCCGGGAGCCGCTTTGTACCGACATCCATGTTCACAAACCGGTCAAACCGACAGAATGAATTCGGCGTTTGTACTGCATCAAAACAACCTGCGGGTTCCTGTATATGTTTATCCTCCAGCTTCATATTTTCAAAAGTCAGCTCAACTTCAAAATAGCCTTCCCCACCGCCACCTACCCAAACGCGTGACGCCATTGTCACTTCACGGTCCACCTCCTGATATACAGAGTTTCTTACCTGGTCGGTAATATCGTAGACTTTGTCAAGCTTCCATGATTTTTTCAGCTCCCATGGCCCTTGTGGTGATGGATAATTGCTACTTCTATATTCTCCATCTATGTGAGCAAAAATCTGCGTTCCATCAAGCGTGACCCTCATATGATCATCCCACTCTGCATTAATTATTTTCGCAGTTGCAAGCTTTGCATCAGGATGAAATTTTAAGGTTAATGAGTTGTCATATACTCCATCGTTCCAATAGTTGTCGTCTCTTCTGCCGAACCAGACCCTCACACAATTATCCCCGCACATAGACATATCACCATTACCACCTGAGATATAAACAGGTACGGAAAAATCACGAGTTATTGTGCAACTATTAAAGTTATCTTTCTTGGGTGAGTTGCAGTAAAACTCTTTATAATCTGGATAGTGTGTAGTAATAGTTTGTTTTTTTGTTTCCGTATTGCAACTCTGTAGCCAGTTGCCTGTACCGGCTACAGCATTACCAATTTCATTTCGGCCAGCATTGAACATAGGGTCGTTAGGTTTAATATTAGATGCTGGGTTGTCTTTATTTGCATTCACCAGTGTACGGTAGGCAACCCCATCGTAACTCTGCGCTTCAAACAGCTGACTTTTTCGATTTTTGATGTCATTGATGAATCCATCCTCATCTCCATACCGGCCACCGGAATTAAACTGAATATCACTGTGCTTCTGCTCTGAGCTGAATAGCTCTCCTGTACTGGTTTTGGTTCCTGCCGTTGTATTCGTGTTGTTACTTATACCAATGTTACCGCTACTGTCTCTGGAAAGTAACTTTGCCCCCTCTTTCGTATAATTAGAGTTGATCGTACCGCCCGTCATGCTCGGTAACTGTACGGTCTTACCGATCGACTTGCCGTCAGATGCAGCATTACTCATAACACTTTCGTTTGAGTTCAGCGCCCCGTACTTCCCAACGTCTAAGTTTATTGAATCTGCTTTACCTACATATTTATCTGATATTTTTCCGCTCAGGTTTTCCCCGGAATCAGCATTCTTGTACTTCTCTACAATATCCTGAGCACTTGTTGTCGCATTTCGATTTGCGTTGGGGTTCGCAAGGTCGAAATTGTTTTCCAACTGATCAAATATCGCATCAGCTGCGTATATTTTTGGTGTCATAACCATGTTAATGAGCGAAACGTAAAATGCCCAACTCATAGTATTTGCGAGCATAGACGCAATAATTGTTGAAGCAATTAATTTCCTAGTTTTCATATTAAAAGCCTCCTGCAATTAAGCGCCGGGATTAAAACGCACGCAACAGTCATTATATCTCCATAGCATATAGACATAATTATCTATGCCTATTTTCTTTCGTCCACCTTTCAGCGTTGACCAATCATGTACGGAGTCACCAAGCCTATGGCAGCAATCAGGCCCTTTAGCTTCTGGCGTTGGGTAAAGCATTGAAAGTCTATATTGTGAACGAGGAGTGAAGTATTCCCATGTTTTCTCACACATTGCATCTGCTCCCATTGTTCTCATTAGCATTCCTTGCCGATGTAACTTAGTTAGTAGTCGTTGTGTAATAAGGGAACTGGTTCTGACGGCATCATCATTCGCATAGACGTGCCCTGTAAGCGGGTACAAGTTACCATCACAACCGGCACAAAAATAGGCAGCCAAATTATCCTTTCCGGCAGTCACTGCCACGCAGTCAGCAGCACATACCATTGAGGCAATAGGGTTTGCAAATACCACAGCTTCGGGGTTCAGCACGAGCGTCAACAGATCACTTTCCCACATTGGATCAACTTCGCTGATATACGTCAGACTGGCATCAATATAAGGTTCTGCTGTACATTCACCGATTATCAGCAATTTCAACATTGTCATGATCGGGAATTCCCAGAGATGTACGTCGTAGAATCCGGCTTCTGTAGCAGTCATAGGCTGGTTAGTATTGCTCTTGCCAATATCGAACTGTGATTTTTGCAACATGGTTCCCTCCAAAAATGGGCTGCACCATGGGCTTTTCACTACTTCTACGATTTTAACTGGCTGGAAAAAACTTAACTGCCATCCGATTTCTGGTATCCCATTTTGGTCTGTGCAATAGCAGCCGGGGCGTGAGGGTGCGGCACCTTCAGGTGCCGCACCAATTCCCATGATCCGCATCGGGAAGATGCAACTCCAGCAGATATTTTTGATTAGTCCCTGCCACACACCAGCTGACTGGCACATTGCTCCCGGGACGCCGGTATCTGCGGCCATGGTCATTGCAGGCAGGGAAAATGACAGCATGACAGCAACCAAAATTTCCAAAAGTAACTTTTTTAGCTTCTTCACCGGCACGCTCACTATTTAGTAATGAATGTTGTCACGCTTTCCATATACGTAACCACTTTGTTGAAATACTCTCTCATCAGGTCCGGGTAATTCAGAGTCAGCCATGTGGCCAGCAGCGCCCCTAAAATAAATCCGATCTTCATATCAGTTCTCCTCTGCCGAGATTTTTTCTCCAACACCACGTATTTCAGCTTCACTGAATTGCGTTATCCGGAATTTATCTTTTTCAGTTGAAATCAACACTGGAGTGTTTTTAATCTGGAAGCGGGAAATAATTTGCTCATTGACTTTGAATACTTTCCCGTTAAATTTCTCGCGCAGATCATTCAGATGGTCCCAACCATTTTCCTGTTTAATTCGCGTAAACATCGGCATAACCTGTCCGCTGCCAAGAAGTTGGCGATATTGCTTCTTAGCCCAATCAAGCTGCCCCGGATTCAATGGGTCAAAAATTATCATGGTGAGGTTCTGCGGGAACCTGCTCAGCGGGTTAATCAGCTCGCCCGCAGAAGCAATGACGCGGCCCTGCTTATCTTTCACGTCCTGAGTGACCCTGATAGTCGGGTCAATTAACCATTCCTTGTGCTCCTGAGCCGGAGGCAGATTAACCATGAATTGGTTCTTCCATGTGTCTGCAACAGCTCGCTTCTTGGCGCCCTCCCAGTCATACTTTTGTGCTCGCTCTTCGAGCTCTTTAATAATGCTTTTCTCTTCGACCGGATAGGTCGTACCAGCATTAGGTAAAATATCCTGATCGGGATTTCTGGCCAGTTCTCGCTGGAAGAAATCAACGTTAAACGAACCGACCATTTTAGCGAATCGGGATTCCTCACGGGAGATAATTGTCGGGACCTGCGTGACCTGGTACTGGTCAAACGCATCAGGGTCAATCGTAATCAGTGGAGAGTCAAACTTCCCCTTCACCACCAACTGATTGATTGCAGCCTGAGTCTCCGGAAGACGCGTCGTGCCTTTCTTCAGACCATTAAAAACCACTCTCGCCTTATTTTGTGACGCGGTACGGAGTAGATCTTCTAGGACGTAATCAGGCAGGCTAAATGACGCAAAGATAGTGATACCGTTTTCTGTCGAAAGCACCTCTTCCCGTCTGCTATCTATTTTTCGTTCGAAGTCAGCGGCGGTGATCCCTGAGGTACCAAACATTTTTTCGATATTCGTCGACTGGCTGCGCATTACTTCTGGTTTATTTTCGACAGACTTCAGTGCTGAGTCGTTCAGCTGAATATTTCCCTGAATTTCATCACGTCTGCGAATAATGTCATTAACTGCTTCAGAATTATTATTCTGAGCGCGTATAGCCTGAGTATGATCGATAACCGCCTGCACACTGTCAGCATTCATACCCGGTACATAGCCCCGATTCGTTGGCTGACTGATGTCCCTGTTTTGCTTCAAAGCTTCAGCCTGGCGGACGTACTTCTGGACATCCGGAGAATCCAGAGAGCCTGACGAGAGCGGGCCTTCTGCTGTTTCCGGCGGCGTTGACTGAGCGCCCAATACTTGAGCTTGCCTAGCAATGTCGTCAGCAACCTGTTGATACTGGGGGCTAGCCGTAGCGGTGGACATCAAGGCGTAAAACGCCAGGCAGGTGGCCAGAGGCTTAATCGTTGTTTTTAATTCAATAGATCGCATATGTTTTCCCAATAACTGAAGTCAACTTAACCGGCCCCCAAAATCGTGAGTCCCATGAGTGATCCGTTTGGCCAATTAAAAAAACTTCTCCTTTCGGAATAGTTAATTCTCTTTCAATAGACTCAGCAGGTATGTTGTATTTCATTGAAATACGTCTGGCATTAGCTTTATAAAACTTGCTCCCGTTATAAACGCCATCCATTGTGACTCTTAGGCGATCTCCGCCTACCCCCGCCACAATTTTAATAACCTTCTCATTTTCACGTATAAATCGGACTGATTTTGGCATATGAAATGCAATGATGTTTCCTGCCTTGACAGATTTATCCTTCAAGTCAATCATGTAAAAATCAGCAGGTAAACAACCATTTAATAGCCCATGTCCAAATGTAAATCGAGTAAAGAAGATGGCCAGTACCAGTATCAGAATTGCCAAATTGATCGGCACGTACCAATCAAAACTCAGTAACCCACGCTTCTTAGGTATGTATTCGCTCATAACCTGCTTCTCTCAGATACCGGAACCAAAGGACTAATTTTTACATTACCTTAATACCTATTATCCATGTTTTGGACCGTCATTATTTCTACAAAGCCAGTTATTTCTGATAATTTACGCCCCTCTTTTTCTTTCATTATTGCCATTGATTGGTGATTCATGAGACTTGTATCACCGTTCATGCAAAGTAACTTTTCCGACGAAATCAATTCAAAAGACCAAAGACAAAAAGCCGGGACATTACTGTCCCGGCTTCTATTTCAGTACATAAATTTGTCTTACTGCGATGTACCAGTTGTTTCTACAGCCTTTGATTTTTCCTCATCAGGGCCATATACGACCGTGCGCTGTGTTGCTGAATCTCCACTATCATCATATGCGACTACACGGATATCTTGCTTCCCACGATTAAGATTTTTCGATAGTGTCGCAGTGCTGCCAAAAACATTCCTTAGTTCATCATTGATATACCATTCATAACGAACCAGTTTGCCATCAGTATCGACACATTTATTTGTGAAACTCCAGCTCATATTGGATTCTGTATGGCTTAGCACACATTGCGGAGCGGCGTTTTTTACAACATCAAAATCTACTGATGCTGTACCACGCTGTCCCATTTTACTGACAACATCCAGCGTGATTTCATATTTTTTCTCAGTAAGACCGGGAATTCCCTGAGCCCAATAGTTTTTACTACCCTGGACAACCTCTCCATTTACTTTATACGTCACCGTATCAATACTGTCAGCAGAGTGCGCCAGTTTAATATTAGATCTTAGTGTGACATCAAGAGGAGCCCTCATGAACTTATTAGAGAATTTTGGGGTCATTTCAACAGTCATCGGAGTTTGCTCATCGACGACGAAGGTATTTTCAATACGCTGTTCGTTATTACGGTTATCGCGGAAAACGATCATCAACGTATATTTACCCGGCTTCGCAATTGCAAACTCTTTCGTATCTCCTTCATCTTTTGAAATGGAGATATTTTCCTTATCGTAGATCCACTCCCGTGAATAAGTTACTCCCGGATAGTCACCGTCTTTTATTCCGGTCAGGGCGACGTGTAAGGTCGACGGGGCCATAGTGTATTTTAGCTTCGTACTGACTTTCATTTCAGGGAACTTATACACCCAGGACTTAATCGATACTTTCCGCGTGGAAATGGTACTTTCCTTGCTGTCAGCGAGCCATGCACTGTATGTAAATGCCGCATAGCCTTGCTTATCCAGCATCTCCTCTGTCAGCGTCATCGACAACTTAGGCCCTCTGATTTTCTGTCCGTCAGGGGCAGTCCATTCTTCAATGACGTCATTTCCGTTCTGGTACCGACTGTTCGGGTTGGAGTATTTACCATCTAAAGTAACTTTACTTCCCACCTCTACCTTTGAAATGCTGCTCACTGAAACGGAAAGGCGCTTGGGTTTAGCGACCGTTAACCGCGCAGACGTCTCTTTCCAGGAGGACTCTTCAGCCAGGTCGTCTGAATCCAGATAGCGCATCCGGGCGTAGATAGTTGGCGGAAGCTTCTCAGCGGCAGTCACGGTATAGGTAGTGTCACCCGCGACCCAATTAATTTTATCTTCCGACCACATTACTTCAGCCGTACCCTGCGGAATCGGCTCATCATTATCCAGCAACGAGACTGGTAAATCATCGCCTTCAAGAATTTCCGCAACATCAATACTTAGCTTAGGCTGTTTGTACGTTACAACTGTCAGCACGTCGCTATAAGACACTTTTGACGTAAACTTGTTGGTCATCTTGGCCCTGTAGAGCCACTTACCGACGTCAGTTTTTCTGATTGAAATACTTCTCTTCCCAGTCATGTCCGAAAGCATCGTCCATGTCTGCCCATTGTCTGACGACTCCTGCCACTCGGTAGGAGCAAGCGCATCAGAGTTAGCTGTGCTGGCCGATTTGAAGTTCACAAGCGTACTGAGCGGGATACGGCCGATAATCAGGCTCTTTGAGAGATTACCCTCCAGCTCTTCACCCTTATACACACGTATGCCGACCGCACTTGTTTCCCGGGTCAATTCAAAATCAGCGAAAGGCGAACGGACTTTAGCTATCCCGACAAGACGCATGTTCCCAAGGTCCATATTCTCGATTTTGATTTTTGTTTCGACTACCCCGGCATCATTCACCGGCAATGCCTCGGTTAATGGGGTACGTTCATACGTCGTTTTAAAACGGCCTGTTTCTGGATCTTTACCATAGATACTTTTCTGAGCGTAAATGGTTACATCCCAGTCACCCATTGTCGTCCGGCTAAATGAGCTTTTGCGAGTTGAATTGTTATAGCGCCCAACTGACACCTTCAACGGTAATTCCATTGTAGTAGCCGTCTTTTTGTCTTCGACTTCCATCGTAGCCCGAATGCTGAAGTCGGGGACCGTATACACGTTAAGTGTATCGGCGGTCCGCATTGTCGGGTCCTTCGAGTACTCTACAGCAATGTCGAATACATTTTTCGTCCACAGTGGGGCTGCGGCTACTTTCAGACGCTGAACGAATGTAGTTGCATCGTTGTTTGATGAACGGTTTTTAAACGTCGTTTTTGTGTTCTCACCCCCGTTTTGCGAAACATAGACTGTCACATCAGCAGGTACCACTTTTGCCAAGAGGCGAGCAGCTTCCCCACCTGTCGTGTACGCTAGTGCAGTGTTAGGGTTGATCCCAGTTACCAACTTATTTTTCTTGTAAGTAAGGATTGGGTTATATGGCAGTTGAGTTGTCAATACGCGGCGGTATTTGGCCGACACAGCTTTAGAGCCTCTACCGTTTATCATATAGACTTGGTAATCGAGCAGGTTTTCGCCAGTTTTATTGAAGAACCCCGTAAGTCCTGGCGTCCTGCCTTTAAAGTAAAATTCAAGCCCGTCCGGTACATTGTTCCACTGAGGGTAACAGGCAGTGATATCAGATTTGCCGCCATACCACTCAAGATAAGCCTGCGCGTTCTCTTCCGTAGTAAAGAGAGTGCATTTATCACCGGCTGTCTGACTCATCAGATCGGTATATTGCCGAACGCGAGAATACAAGGTGACGTCTTTTTCTAAGTTTTTAAGCGCAAACCCTGTCGGTTGATACGTGAAAGTGGTATTGAATGTCACAATCTTGCCATACAGGTTTTCCGCCACGACTGTGATTTCGTGGTCAGCATTCACATCTAGATCATCCCCCACCGGCAGATAATAAATGCCTTTGTAGTTCGTTGGGGTGAGTTCAACAACTTTGTTATCGATAGTAACGGCTTTAATATCCGCAACCCCGGCCTGCCCCTGGAATGCGGCAACAATAATTTCATTTAAGAAATAAACAGGTGCTCGTTTTGCCAGCGCTGCCCCATCCTTAAGTACCATGAGTGTGGGGTTATCAGAAAGCATCAGTTTGCTTTCGGGCTCATTGTACGTAGACGTATTCTTGCTAGTATTCTCTATAGTGAACGTGGCGGCATAAGAGCCATTCGTCAGGTCTGTTAAGTCAAAGATATACAGATACTCATCGCCGACCTTCTGGGGTCCGCTCACGGGCTGGAGGGTACGCCGTATCGGTGTTACCCAGGATTGCTTAAAGTCGATAACCGTACCGTCATCCAAAGTTACTTTTGTTGTCGGCTTGAAAACCCCGTCCGGCACCATCGTCAGCGTCATAGCTGTTGGTAGCCACCACTCGCCTTCAGTCTCTTCCTGGGGCACTTTGACGGCTACAGCTACCGTTTTAGCGCCGGTATAGATTTGCTGACCGCCAATACTGATAGTTTTAGCTTCATCAGTGAAATTCCAGAGAGTATGGTCAACAACAGGAGGACGGTAGTCCCAGGTCAGCGTAAGCTTTTGCGCTTCAGGAGGGGCAAAGTAATTATTTTTCGAATTAGCGGTGACAGTTATTTCCCGTGAACCTATCAATAAATCCGAATCACTTACTTTAATACTTCCTACATCGATCGTGCAACTGGTCCCACCAATAGGGACTTCACAGGCAGAACCCGATCCGATAGAAATATATTGCACAAAATTGCGGGGTTCTACTGAGACGGCAAAACTCCTGATCACTTCATCCTTAATATAAGATTTAAGTGTGTAACCCTCTTGAACCAGCCCATTCATAGACGACTTTAGGCCGGTGATCGTCGGTTTAACCGGTACGAGAGCATTAACTGTATACTCCCCTTTCACTACTTCTACTTTTTGCCTTTCTGTACCGGAAAAATAGGAAATTTTGTAAGGGAGTTTTAGGTCTCCTGAGCTGTTTGGAATCCCGGTTAACGTGAACCCGTTAGCAGTAAATCCAGAGCTATTTGGAAGCCACTCAAAGAAGCAGACAAGATTATCCACCGTTGATGTCGCACGATCATCAACCGTCACATTACATGCGGTTCCAGAGCCTGAGGCAGTAATTATATTATTGTTTACGAATGCAACAAAATCGCCCGGGCCGGGATTAAACGTGACGGCAGGCATATCAGCCTGGAGTTTTCCGGAAATCATAATTGCCTCGGCATGTACCGACTTAATCGAGGCAATTAAAGAAAACAACAGGGTTAAACATAAACCTGATTTTCTCATGACGAACACCTGTTTTTTTTACGCAGAATTAAAATTACTCTACGATAAAAAAATCTGAAATCTTGTTCGTTAAGAGGAAAAAAAATATTAATTTTTTGCTAAAAATTGAAGATTTTTAACTCACTGACAGCTTTTCGACTCCGAAAGGCGCAGAGCAGTTATTATCGATTCTGAGGATACCCATGGCATCTTAAGCGTCAAGAATCCAAGCAAAAAAAGTCCTGTTGAAACACAATCCATTTGCGTTACGGGAAGATTATAATTTATGGGTTTAAATGAACCCCTTTCGACCGGAACAATGCCTGACGTGACTAACAAGCCCCCACGGTCATTTGGGCCGATAGTGATATTTTTGTAAGCCTGGTGTGTGCGATGCGTGGTTTTTCTCTTTTCAATTTTAAGTGTAGGTTTAATTCTCAGGAAGACAGAAGCCAGCGCCATGGCTTCGTTTTGGGATAGTTTCATGAGAATACTTCCCTCTGAATTCCACCCATATTCTCTATTGTCAGCCGGAGGGGCGAATTGGAGAGTAAGGTAATATTTTTCAGCCTCGCTTATGAAGGCTGAATTATCAGCAGACCGACTTATGTCGACGTTCACTTCAAATGCCATCGCCACTGACTGGCTGAAGACCCTAGCCCGTAGAGCCTTCGTTCCAATAGCTACCAGTTCTTTCATTGCTATGCTCTCTTCTTAAAGAACCATATACCGGAGATGACTTCATTATCCTGGATGCGTATCAAATCCGAAATAACAAAACCACCTTTTCCTTCCGAAATTATCATGGTGTAAGAGCTCGTATGCACAAGCCGAGCATTTTTGATTGGTAACCCAGCACACTTAACAGAAATTTCATCAGGCGAAACTTTTTCAACAAAAGTAACTTTTGATGCAACACCATTGATATGTATGTTTCCGTTATCTGCAATTTTAACGTTTAACGAAGGTGTGGATTCTTTATCACAGGGTTGGAAAACAGACGTGGCTTTAAGAACTTTGCCAGTAAAATCGTACAAGTCGGGCTCCGCCGGTCTTGCGTTGAAAAGCGAGTAAGCCCCCGCAATTGTTAAACCGAGCACTACAAGAGGTAATAGTTTCTTGTAATTAACTTTCATCCTCCAGTTCCTCTCCAATCAGGTGTAAAGCACTCACGCACATAAGCCTAAGCTGATACAGCAAATTGTCGGCGGTGATACCACCAACAAATGTCACTGTACGGCGTATCGATACACCACCAGGCTCGCATTGAATATGGCCAATACCCGCATCGCGAAGAAAATCATTCTCGGCGCTTACGAGGTCTGCTTCCGCAGGTGGAATGACCACTTCGATGAGTATTGTATCAATTGGAGCCCATTCCCAGTCGTACTTAAGGGAGGAAATTGGAGCGATAGAAACATGAAATTCATCAATATTAAAAATTACAGGTTTTTTGCCCGTTGATTCAGGCTGAATGAAGGGATTCTCGACCAGGACAACTGGGAATTCAGAAATAGACAGAACTTCGATTAACTGATCTCGACGTAAACCATGTATTAGTGAGTTGCGTGATAACATTCAGTCAGCCTTCATTATAATAATCAAACAGTTACACATGATGCCGTTAGTTTCTTTACGCTCATCCAGATTGCACGGCAGAAACTCTTAGGATCATAGGGTGCTAGGGTAACAAAAAAACCTAACTTGACCAGTAAAGCATAGAGATTTTTTACATAAAATAATAAATAAGTACCAATTTTAGTAAGATATTTCTTACTTCAACCAATACTTTAGGACAAATCTGTACCCGTTTTAACACCTGTTCTTAAATCGTGCAAACGAACAACCATAAACAGGAGCTAAACCACCTTTTTTTTAGTAGTATACATAACTAAAATTAGGTTTCATAAAACAAACTGGTTAGACCTGAAACAACCAAAGAGGTTCATAATGAGTTTTTGAGTTGGATCTATAATTCTACGAAATTATTTAACTTGCTATGCAGCATTGAGTGTTCCATTAACTACATGTAACCGGTTCACCATCCAACCTCATCTACTAATAATATACCAACAAAAAAGCCAGCTGGTAAGCTGACTTTTTTGAGAGATTACAAATTTTAATCAATTGATACTTCTATATTTACTTTGCAAGATTTGCGAGGTTTGCATTTGCCCTTTTCTTCTGCTTTGTTGTCACACCCTGCACTTGCGCTTGTTCACTGAGCGCCATGGTTTCGGTTTGAGCTAAGTTAACGTCCGGAGAACCATGATTAGTTTTTAGAACTGAATCATTCTGATTTGCGATCGCAACAGGCGGCAAGGTCTCTACAGTCACAGGCATGGAGTTTTTGGCCAGTTCTATAGACATTAATTCCAACCGCTGTTCCTTTGCTGTCTCAGGCTTTACTGCATCACTGACATCAGTTTGACAATTAGTTGAAAATACAGCAGCAGGATTCTTGCAATTATTAATCTTTAAAATTAAATCGTTGAATTTCGAATCAAGCATAAGACTTATTTGTTCTTTCAACTGTTCATTACTTAAATCACTCTTTTTAAATTCATCATTAAAAAACCGATTTAGATCAGCAGCCGTTAATCTCTCATTCAGTCCATTAATAAAACTTGATAGCTCGGGGAAGAGGTTATTTAGCACTAACCCCGTAGTGATTGCAGACCTTATTATGGAAAGCTGTTCGCCACGATGTGTTAAGTCACTTTTTTTTAGAAAATTATAGGCATACGGAGATTGCCTTTCCGATAACCAAAACGCGCTAATCTGGATGCGATCGTTTTCCTTCTCAGTTTTTTTTGTCATACCCCCCCCCCTTTACAAAACCATCATCACGCAAAAACAGTATCTGCAATAGCCAGTGAGAGAGCGAATTGCGGATTATCTACCATGATGATTTTCGATTTATCAAAATGTTCACGCACTGCCGGTTCAATCAGGTAAGAACCCCCACCGACTAGGAATACATTGTGCGGACGTTCTTCCACCTGAGTGACTGCTTTGATCACTTTTTCTTGAAGTTGCGCTACGGCACTATTTACGGCTTGGAAGACACCATCAAGATCATCGGAAGAAACCTTTAGTGAGGCTTTGTTATCACGATTGTCGACCAAGTGTTGAATATACGCGTAGCTTGCGTTCAGCTTTGAAGAATCCAGATAACGACGGACTTCATCATATACGATAGAACAACCAATACGGTCAAAACCCTTGACTCGGGAGATCTGTTCCAGCTGACCAGTAATGCTTGCTACATCAAGTGTTGTCCCACCTAAATCGATAACCAGGCTTGATTCAAAAGATTCAATTAACTCAATTTCATCTGCACGAGTTACCGCCGGAAGTGACTCAGGAAACACGGTAACTGAAACAACATTAAATGAAACACGCTTACCATCAATATAACGTTCAACCGGCTTCATCAGGTTGTCTTTTTTCCGTTGGATGTTTTCGTCATTGGTTTCACCCAAAGCGGTATAAAACTGACTAAGTGGCAATGTTACATAGAGATGAACATCCTGCGGCTCTAAACCAGAGGAATGAAGAGCATGGTGAACATTCAGACGACTGATCTCATCGTACTGATGCGCAACGTCGGTAGTTTCAAGGGCATTACTAGATTCACTGTGATGAGAGAATCGTTGAAGGCCATCAATAAGGTAATTAAACGGAATAAGCCCGTCATGGCTTACCCGGAAATCTGCAACGAAACTATTTTGAGTCAATAAGGGAACAAGGTCACCTTGATTGTTAACACAAACCAGTTTTGCCGCTTTACTACCATCATCAATAACAACTTTAAGTGTCTCTAATTCAGTAGAGTTTGATTCAGCTACAGCCAGTTTTGTTTTTACTAATTCAGTCATGCAGAACCCCTCGAATTGGTTTAATTAACCCACCACTTTTGATATGGGATTTATACACTAATGGTTGCTTTAGGTCAACAAAAACGAGGCAAGAAACACACGTAAGTTATTGTTAAAAAAGAATCCTTCGTTTTTAAAAATTGTCTTGCTCTACTTTATGTACACTTGATAAAAACACACATAAATGACGTTTTCTTCAGCTTTACGACACTAAAAAATCCTATCCAAAGACGGCACTTAAAAGTCTCTCTGTGCGGATACTACAGATGAATTCAACTTCTATTTTGCCTAAGCGCAGAAATTAGCCCTCTTAACGAAAATATTGCCGACACTCATCCGGTATTATTACTGTACTTTCTAGAAGAGGCATTTATGGCATCTGAGCACGTCCAGACAATTGACCTGACTAATTATTCCGGAAGGGTTTTCTTTCTGGCAGACCCCCATGGACATTATTCGACGCTTTGTAATCTTATCCATTCGATATCGAGCCCAGATGAGGAACTAATCATTTTCCCTACCGGGAATCTCTTTGATTATGGTCCTGAGCCCATGGAGTTAATGACAGCGATAAACACTGGTATTTTTGATGGACGTTCTGTGCGAGTGTTCTCAGCAGCCGGGGCTGGTGAAGAGATGATGAAGAAGCTCTTACCCACAAATAATGATCGTAGGACTTATTACCCAAGCACATTTCTTAACGAACGGTGGTGTGCAAGAGGCGGACGTTGGCATAAACAAATTAACCGCAGTTATCTTGAAGAGGAGATCAGCAAACTGCTCTCCACCCAGCTGGCCACGGTGATGAAGGTGCTTTTTAAAGGAAATATTACTATCGGTGTTTGTCCATCCGACTACACGGACATACGACAGGGTTTCGACAATACCTATAACGCTCTCCTCGCGTTTAATCAGGCAAACGTGAATATCTTTCAGAGTCAGTTTCTTTTTGGTATGGATCACGCAGTCAGCCCAATGAATATTAGCGATGTCAACCTCGTTGTACTGGGTCGGAATCCGGTCAATAGCATCAGAAAGGCTCATGGGTTACCTTTGACTAACTTACCTGTACTCGTCGGCAACTGTCTCCATATCAATACTGGCTCGCTGTTCATGTCAGCAATTAGCGATCCAGCACTACTAGCCCCAGGTATACCTCGTACTACAGTTCCGGCAATAACGCTGGTCGAGTTGATACTGGCCTCAACACCAACCCTAATTTGCCACCAAATGATCCTTAATAAGAACGGCATTTACACACAAAACACAACACCACTTGACCTGGATTTAAAAGATAACAACATAGAGGCTGCTTTATAATGCAGAAATTAAAACTGATAATTTTACCGGTGCTGGCATTTGTGTGGCCATCAATCAATGCAACCGCATCGACTAAAACACCAATGCCTACTTCTCAGCAGTCAGTTGCTAAATCTGAGGCTAACTATGAATTTATTTCTATTTCTGCAAAATATGTCGACGGTATGTGGCTTGTTAATGGTCAACAAAGACCTGTAATTAAAACAAGCATGACTAAGCGTAACTATCTCCAGATCGCAAATCAGTCAACACTTACGCCTTTGAACCTTGTGATACCCAAAATTGCATTTGACGTTATAGCCAAAAATGGCGTTTTGTTATCAAATATTGTATCCCTGGATGAAGATGCAGCCGGTAAAAAAATTCTATGGTTAGAGCCGGGTTCCAGCCTGACAATCTCTTTCGTCAATGACCTATCCAGTACCCCATTACAGGCGATAGTGTCCGTAAGTAAATTGAATAAAAGCGTTATTGCGATTTTTGGACCAGACCAGGGTAAAAAATTCACCCTCCCCCAAACTTCAAAATCACAGGATTTTTCAAAGGAGTATGACCCTTCACCAGAAGTCGCACTACGTCTCAATGTGCCCAAAAAAATTCACTCTTCCGTCACAATCCCAGATGTCGCGACTGCATCATTACCGTCCTCACATACCTACGAGATTATAGCGACTGATAAACTCAGGTCTTTTATGTTTTCAGAGTTTGTTTGGGTTGGTAAACGTAACAGCTTCCTCGTTGGTTCTAATTATTTCTCCAAAAATTTGACGGTTTACCCAGGTGAAGAATTCGATATCAGCACCATACAGAAAACGATTATGAGGGCTAGTAATGATTAAAGCAGCCGGAGTGATTTTTATCTGTCTTTTGACTGGCTGTCAGTCGGTTGGAAGCAAAATTGCAGACCTCCCCTCAGTAGGTTTCGACCCTGTGATGAGCAACAAAAGTGAATCCTATACCGACGGAAAAGTTACTTTTCTGATTGAGAGTTCAGGCACTGATGTCTGGCTGCTCGCCAAGAATGGTACCAAGGAATTTATTGAGTTATCGGATCTAAATCTAGCCGGAAGCCGTTGCACCTATTCATCGCGTGGGAAACTGTTATTAACACCTGGTTCAGTTTCATTGTTTACTGTTCCGACTGTTGGTTTACTCGGCCTTTGCTACGACAACACTGACCAATTAACGTTTATTAATAACGCATTTACCAAAATTTCACAAAAGTCGAGTGATGGACCCACATTGCCATTGTTGTTCAGTATTAGATATGAATTTCCCGGCTCGGGTGAAACAAACACAACGCTAGTTACGCAATCATTAAGTCTTGCATTTTTGGAACAGGAGCAATCATGAAATCTATATTGGCCGTCATCTGTATTTGCTGCTGCGAGGTGGCTTTTGCTTATCCTTATCGCATCTACACAGCACCTGATGGTGCCATTGTGAAAAATATACTGACCAATGAAGTGATCGGTAGGACACCGGTTGAAGTTGATGTCAGTAATACTGAAGCAGGCTCCACGTTCGGGATATCTATGTATCGGCATGAGAATGTTGCAATAAAAATATTCACAGTAATGCCAAGCGCGGAAAATAACTTTACTGTTTCAGGTCCCGACGTTGCAACAATGTCTTTACCAGGTAAAGCCCCTTTAAACGTAATTAATGACAGTAATGCAGCAGCAGTTCACATAGATCTCAGGCCTTTTCTTTCTGAACCTGTACATCAACCCATTCAATAGTTAATTTAGGTCCCTGTCATGGGGACCTGCAATCTCATTTATAAGGATATTTGTTCTAAAGATCATGCAGTTACACGCATCTAGAATGATTAAGGCTTTACAGTATTGATAATGGAGGGAATGAAATTAAGGTCAACATAGTAATAAATCCGCATCCTTGCGATGCGGATTAATGCAAAATTTAATTATTCTTTTTCTTTCAACTTCGATTTTATAAACTCCTCAATTTCTGCGATCAATTCGCTATTAATTCTATTAAATTCAAACCTAATTTTTCTTCCAGACGCATTTTTGCTAATCCTTGCATATTTATCTTTATTATCAAACACGGCTAATTCACGAGTTTCCCACCCCTTGCTAGGAGGTTTTATGTCAAGCTGTTCAACTACTGTAGTAATTTTATCTATTACTGTCTTCTGTGCTTCGGAAATATCGGTTACATCCAAGCTCCTTATTTCCTCCCGAACATTATCTACAACTTCCTCAAGAGAGAATAAATTCTTTTCGACGTACTTCTGTAGTCGGGATAAGCGATTGTAATACGAGTTAGGAATACCTTCATAGTCAGGAAAGAGAGCAATAAGAGAATTATCTATCTTCGCCGCCTGGATACGCTTAGAAACAGATACATGGCTGATTCCGAGATAATTAGCAAGCTCTTCATTAGTTGCAAATCCAAGGTCTTTCATTTTCTGTAAATACTGGAATCCAACTTCACGGTAAGAAAATCTCCGTGATGTCTGTGCTGCTGTAATGATGGAATTAATATCTTCCGGGGATAATTCATCCGGCAACACCCATAGTGGCAAATCCTTCGCAGATTGAATACAACAGAAACGCCTACGACTGCCCTCTATAAGCAGATACACCCCATTTCGTTTGACAGCAACGCCTTCTGTATCAACACCACGTACCTTAATTTGTTCCAGGATATCTCGAACTGCATTTACAGTGAGAGCTTCCTGGTTTCGTGGGTTCATAGGGTGTACTGCGGTTTCCAGTTCCACCTTCTCAGCCGGTACAATGATGTGTTCAGCTTCCAGCTTACGTCCATTATGTAAAGCAAACAGCTTCCTCAGTCGAGGCTGTGATTTCAGGCCTGGAAGCCCGGAGCGATGGCTGACTTCAGTACGCTTAGGTGCATTAATATAACGGGATTTGTCATTCCCGATATGCTGCTCATCACTCATGCGTTACTCCTTTCTTTCACAGAAAAACTCTTAATCTCATTTATAAATTGCTGGTAGACCGCCATTACAGATTCTTCAGCCACATCAAGCTGCTTAGGTGAGCAAAGCTCTTCAGACTTTTTAATATCCAATACGGTTCTGCCCCTTGATGCTGCGGCTTTAAACGCTTCGGAATTTTTAATATTTGCAGACATAAAGAGTTCCTGCACTGTTCTTACCAGTTTATCCAGAACAATTTTTTCATATGGACTCTTATCGTCTACGTTAACAGCCAGCACTTTGAACCACCTCAGATTTTCGCCCTTGCTCGGCGATTGTTTGAAACGCTCGCTGATGGTCAACATGAAATCAGTTGTGGAAGCATAATCGTATTCACGAGGTGATACGGCAACAAGAATGCCATCAGCGGCTTCATCAGCTGCCCAAGTGATTGGCGAATCCTCTGGTGGAGTATCGATGATAATCAGGCCGTATTTTTTCTTCAAAACAGGCAGAATAACTTCTTTGAATCGAAGTAATAGCTCTGTTCGTTCTTCTCTGGAACACTGCCAGTATTCATCTTTAAATCGCGCATCTGTAGGAAATGCTGTAATAACATCAAGATTCGGTAGGTGTGTCGAAAAAGGCATACTCTCAATGATTTCTTCTTCCGAATACCCTAAATCAAGGTATTTTTTGTAATCTGAGTCCTCTTCATAAACCCCTAAGATGGCGTCAATAGCAGTGAGGAAAACATCATCTTCCGCTACACTTTGTATCATCCCGCTACCAATTGAGCCTTGTGGGTCCCATTCGATCAAAAGTGTCCTTGCGTTTAGATGCATATCAAGCGCTGCGGCTACAGCAAGAGCCCCTGAAGTTGTACTCTTACCCGTGCCGCCCTTATGGTTCTGCGTTACGATTGCACGGCTATGGTAATAGTCGCTGTACCGAGGACAGCCCAGAGCATCCATGATTTTTTGGACGTCCCACCTGGTATAGAGATGGTTTTTGTTCTGAAAGATAGGAGCACCAACCAGACCTCTATCTTCAAGATCGGCAAGGATTTTATTAAAGGTGACGCGTGACTTGCCAAAAAAATCTGACAGATTTTTTTTATTCAAACAATGGTTATAGATGAGGCGATCTACACCTTCAACACTATCATCCGAGACCGAAACCCTTGAAGAGACCAATAATGACTCCTTCAGGGAAATCTGCTCGCTCTTCATTCGTTGACCGACAAGGGCGATCTTATCAATTAGATTCATTCTCTTCCGATCCCTTTTAACCTAAATAATGAAATTAAACGCATATATGTACACTTTACGCATAATGCGTACATTCGTGCCTTATGCGTTTAATTGTAACCGTAATTCTAACTATACGCTAACGTTCTGTTTCTTTTTCGTCGATTATGGGATATCAGCCTCATCGGTTTACTTTGTTATGTGTAAAAAGAGAGTTATAAGGAATGACTTTCAACATTGGCGATAGCAAACTACCGACTTAACAAGAGTCAGCTATGTGGCAACTAACGTCAATTCCCCTGTATTCAAAAGCATCTCTTTTTGGGCTGGCGATTAACGGGGTTAAATGTTCCGGCACTCAAACAGCATCCCGCCCTGGGCTGGCGATTAAGGGGGTTAAATGTGTTCCGGCACCCGGACAGTATCCCGCCTAGAGCTGGCGATTAAGGGGTTATATGAATCAGTTCCCGGGAGGGATCTATACATGACCTACGATAAAAGCAAAACAACATTAAAGTTTGGTTGTAAGAACCGAAAAGTACAAAGTTGAAATATGAAACGCGGGTTGGACCTCTCTAACGTTAGTGGTAATGACTTATGGTGCAAACATAAATCTACATATTTATGGGAAGCTGGTTAGACGACGTCCGGTCTGAAGCGCACAGATTGAAAGAGTACCGTGTGGTTCGGCGTGAACCCAGACAATAATGTTAATTCTTCGCAGCAAAATAAGAGGGCGTTCTCACAAAAGTTGTGGAGACTTGTGCAGATTACTTCTTCTGAAATCTCGTAGGCCGTTCTAATTATCTCTATGTTACTAACATTTAATTTCCTTTACCTTTTCTAGTGTTTTCGAGATAAGGTTTCGGTGTGCTAGAACTTTGTTGGAATTTAAAGCCTGGACTCTAATACCGGGCAAAAGAGTAGAATATGCCAGGCCCCCGCAAAATTTTCGACGGCTAAGGCGCCATTCAGGAATGAACTAAATCCTTCCTGCTTACCTCGTGATCCAAAAGATGGCATTCAGAATACTAAGAAAGCACGCCGAATCTGAGCCTATAACCCTTTGGCTAAATTATGCAAAGCAATGTTACTCAACACCCGGGATAAACTTTAAGGTGTTTATATACCAATTTTGGAGATTAAGGCGCACATACCCGGCGGAGCGAATTGGTTGGATCGTCAGTAAATTGTTTTATTAGGAATAAACTTCCCCAATTTCAAGATGCGAATTTCAGGTTTTTTGGTAAATGGCACTACGCTTGTTTTACAGATAGCAACCAGTTACAACATCTCGATTAACCATATTCTAGTAATCACTTGAAGCTGAAAATGGTTGACTATACCAACCTAAATAGAAGGCATTTCATTTTAGTTCAAAACAAAACTGCAACTTAATAGTTATGGTTGGTTTAGATAACCACAAATACGAAAATTGACTAACAAAACAAAAAGAAACCAACTCACAAATATTATCTCTAACTTGTTAAACAAACCAACAATACATGAGTTATTGTTTGTTTTTCAATGCCTTACCAAACTTTAAATCGATACATAAGAAATTATGGGTTGCTTAGCTAACCATAAAGATAGTGTTTATATCTAATATACAGTAGCGCGACAAATTTGGTTATCACTTGCAACCACAACATCCGTATCCAAGGCAGGAAATTTAGCTCAGCACAGGCCGAGCATGATTAAACATCAGCCGTATAAAAGCTACATCACCAATCAACTTAAGTAGAAGCCCCAGAGAAGCCAATCAACAGTATCTACAAATAAAATTTAGGGATATTTAGGGATATTTAGGGGAGTTAATTCGATCCAGAAATTCTGAACCTGAACAATTGTTGCGGGGGAGGGCAGTGTAACACAGTTAAAAACCTGTATTTTGAGTAAAGTACGGATACCTCATCCAGTAAAGATGAGGTATCCAGTACTACTTAAACGTTATGCAGCTGCATTGCTAGCAACTTCCTGTTCATACAGTATCTCAATTGCTTCGCCGTAAGAGCAATCAAGACGGCTTTGTATTTCCCATAGCTTTCCACGGTCGGTACTGTCAGTCGTAAAACAAAGCTCCATTTTCCTGTCTACATAGAGGCGACATATCTCCTGGAAATTCTCGAATCGGACGAGCATCTCAGAAAATGCACGCTTTATCGTTCGTATGTTTTTCATACGCTCATATTCAGCATCAGTCGTGGAGAAGTAGTTATTAGCCTTCATGGCTTCTATGCTCTCCTTTTCCTGCTTCATGATGATCTTCCACGGCGAGTTGGCCGTCAGGGCTCGACCTACCGAGGAGGTGAAGTAATCTTCAAAGGACTGGGTAATACAAATACCAGCACAGTTCGTTTTCCTGAATCGGCGCCAGGCAGCTTCAAGGAAAGATGAGAAAAACTGATTTGACTGATTACTGGAGCCTGAAGCATTATCCGGGCGAATATACTCCCATGCCTCATCAAGGATGAACAACCGGCGGCGACCGTCCTTTTTGATAAACATTGCATGCTGAGCAGCTTGAATGATCGACATGAGCACGACTGTCTGGAGGTGAGGGGTACCCTTCAACTCTTCAAGCTCAAGAACTATAAACCGACTACCGAAGTTTATTGGCGGGAGCTTTTCGGTAAATCGATTTCCGTAAATGCCTCCTTCACACCATTGCCCTAATTGCTCACCGATATCTTTAATACGCTTATCTTCATGGGCAGAACAGCGGCGTGCAAATCCTGTAATAGAGCCTGTACTTCCGACTTTACGTGATTCGTTATATTCATCACCAATCAGTTGAAGCATGACCGATTGTTGAAAGTCGTCAATATTTCCTTTTTCAGATGCCATTATTTTTAACTGATTCAGGACCATAATGGTCTGTGCAACTTTATCCTTTTCTTCATCGTTATTATTTGAGTCGTCATTGAAAACAGGCGCTTCATCAAAAACTCGGTCTGCAACAGTGACATCGGTCAAAAATGCGAACGGATTCAGAGTAAAATCAGGCTTTTTACCAAAATCTATAAACTGACTATTTGTATATTGCTCCGAAATACCCTGATACGAGCGACCAACGTCAACTACAAAAATCTGGGCTCCATCAGGGTCAAATGCATCATAAGCATTGTTTTTGAAACCTTCAAAAGTATCACGATAATGGATCAGATTATTAGAACGCGGCCCTGCACCAAGATAGTTATTAATGATGTATGCAACCCAGAACGATTTGCCTGCACCAGAAGTCGCCCCAACAACCATATTATAGCTGGCAGAAGTCTTGAAGATATCAAGCCCCAACAGCTGGCCCTCTCGTGAGACGAGGTTAAGTACAGGTCTGTCAGTATTACCTTTCCATGGGCCGAATAGAGGGGTCATATGCGCTGCACCAGTATTACTGACTACCTCAAAACGGTCCAGATCTAGTATCGTCTTGGGGTCATTACACATTGGAAGGCAAGAGACAAAAGATGGAAAGATGATGTATGAATCATCAGCCACTTTAACGCGACTTTCCAGATAAAATGATTTTAACTGGTCTGCGGCAGACTGGACATCTAATGCTGAATTCCCCATGACGGTAAATGTCAGATAACTGTGTAAAAGACGGGCCCCATCTTCCAGTTCACGTGTTACCGCCATGTAATCATTATCCATGTCCTTCAGTCTTGGACAAAACGTTAAGACGGTTGGGATACTAGCTTGTTTGTTAGTAATTGCCTTATATCTGACGTTATCTCTAGCTAATTTTAAGGGATCGGCGAAATGGACTGTTTGAGTTATCATAAATGGGCTAAATATAGTTTTACGCCCATTCATCCAATTCACTACAAGTTCATACATGCTTCCAAAATTTACATGTTCTGGGAACTTGACCACAGATAATTGTTTGAAATAACGATGTTCAGAAACATCAGTACTCTGCGTTGTAGATGAAAAATTATTTTCAGTTACTGTATATTTTCGCCCCGGAACATTTAGCTGTTCGTTAAGACGCCTCATAGTGTTGACTTCAACATGACCTTCAGCCCAACGTGATGTTTTTCCCGGATGCATTAATTTATCCATGCAATAAAGCCAGTTTTCGGCGCTAACTTTATGTGGAAAAAGGCCCAGTGTGTTCAACTTACTGATTAGGTCAGAGTACAGTGCATCGATGCGATTAATTTCAATTTCAGTAGGAAGCGCAGATTTCAACGAAATAGAAAATGACATCCAGATCTGAAAGTCACGAAGCATTAATTTATCATGATCCGGTTTTAAGGGTTCATTTAGACTTCTATCATAATAATCCAGCTGGTAGGCCGTGAGTAAGTCCCCCTTAAGCTTATCATGTCCTTCCATTCGACCACCACGAACTGCCGACCAGGCACTTAAATGCAAGGTCAGGTCCGGCAGTGCTGTTAATGAGGTCTGACAGATAGTGTCAGTAGGAAAATCCATTTTAAATAATTCAGCTAACACATCCTGCTGATTATCAAAAACACCAGGTGAGGGGTTACAAATAAACATAAACCCAAGCCGATTACCGTCTATTAGAAAATAATTCGTGCCAGGAATCTGGTCGTATACAGGAATAAACCCACCAAACTGGTGGCGACTTAATTCTTTATTATAGATGTTAGCAGATTTCATTCGCGACCTCAGAGTTGTCTGATAATACCGTTAGACGAAACTGCTTTCGTTGCTCGCTGTTGCTGTTGCATATTTTCACGAGCGGCATCCTGAACTTGCAAAGGAACTATTCGCGCCGGATTTGATGTCGAATTTTTACCCGCAATCCAAGTTTGGGGTTTGACATTCACATAGACAAAGCCAGGCAGGTTTAAAGCGTCATTATCGTCCGTGTATGGTGCAAAGGTGATTCTCATGACGCGGCCTTGCTGAAGTACAGCAAGCGGTTCTGGAGCTACCACAGCCTGTTTATACCCTTGTGTACGGTATTGCTGGATCTGGCCAGAGCTGAGCGTAGGGTTTACAGGCTGTCCATTATTAACGGAGTAAAGGTCTTTACTAGCACTGATATCGGAATTTGGCGCAACGTAGCGCGGTACAGGTGCCGGAGATACAACCTGTGTTGTTTGCTTCATGACATCAGCAGTCGGATGGATAAAAGGGTTACCGGATGCACCTGTTGAGCTGTAGCTCGTTGTCATCCTTACATTAGAATTAACTGGAACGCCGCTTATCGGCCGTGGCCCGATTGTTGATGTTGGCGCGCCCATTTTTAATGTCTCATCGTACATAACGGGGACTTGGCCAGCAGGTTTAATTTGCGTCGTCTTGTATGTCACAGGCTTATTTACCAAGACGGCAGACTTAGGGTATTGCACAGCGCCAGGCGGCGAAATTTGGGCAGGGTACTGGCTGTCATTGACAGCCGATTTCTCCTTTCCCGAATTAGCTTCTTCCTCCGCAAGGCCGGAAAGATCATCACGGTTATTCGTTAGTTCCATAACTTCACGAGGGCCTTTACAAACGACCCCTTTTTCAATTCCCGGACATTCTGATTCTGAGCTGCCGATAGTACAACCCGCTAGGTATGAAGATGAACCAACAACCAGAGCGCTGAAAATAACTTTTTTAATGTTCATTTCATTACCTTAATTAGTAGCAAATGGGTTTTTGAGTAAGGGTTCGACACTTTGTTTTAACCATGAATCAAAATCTTTCGGTATGCCATTACCGGCAAGTCCGTCTTGTCTCACAACTGAAGGTACGCCCTGTAATTTATAAATACCTGCCAGCATCAGAGATCCTACCAATGGCTCAGCCGGACATGTTTCTGCCTCTTTTTTTGTCAGGAGCCTTTGTTCTATATCGGTCTTATTTCCCATAAGCCAACGCAAGATATCAAGGTCATTCACTTTGCCTTTTTCTTTACTGCACCATAGTTGACGTAATTCTTGCTTTGGCTCACCGGGGGAGGGGATTAAAATGATGTCAACCCGGTATTTTTCTCTTTCGTCATAGAATTTTTTTATTAAATCTTGGCAACCATCACAATCAAGCGTGATAAAAATAGCGGCTTGTCTTTTTAGTTTTGGGTTTCCTAAAGGGATCAATGCCACAGTATCAAGAGGAAAGGGGGCGTCGTCTAAATTAATAAAGTAGGATTTTCGTACATCTTCTACGGATAAGACTGACTTTCTCTGAAGAATGTCCATGACGCTACCACCCGTTATTGTATAACGTCCATCAGTGGTCACAGCCATCAACTGCGAACGTTCATCCTGGAACAGATAAAGACCTCCAGTCGGGATGTAAATAACATCTTTAGGCTTATAGCTTTGCATTTTCGCCAGTACGCCCTCTAAAGGTTTCGTGGACACTCCACCTTCTTTTGCTTTTTCCATTAAAGCAGCTGCATCAGTGTTGTTTAATACATTTTCAGCAGCATTTGTAAGGGGTGGACACACTGTGATCATAGAGACCAGCAGAGATAAAAGTAACTTTTTCAATTATCGTATCTCACTTTCTTTTGTTTCGCCTTGTAGAGATTGTACCTCACCAAAACTTCCACCAAGGTCGATATAAGAGACTATTTGAACATTATCTGGAATTGTTACTGCTAATGATGCATCAATAACCAAATAGCCACGAGAACGGTAAACTTTCATTAATGCTTTAAAGTAATTTTCAAAGTTGTTTTTAGACTGTACCAAATCCGGCTCAGGATTCTGCTTATTAAATTCTTTCCTTAAAGTTTGCATATCAAGTACTGCAATTTGGTAGGACGGATTCGACATTGCTTTGACGCTTTCATAAACAAAACTCGCCCCCTTGTATCCATAGATCACGAAAAGCACAGCTAGGCCAGCTAGCATCAAATACTTGAGGGTTTTCTCGATATCTATTTCCAAAGTTACTTTTTTGGTTGTACGTATACCCCCAACAGGTTTAGCCGCCTCAAGCTTCACGTTTTCAGCAGAATCACTTTTTGTTCCTGGTTCAATGTTATTTTCCATAATTAACCTCAGCGACTCGTCAGGTTTGTAGGTATTGTTGCGCCTGATTGAACGATAAACGTAATTGGGCGCCCTGGGCTAACTTCGACTATTGGCCACTGCTGCTCAGCAATTGATGTGTAGTAGTCCACAAGACGGTTTAGACCGCCCTGAGCTGCTCCGGCTCCGGCCAACGCTCCTAATGCCCCGATGTTCGGCGATTGGTATTCAGCCGTTGAGTTAGGATCGATATTTAACGAAGACACCTTAGATGGGCTCAGACTACCAGCCAGTGCTGACAGGCCTCCTGCAAAAGCAGAACCTGCGATCGCATTTCCATTTCTACTTATCAGATTTCCACGAATACCATTTTTCCCGTCATTTTCACTAACTGCGTATGCTTCCAGTTTGACGTCGAAAGCTTTTCCTTTCGAGTTCACACAAGATATTGATGTTGCCCGAATGTATGCTCGCTGTGACGCCAGATCACCCACAGCTGAACCCAACAAATTACAATCCCGCAAATCCATCGTGAAATTGTTTGGCATGATGATGTCTTTTTTAATACGCATAGTGACTGGCATGGGTTCAGCTTTAGACGACAGACTCGTTGGGGCTTCCAGACCATTAATTAGCACCCCTGTGATAATTGACGTCGCAGGGAGAAACATTTCGTCTTTACGTGCCGCATGCCGAGCTTTACTGTCTACAGGAGCGGTCCCGTCGCCGCGAATAGTTCGTGTCGGGGCTTTGTCACCGCCAGCAACGACCTCACGCCCCTCTCTTATCCGGCTTTCGGATATCGGCATAACCTGAATGACACCATCAGAACCATTTGTCTTAATTGAACTCTGCGTGATAGTCCGCATTGGGCTATTTCGGGTCGGTGTGATCGGAGCGTATCCGGAACTAGCCCCATTCACCGCAGCATTTGGATTTAGCTGGTATGGCGTTGCTGGGGCCTGCTCATTGACGTTTTTGCGTGACCCACCTGCGTCGAGATTACGATTACCGTTTCGTGAGGTCTGCATGTCAGTCAACTGCGTCGAGAGCTGCTGGACTTGTGAAGCAAGGTTGGCAATCTGTACTTTGCTTTCTTGCTGGGCCTTTTCAGCTTTATCACGATCTGCCTTTGCCGCATTCTGATCAATGCGGTTCTGCCTGACCATTTCGTTATAAGTCTTCTGGCTTTCCTCGTTACTCAGCTTAGTCATTTGTGAATCATCAATCAGGAACCCAGTTTGCATATCTTTTTTCTGGGTTTTCTTCTCTTTTTTAACCGGAGTGGAAAAAATTGATTGACTAATAACGATAATCAATACAATCAACGCAGCACCAATTACTGAGATTCTGACAGTTTTATTTTCCCAGGCATTTTTAATGTCCATTATTAACTCCACTCTTTGGTTGCTGGAAGCGCTTAACTTTCAAATTTCGTTCGTTTTCTGTCATCTGAGGCACGATATAAGGTTCACCCGCCCTGGGCCATTTATCTTTAAAATTCAATCCTGAATTATCGGATTCAACAGGGGCAAAATCCTTACCATTATTAAGCGAACCAACTTCTTTAATTTCCTTAACTCCGCGCCGACTTTCAAACTCGGTTGAGCTTCCAACGAATTTTTGCGCAAGGGTAGGGTCGCTTATAATTATCGTATGTTCTTCAAACGCATCGTCAACTGTCTCACCCGGTCGGTGGTCATCGGGAACTATATTCACTGTTCCTTTTGGAATGTACTCAGTTTGGTAGTAATAACTGGTACCCAAAAAAACGACTAGTCCAAATGAGACCCCTGTAAGAAAAGTAGCTTTTCTCATTTTATCTTTTAATCAGGCTTGGTCGTGTGGTTACACGAGTCTGGCGCTCTTTAAATAATTTATCCCGCACAATGTAAAGCTCGGTTTCCTCTCCAGGCTGAAGAAATGCTTTATCGAACAAAGCACTTGCAATTACTCCTTCAGTTATACATTGCTGATCAGCGACAACTTGTCCGTAAGGCTTGTCATTTTTAACAAGAATGACATCTATCAATTCCCTAGATCCCACAAGTCTTTGCCCTAACTTTGAATACATATTGAAATTACACGGGGACTGCTCTGAGCTCGGTATACGTGACAAGCGGTCTTCTTGTAAACTAAAACCAGAAGGAACCTCACCTAGCGCAACCGGAGTCAGTAAATCAATGATCCGCTGTTTATGGTCATCCTGACGAGGGTCAGATGGTGCCAACTCTTCTGACTGGGATCGTGCCAGCATCTCATCATAATTATGTTTATCCAAAGATGTCTCACGTTTCGCCTGCATTGTCGGGCTCAAAGAAGTTGTGACCGAAATCATTGCACCAGGAACATCCAGTGGAACCAGTGTCAGGTTATAAGTCGATTCAGGCACTGAATCTTCTGAAAGCATTATTCCAATTGGCTTATCCGTGTTTGTTGAAATAAATACATCGCCGCCGTTAACGAAAATACTGGCTTCATCACCTGGCGTTGAAGTACTTACAGATGCGTTTTTAAATGAAGTTGAAATTCTGTTTTGCAGACCCCGTGAAACTGGCAGTACAATATTCCCACCCGGTGGGACGTTTACTCGCTGCACTTCTTTGTAGCGATTACGAGCCTCTACATATAACTCATCTGCTTTTGAAGGGGCCCCGGTGCTTTGTGCATTTTGTTGAGGCTCTTTCCCTGCCGGTCTTCCGTAACTATCAAAATTTCCGGATTTAACCTGTTGCTGATAACCGACAAGCGTAGGGTTTTTTGACAATGCGCCAGTTATCTCATTGACAGCTGGGGAGGCACTACTTGCAGGTGAAAGACTTGGTAGTTCAGTGGTCGGTTTTGTTGCTTGTGACGTCTCAGGCGCGGGGCCGGTGCCAGATTCTTTAATAATCGCATTTTTCACACCATTCTGAAATTCATCTGCCCCGACAGGCATAACAACCGGGTTATTTACTGTCGCCGGTAACTGATAGTCTTCAGCAAAGACTACATTCGAAGTTGCCAGCAAGATCATTGCTGTAATCGCGTGACAGCGAAAGCCCTTTTTAGAAGTCATAATTAGTTACCTGTAGACGGCGGGGGATTATCGAGTGTTGCCAGTTGTTCTTTGCCGTTGATTGTAATTTTCTTAATATTTGGTGTACCAGAATACTGATTTACATAGGCTATGCGTGGTCGTCCGTTTTTCATACCCAGCACCCATTCAAACGTCCATTTTGATGATTCTGTTTTGTCCGGAACATTAATCAAACGCGTTGATTTCGTTCCCCAGACATAGACCATGTCATTTTTGGTGTCATAATACATATCGATCGGTTTAAATGACTGTTCAACACCACGAGCTTGCATAATATTGGTCTGCTGCTGTAATGACTCACGGGTTTTCGCCTGTAAATCCGGAGAAAGCGCATCCAATATGGTTGTTGTTACAAAGCCTATGTTTGTTGGGTTTATGTTCCCAATTAAAGTACTGAAGAATAAGGCCCATTGAGTTTTATATGACTCTGAGGCTTTATTTCCCACAACTTTAACTTCTTCCGTCATATTAGGCGGAAGCACAATAGTCACAGGATCGGTAAGAAATTGATTTTTTACCACTAAAACTGCGATGACTAATATAGCAATTGAATTCACACGTAAGAGTTTTTCGTCACGTTTAATCAATGCACTATAAGTAATTCCAATTTCAGAAGCTTCAATCTCTTTACTAAAGCGAGCTTTAGAATCCCGAAAGCGTCCTTTTGAGTCTTCGCCTCCATTTTGCGAAGTCTCGTCCTTTTTATCAAAATCGCCATTACTGGCACTTTTAATGAATGGAATTTTAAGCTTGCTGAGAAGTTTCATTCTTAGCTCCATCAAGAATAGAGGTTTCTGATAAATGGATCGGTAAAGTAACGACTACTAAACACTGATTTCCCTGGAAACAAGCCGAACCACCACAGTTTGTGTTTGAGTTTTCCTCTAACTCCTTCTTCAGCTGCTTTTTTATATGCAAACCAAAACACAACCGCAACAACTACAGAAGTTATAAAGAAATCAAAAATATTACCACTCGCGATAGTCACGAATGTTATACCCAATTGCTTTGCATCCCAGAATAGAATCAACAAAGGCATATTAATTCTGTAAGGGAAACGATAGGTATGTGGAGGTACCTCGTACTGACTTGTCATAAAAACTCCAGAGAGGGGGAATATCCCCCTCATCGTTATTGTTCTAACAAATCACAGCGGGATACCAGCATCCAGGAACGTGCTGATGATTTTTTCACCGTTTGCCATAATCAGCATCATTAATGCTGAAACCAGCGCCAAACCAAGGTTAGGTTTTACAACGCCGAAATAAGCTACGGAGAACAACATGCCGCAAGCGATGATTTTACCCGGCGCACCAGTTAATGCTTCGCTCATGTAGGCCCAGATATCGCCGAAGGCTCCGTCGTCGGAACCCGCGTACGCTAAACCGCAACTTGCTAAAAACAGGAGAATAAACAAAGGCACTTTTGCATGTTTAGACTTCAGAAATGCAAAAGCGTTAGTTTGTTCTCTTTCAACGTTAGTATTCAATGTCAGTTCCATAATTACTCCGTGTTGATTTGAGTTCACGTAAACGCATTTGCATAATACTTTTTATTTTTCTTTCATTTTTCTGTTAACCACCCTTTTTTTCCCTTAATTGCGCCTGGTGTTTTTTTAGCCTATGAATGTCACATGTGAATACCGTGTGTATATCGGATTGAAGAAGGTGAGGCAGGTTATTTTTTCTTTATAGGGAAGAAGTTCATCGTCTATCTCTTCACCATTTTTGTGATAACCATCCAGTCCGATATTTGAGAAAGCTCTGTGTAAGGATGTCATTCTAAAAAAGTCACTTTTCCCATTGATACAAGTGCTTTTCAGCCACATCCTGTGTGTCGCCCCATTCATGCAAATGCTTTTCAAACAATGCGCCTTTTCCAGCCTCATTCATGCAAATGCCTTTGTAGCAAAGACACATATCCGAAACCCATTCATGCAAATGCTTTTCGACCAAAGGAACCTTTTCCGGGCTCATTCATGCAGTTGCTTTTCGACCAAGGGCAACTTTTACTATTCCATTCATGTAAATGCTTTTTGGTGAAATTCAGCTATCGAATCCCATTAAGAGAGGTACTTTCAGTCCAAAGGCACCTTTTCAGGTCGATTCATCCAAATGCTTTCCGGTCAAAGACACCGTTACGGCGCCATTCATGCAAATGCCTGTCAACCAAAAGCACCTTTTACTATCCCATTCATGCAAATGCTTTTCGACCAATGCCCCGTTTGCTGCACCATTCATGCAAATGCTTTTCGACCAATGCCACCGTTTGCGGCCCCATTCATGCAAATGCTTTCAGCTAAAGGCACCTTTTTACTGTCCCATTCATGCAAATGCTTTTCAGCTAAAGGCATCTTCCCGCCTCATTCATGCCAGGGGTTTCCAACGTAGGCACCTTACACAAACTCATTCAAGCAAATGCTTTTATACAAAAGGCACTTTTCTGTCGCCATTGAAGCAAGTGCTTTTCACAAAGGTCACTTTTCTCCCCCCATTGAAGCAAATGCTTTTCACCACCACTATGGGATTTTTAAACGATTTTCTTTTATTTTCATGATGTTATGTTTACTTATGGGACCTCTGTTTTGAACTGGATATTTATCAAAACGCCTCTGTTCTAATCATGTCCCAGACAATTACAGGCTTTAATTTTCTGTGCAAATCTCAGTGTGACATGAGAAGGACAGGGATTTTTCACGTATAGCCACTATGCACAAGCGTTGATGGGTAGTTTTATCTAAAGGCATCTGGATGAATGACTTCTGATTAAATCATTCAAAATCAATTGCTTAGTATTCGTTATCTAACTCAGTGAAAATTAGTTAAATAAAGCATTCGATCGAATGCTCAAAATTCCCAGGGTGCTTAAGCAAAAGTAAGAAAGGAAGCAGGGAAGCAGGGAAGCAGGGAAGCAGGGAAGGGTATTCATATCAGCAGAGGCGTCCAAAAAAGCATTTGGATGAATGCCCGTACGCCTCATTACATCCAAAGTTACTTTTCTGCGAACTGAACCAGAGGATCAGCTTTGTTTTGCCAGAGCAAGCTTTGGACTTCTCTTAAAAATCTGGAACTGAATATCTCTACCTTTCTTAACCTCTTGATATTCAAGGTATCCTATTGATTTTAACTCCAGCATAGCCTTTCTGATGATCTGGTTTTGAGTACGTACTGGAGTCGTCAAAAGAAGCCGCTCACGCAAACGCTTCATGTTAACGAATAACGTTCCGGCAGGCATTGCCTCAAAATAGATGTACAGGCTCTGTGCAGCTTCTTTTTTGGCGAGAACCGACAGTACCTGTAAGCTTAATAGGGTTTTATGATCATACCGGTAAAGCTCCCACATCGAGGGATCACCCACGAGCTCTACTGTGTCCTTCTTAGGGTCAATCATAGCTTTCTGCACAAGGTGTGTGACAGTGAAGCGTTCAGTTTTAGAATCACGGAAAGAAATAACAACGGACGCGAGGTTTGCCAGCGCTTCCTGAAATCGTGAACGGGTTCGCTTGTTGATATTTGTAGAACTGATACCACACATTTTTGCAAACTCATTGAACGACAATGTTATTTTCTCGGAGGCGAATCCATATTTACTGAACGCCATAATGCACCCAAGCCAACACTTGAAGTCTGTGGACATCGAAAGCTTAAGGCCAGTGATCCGGATGTCATCGTATCCTTCTGACCGGGCCAGTTCCATGCTCGACAACTCATCAGAAGCATCAACCTCAAAATTTCTGAATCGCTTCTCTTTAGTTCCCACCGGGGTAAAAACACTTAAGCGCAGTAAAGCAATGGGTTGGACCGATTTCGAAGAGTTTGGACTCAGTTGATAAGTCCTCCCTGTATCCGTGTTGGTCACATCAAACGGATGTGCTAACTCATTGTTATCACTCATTTAAACTTACCCACCATGTTTTTCCCTTTCTACATTTAGCTGTGAATAGATTATTCGTCCAAATGCTTTTCACGCATTAAACTAAATGCCTTTTCAATTCAAGTAAATGCTTTTCTTATTCGATCAAATGCTTTTCGCATGCACCTGAATGCCGGATCATTGCTATTTCTTTTAAAAATCATCACGTTACAATGGTCGTGATCTTTATTGTTCTCTATTGATCTCTATTGATCTAAAGAATTGATCTATCTTGTGGAAAACGGGGATAAATTCCCTCTGAGAAAGAGCTCTGGCCCTACAAATTTAGGATTGGATACAAACCCTGTATAGAATGCAGCCGGGAAAAAATATCAGTTAGCATGAAGTTATTAAGAAAGATAAATTCAAACTATTCAGATTTTCTTTTTAATTTAATTTTTAAAACAGCCTATTTTTGAATTAGTAAGATACCTAACCACTAAAAGAAATTTTGTTTTTTATGCCTTCAGAGTTGTTTGAATCTGAGAGCATTAATGTATCATGTAATAAAAAAAGGTGCTTATATGAATCATTGCGACTATCAGATTATTGAAATCAGCCCAAAAGATCTTATTATCGAGCCTGGATTTAATCCACGGGAAGCGGTAATCGGTGATCTTTGTTACGAACAGGAGCCAGTAAAATCGGCAATTATTTCTCTCAAGCAAGCCTATAAAGAGGGGCGACGTGTTGATTTAATTAAGGTAGTAAAGAAGGACTCCAAGTACGTTGTCCGGCAAGGGCATTGTCGTTACAGAGCATTATTGCTTGCTCTCGCGGAAGGAGCTGACATCCAGCTCTTTTCAGTCGTACTTATGCACTACAAGGATAAAATCGAAGAATACCTAGAGAACCTTGATGGGAACAGGAATAACAGTCTCAATCCCGTTGCACTAGCTTACGCACTCGCAGAGACCCTGAAGCTTGGCTCTACCGTTGAATCCCTTGCTATGCGCTATCAGCGGTCTGGCACAGCGATTCGCAATCAGCTTAAAATCCTTGATATGCCTTTAGAACTGCAACGTTTAATCAGCCTAAACCTTATTAAAAAAACACTCGCGATTGAAATCATGTTGAAGTATTCCAATGATCATGCAAAAGTCCTTGCACACTTGGAGTCCTGTTCTTTTTTAGTGCCATCTTCTGGCGTACTTGATTTATCGAAACCAACAACCGTTGAAACAGCAACAAACAGTGAGCCACTCGAAGAACAGGAAAAACCTCCTGTACATATTAACCCTAAAGACATTAAAACAAAGTCTATCACTCGCAGTTCGTTAGGTATTAAACGTCTTTCACATAAAAAAACTGAACGGTTAAAAAATGAATTTATTGGTTTGATTGATAATGTAGGGTCAACAATGTCAGACAATAATAAACTGACAGAATTAATTTTAGACGGACAGCATTCTAATTTATTTATGAACGTCAGTAACACTTTAATCACAAAAACAAATGAAAGTGTAAAGATCACTTTAGATGAAGCAAAACTTCAACTTGTATTAAGTCTTCTAAATGATGAAAATACTGCAATCATCATTCCAAAATCTAAGGTTACAGAACTGAACGAAATTCGTGACCTTTTGACAAATGAGTAGATAGCTGAGGATAATTTATGGACAAGATTGTACATTTTACCGTCATTAATACTTTTAACGATTTACTTATTGCGAAAGCCTCGCTCGACCGTAACATTGTTGAGATCAACGCTGGTAAGCGCTTTGATCATTTTGAAGAAGGACATGATCAGTATGTACAGAAAGTGACTGACGCTTTACTTATCGTGGAGGGACGTCTGGAGAACCTTAAAAAATGAAACATTCAATTTTTTTTACTCACGATGGTTATTTATTGCCAGCGGTCGTAAAGCCTTTCCACGGTAACGATGGGCACTATTATGCCATGATCACACGTGAATGCTTTGCCTGCGGAGGGACAGGAGAAATCGCAAACGCCGTCTGCGTGACATGTAATGGAAGCAAAACGTCACCGGCCACAGAGGAAAAACTGGTACTGAAAGAGGGCATCGAATTTCTTGAAACTATCCCGGAATTTCGCTGCAATCCCGATCTAGACGCTTGGAAACGTAGGCACAGCGGGCACCTGGCATTGTTACAAGCCGATAATTCTAAGTTTGCAGTAAGCATTTCACAGCAGTTAAACAACAATCTCTTTTTAACAGTTCGTCAGTTAGAATCTTTCTACTCAACTTACCAACCCGTTTCTAAAGATTTGCCAGAAAACGCTGATGTACCTGTTGAGCATTCTTTCAGCATTGGTGATGTAGTGAGTATTGATATCATTTTTACAGAAGTGCGAGCTGCTTTTTCAAAAGGCTCCCACAGCTACTTTTTTACTTTTACAGGCAAAAAGCAGAATGATGGATTCGCATTAACAGGTAATGTGCAGGATCATGTTTTATTGGGGCATAGCTATCATCTTTCCGGAAGGGTGAGAAAGATCCACTATTTTGACTCTGTGCCCTACGCATTACTGACGGTGTTTAAATTAACCACAAAGCCTAGTGCGTAGTGAACAGAACTCCCAAATACAGGGTGTTTATTCATTAGCCACAGGCTTTCTGCACTGTCGTGCCGACTCACTCACGTCAAATTTGTTGCTCACGCATCGGGTTTTTACCCGGTTTTAAACTCCGAAAAATATGCCTATTTCTTTAAATTCAACACCCGTTATTAACTAATCTTTTAAATTAAAAATGATAATCTTATTA
>ERZ1106983.217-NODE-217-length-80488-cov-5.619323_pt1 | contig 80488 bp, 74 predicted proteins | sample MGYA00403693_ERZ1106983 | MGnify/ENA primary metagenome ERZ1106983 (study PRJEB35170, sample SAMEA104062420) | human gut metagenome | biome: human gut; feature: human-associated habitat; material: faeces | place: Denmark | collected 2012-07-13 ...
AACTCTTTTGCTGTCATAATTTCTTTGTCAGCCGCACTCCCACAACCTGTCATGAACACCAACACCAGCGTTATTGCTAAAAATTTTTCTAAAATTGTTCTGAATTACACTTTATTTCTTCATCTGTATATTTTTTACTGTAAAATTCTCTCTGTCACTATCGGTAAACTGAATTACTCCTCCATTTATAACCATAATACTATCTAAATCTCCAGATCCTAAATTTGCATTATTAACATTCTTTTTTGTGCCATTACGAAGCTTTCACCTGAAACGAAGGATCTTCCTCGATCAATTCAATAAATGCTTCTGCGACATCCGGATCAAACTGCGTGCCTTTTCCTTTTTCTAATTCCCCGATCGCATACTCCACGCTTAAGGCATCCTTATAAGCCCTCCGGGACACCATTGCATCAAAGCTGTCACACACTGCAAGGATCCTGCCTAAAATCGGGATGTCCGTTCCCTTGACACCGCCCGGATAGCCTTTTCCATCATAGCGTTCATGATGGGATAAAACCGCCGGAATGACATAGTTCATATTCGGGAGGAAATGGATCATCTCAATGGAATTCTCCACATGAGTTTTCATTACATCGTATTCCTCATCTGTCAGTTTGCCCTTCTTCTTTAAGATGCTTTCCGGGATACCGATTTTTCCGATATCATGGAGCAGACCTGCCACTTTTGCAGTCTGGATATCATCCTTTGGAAGCCCCATTTTTGCTGCAAGCTTCATCGCATACCCGGAAACATTCTCAGAGTGTTCAAAGGTGAACGAATCCTTGGCATCAACTGCTGCCATCAGCGCAAAAATCGTCGGCGTTACCTGCTCATAACCTTTCTCCCTGCTCTGTTCCTGTCCCTCAAAACTCTTCTCGTAAATCTCGATATGGTTTTTACCATTTCCTTTTGCATAGAAGGCTGCCCGTCTTGCCTGACGGAATAATTTTCTTGCACTTTCTGCCATGTTTTTGTCCCATGCGATTCCAATGCTGAACGTAATCGGCTGGATGACTTTTGGCTTATCTTCTTTCTGTTCTAATATCGTATTCTGTATCAGCCGCGCAAACGACAATAGTATTTCTTTTCTGCTTTCTTCCGCAATAATAAGAAATTCATTGGAACCGACACGGAATACCGACATTTTGTCACTGCAGAGGTTCTGCACCTGGGATGCGCTCCACTTCAGGATCTGGTCTCCGGTCTCCTCGCCGTACAGATCATTGTATAACTTGAAGTTATCCATATCCAGATATATCATTCCTGTCGGATGTTCCTTTATATCCAGATTTTTCATAAATTCACTGCAATAGCTGCGGTTATACAGACCTGTCAGTTCATCATGAATGGACACCTGATATACTTTTTCATAGGCACTGATATTTTTTAATGCGCCGGATACGCTGTTTGCGATCTGCCGGATACAGTCCGCCTCATCATAGATCAGCCTGTTTTTTCTGTGAAGCTCCACATATAAAAATCCATAAATTTTATCGTCATACTTAAAAACTGCGATCTCCGGTTTTTTATGAATGCCGCCGGTGCCACAAAATGACCTCAGCCTTGCCTCCTCCTCTGTGTCCAGCACCCGGTCTCCGTCTGACGTACACTCCACAAAATGGTCATCTCTTTTTTCAAAAATACGTGCATAAGAGTCCGGTACCGCCGAACTGACGGTGCTTCGGATTCTCTGGTACAGTTCTTTTTTATTCAGGATTGAAGCCGCCATATCCTGAAATTCCACAAGGCTCTCCACAATGTGCTTTTTCTTCTGGTACAGGATACGCTCCAGCCATTTTCTGGCATAGGTCATGACCAGCACCATCCAGAGGCACTGCAGAACGACAAACACTGTGATAAACTGTCTGGTAAAGCTGTCCGTCTGGCCAATCACATGGTCAATGTTTGGCTCCAAAATAATCATTGGAAGAAACGCTACAACTACTGCGATCAAATATACGGCACCTGTTGTCGCACGCATGGAAAATGAGAACAGATACTGTTTATAAATAATGTATACAAAACAGACCGCCATTCCCACTCCGCCAAGGGTATCGAATGGGAAATCACCGCTCCATGGCATCACGCACAGAATATTTCCACCCATAATGAGCAGTGTTCCTATTAATAATGGTCCGAGTTTTTTCCGATACTCTAATTGTTCCCCGATTTTTTTGTGGGCAAGCAGCGTTACATACACTAACAGAAATATCTCTGCTGCTGCCAGCAACCAGATGCCTGTTTTTGCATGATAATGGTAGGATATACCGCCATTCGCCATGATCTGCACTTCCGGCGGTGGAAGAATACAACCGGTAAAAACATTCAGCAGGACAGCTGATACTGTCACAGCCATACAGCCATACAGAAATCTGTCCTTTCCCCGGATGTCAAGATAATGGAACAAAAATCCATATATCAGTATCGGGATCGTAAAAAGTCCCATCAATGACACATGATACCAGAACTGTATCCCCGGGCTGATCTGCAGTCTCATGAGCACAGCGCCGCCTGTCCAGGACAATAATGCCGACAGTATTGCCTTGAGATCTCTTACTTCTGATGATTTCTCTGCAACATTCAGAAAACAGAATAGTAAAAACAGATAGCATATGAGTGCAGCCATTGGAATACCAATATATATATTTTTGATCAACACCAGATTCATGAAATGTTCCATTTTTCATTCTCCTTCGTGCGAAATATCGTATTTCCATTCGCAGTCTGCCGTCAGATACTGTCTCTGTACGCAGACATATATCATTATGTTACCATATTTTTACATTTCATACAAGAATCTGCACGCTTGTCCATTTCCGTTTCGGATCTGTCCCTGTTCCGTTTCAGTTTCCCTGCCGGAAGCTGTTTTTCTCCTTCGTAAGTTCCAGCATAAGCATAAGCACACTCCATTTCCGGTTCGATGGTGTAAGGACTGCTTTATAGTCAACCGGAATCTGTTTCCGGCGCAGTTCAAACAGTATTTTGTCAAAATGCTTTTCATTCACACCGCAGAATACCATAAGGCTCTCCTGTGGTGCGCTGCCGGTAAATGGTGCTGTGAGCACGTTCTTTTTTCCCTCTGCGAGATCCCCGATACTCTGCCGCAAATCTGTGGTTTTGATCTCCTCCAGGCGGATTTTCATTGGCGCAAGCAGCTGTTTTACCGCTTCTTTTTCTTTTACCTGATAGATTAATATTTTTTCCATGTTTTTCTCTCCAGACTTAAGAAAAGCCAAACACAAAATATGTCTGGCTTTTTCTTTCATTCTATCATTTTTTATAACACTTCTTCAATAATTTTCTTTAAAGTGCCGGCAGAACTTTGCAGTTTTTCTGTTTCCTCCTCATCGAGAGTGATCGGGATCCGGTTTTCCACACCGTGTGCTCCCACGATTGCCGGCATGCTTAAGGAAATATCGGAAATCCCGAATTCTCCGTGCATCAGATTCGATACCGGTAAAATGGATTTTTCGTCGCGGATGATTGCCTCGCAGATTCTGCGCACCGCCATTGCAACTCCAAAGTAGGTCGCCTTTTTCTTTGCAATGATCTCGTAAGCACTGTTTTTTACATTCTCTGCAATACGCTCGGTCGCTTCGTCATGGTTGAAGTGTCCACGCATCTCGCAGAATGTATTGATCGGCACACCCGAAACAGTGGCGCTGCTCCATGCTGCAAGCTCGCTGTCGCCGTGTTCGCCGATGATGAATGCGTGCACACTCCGGCTGTCCACATTCAGATGCTCGCCGAGGTTGTATTTTAATCTTGCAGTATCTAACACCGTTCCGGAGCCAAGCACCCGGTTTTCCGGGAAACCGGACAATTTCAATGCCGTGTAGGTCAGAATATCCACCGGATTGGAAACGATCAACAGGATTCCTCCGCAGTTTCTTTTTGCAATTTCCGGAATGATGGATTTGAAAATACCAACATTTTTCTGGACAAGATCTAATCTTGTCTCATCCGGTTTCTGATTAGCGCCTGCTGTCACGATGATGATCGCTGCATCCACAATATCATCATAATCTCCGGCATAGATTTTCATTGGCCTTGCAAAAGGAAGTCCATGGCTGATGTCCAGCGCCTCTCCCTCTGCCCTGTTTTTATCAGCATCGATCAGAACCATCTCGGAAAACAGACCGCTTTCCATTAATGCAAATGCTGTTGCAGATCCTACAAAACCGCATCCGATCATTGCCACTTTTCTCTGATTTACGCTTGTTTCACTCATATTTTCGTCCTCTCTTTCTTTTTTCTGAAATATCTCCTGTAAGTGGAGACAACCGCAGAATTTTACTGTTATTCCAGGATTCTTCCGTCCGTAGAAATGGTCACTACCTGCCATGGAATGAATTTTCCACTGTTCTGCAGTGCTTTTTTCGCAGCCATCTCAATTCCGCCACAGCAAGGCACTTCCATACGTGTTATTGTAACAGATTTGATGTCATTGTTTTTGATAATTTCTGTCAACTTCTCAGAATAGTCCACATCATCTAACTTTGGACACCCGATCAGTGTCACATGGCTGCGGATGAATTTACGGTGGAAATCTCCGTAGGCGTATGCACTGCAGTCTGCTGCGATCAGTAGCTTTGCGCCGTCAAAGTATGGCGCACGGACCGGTGCAAGCTTGATCTGTACCGGCCACTGTGTCAGTTCGGAACGGATTTCTCCTGCCGTCTGCAGCTCTGCGCTTCTGTCTGCATCTGCCTCTCTCCGGATGGCTCTCGCCTGACTTCCCGGACATCCGCATGGTGTCTTTGCCGCCTCTTTGCTCTTTTTATGTTCTTCCACTGCCTTCTCATCATAAGCTGCTGCCTCACGCTCCACAAAATGGATCGCATCTACCGGACAGGCCGGCAGACAGTCGCCGAGACCGTCACAATAATCATCGCGCATAAGCTTCGCTTTTCCATTTACCATTGCGATTGCTCCCTCATGGCATGCCTCTGCGCAAAGACCACATCCTACACATGCTTCCTCGTCGATCTCTATAATTCTTCTTACCATCTTCCATTCCTCCTGTTGTCTGCATATCTATTATTTGTTTCATTTGACTTTCTATGTGCATACTAATATAATAAAGAAAATTTTTCCGTTGTTTTTACAACGTAATTATGTTTTATTCTACGAACATACATTTGAAGGGAGTTTCTATGACAAACGACGATCTGCTTTTATTACAGACCTCTGTATTCACAGGGATCGCAACCGATGAGATCAGGGACATGCTCTCCTGCCTCTCTGCACGGGAGACGACATTTATCAAAGACGAGATCATTTTTTCCTATGGGGAAACCATCACAGGCATCGGCATTGTACTGGAGGGGAGTGTACACATTGTAAAAGAGGACTTCTGGGGCAATGCCAATCTGATGGCAGAATGTGCCCCGGGCGATATTTTCGGGGAAGCCTATGCGATCAATTCCACTGAACCGCTGGAAATGAATATTTTTGCTGCTTCCACCTGCCGCATTTTGTTTCTGGAGGTCTCTAAGATTCTGACGGTCTGCCCATCTGCCTGTGCGTTTCACAACCGGCTGATCCGCAATCTTCTAACGTTAGTGTCCCGGAAAAATTTCCAGTTAAACCGCAAGTTAGAACATATGTCCAAGCGCACCACCAGAGAGAAACTGCTCTCCTACCTGTCCATGGAGTCAAAAAAAGCCAATGCTTCAACCTTTACCATTCCATTCAACCGCCAGCAGCTTGCCGACTATCTCTCTGTCGACCGCTCTGCCATGTCCAATGAATTGTGCAAATTGAGAGATGCCGGCATTTTGGAATTCAACAAAAAAACCTTCACGATTTTTGAGAAAAACGATTAAAAGAAACGCTATGATGCTATTTCCTGCACCATAGCGTTTTTTCAGATTCCATTCTCCTTCAGGTAATCCACCCAAATCCCATATTTTGAACCATACAGATGAATGTCGTCGAACGTCAGACTGCTCTTTAAGTTGCCTTCCTCATCGCATACGACCTCATTCATGTCAAGGTAAAAAATATTTTTTCCGTCTGCGAGTGCAGCGATCCGCTCATTCCGCTGCTCGATCCCCACATTGTTAAAGATCGGATCTTTATCACTTTTTTCTTTTGCAACCTTCATGATCCCCTGAACGAAGATTACAGCGTCCGGCTGCAGTTCCCGGAATTTTTCCACAGAATCCTCATAGGCTGTCATGAAGCCATCCAGCGTTCCCCTTCCCATCTCATTGATTCCGATCTGGAAATAGATTTTCCCGTATTTTTTTGCCTTAAGCGCTTCCTCTAATGTCACTTTTTCCCCGTCCACTTCACAGAACTTTTCTGTCCAGAGGTTGTATACATTCATGCCGACGGTCGCATAAAAAGTGCTGTCATCGAGTCCGCCGTAATCATGAAGTCCCACGGTTCTCGAATCACCGATAAACACTGCGTCTGAGAAGTACCCGGCGTCCACCGGGTGAAAGCTTCTTACTTCCTCCTGCTCTGTCTCAGCCACTGCCTCCGTTTCTACCATACTCTCCGTTCCCTCTGCGGCAGGTTCTGTGCTCTCAGTCGCGGAGATCTGCTCCTCATCTCTTCTCAGTTCTGCCAGATGTTCCCATTTATCCCAGAGTGACTCATGGTCGCTGCTCCATGGATAAATCCCATCGTGTATGCCCTGCATGACCAGAACAAAGTACGGTGTTTTTACCGGATCGACCGTATAACGGCTGTAAATCGTATCTTTTCCCAGAAATCCTATCGCTGACAGGATTGCCCAGCCAGCTAAAATCAGAATGGTGATTTTGCAATATCTGATTTTTTTCATTTCTGCTCCTTCCTGTTATCTAAAAATTAAAGTATAAAAATGGATTGTTTGCAGATACCGCAAGGTAGTACATGCTGAGTGCAAAGATCACCGCAATTGCCAGCGTACCGAGCATCCCCCGCTTTATTCTTCCATAAATCACCGCCGGAACCGGAGTTGCAAAAAGAACTCCCATCGCCAGCAGGCTGTCATAATCTTTCAGATATTTGATGTAATCCATGGAATTGACCATGCCGGTATGTGCATTCACAAACGGAAACATACGTGTCAGATAAATTCCAAGCTGATGCACATCCGTGATCGTAAATGCCATCCAGGTCACAGGCACAAACAGTAACAGATAGACATGTCCGATCACTTTGCTTTTCTGTAAAAATGGAAGCAAAAACAATTTTTCCAGAAATAAAGCCCCGAGCAGCATGCCGCCCCAGATCAGGAAATTATACCCTGCCCCGTGCCACAGTGCGGTCAGTATCCACACAGCAAAAAGGTTGAACATCGTCCGCAGTCTGCCTTTCCGGCTTCCTCCGAGCGGAATGTATACATAATCGCGGAACCACCGTCCCAGTGTAATGTGCCAGCGGCGCCAGAACTCCGTCACCGATTTTGAGATATATGGAAAACGGAAGTTTACCGGAATCTGAAATCCTAACATTTTTCCGAGTCCGACCGCCATCATCGAATATCCTGCGAAATCAAAATACAGCTCCATGGAATATGCGACCGCACCCAGCCACGCCAACGGCGTTGAGATACTGTTAAACCCGATCGTCTGCACGTTGTTCCACAACATTCCCACCCGGTCAGCGATAATGACTTTGGATCCGAGTCCGATCACAAGGATACGGATGCCACTCTCAAAATCCCGTGCTGTCACCGTCCTTCTTTTCAGGCAGCTGCTCACCTCGGTATAGTTTACGATCGGTCCGGCGATCAGCTGTGGAAACATCGTCAGATAGGTTCCAAGGTTGACATAAGATTTTTCTGCCGGGACAATGCCACGGTACACATCGATCACATACGCTGCGATCTGGAAGGTATAAAAACTGATCCCAAGCGGCAGCTTCGTGGTCAGACCGCTGTATTTAAAGAAAAAGAGCATTCCGAAATCATAGCAAAGCGCCAGAATAAGCAGTACTGCCTGTCTTCTGCCTCTTCCGTCCTCCGGCGTCTTATACATGCTGCGTGCGATCACATAGTTCACCGTGACTGACGCTAACAGCAACAGGACATACTGCGCCTCACCATAGGTGTAGAAGGCAATGCTCCCCAAAAAGAGTACTGCGTTGCGGAACTTCTTCGGTGTGATAAAATATATGATTAAAAAAGCCGGCAGAAACCGGAACAAAAATTCAAAACTGCTAAATACCATACGTAATTCTTTCTCTCATTCTCCTGCTTGTGCTGCACGATCAACGTGCTTTTCTGCAGAAACTCTACCTGTTTTTCAAAAAAATAACTGCCTGTTTTCTTTTTTTATTATATGCACAGACTGTTGTTATTATAGATGAAAAAAATAAATATTACCATATGATTAATTTTAAAAATATATTAAATCCATGCTATTTTGTAACTTTTCTGTAATGATTGGGCACGGACGCTGCTTTTCTCAGATTTTCCGGAAACTATGTTACTGTTTTCCCTGCAGAAATGCTTCGATCTCCCCGATAAAATACAGTGAGCCGAATGCCACTGTCTTTTCTGCGGATGATTTTGAGAAATCCGGCAGCACATCCGCAAGGTTCTGATACGCCTCCGCCGGGATCCCTTTTGCCCGGATGCAGTCTGCAAGCGCCTCTCCCTGCAATGCCCTCTCACTCTCCACAGTCACTGTCTTAAAATCCAGTGCCAGCGGAAGAAGTTCCCGGATCATCTCCCCATAATCTTTATCCGCCATGACACCCATGATAAAATGGAATTTTTCATCCGGATACATTGTCTCCAGACTTTTTTTCAGCGCCTCCACACCGTTACTGTTATGCGCACCGTCCATCAGGAAAAACGGATCATTGCTCACAAGCTCCATGCGTCCCATCCACTGTGTCCGGTCGATCCCTTCCCGGATTGCATGCTGCAAAGCTTTCCGTTCCGGCACATTCTTTTTTCCTGCAAAATATTTTTCAAAAAATAATTCTGCTGCAAGCATTGCCGCCACGGCATTTTCATACTGGTGCACACCGAGCATTTTCATTGTGACTGCATCGTATCCAGCGTATGAAAAACACTGTTTTCCGTCCTTTTGTGGCAGGATTTTAATTTCGTCCCAGTTTACAACTTTTGTGGTTTTGATGTCTGCCCGCTCCGCCGCCTGTTTTAACACGTCCATCGCTTCTTTCTCCTGGCTCTCTAACACAAGCGCTGTGCCGTGCTTGATAATTCCTGCTTTCTCCGCTGCAATTTTGGCGAGTGTGTCCCCGAGGATCGCCATATGGTCAAAACCAATTTTTGCGATGACAGTCACATCCGGCACACCGCAGGCATTCGTGGAGTCATACGTTCCACCAAGTCCGGTCTCCAAAATCACAACATCACACTGCTGCTCCTTAAAATACAGCAATGCCATCGCAAGACAGTAATCAAACATCGTCGGATAAACGCCAAAATCCATAGAGAGAAGCCTGTTTCCAAGGCGCGTGGTATCCGCTTTTGAGATCATATCTCCCTGCACCTGGATGCGCTCCCTGAAATCCACCAGATGTGGAGAAGTAAACATCCCGGTTTTCAATCCTGCACATTCAAAAACAGAGCGCAAAAAAGCAGAGACGGAGCCTTTGCCGTTCGTCCCTGCTATGTGTATGATGCGTAAATCTTTCTCCGGGTGTCCTAACTTCTCTAACATTATCTTTGAGATCTCGACACCCTTTAAGTTTCCAAATCTTCTTTTATTTTCAATCGCTGTTACTGTTTCTTCGTAAGTTAATGTCTGCATCTGACTATACTGCCATGATCACACCGCCGTCGTTGGCATACATGCTGCTGACACCTGCGGTGTTGATGATGATGATCTTTTTGAACTTCGCAATCTTCTCGATTTTTTCTTTCACTGCTTTTGCACGCTCCGGGCAGTTGCAGTGTGCGATTGCGAGAACACGGTTCTCACAGTCTTTTGTCTTTGAGATCATATCCTTCACCATACGCTCAAGTGCTTTGTTCATACCACGCGCCTGATCTAACTGGCAGATTAAGCCCTCCTTTGTTGAGCCCATAACAGGCTTGATATTTAATGAATTGGCAATAAATGCTTTCAGATTGGAAAGTCTGCCATTCTTTCTCAATGTCTCTAACGTCTCCAATACAAAATAGGTGTTCATGGACTGGATGTACTCTTCCACCTTCTCCACAACCTCGTCGAAACTGCATCCGGCTTCCTCAAATTCCTGAATCTTCATGCCGATGATCGTCTCACCGATGGACGCTGATTTTGAATTGAACACATAAATTTTCTTTGCGTCTGTGTGCTCTTCCTCATAGAGATTCTTTCCGAGCACTGCACTGTTGTAAGAGCCGCTTAAACCACCGGACAGTGTCACAACATAAACATGGTCTGCCTCACCCTCATATGCATCCATATACTGCTCCGGTGACGGGCAGGAGGACTTTGGTCCTTTCAGACTCTCTTTCACTCTTCTCAAAAAGTCTAACTGATTAAAAGTGCTGTCATCTTTGATACGGCATCCGTCTACTTCCAGCTCCAATGAAACGGTCTCATAATGTCCGTCCTGTTTTAATTCTTCCGGTAATTCCCCACAACTGTCTATTACAATCTTATACATAGTATCCTCCTTGTTTTGCGAAGCAAAATGCGACTGTCCTTACAGGAGCAGAGGATTTAGCCTCCTTGTTTTCTAAATGTTATTCATTATTATATCAAAAGTTTCTTTTTTCTATTACATGTAGTATTGATTACTACGTAACATTAACACAAAAACTTTACTTTGTATAGAGGATATTATGATATTTATTAAAATTTTATAGTCAGCACGTTCTGGTCGGAATCTTCCAGATAATATAAAGATGTCAGTCCTTTGCAGTAATGCACGATCTTCTGATCCGTGATAAAGTAGGCGAATGCCTGTTCATACAGCTCTCTGTCTGCAAACCTGACAGAGCAGAAACCATCTCCCTGCTCATAGGCAGCCCGATATACATTTCCGATGCTGTCTGCATCCCATGTGTCAAAATAAAGATTTTCATGGACATAATAATTGTCTTTTACCGCCTGACACACCGGAACGATAATATCGTCATTCGGCTGGTGCGTTTTCTGTAATTCCCCGGTCGTAACTGCAAAATAATTATAATTGATAAAGGAATCCAGCCCCATTCCGTCACCGCTGTAGGTGGCATTTCCCCAGGTCGTATCAATATAGTAATACTCTCCATCCAGCTTTGCCAGATTCCATGCATGAGACTGTCCGTCTGCCGTTCCAGCCACCACTGCACAGGGAATGTCCAGTTTTTCCAAAAGATACTGCGTTGCTGCAGCGTATCCCTGACAAACCGTTTCCCCATTGACAAACACACTGATGATGTTCTGATTGTCCGGCGCACCTGTGCTATACGCAACATTCGAAGCCAGATAATCAAACACATATTTTGCTTTGTCATAATCCGGCGCTTGCGCATCGATCCCTGCCAAAATCTGACTGACTGTCTCATCGATCTGTGCCTGCATGTCCATCCGCTCGGCATCCGTCATGGTAAACTTTGGTGTAAAATGGAGATCCACCAGCTTTTCCCCTCTGGTATACTGCGTGTAAGTGTAGCCCGATACCCAGAACAGTCCGCCGTGATCCGCCATCACCGAAACATACGCCTGATGCAGGACTTCGTTGTCTAACGTGCTCAGCGCCACATCTTCTTTTTCATAGAGAATCGCATCATAAACCTCGTCGTACACAGTGCGTACTTCCTCCGGAAGCGTCTGATATGCATAACAGTCCACAGACTGCTTTTCAACGGATGGCTCTTCCTGCTTCTCTGTTTCCCCGGAAACTGCTGCCTGCTCAGTGTCCGTCTCCTGTTCTGTACTTTTTACTTCCGTGCCTTTTCCTTCTGCAATTTTCTCTTCCACATAATGGGTAATATTGGATAATTGATCCGTTGTCTGCTGACATCCCGAAAGCAGAATGAGTGCTGCACACGCCGCACTCCCTGCCACATAGGAAAAAAATTTTTTTCTCACCTGATTCTCCTGTCAAATGCATACTTCATGCTGTATGCATCTTTTTTTGCCTTTCAGCCAAAATAGGCGCTCACCAGATCCTTCAATGCCTGCTGGTCTGCTGCTGCCATCAGTTCTCTTGCAGAATGCATTGCAAGCAATGGGATTCCGATATCCACTGTTTTTACCGGAAGTAACGCTGATGCGATCGAACCTAATGTGCCGCCTCCTGCAAGATCTGAACGGTTCACAAATTTCTGATATGGGATCTGATCCTTCTCACAGATCTGCTGGATCACTGCGACCGCACCACAGTCTGTTGCATAGGACTGGGAACATGCTTCCTTGATACAGAATCCTTTTCCAAGCACCGGCTTGTTGGTCAGATCCATCTTTCCGGCATAGTTTGGATGAAGTCCATGTGCCACATCCACGGATAAAATCATGCTGTTGTACAGTCTGTTCCACACTTCTTTTTCCAGTCCGCACTCAGTCAGAATGCGCACCAGCATATCATGGAGCAGAATGGAACCGGCACCCTGTTTGGAACGGCTTCCGATCTCCTCGTGATCGAACAGTGCAATGAGATTCATGCCGTCCGCCCTGTCGCTGTCGATGATCGCAGACACCAGTGCAGAACAGGAATTTAAGTTATCGAGTCTGGATGCAGAGATAAACTCATCGTTTAATCCCACAAACTCCGGCTTTTCTTTATTGTAAATGGTCAGCTCAAAATCCAGAATATCCTCTTTTTTCACAGCAAGCTCTTTTACAAGAAAATCAAGGAAATAGTCTGCATCATCGGAAAGTCCGCAGATTGGGAGCAGTTCCGTCTGCTTATTTAATTCCACGCCCTTGTTCACCTCACGGTTCATGTGGATCGCAAGATTTGGGATGGTCATAAGATTTTTTTCAGACTGGAACGTGACCACTTTCGGTGTAAACACATCCCCACTGCGCACTGCAACTCTTCCGGCTACACCGAGTGGACGGTCGAGCCATGTATTTAAGATTGCGCCGCCGTAAACTTCCACATTCACCTGTGCGTATCCGTTTGTCTGAATATCGCAGGACGGTTTGATCCTTAAGCATGGGAAATCTGTATGTGCTGCTGCAATGCGGATTGCAGGCTCTCTGTCACTCCAATTCTGCGGTAATGTGAATGCAAACAATGTCGTTTCATGATGATTTACCACATATTTTCCACCCGCTTTTAAGTTCCATGCCGTACCATAATCAACCACTTCAAAACCGGCATCTGTCAGTCTTTTTTCGCATGCGCTCACTGCGTGCGCCGGTGAGATTCCTTTTTCCAGTAAATCAAATAAAATTTCTGTTTCTGTCATATCTGTTACCAACCTTTCCATCAAACCTCAGACTTTTTATCTGCGGCTGCAAATCTGTATAATCATTCTGTATTTTGCATTCGCAAATCCTCTGTATTCTAGCATATTTTCTCTAATTTGTCATTTCAGTTATTTACAAGAAAACAAACCAATGATAAATTTATGTTGATACCATTTTCTTTTGGGAGGATTTTATGATCGCTTTAAAAATTGCCGAAGTCAAAGACTTTATGAATAAATTACTGTGCCAGGATGTGTTTGACCACTTTCTCATTCAGGAGGCTGTCATCACAACGAATGTATCCTGCCATATCGACGGCACGCTGCAAAAAGACTTCTACACCTTAGAAGAACTCGAAGAACAGAATCTCACCGGGCTTTCCTTTGTTCCGTATGGTCTTTTGCGCAGTTCCTGTTTCAACCTGATCAAAGGAAAGAAAACTCCTTCCTATTTCAAGTTTTCCCTCCTGTTATCGCCGGAAAATCTCAAACGCACCCTCTCCCAGACCGGAAGTTCCTTCACGGAAAATGATATTTCCGCAGTGTTCTTAAATATCCGCTTCCAGAATGGAGAACTGACCGTGACCACGGGTATCTCCTACCGGATCTTCTCGACCGACAAAACTCTTGAGCACGAGTGGGACACACTCCTCAAACGCTTTCTGACGAAAAATCAGATTTCATTTGACGAATTGTAGCGTCTGGCTTCCCCCTCTCTCCCGGCTTTTACTTGGTTTTCATTATGGAATAGATAAAAGGGTTTCTTATAAAACTTGCTCGAATTGCGGCTTTATCAGTGTTCACATTTTGACTTTTTTGATTGTTTATATTCATTCAGAAATGGACAGTCCGCACAATGTGTTCGTCTGCGGCCACACTTCCTTCTTATCTGTATCGTGCGCAAGTTACATGCCGGAAAATCAGCAGATGAGCAGGTCAAAAATCACTCAGGCTTTCTTTGATTTTTGACCTGCAATAAAGGATGCTGATTCCGGCATTTACTTGCGCTAGATACAGATAAAGGAAGTGTGTCCCAGACGGACACATTGCGTGGACTGTCCATTGATGAATGTACATAAACTTAAAGTCAAAATGCGAACACTGATAAATGCACTCAATTCTCACAAAAGTTTTATAAGGAACCCTTTTATCCATTCCATAGCTTTACACTTTGGCAAAAGCCGGGAGAGAGGGGGAAGCCAGACACTACAATGCCACGGTAAATAAGATTGATTTTCCGTCCTCGCTTTTGGCTGAGATTTTGCCCTTGTGTGCTTTCACGATCGCATACACGACGGAAAGTCCGATTCCAAAGCCCCCGGTCTTGGAATTGTGGGAAGCGTCCATACGGTAAAAACGCTCGAAAAGCATATCCAGCTTTCCTTTTTCGATCTGGTCTGTGGTATTCCACACGGTGATGATTTTGTTTTTTCCGGAAGTTTTTAGTGCGATGCGGATGATGCCCTGCTCTGAGGAATATTTCATTGCATTGTCCAAAAGCAGGGAGATCATCTGCCGGATATTTTTTTCATCGCCGACATATTCCACATGCTCTGCCACATTGATCTCAAATTGTTTTCCTTTTGTTTTTGCGACAGAGCGAAATCCCTCTGCGGTATCAAGCACTGCATCCGAAAGTGAAAATGACACTTTTTCCAGCTTTGTCCCTTCCTCATCCATGCGGGAGAGAAACACCAGTTTTTCCGTGAGGGAAGTCAGTCTTGCAACCTGTTTTCTCGTACTCTGCGTCCACTCGTTTTCCCCCTCCATCATCTCTATGACTTCGGTGTTGGCATCGATGATCGTGAGCGGCGTTTTGATCTCATGGCTTGCGTCCGTGATAAAGCGTTTCTGTTTCTCATAGCATTCTGACACCGGTTTTAACACTTTTCCGGAGAAAAAGTATATCATGACAAACACAATGACAAGTCCGAGTGCTCCTGTTCCCACGCTGGCAAGAACATATGTTTTTATGGTAGAGATTTCCCGCTGACAGTTTAAAAATACATACATCGTCGAGCCGGCACTGTCCGTTGCAAGGTATTTATAATCAGCGAAAAAGCCTTTTTTCTTTCCTTTTTTCCACAGCTCCGCTGCGTATTCCTCCGCTGTTCCGGCTGAGATGGAAGCAATTTTTCCGGTATCCACATATTCCACCGTACCGTCCGGTGCGATCGTCACTGTAAAATACCGGGTGTCAAACGGACTTTCCTGCGAAATCCCATGCTTTTGCAGGTCATTCATTGCCGGTGGCTGATCTGACTTAGGTTCCAATTTTTTCCCAAAATCTCCGGGTGTCATATCCGGGAAAGTACCTCCGTTGTCAGCGATCAGGGAGAGTCTTGCATCCAGCGCCTGATTGGTACTGATATAGTTTGCAATATTGATCGTACCGACAATTGCGATCAGCACGATAGAAACAGACAGCATTGCAATTGCAATAAATTTTCTTCTTAATTTTTTAAGCATTGTCTTTCTCCAATGAATATCCAAGTCCTCTGGCCGCCCTGATCTTCACCTGACTTCCAATGGAGGTTATTTTTTTTCTCAAATAGGAAATATATACCCATACGACATTTTGTTCCGCTTCTGAATCGTAACCCCAGATTTTATCCATAAAAAGATCCGGGGAAATGACCTGTCCTGGATTAGACATGAGCATTTCAAGCATCTGGTATTCCTTGCCAGCAAGACGGATACCTTCTGGATTCTCCGGTCCTGTGAGCTGATAGGTAGAACGGTTCAGTGCAATATCGCCAAATGCCAGCACATTATCGGTCGTGTCCGTCTGTCTCCTTGTCATTGCCCGGATCCTCGCCAGAAGCTCTTTCATGGAAAATGGTTTCGGCAGATAATCGTCTGCGCCACTGTCTAAACCCTCCACACGGTCATCAATCTCTGCCTTTGCTGTGAGCAGCAGGACCGGAACGGAATTTCCATGTCTGCGGATTGTTTTTAATACGGTGATACCATCCATTTTGGGCATCATGATATCTAAGATCACGCCGTCATAATTGTCACCGTTTTCCAGATAGTCCAAGGCTTCTGCACCATCGTACACAGCGTCTACCGAGTAATTGTTATGTTTTAACACCGTGACAAGCGCACGGCTCAAATCCTCTTCATCTTCTGCAAGCAATAACCTCATACAAAATCCCATGCCTTTCGTTTATTTCACAGTGATACCGATTCCTGCCCTCAGCTGTTTTTATTCTGCGGTCACTTCTGTCGTCGTTCCCGATGTTGTGAGCGTGTACGTTGCTCCGCTCTCCACCTCTGCGGTGCTGATGATTACACAGTCATAGGATTTTAATGCCGTGTAACTTACGATCACATTTCCCTCACTGTCTGTCAGCACAACGTCACCGGCTTCCATTTGTTCTCCTAATTTTACCATAAGAACCTTCTGTTTGGAAGAGTCACTCATCCCCTCTGCCATGCCGCTGCTGCCGATTGCCACAAGCGTTCCGCCGTTCACATACGCAGACGACCGGTCGCCATAATCGATCGCGCTGTTTCCGTTGTCAGACGGACCGTCAATGTAGATCTCACCGCCGTTGATTGTCAGATCGCCGTTGGAATCCACACCGTCGCCGCCTGCCAGAATGTGGATATATCCACCGTTTAATTCCATTTTCTCGCCTGCTGCATTAATACCGTCATCTCTTGCAGTGATATCGATCGTTCCATCGTTGATCGTCACCGCCAGGCCTTCCAGACCTTCATAACTCTCTGTCACGGTGATCGTACCGCCATTTACTGTCAGTGCATCATCTGCATGCACACCATCATCGCCTGTCGCAAGCGTGTATGTTCCATCTGCGATCGTAATATTTGCGTTGCTGTGGATGGAATCATCTGCGGAATCAATCTGGTAAGTTCCTCCATTTAAGTACATGCCGCCACCTGCCTTGATTCCTTTTGTGCTGGTGCCGCTCTCGTCAGTTGTGGTATCCTGTGGCATATTTTCTCCGTCCGGCTTTTCCCCCATCTGTGGCATGCTTTCTCCGTCCGGTTTCTCGCCGTTTTGTGGCATTCCGCCACCCGGTCCACCCGGCACATCTGACTCATGCGTTTTCAGACTGTTTGCAGCGCCGCCCCCGGCTGTGATGTCAAGTGTTCCATCCTCGATCTGCACGATATTGGAAGCGTCCATGCCATCGCCATCACTTGTAATCGTAAAATCACCATCTGCAATATAAATATAGCCCTTTTCTTCATCATCTGCATTTTCCGCATGAATGCCATCTTTTTCTGCGGTTAAAATAAAGGTTCCATCTGCGATACGCACACTGTCTTTTCCCGATAATGCGTGCCCTGCTGCTGTGATATCGTATGTACCGCCTGTGATTTTCAGATCATCTTTGGATACAATTCCATGTCCTTCTGCTGATATGATCGTCAGACTTCCAGTGCCGTTTAACGTAAGGTCTGATTTTGCAAAAATCACGGCATCAATGTTGTTGTCGTCAATCGCAACATACTCATCCGTATTGCGAAGTGTATTCTGCGATCCTTCTGCAAGCGTTACAAATACTTTCTCTGCGCTTTTTACATACACTGCTGCACTTGAAGCACAGGTAATGTCCACATTATCAAATACAATCTGCACTTTCGCATTATCTGCATCCACCACAATCTGTCCTTCCGACAGTGTTCTGGAAAAAATATAAGTCCCTTCTGCCGTGATTGTCACCATCTGTCCATCGATCACAACGCCATCCGTTTCCCCCGCGATACCATCATCGGAAAGTGTGACATAAACTGCCCTACTCTCCTCATAGGTTCCTGCCAGATCCCGCTCAGTAAACATATCTGCACTTGAAAAAGTTCCTGCTTCACTCTGTGCTGATGTTTCTTCTGCATTTGTTTCTGTTTCCAAGGAAACAACATTGCCAGTACTGCTCTTTGCCCCTGTACAGCCTGCCACTGCCGTCATGGATAATGCCATGGCAAAAAACAATGCCAGCAGTTTTTTTCTTCTATAACTCATTGACATTTGCCTCCTGTCTCATCATACTGATTTCCAGATTTCCGTTTCTGCATCTCAATTCATCGAGAAATGTTTTCTCTTCCGCATTGTCTTTTAACGTCACATGATAGGTAAGTTTGTAAAGGCTTCCCATATTGGAGGTTTTCACAGCGACTACTTCGCAGGATGATAAATATTTTTCAAAAAGATCATCAAATACTGCTCCGTAATTTAAATCCTCCGGGATTGTGATACGAAGTGTTTTCTCTCTTATTTCTGCTTTTTTTACACCGAATCCGGTCACATTTAACACAAACATCACGGCTCCCATAATGAGTGAAAACAATACTGCAAATCCAAGATACCCCATCCCTGCGATCAGTCCTGCCGCCATTGCAAGAAAAATGGTTCCGATCTCTTTTGCAGTTCCCGGCACAGAACGGAAACGTACAAGCGAAAATGCTCCTGCCACAGCCACTCCGGCACCTACATTTCCGTTTACCATCATGATAACAATGCAAACGATTGCCGGAAGCATTGCGAGTGTCACTGCAAAGCTTGTCGTATAGCGGTTTTTATAAGTGTAAACCCATGTGATGAATGCCCCGATCAGCAGTGACACCACAATACAGAGCAAAAAATCCGGCACGGAAATCACCGCCGCACCTGCTGTATCAAAAATTCCTGTAAATAAATTGTTTAACATATTAATTTCTCCATTTCTTTTTTAACATTTTATTGCCTGCTGCACAACCTCATCTCCGGTAAACACAAAGAAATTTTCCGGTGGACAGCTTCTTCTCTGCTCTCTCGCATAAATCGTGCGGTAGGCGGTCGCATATTTGGAAAATGACGTTTTGTAAATCTGATTTTCTGTCAGAAAATGAACCATCCAGAGCGGTATTGCGCCCGCCGTTTTCACTTCCATAAGCACTTTATTTTTATCTAAAATTGCTTCTCCGTAAATTCCTTTACAGAGAGAAAGATCGTAATTTCTCCAGAGAATGTTCTGATCAAACGTGATCCGGAACTCGTGATCGTCCTTCGCATAAAAAGCTTCTCTCTCATAGGAAAGCATCACTGCCGGAGCCAGCTTTTTATAATTTTTCAGACAGTAATCGATTTCTCTGGTGATCTGTGTGTCTTTTACTTTTTCGTGAAAAAGCAGGTAACGTTCTGCCTCGTCCTCCGTCATTGCAATTCTTCTTTTGTATACAACAGACTCATACTTCTTCTTCAGTTCCACAAAAACGGTCGTGTCCTTGTCTGCCATGCCATAACTTCTCAATCTCAGTTTTTCTTTATAAACCAGGTGTTCCATTGATCTTTGGATCAGCAGATAGTCCGGTGTATCAAAGTAGAGACTGCATATTGTACTCATTCCATGCTCGTCTGCAGTCATGTATTGTTTCATTTGATTTTTTAACAGTTCCGCCTGCGTGATATCCAACATATATTTGATCTCACACCTTTTAAATATCATCTGATCTGCCATAAGTGTCTCCTTTCCTTTGCGCATATCTTATCAGGCGAACCTTAAATGAACTTAAAAAAAAGAAACCATCCTTTAAAAAATGGTTTCTTTGTCATGTTTCCTTATGTTTTTCTGTTATCTGGATTCGGACTGGAGTTCGGCGATGGCGGTGTGGCGTTGACCGATTTCTTTGCCGGCTTCCTCGCCCTGCTGATATGCTTTTTCTGCGACTTCTTCTGAATATTTTCTCATTATTTCACACACTGCGTTTACACCTCCCTCTTCATGTTTCAGATAATGCACACGGTTGGTTAATTTTGGAAATTTGGCATTATCTATCTCTTTTTGCAGAACTTTCTCCTCCTGTTGTATCAAGTTCCTCAAGCTATCAAGTTACTACAACCCATGTACTTCTTCCTGCAACTTTTCAAGGAACTCAAGAATCTCTTCAAACTCCGGTATATTCCCATATATCATATTCCTCATTGCCTGATAGTCCTCTTTCAACGCATTGAGTACCGCTTCTTTGGGCAGAAGTTCAATACTGCTCAATGTTGCAGTTTCATAATGTGCTCCTTTGACATAATAAAATTTCTGCTTAAATACCACATCTTTTTCTAACAACTCTTTTCGTTTAAATGCTCTTTCCTTTACCCATGAATTGCCCATATTATACACATCATATAGATGTCTTGCATATCTGGCGTCATTGAAATCGTATCACAAGAGACTGGATTATACACATCATATAGATGTCTTGCATATCTGGCAGGCAACGGCTTTCCCTCCGGGAAATTTGCAATTTTATGTAATATGGTGAGTTTTTCCCAGAAAGTTCTCTCAACATCAATGGTCAAAACCGATGTATCTTTTTGTGAAAAAATATCCGGATATTTTTCGGCTGCAAATGGAGTTACGATTGTCTCATGAGATGGCATCCATTCTGCTAATGGTCCAATTTCCAATCTTACACAAGAACGTAAATACTCTGCCTCAAATATCTGCGGATAATAAAAATTAACTACCATCTCATCTTCTGTATCAACCGAAATCCATTCTCCATCCCCCAGTTTTTCTTTCATTTCACTATTCAACTGGGGGATCAATTCCTCTTTATAGAATTTTGCTGCTTCCGAATTAATCTGCTTATTGAATAAATCCTGTTTGGTTTTCGACCTTTCTTCCCAAGGATTCACCTCGTCATTCATTATTTTTCGCCAGTCCAAAATCAAATCTATATCCTCGGAAAACCTCTCAATAACATGGTATGACTTAGAAAGGCTTGTTCCACCTTTAAAGACAAAAGCGTTTTTGTACTTACAATCATGGAATAGATGGTCCAACATAAAACATACCCAAAAGTCTTTCTCTATTACATTAGGCTGCATTCCCATAGAAATTGCAGTGGCTTGAAATAATTCAGTTCTGTCTTTTATCTGTAATTTAGCAACTTCTTTCATTATTCAGCACACACCTTTCTGATTACTGTATATATCCATTCGCTTACACCAGTTGCTTCCACTAACATCTTTTTCTTCTCTTCTCTAGGCAATCTATTTCTCAAACTCAAAATAATACCGTCATCAACACGGTCCTTCCCCAATGTCTTTAATGCCTCAACAACCAAAGTGGTTGTCTCAGACATATATGAAATTTCACGATTTGCACGATGCTTAAAAGACAACGTGATATTATCCCAAGAAAACTTTCTATATGGACCGTCACTGATATAGGACCAGACAACCGGAACCTGCGTTGATAGTCCTAATTTATTTAATGCTACGTCTCCACATGGCGCAATGGTCCAATGAAATCCTCTTGCAATAGCATACGCAACTTTTTCAGGATTAGCCGGAACATATTCCCTCAGCAAATTGCTATATACAGGCTTTTCATAAACTCCGTCAATAATTCTGCGGATGTTTTTCTCTTCAACCTGCCTTCCAAGGCATTTTCTTACAGTTGTTGTTGTAGCAATATCGGTAAAATCTGATGTTACAAATATTGAGCCTTCTTCTGCATCCAGTATTCTTTTTTTTATTTCGATATATATTCCATTTGCCATAGCAATGCTCTCCTTTTTTGTCACGATTATTATATAATTTTCGTGACATTTTTTCAATATCTTTAAATAAAAAAACAAAGCTAACATATTCACATTTAGTTTTGGCATTTTTATGTGAACTTCCAGAAATTTTACAACTAAATCCAGCTTATATCCATTCATCAGCATTCTGAATCAAGTCAATGATTTCATCCAACGGACATTTGCTTTCCACATATGCATCATACAACGCCTGTTCCTCTATTTTCACCCTTCACATACTTCTCAATCAAGCACTGGTGTTCCTTACTTTTTTTATCATAATTGATTCCAACAAGAAGAATATCGCCTGTGTAATTCAGTATCGAAGAAGGATACTTTTTAGTCTTAATTTGTGTTAATGCAGTCTGCGCATTCTGGTTCCACTTCAATTCCACAAGCAATGCCGGATAATCATTTTTGTACTCTGGCTTTGGGATAAATACAAAGTCAGCAAATCCCCGTCCTGTAGAAAATTCACGGATTGGCTTAAAATAGTATTGCATTGCGCTTAAGTAGGCAATTGTAAGCACACTGCTCAAGGAATTCTCATTATTATACTGAATTACTGACACATGCTCGTTATGGATTTTTTCAATCTCTTCTGCAACCGCCACACCATCCATATCCAATGTAGCATCCAGCAGATTTTCCGAATTCAGCTGCAATATCAGCATTTCATTCCACTTTTTACTCTCAACAGCAGTCGTCAACTCCTGCCGTATCTCCTCATTTGGTACAAAAGCAGTCTTCCTGATCTCATTATAACCAAGGTATCCTAAATGGATCATATAAGTCAATACATCATCTTTACTTTTAATATCTTCCGTATCATTTTGAAAATGTTGATTGTCAAGTAAAATTGACCCACTTTTACGTTTAATTTTGACCCACCTGAATTCAGAAATCACCTGATTTTCAAGTGGGTCATTTCTGTATGTAAATCTGATTTTTTACACTGTGAATTGACCCGTCAAGCGCATCAGCTGAACGGAAGTTCAGCATCCGGATCCATTACCGGATCACTCCATTCAGTATTTATGATTATGCTGTCTGAAACAGTATCATAATCCCCGCGAAGCTCCCTTAATTCTTGTTCTCGTTCTTCTTCTGAAAGACTCATCCACCATTCATACATTTCATCCTGGAAACGCATTGCGCTGACAAAGTCCATTGGGCATCCGTTTTCGCTATAAATATAGTCTCCGTTATCATAGGGGCTTCGTCCACTGGCTACCCATTTTTCTAATTCACGTAACTCATCTTTCGACATGGTTATTTCTTTTTTGTATTGTTTTAACTGTTCCTGCAGGAATTCTCTGTGCTCCGCAGGCACATTTTTTCTAAATCTCATATCTGCCTCCTAATTAATGAGCACCTGATATCCGTCAGTCTGCATTGAACTTTTATTGATCAGTATTCTTTTGCCGATTGGATCCAGCAATACATACTTACTGAGTTCCAGTAACCGGTCACTGATCAGGGAATGTACCATGTTCTCCATGGCTTTTATACGGTCATTTCGATTTATAGCTCCTTCAGATCGATCAGATGTTTCGATTTTATTTTCACAGAGCATCTCTAAATTTAAAAATATATCATCTTCCTTACGGCTGTCTGATTCAAAACGGTCAGTATCATAGTTATATCCAAGACTCTTGTCTGCTTTCATCCTTTTCATAACACAAGTTGGATTTTTGATCTCATAACAGCTCCGCATTAGGTCATAGGCGGCTGTTTTTCCCTCTGTATTGTAAACTTCTATGATCTGCGGATATTTATCCGGTGTGATTTTTATACTCATTTCTATGCCTTCCTTTTTTAATACTCAGTTTTTGGACCTTTGACACGATAGCTGTCACCCGTTATACTTATGACATGGCAATGATGGACCAGGCGGTCAAGGATCGCTGCAGCGGCCAGCTTGCCGGTGAATAGTTCATCCCATCTGCCCATGGGCAGGTTTGTGGTGATAATGAGGGAGCTTTTTTCATATCTTTGGCGAATGATCTGAAAGAAAAGGCTCTCTCTTTCTTTATCCATTTTTAAATATGACAGTTCATCGATGATCAAAAGCGGAATCTTACTGATCTGTTTCAGAGTTTCTTTCAGATATCCTTTCTGCATATCCTCATACAGCTGATCGACCAGTTCTTTTGCATTCACAAAGAGAACCTTATATCCGGCTTCACATGCATTCCGGCCAATCCCGGTGGCGATCATACTTTTACCGACTCCCGGCGGCCCAATGATTATGATATTTTCATGGTTATCCATAAATTCAAGTCTGCCCAAAGATTGAATTTTATCCGCATCCAGGTTTGGATTGAAGCGGTAATCAATGTCAGACAGCCGTTTATCAGAGTCGAAATTAGCTGCATCTGTCAGGCGTTCAGCCTGTCGGCGTTTCTTTCCTGTTTCCTCCGCTTGTAACAGCATGATCAGGAAATCTTCATACGTCATAGACTGTTCTGAAGCTACACGTATAAGTTCCTGATATTGTTCGCGCATATCGACCAGTTTAAACTGTTTCATTCTGGCTTCTATATAAGCTGCGTTTACAGCACTTGTCTCACTAGGCATTTACCGTTCCTCCTACATTCTGTTCATAGTAATCCAGATCCCGCAAAAGTTTTGAATCATCGTCACGGTATTCTCCGGTTTTACACAGAACTTCCGGTCTCTGTTCAGATATCTCAGGAAGAGACAGCCGGCCTGCATTGTAAGCTTTGAGCAGTTCTTTAAATGACAGGATGTCCATAGAATCATGCTGTATTGCATATCCAATAAAACGATTGAGGGTATCTGTATCATAAAGTTCTTCGAGCAACATGATCTTTCTTGCGTAATGTGTGGGCTGGTCAAACTTTTTCCCGGCTGCTTCCAGATAAGCCAGACCATTGCTGTATCTGGCAGTGAATTCCCTTCGTATCTGCGGAATCGATGTTGGCGCCTTTGGTGCTACATTTTTATAGTGCTCCGAATTTGTCAGGATTTCATGCTTGTTACGTGATGCTTCCAATTTCATGACATAGTTCTTTTTTCTGTCATAAAGCTCGATTCTGAACCCATAGATGATCCTGAAATACATGGTTTTGGCTGCAAAGATATCAGGAACGCTATACTTATTTCCGCCAATGCTGATATAACAGTCAGGACTGATGATCCTGCTTTCCAATTCCTTCAGTCGATAACGACGGTCTGGCAATGGCAGCAACAGATCCCGTTCTTCCTGAAGATAATGTATGTTTGGAATTCTTTTGGTCGTTGTGTGTGTTTCATTACACCAGGACTCAACGAAATCTTTTCCACGACGATTCAGATCTTCCATTGAAGCAAAGTGGTTTCCCTTTATGAATTGTTCTTCGATATAGTTGAAGGGTCTCTCGATCTTTCCTTTCTTGCGCGGCCAGTAGCAGGGACATGCATTAAGTTCTGTTCCCAGATGTCTTGCCATAAGCAGGGCATGGGGATTATAACGGATCTCCATTTCGTTCCTTGGATTATTTTCGATGACCAATGCTGTTGGATTATCGATCAAAAGCTCCAGTGTTACTCCACCAAGATCTTCAAACAGTTCCTGAATTGCTTCATAAATGGCTGCCGCATCTGCCTTTAAAGAAAAACAGACTGCTTTCTTTCTGGATGCTGAAAGTATCATTGAAAAACAGTAAACAGTTATGATCACGCCATCAACAGGAACATTATAAGGTGACCAGTCGAACTGAGCCTGATCTCCCGGAGGGCTTTCATGCCTTACAGTAGCTTTGGAACTGATGTGGTCTTTGATATCCTCTTCAATTTTTGACAGATACCGGTAAACAGGGCCAATGCTTCCTGTATAACCTCTTGCTTTCAATTCTCTAAAAATCCGTGTTCCATTGAAAAGAAACGGTTCGCATCGCCATTCGATGATCTGTTCTTTGAAACCATCAATCTTGCTCTTATAAACTGTCCGTTTATACACCGGTGCTTCTTTTTCTTCTAAAAGACTCCTGACAGTATTTCTGGACATTCCAAGTATTTTTGCAGTTGCCCGTTTTGATCTTGTCTGTTTATAAACTCGCTGAACAGCAGCCCAATCTTGCAAATCATACACCTTCTTTCAAACCTCCTCTCTTGTATTGGTGCATACAGAGAGAAGTGTATCGTTTGCTATCAGGTGGGTCAATTCTGAGTATTAAATTTTCAAGGTACAGTGTAATCAAGACCAGTTCTACTTACTCATTGCCACTGCTGTAGGTGGGTCAATTTTCCTCGTTAAAACTGGGTCAGTTTTAAGTATAAATCAACATCAGGTGCGTTTTTAACGAAGATGAAATCCTCTAGAGCGTGTTTGAAAAAGGCTTTCTGCAAGATGTGTGTCACAATTTGTGGGAGATTTCACCCGGATGAGGGCGCTGCAGCGGGCTACAGCAACCGAATTCGGGTGAAATATACCGCAAAGTGGGGCGTGCAGATTGCGGGAATGATTTTTCAAACAGGCTCTGGCATATGATTATTACTTGCGTAAGCGCAAAAATGCGCCTTTATTAACGATTTTTCCCATACTGCTCCATATAAACCAGCAACACCGAAATATCCGCCGGTGAAACGCCGGAAATTCTGGATGCCTGTCCAATGGAAACAGGTCTGTAAAGTTCCAGTTTTTGCCGTGCTTCAATACGCAGGCTCTTTACTTTCTCGTAGTCCAGATCCTCCGGGATCTTCTTGGCTTCCAGCTTCTTAAACTGCTCTACCTGCTTCATCTGACGGCGGATATAGCCATCGTATTTAATATTAATGTTTACCTGCTCCTGCACATCCCAGGCAAGCTCAGGGCGGTTCTTATCAATAGGAGCCACATCTGCATAAGAAAGCTCCGGTCTGCGAATCAGCTCTGCAAGACTGATTCCTGACTTAAGTGGTGTGCTTCCTTTGCTTTCCAGAAGGCTCTGAACTGCCTCTGTCATACCCACATTTGTATTCTCCACACGCTGGATTTCTTCCGCTATCAAGCGTTCTTTTTCCACTACTTTTGCATAGGTTTCGTCATCTACAAGACCTACCTCCCAGCCCTTTTTACGAAGTCTCAGATCCGCATTATCCTGACGGAGAAGAAGACGGTACTCGGCACGGCTGGTCATCATACGGTATGGCTCATGGTTCTCTTTTGTAACAAGATCATCAATGAGAACACCGATATAAGCCTCAGAACGATCCAGGATCAGCTGCTCTTTTCCCAGCACTTCCATGGCTGCATTGATACCAGCGATCAGTCCCTGGGCTGCTGCCTCCTCGTAACCTGAACTTCCGTTAAACTGTCCGCCACTGAAAAGACCTTTAATTTTCTTAAACTCCAGCGTTGGATAAAGCTGTCTTGGGTTAATGCAATCGTACTCAATAGCATAAGCATTCTTCACAATTTTTGCATGCTCAAGACCTGGTACGCTGTGGTACATTTCCTCCTGCACATCTTCCGGCAAAGAGCTGGACATACCGCCAATGTACATCTCATTTGTATACATTCCCTCTGGCTCAATAAACACCTGATGTCTTTTTTTATCAGCAAAACGAACTACTTTATCCTCAATAGACGGACAATAGCGTGGACCAGTTCCCTCGATCATACCAGAATACAACGGGGAACGATCCAGATTGGCACGGATAATATCATGGGTAGTCTCATTGGTATAAGTCAGCCAGCAGGATTTCTGCTCGATCTGCACATCCTCCGGATCTGTGGAAAAAGAAAATGGCACTACTCTCTCATCCCCAAACTGCTCTTCCATCTTGCTGTAATCGATGGTATTTCCTGCGATTCTGGCAGGTGTTCCAGTCTTGAAACGGAACATTTCAATTCCCAATTCCTTCAGAGAATCAGTCAGATAATTAGCCGCCTGTAAACCATTTGGACCAGTATAATTGCTTACATCACCGTAAATACAACGTGCTTTCAGATAAGTTCCAGTACACAAGACTACCGCCTTACAGTGATAAATAGCACCGGAATAAGTCCTTACACCAGTGATCTTACCGTCCTCTACCAGAAGCTTTGTTACCTCTCCCTGGCGGATAGTCAGGTTCTCCTGGTTCTCCAGTGTTTTTCTCATTTCGTTGCTATATGCTTGCTTATCTGCCTGAGCACGAAGGGAATGTACCGCCGGACCCTTGGAACAATTCAGCATTTTGGACTGAATAAAAGTCTTATCAATATTTTTTCCCATCTCACCGCCAAGAGCATCCAGTTCACGAACCAGATGTCCCTTAGAACTTCCACCTACATTAGGGTTACAAGGCATCAGCGCAATACTCTCTGCGCTTACCGTAAACATGATCGTATTCAATCCCAGTCTCGCCCCTGCCAGCGCAGCCTCACAGCCAGCATGACCAGCACCGACCACTACTATGTCATAATTCTCCTCTAAATTTTTCATTTTTATCTCCTCTATAACACACTCATTCATATATTACCCTCTGTCACTACTTGCCCATACAAAACTTACTAAATATCTCATTCACCAGATCTTCCCCAACTTCCTCGCCTGTGATCTTTCCAAGACTTCCATAAGCAGCCATCAGATCAATGGAAAAGAAGTCTTCCGGCATGCCATCCTCGATGCTCTGTTTTACCATTGCAAGGCTGTCTGCTGCCTCTTCCAGTGCCTCTTTGTGACGGGCATTTGTAATATAAACCTCATCGTTAAAAGAGATTTTCCCACTGAAAAACATACTCTTAATGGTATCCGCCAGCTGGGCAATTCCAGTCTCCTCTTTCGCAGAAATCGGAATGAGAGGATGGTTGATTTTCTCCTTTAATGCCTCCATACTCACAGCCGAAGCAAGATCTGTTTTATTGTACAGTACAATTGCTTTTCTGTCTTTCAGCATTTCAATGATTTCTTCATCATTTTCATCAAGCGGTGTAGAGCTGTCTACTACGTATAACACCAGATCTGCACCCTTTGCAACCTCCCGTGCCCTGGAAACACCGATTTTCTCCACCACATCCTCTGTCTCGCGGATACCTGCCGTATCCACAATTTTCAGCGTAATTCCATGAAGAGTAATATACTCCTCCAGAATATCTCTTGTAGTACCCTCAATATCCGTTACAATGGCCTTATTTTCCCCTACAAGAAGGTTTAACAGGGAGGACTTACCTGCATTTGGCTTACCCACGATAACCGTCTCAATTCCTTCCCGGATGATCTTGCCATCTGTGGAAGTTTTCAACAACTCTTCAATGGATTTCTGCTCTTTTTCCACAATTCCATGTAATTTCTGTGGATATCCCTCCAGACTGATGTGCTCCGGATCATCCAGAGCAGACTCGATAAAAGCAATCTCGTAGATCAGGTCGCTTCGAATCTCCTTGATGGTCTTCTGTACAGAGCCTTTCAGCTGACTCATGGAGCTTTTCAACGCATATTCATTCTTCGCCTGGATCACATCCATAACTGCCTCTGCCTGGGAAAGATCCAGCCTGCCATTTAAGAAGGCTCTCTTGGTAAACTCTCCGGGACCAGCAATCTTGGCGCCGTTTTTCAAAACCGTTTCCAGAACCCGGTTCATGGCATAGACACCGCCGTGACAGTCAATCTCCACGGTATCTTCTCCTGTGAATGTTTTGGGTGCGCGCATGACCATGACCAGAACTTCATCCACCGCTTCTTCTCCATCATAAATATAACCATAATGAATGGTGTGGGTGGGCACTTCTTTAATTTTCTTTTTCCCGCCCTTAGAACGGTAAATGCGGGATATAACGTCCATGGCTTCCGGGCCGCTGATTCGGATGATTCCGATTCCCGAAGCACTCACAGCAGTAGATATCGCTGCAATCGTTGTATTCATGTGATTTCCTCCATGTAAATTACAATCCAAATTATAAACTTAACACATCTTTTGACACTCATATCATTTTATTATACAAAAAAAGTTACTCCAGGGAAAGATATTAAAACAAAAGCATAACGCTTCAGTTCTTCCATCTTTCACCTGGAATAACCTCTTATTCATTCTGCAAATCTTTTATAACACATTCAGATGTTTTATGCAAGATTTACCATCTTTTTAATTTTACAACCACATGACGATACGGCTCTTCGCCCTCGCTGACAGTCTCTACATACTTATTGCCCTGAAGTGCTGAGTGAATGATTCTTCTCTCATATGGATTCATCGGCTCAAGTACAACTGGCTTTCTGGTCTTCTTAACCTTGTAGGCAATTCCTCTTGCAAGATTCTCCAGAGTCTCTTTACGACGTCTGCGGTAATCTTCTGTATCGAGCTTTACTCTGATATAGTTTGCTTTGCCCTTATTTACAACAAGGCTTGTAAGATACTGAAGGGAATCAAGGGTCTGTCCTCTCTTACCGATGAGAATTCCCATATCCTCTCCTTCAAAAGCAACTTCCAGACAACCGTCATTTGTGTTGTATTTGGAAGTGATCTCCACTTCACCAAGATTCATAGATGCAAATACGTCGCGAAGGAAAACAATTGCTCTCTCTTCCACTTCTTTGATCTCTGCCGGATCTGTGATGATCTCAACAGGTTTGGACTGTTTCGGCTTCTCTTCTCTTGGCTCTTTCGGCATTTTTTCTTTTGCCGGTTTTTCTTTTACAGGACGCTCCTTGAAGGTTTTTTCCTTCGGCTGACGCGGCTGTTTTTCTTTTGTTTCCTTAAAAGGCTTCGGCTCTTTTGCTTCTTTTACAGCTGCTTTCACCGGTTCACTCTTTGGAGCCGGTTTTTCAGCTTTTACAAAAGTCTTAGCAGGCTTTTTGGTCTGCTCTTCTTTGATCGCATCAACTTTCACAGTATCAACGATTTCCTGTATCTCATCCTCTTCAGAAACTGTATTGATCTTGCGTGCTTTAATGATTGCCGGTTTGCTTCCGATGCCAAAAAATCCGGAACTACCTTCAGAAACCACTTCAATTTCCAGCTGATCACTGGAAACGCCTAATTCGATGCACGCCTTGGTGATTGCTTCATTTTTCGTTTTTGCTGAAAACTGGATAAACTCCTCCATCTATGAAACCCTCCGTTCCCGACAACAATTACTTCTTCTTGTTTCTCTCGTCAAAATCCCTGACCATATTTGCTTTTGCTGTAATACTTCCAGGTTTTGCATTTCTTGCATTCTGGTAGGATTCCTCTACTTTTCTGGCTCTCTCTTCTGTGTTTGTGTTACTGGAACCTTTATCAATCTTGGTATTGATATTCTTAGTAGACTGGTTTGCCTGATTGGTGATCTTCTGCGGCGGAAGTCCTTCCTTCGTACGCTGTTTCTCCATCTTCTTCATGTTCTCGTTTACCAGATCATTGATATCCATCTTATCAAGATGACGATTGATAAACCACTGCTGAACACTTCTTACAACCGCACTTGCGATCCAGTAAATACCAAGACCTACCGGGAATGTGAAGCAGAAAAATGCTGACATAAGCGGCATAACTGTATTCATAGTCTTCATGGAAGCCTGCATCGTATCAACAGCTCCTTCAGCAGATGAAGTAGCCTGTGGCATAAGCTTATAGTTCAGTACCTGAGTCGCCCATGCAAGAATAGGAATCAGAAGTGCAGCGATTGCCAGTGCAATAGATGCTCCCTCAAAAGCAGCCTTAATGTAGTTCAAAGGCTGATCTGCAATATTAAGTCCACAGAAATTCTGCATTTTGGAAATTTCCGCAGATGTGGTGTTAATGGTATCTGCAAATCCCTTAAACTGATCCATTGATGCAAGATCTTTCCACTGAGATGGAGATAATGCATAAAGGAAATCGATGACGGAATTACTGGTCGCTTTTCCGTTATCCAGCGCCAGCTGTACACGAGTCATCTTATTGTCTGTGATAAAGCTCTGGATCAGGTCTGTGTAGCCACTTACGCTTGTAATCTGATCAACAAGGCCTGTGAAAACATTCTTTACACTGCCAACATAACCAGGAATTTTGTAAATAACCTGCCATAATGCCATCAGGACAGGAAACTGGATCAACAGCTGCACACAGCTGCCGGTAGGTGAAACACCGTATTTCTGGTATACAAGCTGAGTTTCTTCCTGCATTTTCTGCACGGATGCCTGGTCTTTTTTATCTTTGTATTTCTTCTGTATCTTCTGAAGCTCAGGCTGCATAACAGAGCTTAACTTAGAAAACTTCTGCTGTTTAACCTGCAATGGTGTCATCAGTGCATAAATAATAATACTGAAGATAATGATACAAAGACCCAGGTTCTGAATACCCACCAGATCAAGAACTCTGTAAATCCCGTCCATGATCCAGCCCATAATAGAAGCAACCTGTCCGATAATCGGGATACTGCTCTTCGTTAATAAAATCATATCCAAGTTTATTTCCTCCTAGGCTTTTTCGGTGTAACTATTCAATTGTCAAAGTTTGAGTTCTTGTGCTGAAAATCAGTTTAAAGTGTCATTTATTGTACACTGTCTGTTTCAGTACAGTTTATGGCACAGGATCGTATCCTCCATGTGAAAAAGGATTGCAGCGCAAAATTCTCCACACTGCAAGAAGCCCGCCCTTTAACGCACCATATTTCTGAATTGCTTCTAAACCATATTGAGAACATGTGGGAATATAAGGACATTTTGTTCTCTTCATCGGCGATATATATTTCTGATAGAGACGAATCATATGAATCATGATATTCCTTGGACTAAATCTGCTCATGATAAACACTCCTGCGAATCTGTTTCAACATTGCCGCTCCTTTACCGAAACAACAATACTGCCCAAATACCGTTTAACATTGGATTGCTATGTTACAATTCATAGAATACCAAGTATCTTACTGTTTTTGGGATCACTCTTCTGCTTTCTTTGATTCTTCCACATGAAACTCAGCCTCACGGCGGAGCTTCATCCGGCCTGCCAGGTGCATAAGCGCACTCTCAATCTCCTGATAAGACTTGTCCTTTGCATTTGGTCTTGCGACCACTACAATGTCCAGTCCCTGACGGAAGGATCTCTCATTCAGGCGGTAGCTCTCTCGTATCAGTCTGGTGACTCTGTGGCGTACCACACTATTCCCTACTTTTTTACTTACAGATATTCCCAGACGATTCTCCATGTGCCTGTCATGGTTCTCAAGCACATACATCACCAGATACCGATTTGCCTGTGATGTTCCTTTTCGGTATACCCTTTGGAATTCGTTGTTTTTCTTTAAGGAGTCTGAGTATTCCATCTGATTCTCCTTTATATGATATTGAAATAATTATTTCTGTATAGAAGAAAAGACCACAGTAACTGCGGTCTTAACGGTCTTAAGCAGATAACTGCTTTCTTCCTTTTAATCTTCTGGCAGCTAATACTTTACGTCCGCCTTTTGTGCTCATACGAGCTCTGAAGCCATGGACTTTCGCTCTAGATCTTTTTTTCGGCTGAAATGTCATTTTCATAGGTAAAGCACCTCCTTTATCTATATGGAATTTAAAATTATTAACCTAATCAGAACATCATTTCAATTATATTCATAAATGGCATTCTCGTCAAGTAAAAATTCTTGCTTTCCAGGAATTTTTTATATCCACAAAGTTTTCCACACTGTGCATAACCTGTCATTTTGATAAGGTTTACGTAACATTATCCACATTTTGTGGATAACTTGTGGATAACCTGGGGATTATCAGCAAAACTATCCACTTTTGACTGTTGATTTTAACGCATATGTCACAAAAAACGGTATATTTCGAGGGGATTCGACAGTGGATAGAGTTATACACATAATTTTTCATTATTGAAACCCGTAAAACCATGTTATGGTAACCAGAATAGTTATCAACCTTTTTATCCACATTTATCCACACACAAAATGTTGATAACTTTCCAGTTTATTCACAAGATATCCCCCATTTTTTTCCTGGAATTTTTTTATTATCCACTGCAATTTTTTTTAATTGTGGATGTTTTGTGGACAATTCTATACTTTTCCCCATTTATTTTTCCTATTTTTAGCTTCAAAACAACATTTTCCTCCTCGCCTCCTCATTCTTTTATGTAATCCACTGCAATCTTAATTTTTTCTCCGGATGTGCATAATTTTCCACATAAATTTCCTATATAAATAAGATTTTGTCGTTGCGAAAAGACAGGATTTATTATAATATATATAAGGATATTTATGTCCGTTTATCAAAATACCAGTAAAATTCCGATATATTTAGCCTGGCACACCCTAATTTACTGTTTCCAGCTGGTATTTTGATAAACGGACATGTCGCCGACGGACGGCATCAATTAATATAAGAAACAATCCGATGTGTACGGGAGGAAAAAATGAGCACAGTAATAGAAAAATGGGATGAAATCCTGGAAATTGTGAAAAAGGAGCACGATCTTTCCGATGTTCGATTCGACACATGGCTGAAACCCCTGAAGGTTTATGATGTCAGTGGAAATGTAGTTACCATCGTCGCTTCCGACCAGGTGCGATTAAGCTACATTAATAAGAATTACAAACTGCCTTTGCAGGTTACCATAAGCGAAGTTACCGGAATGACCGACTGCGAAGTGAAATTTATCCTTCCAGAAGACGTCCCGGCGAAGAAATCCATTTCCGACGCTGCGCCTGATCAGGACAACCGTTTTAAGGCCAGATGTGAAGAAGCAAATCTGAACCCCAAATATACATTCAATACTTTTATCGTGGGCAGCAACAACAAACTGGCCCAGGCAGCAGCCCTGGCAGTAGCGGAATCTCCGGGAAATACCTACAATCCGCTGTTTATCTATGGTGGTGCAGGACTTGGCAAGACCCATCTTATGCATTCCATCGCCCACTATATTATTGAAAATGATGATAACAGCAAGGTTCTCTATGTTACCAGTGAGGAATTTACCAATGAGCTGATCGAGACTATCCGTAATGGAAATAACACTGCCATGAGCAAATTCCGCGAGAAATACCGTAACATTGATGTCCTTCTCATTGATGATATTCAGTTTATTATAGGAAAGGAATCCACACAGGAGGAATTTTTCCACACCTTCAACAGCCTTTACAGTGCAAACAAACAGATCATCATATCTTCCGATAAACCGCCGAAGGATATGGAAATTCTGGATGAGCGTTTCCGTTCCAGATTCGAATGGGGACTGATCGTGGATATTACCCTGCCGGATTACGAAACCAGAATGGCCATTCTTCATAAAAAAGAAGACATGGATGGCTATAATGTAAGCGAAGATGTTATCAAATATATTGCAAATAATATCAAATCCAACATCCGTGAGCTGGAAGGTGCCTTCAATAAGGTAGTTGCTTATGCAAAACTGGAGAAAAAAGAGGTTACCCTTGAACTTGCCGAGCAGGCTCTGAAGGATATCGTCGCACCAAATGAAAATAAACAGATTACTGCAGACTACATTATTTCTATGGTAGCAGAGCATTTTAATGTAAGTACTGCCGATCTTTGCGGAAATAAAAGAAGTTCCAAGATCGTGATGCCAAGACAGGTGGCAATGTATCTTTGCCGTGAAATTCTGGCGATCCCGCTGAAAAATGTAGGCCAGTATCTTGGAAATCGCGACCACACTACCGTTATGCACGGCGTAGAAAAGATCGAAAAGGAGCTTCAGACCAACGAACAGCTGCAGAGCACTATCGATACATTAAAGAAAAAAATTAATCCACAAACTTAACACATTTTTTCCACATTTCATGTGTATAAGATGTTGACATTATGTGTATTAATGTGAATAACTTTTGGCGTCAAAATCGTTGATGTGGTTATACACAGGTTATTCACACTCTAAACCAATGCTTTTACACGAAGTTATCCATACCCGAAACCCTTTTATTCACTGGGCGGAAGTGAGTTTTTCACATATTCACACTCCCTACGGCGGATACGGCGGATATCTTCTTAAATATATTTAATGAAAAACCCATTTTCTCCAGAAAGGAAGTTATACACATTATGAAAATCATTTGCTCCAAAAGTAACTTGTTGAAGAGCGTCAACATTTCCTTAAAAGCTGTACCATCCAAAACAACTATGCCAATTCTGGAATGTCTTCTGATCGATGCAACAACAAATCAGATCAAATTTACTACTAATGACATGGAACTTGGAATCGAAACAATTGTCGAAGGTACTATAGAAGAAAAAGGAAAGGTTGCCCTGAATGCGAAAATCTTTTATGAGATCATCAGAAGACTTCCAGATAACGATGTTACCATAAAAACTGATGAAAAATTCGCTGCAACTATCACCTGTGAGAAAGCAAAATTCAATATTCCTGGAAAATCAGGAGAAGATTTTGCATATCTTCCTATGATTGAAAGAGATGAACCATTAACTATCTCTCAATACACATTAAAAAATATGATTTATCAGACAATATTCTCAATTGCAGTCAACGATAACAACAAATTAATGACTGGTGAGCTGTTTGAAATTAAGAATAATTGTCTGAAAATTGTCTCCCTAGATGGACACCGTATTGCAATCCGCAAAATGCCTTTGAAGAAAGACTATTCAGACCGCAAGGTTGTGGTTCCAGGTAAGACTCTTAACGAGATCAGTAAGATTTTATCCGGAGAAATGGATGACGTAGTCAGCATTTTCTTTACCAATAATCATATTTTATTTGAATTTGACCAGACTATGGTAGTTTCACGTCTGATCGAAGGGGAATATTTCCGTATTGACCAGATGCTTTCCAGCGATTATGAGACCAAACTTTCCATTAACAAAAAAGAATTTCTGGATTGTATCGACCGTGCTACACTTCTTGTAAGAGAAGGAGATAAGAAACCGATCATTATCCACATTACAGATGGCAGCATGGAGCTGAAGATTGATTCTGCAATGGGTTCCATGAACGAGGATATTGATATTGAGAAAGAGGGAAAAGATATTCTGATCGGATTTAATCCCAAGTTCCTGATCGATGCACTGAAGGTTATTGATGATGAGACCATCGACATTTACCTGGTAAACCCGAAAGCACCTTGCTTTATCAGAGATGAGGAAGAAACTTACACGTATCTGATTCTTCCGGTTAACATAAATCAGAACCAGGCAAGATAATGACACTTGCCACAGAGAGAAACGTAACAGACAATTGGAAGAGTATGGAAGTGAACACGGACTGCCAATAATGGCTGGAGACAGTCTGGAAAACGAATTGCAGTCGTGATGCCAGAAGAGTGGAGGCAGAAAATTGGAAATCAGAATCAGAGATGAATTTATCAAACTTGGCCAGGCACTGAAACTTGCTGACCTTGTATCAGACGGTGTTGAGGCAAAATATGTGATCAACGACGGACTTGTAAAAGTAAATGGCGAAGTAGATACCAGAAGAGGCCGCAAGGTTTATGGCGGTGACGTTATTTCCTATAATGGCCAGGATGTGAAGGTTCTGTCCGGAAACGAGTAAAATGGCTTATATTGAATCCATAAAATTAAGCAATTTCAGAAATTACGAATCGCTGGAACTTTCTTTTGACAAAGGAACTAATATTTTTTATGGGGATAATGCACAGGGAAAAACAAATATCCTGGAGTCTGTGTATCTGTGCGGAACCAGCAAATCCCATAAAGGAAGCAAAGACCGGGAGATTATCCGCTTTGAACAGGATGAAGCCCATATCCGCATGATGGTGGGAAAAGATTCCATGTCTTATAAGATTGACATGCACCTTCGGAAAAATAAGGCCAAGGGCGTGGCAATCAACGGGCTTCCCATAAAGAAGGCGAGAGAGCTTCTTGGTGTGGTGAATCTGGTTTTCTTTTCTCCGGAGGATCTGAATATTATCAAAAACGGTCCGGGAGAGCGACGAAGATTCATGGACGCGGAGCTTTGTCAGCTGGATAAACTATACCTCACAGATCTTGCCGGATACAATCATGTTCTGAACCAGAGAAATAAGCTGCTGAAGGATATGTATAAGCAGCCGGATCTTGGAGCGACTCTGGATGTATGGGATATGCAGCTGGTAAATTATGGCCGTAAGATCATTGGCAAAAGAAGAGAATTTGTGGAGTCCCTTAATGAGATCATTAAGGAAATTCACAGAAATCTTACCGGCGGTATTGAGAATATACAAGTGATATATGAACCAAGCGTGGAGAGTGAGGCTTTGGAAGAGAGCCTTTTCCGCAACAGAGACCGGGATCTTCGGATGAAAATGACTTCGTCCGGTCCTCACAGGGATGACCTGATGGTGGCTGTAAACGGAATTGACATCCGCAAATATGGTTCGCAGGGGCAGCAGAGAACAGCAGCTCTTTCCCTGAAACTTTCGGAGATTTATCTGGTGGAGAAGATCATTCATGATAAACCGGTTCTGCTTCTGGACGATGTCCTTTCGGAGCTGGATAGCAGCCGTCAGAATTATCTTCTTGAGAGTATTCATGATATTCAGACCATGATCACCTGTACTGGTCTGGATGATTTTGTCAGTCATCAGTTTACGATCAATAAAGTGTTTCACGTTGTGGCGGGGCATGTGTATCAGCCGATGGGATGTCCTGCAGATAAATAAGCTTGCGAAGTAGTATGCGATATGCTAAACTGGCATTAACTATGGAAAGTTGGTGAAAAATTTGGACAAAGAGGAATTTCGGGTTAAACTTGAAGAGATTAACCATTTAGTAGAACAGAAGGACTATAAGGGAGCCATGAATGTTGTAGACAGCATTGACTGGCGCCGTGTGAAAAATGTTCGTACCCTTTGTGTGGTTGGTGAAATCTATGCTGCCAATAAACGCTATGAGGACAGCAAGGAAATTTTCCTGCTGGCTTATCACAGAGCCTCCATTGGTAAGAACATTCTTTATCGTCTTGTAGAAGTTTCCCTGAAGCTGGGACAGGTTTCCGAGGCAGTGGAATTTTATCAGGAGTACAGGGAAGTTGCGCCAAATGATAATACGCAGTACATCCTGAAATACAAGATCCTGAAAGTAAAAAAGGCTCCTCTTGCAGAGCAAATCAAGGTTCTGGAGGATTATAAGGAGAAAGAATTTACCGAAAAATGGTCTTACGAGCTTGCCAAACTGTACTATCAGGATGGTGACAAAGAGAAATGTCTGGAGCTTTGCAACGAGATCATTCTCTGGTTCAACGAGGGTAACTACGTGATGAAGGCTATGGACCTGAAACAGCGTATGGGTGCTCTTACCGGCGAGGAGAAAGAGCGGTATGAACAGCAGTTTGTACCGAAGCTTCTGAAACCTGAGGAAGCAGATACCATTAAGGAAGAAGAGAAAGCACCGGAAGCTGAGAACCAGGGAAGTGAATCTATTGAAAGTATTCAGATCAAGAATGAGGATCTGGATGGCGTAGAGAGTCTTCAGGATAAAATTTCCAAAGGACTTCGTGACATTTTTGGAAGCCGTAAGATGGATGAAATGGAAGACAGCATTGTTTCCACTGAGCAGACGAAAGAGGTTCAGGAAGAAATGCTTCGTGATCCGGCTTCTGAGAAAGAATATGAAAGTGTACCGGAGCTGGAGCCTGAAACTGGCAAGGTGAAAGTGGAGAATACCAAGGAGACTGTTGCTGAAGAATCTGTGAATACAGCAGATGAGACTGCAGAGAAATCAGCGGAAGCAGTTTCAGAAGAAAATACAGAAGGTTTAGAGAATGCAGATCGTTCAGAGTCTGCAGAAGAGAAGAACGCATTTTCCACAGAAACAGAAACACCTGTTGAGAACCTGAAAATGCCTACACTGAATATTCCGGATTCTATGAAGAATATGGTACCGGAAGAGATTGAGGTTCCCAAGGCACCTGTACAGAATAACCTTTTCAGTGATGAGGCTGATGCTGCGGAGAAAATGAAAGACGAGAAACCTGCATTTGATTTTTCAAATTTCAATCTGGAGGATACGATTCTTGCTGCTGCTTCTGCACAGGGAATTGAGATTCCGGATGAGAAGGTAGATGAAGAGAAAGTTCAGGAAGAAAATAAAGAAATTGTAGAAGTCGCCAAAGAAATATCTACACAACCTCAGAAAGCTGTAAAAGAAGAAAAAGTAGAGAAGATTCCGGAAGAAGAGGAAGTTATCACTGAGGACGAGGAAGAAATCGAGCCAGAACCAGAACAGAAAAAGCCGGTTGTAGAACTTGAGGAAGAGGAATTCCTTTCCGAAGAGGATCTTCAGGCTGCTGAGGATGAGTTTATGAATGGTCCGGCAGGACATAAGGAGAAAGAAGAGCCTTCTGATGATTCCATGTCTGAGGATGAATTTATTGCCAAGCTTCTCAGAGAGAGCATTGGAGAAGAAGAGGATGAGGATATGCCTCCAGCTGCTGATGATGTGGTTGAAACTGAAGATGCAGAGGAAGAACCGGAAGATTCTGAGGACGAAAACTTTGATTTTGACGAGGATGAAGAGGAAGAAGAGTCTTCTGAATCTCTTTCCGAGGAAGAAGAACTGGAACAGTTTATTGATTCTATTCAGCCAAAGGATAAGAGAAATCCATCTGACATTGTGCCAAGAGAGAAATCACTTACCGATGATGAGAAGAAGCTGTTTACATATTTTGTAAAGGTTCCGGGAATGCGGGAACAGCTGATCAGTGCACTTTGCGATGTGCAGATGGCAGCGGCTGATAAGACCTCCAAGACTGGAAACGTGATCGTCATGGGTGGGAAAGAAACTGGTAAGACAAGACTGATCGCAAGTCTGATTCCGGCAATCTGTAAAGAGCTGAATCTGCCGGCTTCCAAGGTGGCTTATGTGTTTGCCGACCAGCTGAATGAGATGGATATTACGAAAGTGATTGGTAAACTTAGCGGTGGTTTCCTTGTCATTGAGAATGCTAATCAACTGACACAGGAAACAGTGGATATTCTGGATAAGGCTATGGAGTTCCGCACAGACGGACTTACTGTGATTATTGAGGATGAGAAGATCGGAATGCGTAAGCTGATTGCAAGATTCCCGAAATTTGCCAAGAAGTTTACATCCATGATCAACATTCCGGTATTTACCAATGATGAACTTGTAAACTTTGCAAGAGTTTACACCAAGGAAAATGGTTACAAGATCGACCAGATGGGAATGCTTGCATTGTATAATCTGATCGGTGTGAACCAGAAAGAAGACCAGCCTATGAACATTGGCGCAGTTAAGGAAATGCTTGACGCAGCAATGGCGAAATCCCAGGGCGGACTTCTGAAGTTTAATAAGAAAAAGAGAGTAGACCGTGATGGATTTACGGTTCTTTATGAGAAAGATTTTGCAAAATAAGTAATAGGGGAATTGCAGACAGCTGCCCAGATTGTGTGATTTGCAGATAATGATTAAATAATTTAAAAGAAAGAGGAAATTAATATGACCAGACCTTATTTAGGAAATCCGAAATATACCATTGAAGTTCTTCAAAAGTATAATTTTGCTTTCCAGAAAAGGTTTGGTCAGAATTTTCTTATCGATACCCATGTTCTGGAAAAAATAATCGAGGCTTCCAAGATCACCAAGGATGATTTTGTTCTGGAAATCGGACCGGGTATTGGAACCATGACCCAGTATCTGGCTGAGGCAGCCAGAGAAGTGGTGGCTGTAGAGATTGATAAGACATTGATCCCGATTCTGGAAAATGATACTTTGAAAGACTGGGATAATGTGACTGTGATCAACGAGGATATCCTGAAAGTTGATATTGCGGCGCTGGCACAGGAGAAAAATGGGGGCAAGCCTATCAAGGTGGTTGCCAATCTGCCTTATTATATTACCACACCGATCATCATGGGACTTTTTGAGAGCCATGTTCCGATCGACAGCATTACGGTCATGGTGCAGAAGGAAGTTGCAGACCGCATGCAGGTAGGACCGGGAACGAAAGATTACGGTGCACTGTCGTTAGCGGTGCAGTTTTATGCAAAACCCCAGATCGTTGCCAATGTTCCGCCAAACTGCTTTATGCCGCGCCCGAATGTCGGCAGTGCAGTGATCCGGCTGACCAGACACGAGGAGGTGCCGGTACAGGTGGATGATGAAAAACTGATGTTTCACATTATCCGGGCATCGTTTAACCAGAGAAGAAAAACACTGGCGAACGGATTGTCGAATGCGCCGCAGGTACATCTTTCCAAGGAAGAGATACAGGAGTGTATCGCAGAACTTGGAGAACCGCTTACCATCCGGGGGGAGGCGCTCACGTTAGAGCAGTTTGCAGCTCTTTCCAATATTATTGGAAACAGACAGAAAAAATAAAGCAAAATTAAGGAGGAGATTATGGACGAAAATCAGAACATGAACAATGGACAACAGACTTACGGGGATCAGCAGTATAACAACGGACAGCAGACCTATGGCAATCAGCAGTATAACAATGGACAGCAGACTTACGGGGATCAGCAGTATAATGGAGGACAGCAGACCTATGGCAATCCGCAGTACAGCCAGAATAACTGGACACCACAGGAGCAGCATGGTCCGGTTTCAGATATTTTCTGCTATCTGTTACTGATCGTAATGCCGCTGCGTGAGATCATCAGCATGGTTGCGACATCATCTGTATTTCAGGCAATGACTTATGACAGCATTATGGATGGCAGCTATATGAATGTGATGTACAATGGAAGTTATGTGATATTTTCTCTGCTTAATTATGCATTGCTTGCGGCATTCATTATTTTTGTTGTCATCGACATTGTAAAGATCAACAAGCAGAATTATAAAATACTTGGACTGATCCTGTTTGCAATCTTTTTAAAGCCTGGTTATTATGTATGGCGGGCACATCTTTTAAAACGCAAAATGGCGTTTCCAATCGTGTATACCGTACTTTATGCACTGCTGATCATGGCAGAGATCGGATTTGTAATGATGCAGGCATTTAGTCTGGTAATGAATGTGATGTAAAAAATCTGAATGAGAAGTCTCTCTGTTTCATATATTAAATGGACAGGGAGATTTTTTTATGGGAAAAAGACGAAGAAAACGTGCAGGTTTCTGGCTGAAAGGAATATGTCTGATATTACTGGTGCCGGTTTTTATCACAACACTGATGCAGCGAATGCGCTTGGAAAACCTCATTTATGGAAAGGAAGGGGCGCAGGAAGTACTGAACACAATAGACAGTGTAGAGGGTATGGAGAGGGAAGTCCGGGAGCATCAGGAAAATAAAAAAGATATCTTATCAGGACAGGCAGAGACACAAAGTGGAGACAGTAAGGATGAGGATGAAGAAACTGAGATGAAGGTCTTGCAGATCGTGGCGCAGGAGATCGGGATTGATAAATCAGCGGAAACGATCAAAGCACAATGTGTGATCGCCAGAACGAATCTGTATGATGCCATGCAGGCGGGGACGAAGGAACCGGAGAGCATGCCGCCGGATCAGCAGCAGGAGCTTTGGGGAGAAAATTTTGATAAAAATTATCAGAAACTGAAATCCTGTGTGGAAGCGACGGCGGGGGAGACACTCTTATATAACAGAACTTACATATATGCGGCATATCATGCGATCAGCAGTGGGCGGACACGCAGCATGTCAGAGTTATATGAAGATGCAGACATGCCATATCTTGTTACGGCAGAATGTCATGCGGACACCACGGCGGAAGGTTATCTTTCCGTGTTTTATTATGAAAAAGAGGAGTTCCTGGAAAAATGCCGTGCGGCATATCCTGATGCAGGGCTGACGGAACTGACACAGATTGAGATCGTAAGCCGCGATGCGGCAGAGTATGTGACAAAAATCAAAGTTGCGGGGGAAACATACGATGGAGAGCAGTTCCGCCATGCATTAGAGCTTCCATCTGCCTGCTTTACGATCACGGAAATAGACGATCATGTGCGTATCGTGGCAAGGGGCATGGGACATGGTTTTGGATTAAGCCAGAATACAGCAGAGAAACTTGCAAAAGAGGGATATGGTTATCGGGAGATTCTTGCTTATTTTTATAAGGGAGCAGTGATCGGGCAGGCTGGTAATTTATAGGAAAGAAATAAAAAAATAATCGTATAAACCATCCGGGATGTGGAAACACTATGGTTAAAAATAAATAATGGATGGTGAGAAATAATGAAAAAGAAAGGTTTTTTGGGGTACAGACAATATGTGATTGCGGGGCTGCTGATCGCTTTAGCGGCAGTTGGAACGACTGCGTTATACAGCAGCCGACAGGAAAAGGAACGGGAGCAGATGGAAGCCGAACTTGCAGAAGAAATGCAGAAACAGGCAGATGATATTGCAGCAGAGGAGAGTTCGGAGCAGTCTGCCGAGGCATCTGCACTGGTTCCTCCAAAACAGTCTTTAAATGAAATGGAGAATGAACTGGATGATCCTGCCGTAACGGCGGAACTTGCAGAAGAAAATAATGCAGCGGAAACGGAAGAAACAGAAGCAGCACAGAGCATTCAGACGACAGGCAAAGCACAGACACTTCATTTTTCGGAGGAGCTGCTCTGGCCGATGGAGGGAAACGTGATCATCAATTACAGCATGGATTCCACGGTTTATTTCCCGACGCTTGACCAGTATAAATATAATCCGGCAGTGATCATTGCAGGTGAGGTCAATGATAAAGTCTATGCAGTTGCCAAAGGCCAGATTAAGAGTATTGAAAATGATGAGGTGACAGGCTGTACAGTTACGGTCGATCTGGGTGATGGCTATGAGGCAGTTTACGGACAGTTAAAGGAGCTGAATTTTGCAAAGGGAGATTATGTGGAGGCCGGACATGTATTAGGATATGTTGGAGAGCCGACGAAATACTTCACGGTAGAGGGAAGCAATCTGTATTTTGAACTTGATAAAGATGGCACACCCGTGGATCCGGTAGCATATTTCGAATAAAAGAAAAAGCATTCTTCCTTGAATAAGACACAGTTCTATTTTATAATAAAATGGCATTCTTTTTAGAGAGAAAACGTGAAAAGAAATGTCTGTTGTGGAATGAGAGGAGGCAGTGCACATGGAATACGACGGATATGATGAAATTGTCCGCGCATGGATACAGGGAGTGTACGACAGCCGGGGAAACGATGCAAAACGGACATTGAAGTTTTGTTATGATATTGAACAGTATGCAATGAAAAAAAATGATCCAAAGCTACTTGGATTTGCATACTATTACAGTGCAGAGACTTATTATCTGTTAAATGAAAGTGAAAAGTTTTTTTTCTGCATCAGCAAAGGCGTATCTTATCTGAATGAATCAAATCAGTGGGAACTTGTGGCGCGTGCATATAATCTGATGGCAATTACGGCGATCAATCGGGGAAATGAGCCGATCGCACTTGACTATTATCTGACCGGATTGAATTTCTGTACGAAATATCAGTTAAAACAGGAAGAAACCATGATAGATATAAATCTTGGAAATTTATATTTATCCTGTGGACAATATTTAGAGGCACAGAGATATTTTGAAAATTGTGGACAGCATGTAAAGGATTTTGTGAAAGATGATAAAAATTACCGCCTGATCACCTGTGTTTATATAGGAATGGGAACCGGTTTTTTGTATCGCGATATGCCGGAGCGTGCAGCACATTATGCAGAGCTTGTCTCGGATGAGTGCGCGGGCCGTATTGATGGCATTGAACTGCTCAGTTTTCGCTGTTTTAAGGCACAGGTATGCCATGCAACCGGAAAGACGGCGGCGCGTGATGAATGCATCCGGTTGATCTGTGAGGAGATCAATGCAGATATTCCGATCATGGATATTTTTAGTGATCTTTATGAATTCAGCCAGCTTTTGCTTGAAATCGGAAATGATGATGCTTTTTTGCGGGTAATGGAAATTTTAGAGCCATTGACATGGCAGTCAAAGATCGTCAATCTTCAGAGGCAGATTATTTCCCTGAAAATTAAGTTTTACCGTATGCATAAGGATAATGATGCATATTTAGAGGCTGCGGGGCAGTATTACGAGTTGTCCGAGATCATGGAAAAAGAAAAACAGGCGATGATCGCAAATATGCTTGATGTGCGGGAATCTTTAGAGCGGGCGAACAAAAAAAGACGCGAGATGGAAGAAGCAAATATACGGCTTCTGGAAAAGTCAGAGACGGATGCACTGACGCGCCTGGCAAACCGGTTCCGCCTTAATGATTATCTGGATCAGGTATTTGAGAAGGCATTATCAGAGCAGACGCCGCTTGCCATGGAGATCCTGGATATCGATTATTTTAAGCAGTATAATGATAACTACGGACATCAGGCAGGGGATGAGTGCATTAAGCGGATCGCAAAGCAGCTTGAGCTGATGCAGAATGATATGATATTCTGTGCGAGATATGGAGGGGATGAGTTTATCATTCTCTATCAGAATATGACGGAGGAAGCGGTCAGACATGCGGCGGAGGGATTGCGGCAGCGGATCATTGATCTTGGAATCCAACATGCATATTCTAAGGCAATGCCTATCGTGACAATCTCACAGGGAATCTGTTATGATATTCCGAAAGATGATACAAAGAGCTGGGATTTTCTGCATGCGGCAGATGCGATGCTTTATCAGGTTAAGAAAAAATCCAGAAATGATCTTGCACTGGGACACTTAGCAGATGTGAGTGACAAATAAAACAGGAAACATTTTATGAATGCGGCATAGAATATAACAGATAGAAACAAAAATCCGCAATCGAGTTTTTCACACGGAAAACCGGAAGTAAAAAGTGATGCAGTAGAATGGATAATATACATGATTGTCGATTGCTTTTAAATAAGAAGTAACACCCAGACCAAAAATCGGCGACGATTTTGTCGAAAGATGAGGTTTGGGGTACATAATTCCCGAAAATCCGCAGTTGATGCGAACTGTTGCGCGGGGGAATTTCTTGACAAAAGTACGGGCACCGTGTTATCATTCAGACTGTTGCGCTTATGGGGGCTGTTGATCAGCCCCTTGTTTTACGCGCGCCAATGGCGCACGTTTCTATAGAAAGGAAATATATGGAAACAGTTAGATTCGATCAGTTAGATTTATATCCGCAGGTATTGCGTGCGATAGCAGAAATGGGATTTGAAGAGGCAACACCGATCCAGAGTCAGGCAATTCCGGTTGTGATGTCCGGTGTGGATGTCATTGGACAGGCACAGACAGGAACCGGAAAGACGGCATCATTTGGAATCCCGGTACTGCATAAAGTAGATCCGAATAATAAAAAAACACAGGTTATCATCTTATCACCGACAAGAGAGCTTGCCATCCAGGTGGCGGATGAGATCCGTAAACTTGCAAAATATATGCACGGTGTAAAGATCCTTCCGGTGTACGGCGGACAGGAGATCAGCCGTCAGATCAAGGCATTGAAGGGTGGGGCACAGATTATTATCGGTACACCGGGACGTGTTATGGATCATCTGCGCAGAAAGACGATCCGCTGTGAGGCAGTGAACACGATCGTACTTGATGAGGCAGACGAGATGTTAAACATGGGATTCCGTGAGGATATTGAGACGATCTTAGAGTATATCCCGGAGGAAGGACGTCAGACGGTGTTATTTTCTGCGACCATGCCAAAGCCGATCTTAGATATCACGAAGAAATACCAGCACGATGCCGTGACGATCAAAGTGGTAAAAAAAGAGCTGACCGTTCCGAATATTGAGCAGTATTACTATGATGTAAAGAGAAAAGACAAGATCGAAGTTTTGACCAGACTTCTTGATTATTATAATCCGAAACTCTCTCTGGTGTTCTGTAACACAAAACGCATGGTGGACGAACTGACTGAGGAACTGCAGGGACGCGGTTATTTTGCAGAGGGACTGCACGGAGATATGAAGCAGACACAGCGTGACCGTGTGATGCGCGGTTTCCGTACCGGAAAAACAGAGATCCTGATCGCGACCGATGTTGCAGCGAGAGGTATCGATGTGGATGATGTGGAAGCGGTATTCAATTATGATATTCCACAGGATGACGAATATTATGTTCATCGTATCGGAAGAACCGGACGTGCCGGAAGAATCGGTCGTGCGTTTACTTTCGTCAAAGGCAAAGAAGTATACAAATTAAAAGATATCATGCGTTACTGCAAGACCAAGATCGTTGCAATGCCGATCCCGTCCACGGATGATGTGGCACAGATCAAGGCTGAGAAGGTCATGGAAGAAATCGGAAGAATTATCGACGAGGAAAATTTAAAAGATACGATCGATATTATCGAAAAGCAGATCAACGAATCTGATTATACTGCAATGGACATTGCAGCAGCATTCTTAAAACAGGCGTTGGGACAGATCAATCTTGACAATGACAGAGAGGACTCTTTTGATTTTGACAATACCGGAGCTGAAGAGGGCATGGTGCGTCTGTTTATCAACATCGGTAAAAAAGACCGCGTGAAACCGGGCGATATCTTAGGTGCAGTCGCAGGCGAATCCGGCATGCCGGGTAAACTTGTCGGAGCCATTGATATGTATGATAAATACACATTCGTGGAAGTGCCGAGAGAATATGGCAAAGAAGTTTTAGAAGCTATGAAGAATGCAAAGATCAAGGGCCGTTCCGTCAATATGGAGCCGGCAAACCAGAAATAAAAAGTTTAAGTCCGTGAGTGAAAATATTTCCGGTCAAAAAAATCCCGTGGGAAATGATTTTATAAATCAGTTTCTCACGGGATTTTTTTGTTATAGGGTAGTGAACCACTTTTTTACACCCGAAACTTCGTAGAAGATTACTGCCCGATTTTACTTACGATCGTGCGGTTGATCTTCATTAAGAAAAATGCAGTTGCACCCACAGATACCAGTTCAGCGATCGGGAATGCCCACCATACCAGATTGACATTGCCGGACTGTGCTAACAGGTATGCTGCTGGGAGCAGGATCACTAACTGTCTTGCAATGGATATGCACATACTGTAGACTGCTTTTCCAAGTGCCTGGAAAATACTACTGCAGGAAATTCCAAAACCGGCAAGCAGGAAACTTAAACTGATGATACGCAGCGCAGGGACACCGAGGGAGAGCATTGTGTCGGAAGCCTGAAACATGGAGAGAAGCTGCTTTGGAAAGAGCTGGAATAAAAGCAGGCCGACTGCCATGATGCTGACTGCGTAGGCAACACAGTGTTTTAAAGTTTTTGTGACACGCTCTTTATTTCCGGCACCGTAGTTGTATGCCATAACCGGGATGACACCGTTGTTTAAACCAAAAGCCGGCATAAATACGAAGCTCTGCAGTTTAAAATAAACGCCAAACACCGCGGTTGCCGTGGAGGAAAACGCGATCAGGATACGGTTCATACCGTAGTTCATCACGGAACCGATCGCCTGCATTACAATAGAGGGAACACCGATCACATAAATCTGTCCGATAATATTTTTGTCCGGGCGGAAATGGTGCAGGTCAATCTGTACTTCCTTATTTTTTGTGTGGTTTAAAACAACTGCCAGAATACCGGCAATCATCTGTCCGATGACGGTTGCAGCAGCAGCACCGGAAATGCCCATTTTCGGGAGACCAAACAGACCAAAGATGAGAACCGGATCGAGAGCGATATTGATGATCGCACCGACACCCTGTGTATACATGGTATAAATGGTTTTTCCGGTTGCCTGCAGCATACGCTCAAACATAAGCTGCGTAAAAATACCGAAAGAAAGACAGCAGCAGATCGTCAGATACTGTTTTCCATAAACGATGATCTCTTCAATATCTGTCTGGCTGCGGAAAAACGGTTCTGCAAAAAACAGACCGATGATCAGAAAGAGCAGATAGCTGACAAGAATTAAAAATACAGCATTTTCTGCGACCTTATTTACTTTTTCGGTATCCTTTTCTCCCAGGGAGCGCGCTAAAAGCGCATTTACGCCGACGGCAGTTCCGACACCGACAGCAATCATAAGGTTCTGGATCGGGAAAGCCATAGACACTGCGGTCAGGGCATTTTCGCTGATCATGGCAACAAAAATACTGTCGACAATATTATAGAGCGCCTGAACGAGCATGGAGATCATGATCGGCAGGGACATTGAGATAATGAGTTTGTCAATCGGCATGACGCCCATTTTATTTTCTTCCATAAATCCTCCTTTGTTTAACCTTTGTGTAAAAAATTCCATAATTTACTCCCGGAAAATAAAAACTTCCGGGAGCGCTACCTTTCTATATTAGCATTCCTTTTATCTGAATACAAGGTACAACTTCATCAAATCTTAATGTTTTGACTGATTGGAAATTCATAATTATTCCGTTACAATAAAAGCATGATCATAAAGAGACAGGTTTATGTAAAAATCTATCGAAAACCTGTGGAAAAGGGGAAAACATGTACAGTATACTGGTGTGCGATGATGAGAAAGACATTGTTTCAGCATTAAAAATCTATCTGATGGCGGACGGTTATCAGGTATTTGAAGCATATAACGGAAAAGAGGCACTTGAGGTGTTAAAGGAACAGGACATCCATCTGGTACTGATGGATATCATGATGCCGGAGATGGATGGGATTGCAGCGATGGTGAAAATTCGTGAGACGAGCAATGTTCCGGTTATTTTACTGACAGCAAAAAGTGAGGATACGGATAAAGTGTTAGGGCTGACCGTCGGGGCGGACGATTATATCACCAAACCGTTTAATCCGATTGAAGTGCAGGCGCGCGTCAAATCACAGCTCAGACGCTATATGCAGCTCGGAGGCGGAGCCATCAGAAAAGATGTTCTCTCGATCGGCGGGATCGAACTTGACGACCGCAGCAAAGAGGTGTCGCTTGACGGCGAAAAGATTTCTCTGACACGCACGGAATACGATATTTTAAAACTTCTGATGGAGCATCCCGGAGAGGTGTTTTCCCCGAACCAGATTTACGAACAGGTATGGCAGGATAATCCCTACGGAACGGAGAATACAGTGGCGGTACATATCAGGCATCTGCGGGAAAAAGTGGAGTATAACCCTGCAGAACCGCGGTATTTGAAAGTTGTGTGGGGACGCGGTTATAAAATGGAAGGACAGGTATGAGAAAAGTGAAAAATTTGAGAGGATCGACAGCGGCAAAGATCATTGCCTGGATCGCGCTCAGTGCCAGTGCACTGTGTTTTGTGTTCAGCGCGATGGGTGTGATCTTTATGTTTGATGAAGGAATCTATAGAAATTCAAAGGATGAAACAAGAAAGCAGTGGTTTGAAAATGTTTCCTATGAATATGGTCTGTCCGCAGTGGATGATGTAAGGCGGGAACAGCCGGCAGGTTCTGTAGAAAGCAAATATTTTAAATATGGTATTATCAAAGCAGACAGCCTCGATGGGATTGACCTGAATAATGAAAAATCATATGCGGAACGCAACTTTTCGGATAAGATCAGTCTGGAAGACGTGTATACAAACAGTGTGGAATTATCGGACGAAGATCAGATTGTATACACAAATGGAAATTTTCTGACCGGCGGCGGTGTGCAGCTCATGTATTCCGGGGATGATTCGTGGGTGAGCGTCTATGCGGACCGGGTCTGCTATGATGAGGCAAAAGGTGTTTTTGTTTATCTGGCGGGAAATGAGTATTATCCGGTGCAGACGATTGAGACGGACATAGACGGATATGGAAGCGCAGTTTTTACTTATGATACCGAGAGAAAAATGTATCTGTTTGAACACACAGACGGGACAGGAGATGCTGCTTCTGCGGAAAGAACGGCTGCAGATGGGGCATTGACCGATGTTGCGGACGGGGATACAGTAGCAGAATCAACGGAAGAGCCACTGACGGATGTCACAGACAGCGGCATGGATGATATTGCAAATGGAGAATACGTCACGTTTGACATGTTTGATGGCACGCGCATGGATGTAAATCACTGGGGAAATGTGTTATTAGACGGAGTCCGGGAGATATCCATGGATGAGATCGACCGGGTGGACTCATCTGAAAAAAACAAAGAAGATGCCAGCGTTTCGTATACAACACACGAGGATTATTATCTTGACAGCAACTATACACTCTGGGTAAACATGGGGAACACATCACCGAAAACCACTTATCAGATGGTTGTGATCCTGCCGCAGAATGTTGGGACAGACTGGAACAGTACGGACTTGTACGTACAGGCAAATACCCTGCTGAATTTTGTATACAGCATGCGTTACACGGCGCTAGTCACAATGTTTGTAAGTTTTATCATCGGAGCAGCAGCCTTTGTATTTCTGATGTGTGCGGCGGGGCACCGGAATGGAACGGATGAGATCGTTACGACTGTCTGGGATCATCTGTGGCTGGATGTTTTTGCAGTGGGGGCTGTGCTGGCAGAGGTATTTGTTTTCTATGTGGCAGCGATATTCCTGATAAATGTCGATGTTGCGTATCTGCCGTTTATCTTATTTGTTACTGCAGTTGCAACCCTTTGCATGGGATGGCTGTTGTTACTGTTTTTATTAAGTTTTTCCGTGCGGGTAAAATTGGGAAAATGGTGGAGACATACCCTGTGTTACCAGCTTTTCCGTAAAATCGGACAGTTCGCCCGGATGATCTGGGAAAATATCGGGTTTCTCTGGAAAGTGATCCTGGTCATGCTGGTACTTGCATTTTTTGAGGGCATAGGGGTATTGATGTTTTTTAATTCAGACATAGCCCTTTTACTCTGGCTGTTAGAAAAACTGGTTTTATATCCGCTGGTCCTGTGGTACTGTGTGCAGTTAAACCAGTTAAAGAACGGAACGGAAAAAATTGCAGGCGGTGAGCCGGGCTATCAGATCAGTACAAAGCGTATGACCGGTATATTTAAGGAACAGGGAGAACAGATCAACCATATCAGCGACGGCATGACACATGCGATCGAAGAGCGGATGAAGAGTGAACGTTTCAAGACAGAACTGATCACGAACGTGTCCCATGACATTAAGACTCCACTGACATCGATCATCAACTATGTGGATCTGCTGGAAAAAGAAGAACTGCACAACGAGACAGCGCAGGAGTATTTAGAGGTGTTAGAGCGCCAGTCAAGCCGATTGAAAAAGCTGATCGAAGACCTGATCGAGGCTTCCAAGGCGTCCACCGGAAACCTTCCGGTACATTTAGAGCGGTTAGAAGCCGGGATATTTATGACACAGACGGTCGGGGAATTTGAGGAAAAGACAAAAGAGGCAGGACTTGATCTTGTGATCGAAAAGCCGGAGACACCGGTCTATATCATGGCGGACAGCAGACATTTCTGGCGTGTGATCGATAACCTGATGAATAATATCTGCAAATATGCCCAGAGTGGGACGCGTGTCTACATCAATCTTGAAGTAAAAGAGGCACAGGTGTCTATCACCTTCCGCAATACGTCAAAATACCCGCTCAATATCAGCAGTGATGAACTGATGGAACGTTTTGTGCGGGGCGATGCATCCAGAAATACGGAAGGAAGCGGACTCGGACTTTCTATCGCAAACAGCCTGATGGATCTTATGGGTGGTACATTCCGTCTGTATGTGGACGGAGATCTGTTTAAGGTCGTGCTCGGGTTTGCCGAGACAGCAGAGAAAGAAACAAAAGAAAAAATCGAAGAACTGTAATTGTTGAAAGTTGCACTACAGGTGTGAACAATAACCCAAAAGCATGGTTGTCCAGAGGGATGCCATGCTTTTTTCATTCATAGGAAATTACGTCCTATGAATGAAAAAGTCCTCCGGGCGGGATGCGCACTTCGCATTCCAAATCGGCAAAATCTGCTGCCACCACTGTATCATACGGCATTTTCAGTTCAGAAAATGCCTGCCTGTGAACAGTAACCACAAGCGACTCCTTGTTCCTGTGCGGCGAAAAGCAGATTGTGAAAAGGAAAATTGGAGGGTATAATATGTAGGGAAAAGGGAGAGCAGCTTATGAAACAGATAAAACAAAAGTGGTTGTAAAATAATCAGTTGAATCAAGTGGCAATAGTATAAAAAATAAAATTTTTTACATATAGAAATGGAGCTTTTATGGATAACAATAAAATCGATGAGGGATTACAGGGAAATGAGAAAATAGAAACCGCAATCGCGGCACTGCAGCAGGAGGCAAGCGAAGAGATGTTAGCGCATACCCTGACAGTGATACGCAGACGCATGAAAGAGGGCGGTCAGTTTATCATAGCGGTGGAACCGCCGACGGGTGGCGGTCAGATGCAGATACAGGCAGTGCAGACGCCGGACGGCAATAGCTGGTGGGCGGCATTTACCAGTTTTGAGGAAGAATTAAAGGGAAGCGGGAGTGTAATGTCTACATTTTTAACGGGGATAGAGCAGGCATTCCGCGCGGTACTTGCCGCAGAAGAGACAAAGGGAATTATCGTGAACCCGTGGAACCGGACGATCATGCTGGATAAAAACCTGATACGGATCATACTTGGGGAACCGGCATAAAGTATATATATTGATTTTCAAACGAAAAGGATAGACAGCTGACAACTGTCTATCCTATGAAATGCTTATTGTCTATGCGGTTTAAAGATTAACCGAAGTATCTGTTCAACAGTCCTTCAAATGCTTTTCCGTGTCTAGCCTCATCGCGTGCCATCTCATGAACGGTATCATGGATTGCATCAAGGTTTGCAGCTTTTGCACGTTTTGCAAGATCAGTTTTTCCTGCTGTTGCACCGTTCTCAGCGTCAACTCTCATCTGAAGGTTCTTTTTGGTGCTGTCTGTTACAACTTCACCGAGCAGTTCTGCGAATTTTGCAGCGTGTTCTGCCTCTTCCCATGCAGCTTTCTCATAGTAGGAACCAACTTCCGGGTAACCTTCACGGTAAGCAACACGAGCCATTGCAAGATACATACCAACCTCAGAGCACTCACCCTCGAAGTTTGCTCTTAAATCGGATACGATATCCTCACTTACTCCTTTTGCAACACCAACTACGTGCTCAGCAGCCCATACTTTCTCACCTTCCTGCAATTTGAACTTTTCAGCCGGAGCTTTACATACCGGGCAGATCTCCGGAGCTGCATCGCCTTCATAAACATAACCACATACTGTACATACATACTTTGCCATAATTTTAATCTCCTTTTCTTTGAAAAATGTTATTTGTCCGCTGTAATAGATTTCCCCGCTTATTTGAAATCTATTACTGTGTGCTTTAAATTGATATCAGTAACTATTACTGATTCTAAATGAAAAACTTCTTTTTGTCAACATTATTTTATGTTATTTTAGAAGTTTTTTGGGGAAAAATGATCAGGAAGTCTGTCTTTTGGCTTTACAGGAAGAGCATTTTCCGTAAAAATAAGTCACATGTCCTTCAATCTCACCGTCAAAGTCCTGTGCGGCAAGAACATTGATATGATCCAGTCCCGTTACATTTAAATCCAGAACGCTCCCGCATTCCTTGCAGATAAAATGGTAATGCGGCTTTGGATTACCGTCAAAACGATCAGGTCCAATTCCGGTGGACAGTTTCTGGATCTCACCGATATCTGCCAGTAATGACAGATTGCGGTATACCGTACCGAGACTGATATTCGGAAATTCTTCCTTGATATTCATATAGACGGTCTCTGCGGTAGGGTGGTCATAACGCGAGATGAGAAACTTCTTGATGGATTCCCGCTGCTTACTTCGTTTCAGCATATTACCATCCTTTCTTGATAATAGTAATTGTTACTAAAATTATTATATAATCACAGAGAAAAAATGTCAAGATGAAGATGGTTTGGTTTTTCATTTTAATCTTTGATAAACGAATGCTTTGTGGTATATTGGAATATAGCTTTGACAATAAATGGCAGTGTAAGGGAGAAGCAGTTTGAAAGTAAAGACAATTCTTGGCAGGATATATTATATCATAGTGGCAGTGTGTGTCTTTCTGCATGTTGTTATTTTATCATTGAGTTTTTTTGACAACAAACATCAGGAAAAATATTGCCGCAGCATTATTCCGGACAGGGAATACCAGACAGATGAGGATAACCGCAGGTTTGTATTTTCTGCACAGAAGATAAAGGATGGAGGGGACTGTCTGCGTTTTTATACGGCGCATATGGAAGTCAGTGTGTACGCTGATGACACGCTGATCTATCATGTCGGACAGCAGCAGGCAATGCCAAAGGTGTCACCCGGAGTTATGTGGAATTATGTCGGGATACCATCCGGGGCAGAACAGATCCAGGTTATGATCCGTGCGGTCTATCCGGAGGTCAGACAAAAGCAAATTGATTTTTCAATCGGCGGGTATACCCAGATGTATAGCGGAATGTTGTACAGATCCATGCCGGTAACATTTATCTGTCTGCTAGAGATATTATTGGGTTTCTTCATGGTACTGTGGTGGCTGATCGCACGGACCAGAATGAAAATGAAGCAGACTCTGCTGCATTTTGGCACTTTTTCCTTTCTGACCGGAACTTGGGCACTGAACGAGACAGATGCCGCACTTCTGATCCTGTTTCCGGTCAGAGTTGAGATCGTATTCGTATCAGCGGTAGCCCTGATACTCATGGTGCCTTCCTTTGTGTGGTTTACCAAGGGATTCTTTGATATTGAGGACAAGTGGGGATCAGATATTATCTGCACGCTGGCATATCTGAATCTGGCGGTACAGCTTATATTGCAGCTTGCCGGGATCCGAGGCTTCCGGCAGATGTACACGGTCACACATGTCCTGTTGGGGATAACGCTGCTTTATACGATAGTCATGCTGATTTCTGAGTATAGAAAAACGAAGGTACACCGTCATCTGTGGGTTGTTGTGGTTGGTGGGTTTATTCTTCTGGGAACGCTTGTGGCAGATCTGCTGCACTTTTATTACGGATCATTTCAGACAAGTATATATGACATATATGGTGTTTTTATCTATATCATTATTTTTGCGGTCGAAGTATGCAGACAAGTGGCAGAGCAGGTGGATGCAGGGCAGAAGCTGCAGCTCTATGAAGAACTTGCAACCAAAGATATGCTGACGAAACTCTATAACCGGAATGCATATGATGAATGGATCAAGGTAAACAGGCAGCCGAAGAAGGCGAAGATTGTTGTTTTTGACCTTAACAATTTAAAACAGTGCAATGATACGATGGGGCACGCAGCCGGAGACGCATATATCCAAAATGCTGCGGGGATCATATTGCATGTGTTTGGAAATTGTGGAAATTGTTACCGGATCGGTGGAGATGAATTCTGCGTTGTGATCTATGGGAATGATCCTTCAGATATGGAAGAGTTATTCCGGCAGATGAAGCAGGAACAGGATGAGTTTAATTCGAAAAACGCAATACCACAGATACAGATTGCCTATGGCTATGCGGAGTTTGACCCGGAAACAGACCGGGATATCGAGGATACCAGATCCCGTGCAGATGACAAAATGTATCAAAAGAAGAGAGAAATAAAAGCGGATACCAATGAAAATAAAAGGACAGAGTAAGTAGTTATATTTAGACCGTCAGGCAATGGATGTTATCGTTTATGTTCTAATTTATAAAAAAACGGAATACAAATAGAAGAAAACAAAAACAGAGATGAGAGATTGCCTATGGCAGGAATGAAACGGTTTATTGCATATATATATGGGTATGAAAATGCAAAAAAGGCAGGCAATACAGGATTTGCCAGGATCGAGCTGCGGGGAGAAGAGTGCAGGCTTGAAATCCATCTGCGTAGTGTCTATGCTGCGCAGACGCACTGCAGGGTTTATCTGTTTCGCAAACAGGGTAATCGGATGGAGGGAAGTCTGATCGGAGAAATGGACGTCCGCAATGGTGCTGGAGATTTTGCCACAGCAATGAAAATAATGCATATACCGACATCATCACTCAGTTTTTTTGAGATGGACGGGATTTTTTTGTGCAGCGAAGATGGACGTATTTTCATGAGCCGCTGGACGGAGGGGGAGCCGCTTACCGTGGATATGGAGCACTTTGGGGAGTGGAGAGAAAGCCAGCCAGAGGAACCGCCGGTGGAAGAAGGGGTGTATACAAAAGAAGATATGCATGCAAAAGAAACTTTGCATGAAACAGAAAAAATTATATCAGAAACAGAAAACAAGCCGGCAGCAGGGAAAATGTCCGTGCAGGACAGCATGAAAAGGCAGCAGGAAAACAGAACCCAGATCACCCGGTCTGCACAGAAATATGACAGTGAGCTCGCTGCGACAGAACTCCCCGCGCGCAATTTCTTTCCACAGTACCAGTGGACGGACATCTGGGAGCAGTTTTTAAAAAATCATCCGGCAAGCATGCCATTTTCGGAAAAAAATATTACCTGTATTAAAATTGAATTAAAGGATCTACGGGAGCTGCCGAGAAAATACTGGTATCTCGGAAATAACAGTTTTCTGTTACATGGATTTTTTAATTACCGGTATCTGGTGATTGGAAAAATAGAAGAAGATACACAAAACAGATGGTTTTTAGGGGTGCCTGGCATTTATCAGAATCAGGAGCGTGTCATGGCGATCATCTTTGGATTCCCGGAATTTATGCCGGAGCAGGTTGAAAACCGGTTTGGCTGCTGGTATCGTTTTTTTGAAGAATAACTGTCTGACAAAATGGAGACGTTTTTGACAGGGGCTGTGCATAAAAAATGCAGCTGTTAATTGTCGGTGGAAGGGTTGAGATACGCGTAGCGCAGATGATCTGCCCATCGGTTCTGGATAAAAAAACAGCCGCGTTCTACACCTTCATACTGAAAACCGAGCGATTCCAAAAGGTAGATGGAGGGCTTGTTTTCCGGCATAACACGTGCGAATACACGATGAAGATGAAGGTCGTAAAAGGCAAGTGACATGACTTTTTTAATCGCTTCTGAGGCATAGCCCATGCGCCGGAATGCTGCGTCAAATTTATAGCCGATCTCTGTGCAGGAATATGCTGCAAAGCGGATGTCGTGCAGGCATACGGTTCCGATGATCATTTGCGGATCATCCTTCCGGAAAACATAGAAACGGATACACTGTTGTTTTAATGCGAGATCCCATTCACACTTTAAAACTGCCTGCTGGTAGGATGCGGTATAAAAGTTGGCAGGTCTTGTCGGTTCGTAGGCTTCAAAACTTTCACGATTGCGGTTCTGAAAATTTAAAACCGCATTTGCATAATTCGGTGTTAAGACTTTTAAGATCAGCCGGTCTGTCTGAGATTCATATTTTAAAGAAGCGTTTTTCCACTGCATCAGGCAAGATGCCTCCTTCTCGACAAAAATGAAAAAATGCGGTACAATACTGCATACTATATAGTATAACATTTTGGGGAAACTGTCCATGAATCAGGATGAAAAATACATGAAAGCAGCGATCCGGCAGGCAAAAAAAGCATACGCCTTAGATGAAGTACCGATCGGCTGCGTGATCGTGCAGGATGATAAGATCATTGCATGCGGGTATAACAGAAGAAATACAGAAGGCAATACGTTAGCACATGCGGAACTGACCGCAATCCGCAAAGCGAGTAAGAAAACCGGTGACTGGCGGTTAGAGGACTGCACGATGTATGTGACGTTAGAGCCATGCCAGATGTGTGCAGGTGCGATCGTTCAGAGCCGGATGAAAAAAGTGGTGATCGGAAGCATGAATCCCAAAGCCGGATGCGCCGGCTCGGTATTAAATCTGCTCCAGATGCAGCAGTTTAACCACCAGGTCGAGATAGAAAAGGGTGTGCTTGGGGAAGAGTGTTCGGCAATGCTTTCCACATTTTTTAAAGAACTTCGCCAGAAAAAGAAGTCTTAAGCGCGTATCTGGCTTGACAATACAGGGCGAAATAGGCTATACTTAAATCTCCGAGCAGCCGGGGTGGCAGCGGTACCCTGAACCAGCAATCCGCTATAGCTGGGGTGATGCCGAACGGAGGGTTGTCAGATTGTGGAGCTGCCCTTCATAAGTGGCGTTGAAGTTTGGGTCTTACGCAACAGGAATCTGTGAACCGGGTCAGGTCAGGAATGAAGCAGCCCTAAGCAGAAGCTCTTGTGTGCCGTAAGGGTGCCTGGGCCGAGTTAACTGTGGAGGTAACGTCTGTGGTCTGGATTCGATGGGAGGCGCTCGGTTTTGTATATCTAAAATTGACCATATATCAGGATGAAAGGAATTACAGTGGACAAACTCAGAAAAAGACTGTATCAGGTAAGTGAAGGTTTAGAACTCATCATAGCGTTAGTTGCTGTGGTTGGTGTGGTCATAGCGGCGGTAAATCTTTTCCCGGAACTTCTGGTATACTGGCAGAACCGGACGAATGGGGAGGCATTTCTTATTTTTCTCGATGCTGTGTTTGACGTCGTGATCGGGGTAGAGTTTATCAAGATGCTCTGCAAACCAAGTTCACAGAATATCATGGAGGTTTTGATCTTTCTGATTGCCCGTCATATGATCGTACAGAAAACGTCAGCATTAGAAGACCTGTTATCCGTAGTCAGCATCGGAATTTTATTCTTTTTCCGCAGATTCATGCTCGCAACCAAACCGGATAAGGAACAGCATGTGCCGGAACTGTTAGGTGCAATCAGACATTCAGGGAATAAGCAGGAGAAAGAAACAAAAGATAACGAACAGTAGATTTGTCACAGACAACAGAAAATTATATGGAAAAGGTACCGTATATCAGACGCATGATCCGGGGATCAGGTCTCTGGTATACGGTACCTTTTGTATAAAGAAAAATACAATTTACGTTAATTTTTTCACAAAGATATTGACAGTATATCAAAGTTGAGAGAATATGTCAAATAAAACTGCATTTATTTGAATACAAATATTGAATTTCGAAAAAACTGCTATATAATGAAAACATGATATGCGCTGGTAGAGAGCGCCAATTACAATTTATAAAAAGTGAGGAATTAATCATGTTTGGATTTGGACAACTGATCGACATCTTAAAAAAAGATCCTAAGAAAATCGTGTTTACAGAGGGCGATGATCCTCGTATTTTAGAGGCTGCTTCCCGTCTGTTAGCAGGAACATTCCTTCATCCGATCTTAATCGGTAATCCGGATAAAATTGCTGCTGAAGCGGAAGAGTGCGGTTTTAATATCCGTGGAGCAGAGATCATTGATCCGACTAATTATGACAGAATGGATGAGATGGTAGATTTATTCTGTGAACTTCGTAAGAGCAAAGGTGTGACACCGGAGCAGGCAAGAGGTATTCTTTCCCAGGCAAACTACTTCGGAACCATGCTTGTAAAAATGGGCGTTGCTGATGCACTTCTCGGTGGAGCAACCTATTCAACAGCAGATACCGTACGTCCGGCATTACAGCTGATCAAGACAAAACCGGGCAACACAATCGTATCTTCCTGCTTTATCATGGTACGTCCTGCAGCTACCGGTGAGAACGAAGTTCTTGCAATGGGTGACTGTGCAATCAACATCCATCCGACAGAGGATGAGTTAGTTGAGATCGCAGGTGAGACAGCACAGTGTGCAAAGATTTTCGGTGTTGATCCGAAGGTTGCATTCTTAAGCTACTCTACACTTGGTTCCGGTAAAGGTGAGGATGTAGATAAGATGCGTAATGCTGCAGCCAAAGCCAAAGCAAAATATCCGGATCTTCCAATCGAGGGAGAACTTCAGTTCGATGCAGCAGTTTCTCCTCGTGTAGCACGTACCAAATGCCCGGGCAACCCGGTTGCAGGTCATGCAAACACATTTATCTTCCCGGAGATCAGTGCCGGAAACATCGGTTACAAGATCGCACAGCGTCTTGGTAATTTCGAGGCTTATGGTCCGATCTTACTTGGATTAAATGCTCCGATCAACGATCTGTCCCGTGGATGTAATGCAGCAGAAGTTTATTCTATGGCTATCATCACTGCAGCACTTGCATAAGACGGATGATTGGAACTGTTGGTACGGGTAGAATTTTCCGGGCATGACAGTACGTTTTAAATACAAAACAAATATGACAGAATAAAAACGTGGCATGGCGTAAAGCTATGCCACGTTTTGTGTGGAAACACATGTGAAAAATTGAATTTTCTACATGTAGGAATGTGCTTATGTTCAAATTTGTTATACAGAAAGACTGTGCAGGAATGTACTTATGCTCAAATTTGTGATACAAAAAGACTGTGCAGAAATGAGGATTAATATGGAACAACCGATTTTTACAAGAGAGGATTTGAAAAAACTGATCATACCGCTGATCATAGAGCAGATGCTGGCTTTAAGCATCGGTCTGTTTGATACCCTGATGGTGTCTTCCTGTGGAGAGGCTTCTGTTTCCGGTGTATCACTCGTAGACAGCATCAGTGTGTTATTGATTCAGATACTGTCGGCACTTGCGACAGGCGGGGCCGTTGTGTGCAGCCAGTATCTCGGCAAAAAGATGCCGGAGAAAGCAAAACTTTCTGCGGGACAGCTGATGTTTATCATGCTCACATCATCCGGAACAGTAATGATTCTGGTATTATTTTTACATCGTTTTTTATTGCGTACAATTTTCGGACAGATTGAAGCAGATGTGATGGATGCGGCTCAGATTTATTTTTTGATCTCGGCGATATCTTATCCGTTTCTCGGTGTGTATAACGCCGGGGCGGCACTTTTCCGAAGTATTGGAAACAGTAAGATCAGTATGTACACCAGCCTTGTCATGAATGTGATTAACATTGGCGGCAATGCGATCCTGATTTATGGTGCTGGAATCGGTGTAATGGGAGCAGCGCTTGCGACACTGATCGCAAGAATGGTGTCTGCACTTGTCATGGTCGTGTTATTATCGAAAAAAGATAATCCGCTCTGCATCGCGACACCGGGCTGTATGCGTCCACAGAAAGATGTGATCGGAAAAATCTTAAAGATCGGTATTCCAAGCGGTATTGAAAATGGGATGTTTCAGATCGGTAAACTTCTGGTGTCAAGCCTGACGGCAACGTTTGGAACGGCTGCGATCGCCGCAAATGCCGTGGCAAACAGTATTGCCGGGTTTGCCAATATTCCGGGGATTGCGATCGGGCTTGCGATGGTGACAGTGATCGGACGCTGCATTGGTGCCGGGGAAAAAGAGCAGGCGAAATGGTACAGCAGAAAACTGTTAGGGCTTGCATATGGAGGTATGTGTTTGACCGACATAACGTTATTGATTCTGGTCCGTCCGATGGTTGGGTGTTTTTCACTGTCCGGTGAGGCGTTTGCAATTACGGTACAGCTTTTACAGACATTTTCCATCTGTGCTATGCTTATCTGGCCGCTCAGTTTTGCTCTTCCGAACGTTTTGCGTGCAGCGGGGGATGCGAAATATACCATGGAAGTCAGCGTGTTTTCCATGTGGGTATTCCGTGTTGCAAGCAGCTATTTCTTTGCAGGAACGTTGAAAATGGGCGTGCTTGGCGTGTGGATCGGAATGTATGTGGACTGGGTGTTCCGCTCACTCTTATTTGTAATACGGTATAAGCGGGGAAAGTGGCTGAATAAGCGGGTGGTATAGGAAAACGCTGGAATAGCAAAAATATGAAATGACAGATGAATGTAAAATGTTAGACAATATACAAACAATACACAAACTATCAGAAAAAATGTGGATAACTCTGTGGATAATGTGGATAAGAGTGCATAATAGTGGAAAACCATATAGTTGTTGCACAATTATAAATTATATGTAAAATAAAAGAAAAATATACATAAACATAAAAAAGAGGCATATTGCAGCCAGCCCAGCTGGTTTCTGCAATATGCCTCTTTAGCATGTGATCTACTTCTCCGGGTGGATATCGATCATACGCTCGATCAGTTCTACGGATTCTTCGATACCGTAGCATGCACTGTTGATACAAAGATCATAGTTTACGGCATCTCCCCATTTACGTCCGGTGTAAAAATGATAGTACTGTTCATGTCCTTTATCAATTTTCTTTAAACGGCGGACGGCTTCCTTGAGTGGAAGATTGTTTACCTCCATCATACGGTGCACACGCTGTTCAAACGGCGCGGTGATGAAGATACTGATGTGCGGGATACGGTTGTTTGTCAGAATCACATCCGCACAGCGGCCCATTACGATAAAGTCTTCTTTTTTTGCCATTTCCACGATCAGATCGCTCTGGTTGAAAAATACGGCATCTTTCTTCGGCAGGCCGTGATAACGGCTGAAATCTTTTAAGAAACGTTTTGCACTGGTATCATGTTTTGCAACCTGATCAAGTTTTGATGTAAAGCTGTCACGGTCTGTGACGGAATCTTTTTCTGCCTCTAAACGCTCTAATACACGGTTGAAAATTTCAACATCGTAGTAGTTGATCTTTAATGCATCCGCAAGCGCGAAACCAATATCCGTACCGGCGCTTCCGTGTGTTCTTCCGATGCAGATGATCAGATGATCGTCTTTGGAAAACTTCTGGTGCAGGTTGGATGTATTTAAGGAAGCAAGGTTCTGGTCAAGGATATCAACCGAACCAAAACTTTCCGGCAGTTCTGCGATCTGATGTAAAATCTCATTGTACTCGTGCATCATACGGCTGCGATCCTCTTTGTTACGGATCGTACGCGCCATATTACCGATTAAAGCGATCTCACTGCGGAGCAGGTGTCCCTGTGGATGTGTGGAGATCAGGGTTGTCAGGTTACGAATACTTGTTTCTTTGTCGCCGGTAAAAGTGCGTCCAAGGGAAGAACCTACCAGACGGTAAACTTCACTGTCGAGATCATAAATGCGGGTAGCAAGTGCCCGTGATGTTTCGATATTATTTTCCATTGTGAAATCCCCCCTTTATAAAAAGAATACCAGAGTGTCAATGATAAACACCGGAACTAAAGATACGATTGACCATAATAAGTATCCGAAGAAGGATGGCATGCGCACACCGTTTTCATCAGAGATGGATTTTACCATAAAGTTTGGTGCATTTCCGATATAAGTATTTGCACCCATGAATACGGCACCACAGGAAATCGCGGTAAGCATTTTGACCGGAATTGTTCCGACCGTGGTTGCAATACCCTGTGTGAAACCAAGCGTACCTGCAGTTGTCAGGAATACCAGGTAGGTCGGTGTGTTATCAAGGAAACTGGAAAGTGCACCGGTTGCCCAGAACATCTCAAGCGGTTTGGAAAGACCAAGCTCCGGTCCCATGGATTTCAGAAGCATCAGTGCCGGCTGCATGGTAATAAAGATACCGATGAAAAGAACGGCAACTTCTTTGATCGCACCCCAGGTAAAGTGGTTACTGGTACGGATCTGCGGGTCTGTTGTTTTAAAAGATAATAAAGCGGCAAGCAGGATAATGGCAACCTCAATAATAGAAGGAAAACCAAGTGTCACCTCACGGAATACACGGATACCGCGAACGTTTCCGGCTGCATCCTGAAATGCTGCAAGGTTTGGAAGTGTTCCGCTTAAAATAACAGCAGCAACGATCATAATAAGGAAAATAATGTTGTGCAGACCATCGATCTTTAATGTGGTACCGGCTTTGCTGATATCCGGTTTTCTGCCGTTTGCAATATCTTTGCGGTAATTGTGACGGTCTAAGAGATAGAATACAGTCAGTAAAATTACCATATTAAAGATTAAGATCGGGAACAGATGCAGGCTCCAGAAGAACGGAACACCACGCATAAATCCCATTAAAAGCGGCGGATCACCGATCGGGGTTAAGCATCCTCCCATATTCGAGATCAGGAAGATAAAAAATACCATAATGTGACTCTTGTGCTGACGCCAGGAGTTCATCTTGATCATCGGACGTACCATTAACATACTGGCACCGGTTGTACCGATACAGCTGGAAAGTAAGGTACCGATCGCAAGGAAGATTACGTTGACGCGCGGGGAACCTGCGAGATCGCCTTCTAAAGTGATGTTACCGGCAACACAGAACAGACCAAATAACAGGACGATAAAAGTCAGGTAATCGTTTAAAATACACTCAAGTACTGTTTCGACCGCATCTCCGGCACTATAGGTCACTGCAAATGGAATGATAAATAGCAGGGACCAGGCAGCTACGGCAAGCGGCTGGTTTTTCTCCCACCATTCCGGTTTTACAAGCGGAAGTACTGCGATACAGAGTAACAGACCGGCAAATGGGATACAAAGCCATATCGGAACTGTTGCAGTACTGCTTTCGCCGGATTCTGCTGCGAGAATCGTTAGCGGTGTGAAAAGCAGCATAGTTGCAATGCTTCCACAAAGAGCAAGTAACTTTTTCATAAAATCAGCCTCCAAATTCTATGATATATAAATCCATATCATTATTTGTTGATTGCAAAAAAATGTCAATAAATAGTCTTTTTGCAAGGTTAAATCTTAACACAATCTGAACCTTTTTTCTACCAGAAAATAAAAAAAACATAAAAACAATAAAAAAAATACAAATTGCATTACGACCTTTAAAAAAGCATATACATATGGTATAGTGGATTCTGACAAGTTTATATCATGTACGATAAAGATGTTCCTTGTCTACGGGGTATGGCGTAGTTTGGTAGCGCGCACGGCTGGGGGCCGTGAGGTCGCAGGTTCAAATCCTGTTACCCCGATTGGTGCAAAGTAGCCGGAAAGTCGAGATTTTATTGTAAAATCAAGGCTTTTCGGCTATTGTTTTGCTCTAAAATATCTGGTCTGTTTACTTAAAATTTGTCATATTTATATCTTTTTTTGTCATGGAATTTGTCATGACAAATTCTAAAATAATATCTTTGACAATGCATCGGATGCTTTGTCCTGAGAGGTTTTTAATTTATCTTTCATAGTATGGCGGTATACATTTTTCATAACATAATCTGTTTCCCATCCGCCCATCTCAAGAATATCTGCTTCTGGAATATTTAAAGATGACATGTAGGACGCAAAATAGTGACGGAGTTTGTGGAGTGAGAAATGGGGCATATTTAATTCGTCCTGTAACCTGTTCATGTGCTTGGTAATTGAATTTGGAAGCCCTTTATAAATATATCCATGTTCACGGATTAAATCGGCTAATTGGGGGGATATGACAATCTCGCGGGTACTTGCAGTTGTCTTTGTCTGCTTTTCCACCCATTGATTATTTTTATCCAGCACTTTGGCAGAATCAATCGCGAGCGTGTTTCCGTTTAGATCATCTATGGTCAGAGAGCATATTTCTGAACGACGTAAACCATAACAGGCGAGTTTGATAGGAATCTCAAACATGCTGCCCTGCGCAGCCTGTAATAATCGTTTTATATCCTCATCAGTGGGGATATACGGCTCATTTTTGATTTTTTGGGGCAGGGTTGTGGAAATATTCATTTCCGGTCGAAACATTCCCAAAACGGATGATATAAAGCCATGGTAATTACGAATTGTCTTAGGCGCAAGCGTTTTTGCCAGGATATTGATTTCTTTTTGAATATCGATTTGCGTAATATCGTATATAGGTTTATTTGTAAAATCGTCTGTGAGTCTGCTGGGTATTTCAAGGTATTCTTTTACGGTCTTAGGACTGAGCACATGTTCTTTGGTTTCTGTGTATTGCTGGGCAGCTTCTGTGAATGTTAGATGGTATTTTTTACTTTTTATTTTATCCGGTTCTGCAGCCATAGCCTGCATAGCTTCTTTCTGTGTTGGTTTCTCATTAAACACAACTGTGTACATTTGCCCTTTGTACATTTTTCTGATCCGGTAAGAGCCGCTTGGGAGTTTTTCGATTTTCATATGTATCATTCCTTTCTATTTTGGGGTATAAAAATAACAGCCAGCAGAGAACTGGTGTTCCGCTTGCGTTTGGCTGCTCCGAATGATACAATGTGCTTGTTCAGGGCGTGTATCTTCAGAGCACGCATCCGCTCCTGTTGTTGGCTGGTGTCCGGTTCGCAGGGGCGGTTTTTATTTATTTCAGCAATTCTGCAATATTTATCATCAGGTTATCGTAAATGCACACCTGTATATCATCATCAAAACTATATTGATCGCACAGCTCTTCTTTTTCCAAATCATAGACGTTTACTGTTTTGGTAAGTGGATTTACAATCCAGTATTCACGGACTCCTGCAGAACGGTATTTGAATAACTTCACGCCATAATCAGTTCGTTTCGTACTTAGAGATGCAATCTCGATGACCCAGTCCGGTGCACCGCTGCATCCGCGGTCATCCAGCTTTGATTTGTCACTAATAATGCTGATATCCGGTTCGACGTATGTTTTATCGTCTTTATTCAAAAAAACGGCAAATGGGGCAGGATAGACTTCACAGGAACCGTTATTTTTGCGAATATATGTCTCAATGCTCCATGCAAGAGCCTGCTGGATTTTCTGATGCAATCTGTTTGGTGGTGCCATGTCATAAATGACACCGTCGATCAGCTCTGCACGCTGTCCTTCTGGAAGTGAATAGATGTAATCGGTCGTGTAAGTGTTTTCTTTTGGTAATGGCATAGTGTGTACCTCCTGTTTCAATAACATAAACTCTTCAAAAATAATTCTAGCACATATCGGTGTGATCCGCTTATTTTTTTGGAAGAATAGGTAATGCATCCAATTCCATTGAATCTTCAGATTCTAGACAATGACGGTTATGATCAAAAAGGGCATACTGTTCATTGACAAATTTATCGGCAGCTTCTCTGGAAATATGTCCGGCATTATCTAAAACACTTCTGCCAGTAAACTGTAAGAATGCATCTAAGCGGTTTTCCCAATCGTTCATATACATTGGAATATGACGTTTAGCCTGATCTTCTGCATAATCAAGATACATGGTGACAATTCTGTTTAAATTTTCAAGTTCTTCCTGAGTTAAATAGTTTTTGGCAATGGTTATATCTGATTTCCTTACTTTCGCACCTTTGAATGAAGTAAGACCCATATTTTTTTTGGAAGCATCAGCACGTTCAACAATTAGTTCTGGTGCAGTATGCCCATGAACGGAATAATGAAGTTTATTCTGAACGGTTTTGAAAAAAAGATCTGCCTGTTCACAATGTGGATCATAATCAACAGATGTAGCAAATATGTCACGAACCTTTAAATAAACACGTTTTTCAGAAGAACGAATATCTCTGATACGTTCAAGAAGTTCATCGAAGTAGTCGGAACCAAATTTTTTTGGATTTTTTAAACGTTCATCATTAAGAACAAATCCTTTTTTCATATATTCGGAGAGAACGGATGAGGACCAGTTTCGAAAATGTATTCCGATATTATTTCGTACACGATATCCGATTGCAAGAATCATATCAAGATTATATATTTTTACTTTTCTCTGAACAGTTCTGCTCCCTTCAGATTGAACTTGTAAGTAATCCTTACAAGTTGCTTCTTCATATAATTCTCCATCAGCGTATATATTTTTTATATGTAATGTCACATTTTGAGGAGAAGTCTGATAAAGTTGGGAAATACTTTTTTGTGTCATCCATATAGTGGAATCGTTGAAATAAGCATCAACTTTTGTATCCCCCTTTTCATTTTGATAAATTAGAATATTTCCTTGAAAATTCAAATCAGTATCTCCTTTCAAATAGTTAAATGTTCAATTTTTTTCGTAAAACTCTTCAAAAATAATTCTAGCACATATCGGTGTGCTCCGCTTATTTTTTTCTAGCATTTATGGAATTGATCTGAATATTAATCATTTTGTGGGTTAATATTTGGCTCTTGATTTTTATCTGAAATATTGCAAAATATCCGTGAAAAGGGTAATATTTTAAATAGAGCGAAAGACACATATCAGGCACTGCGATTTTGTCAGTCAGCCGGAATATGTGAAAACTGGGCAAAGTAAATATGGGTATGCAGGAGGAAACGCGGATGAAGAGAATCGGTATGTTAACAAGCGGCGGTGATTGCCAGGCATTAAACGCAGCAATGCGCGGCGTAGTAAAAGGCTTAAGTGAAAATGTGGATGAGCTGGAGATTTACGGCTTTTTAAATGGTTATAAAGGGCTGATTTATGGAGATTACAGATTACTGACATCTGCAGATTTTTCCGGAATACTTACCAAAGGCGGAACGATCCTTGGATCTTCCAGACAGCCGTTTAAGCAGATGCGTGTGCCGGATGCGAACGGATTAGACAAAGTGGAGGCGATGAAATCTACCTATTATAAGTTAAGACTGGACTGTCTGGTCATCTTAGGCGGAAATGGAACGGAGAAGACGGCAAATCTGCTTCGCGAGGAAGGATTAAATGTAATTCATCTTCCGAAAACGATCGATAACGATATCTATGGAACGGATGTTACATTCGGATTTCAGAGTGCGATCAATATTGCAACGGATGCGATCGACTGTATCCATACAACGGCAGCTTCCCATAACCGCGTATTTATCGTGGAAGTTATGGGACATAAAGTTGGCTGGCTGACACTTTATGCAGGAGTTGCAGGTGGTGCAGATATCATTTTACTGCCGGAGATTCCTTATGACATTGAAAAAGTGATCGCAGCTATTAATAAGCGTACCAAAGCCGGAAAAGGATTTACAATTCTTGCGGTTGCGGAGGGAGCTATCTCAAAAGAGGATGCGGCATTATCCAAAAAAGAGTACAAAGAAAAGGTTGCAAAACGCAAATATCCGTCTGTTTCCTATGAGATCGCGGATCGTATTTTTGAGGAGACCGGAGTGGAAGTCCGTGTGACGGTTCCGGGACATACACAGAGAGGCGGAAGTCCGTGTCCATACGACCGTGTACTCTGTACCAGACTTGGTTCTGCCGCAGCACAGGCTGTCATGGACGAGGATTATGGCAACATGATCGCCATGATCAATGGAAAGACAAAACGCGTTCCATTAGGTGAAGTGGCAGGCAGATTAAAAACAGTAGACCCGGATTGCCAGATGATCAAAGAGGCAAAACGGATTGGAATCAGTTTCGGGGATTAAGATGTCATACACAGCATTATATCGTAAGTTCCGTCCACAGGAGTTTGAGGACGTCAAAGGACAGGAACACATTGTTACAACATTAAAAAACCAGATCAAAGCAGACAGGATCGGGCATGCGTATCTGTTTTGTGGAACCAGGGGAACCGGTAAGACGACCATCGCAAAGATATTTGCAAAGGCGGTCAACTGTGAGCATCCTGTAGACGGCAGCCCGTGTGGAGAGTGCCCGGCCTGCAAGGCGATTGCAGCGGGCAACTCCATGAATGTGATCGAGATCGATGCCGCATCGAATAACGGTGTGGATAACATCCGCCAGATCCGTGAGGAGGTGGAATACCGTCCGACGGAAGGCAAATACAAAGTCTACATTATCGATGAGGTTCATATGCTTTCCATAGGTGCATTTAATGCACTGCTAAAGACACTCGAGGAGCCGCCATCATATGTTATTTTTATTCTGGCAACAACGGAGGCACACAAGATACCGATCACAATCTTATCCCGCTGTCAGAGATACGATTTCAGGCGTATTTCCATTGAAACGATCTCAGCGAGACTGATGGAGCTGATGGAAAAGGAGCAGGTCACAGTGGAGGAACGTGCGATCCGCTATATCGCAAAGGCGGCGGACGGTTCCATGCGGGATGCACTCAGTCTGTTAGACCAGTGTATTGCGTTTTATCTTGGGCAGGATCTTACTTACGACAAAGTACTTGAAACACTCGGTGCGGTTGATACTGAGATTTTCAGCAGACTGCTCCGTCAGATTTTAGAGAAAAATGTGACCGGTGCAATCGGTGTGATCGATGAGATGGTCATTGAGGGCAGGGAATTAGGACAGTTTGTCAATGATTTTACCTGGTATCTGAGGAATCTCATGCTTGTACAGAGCTCGGATGACATGGAGGATGTGCTTGACATTTCAACGGAGAATCTTGCCCTGTTAAAAGAAGAGGCGCAGATGGTAGACACAGACATTCTTATGCGCTATATCCGTATTTTTTCAGAACTGAGTAATCAGATCCGTTATGCCGTACAGAAGCGTATACTGATCGAGATTGCGGTGATCAAATTATGTAAACCGGAGATGGAAAAAGATTATGGTTCGCTGATCGACCGCGTGGACAGTCTCGAAAAAAAGCTGGAGAAGGGTATTGTGGTAACGCAGGCATCCGGTGACATGGCTGCGGGGACAACAGGTTCTTCTGCCGCATCGGCGGTGTTAAAAAAAAAGGAACTTCCCAAGGCAATCCCTGAAGATATCAAACAGATCATGAGCAGCTGGAGCGGCATTTTATCACAGCTGACAGGAATCACAAGAACCTATCTCAAAAAAGCAGTTCCGACATTAGGAGAGGGCGGTACGCTGATCCTGGCATTTGAGGATGCCAATGCGTACACTTATATAGAAGAGAACCGTTCTAACTGCCAGGATGAATTTCGGGCAGCAGTTGCAGAAAGACTTGGCAAAGAGGTAGAGATTCTGGTAAAATTAAATGACACTGGCACGCCAAGCGGGGAGATCTATCCCGATTTACGCCAGTTGATTAATTTTGAAATAGAAGAAGACGATTTTTAGGAGTAAAATCCTCTGCTCCTGCAAAGGCAGTCGCATTTTGCTCCGCAAAACAAGGAGGATTCACATGGCAAAAAGAGGCGGTTTCCCGGGCGGTATGCCGGGCAACATGAACAACCTTATGAAACAGGCGCAGAAAATGCAGCGTCAGATGGAAGAGGCACAGAAAGAATTAGAAGAAAAAGAGATTACTGCAGCAGCAGGTGGTGGAGCTGTTGAAGTTACTGTTTCCGGTAAGAGAGAGATTACAAAAGTAAAATTATCCGAGGAAGTAGTTGACCCAGATGACATCGAGATGTTAGAGGATCTGATCATGGCAGCAACCAATGAGGCACTTCGTCAGTTAGAAGAATTCTCTTCGGATTCCATGTCAAAAATTACCGGCGGCATGGGTGGTCTTGGCGGACTTCCGTTCTAGGAAAAAAGGCATAATGATTTAGGGAATACAAGGAATGTTTTTCGCCTGAATCATTATGCCTTTTTTGATTCATTGGAAATTACGTTCCATGAATCCAAAAGACCTCAGTTTACAACTTTGCCCGGAACACTTCATCTGCCGGATAGCCGCCGGCACATTTCTGCATGCCGCGCTGAATACTGTCTGCGGAATTTCCCCAGTCTTTATCTTTGTTCCGGTAGTCATTTTTTTCTACAAACCATGCGACTTCTTTTTGCAGACGTTCCATATTTTCCTGCATCAGTGCAAATGCCTTCGGGTAAAACTCCTTTTTCTGCGTATCGTTTAATTTGTTTTCCGCAGTCTCAATCAGATCTCCGAAATGAGGCAGGCAAAAGCCTTTGCTCTCTTCAAAAAGCTGGCGGAATTCTTCATTTTTCAGATACAGGTCGAAAAAGGTATCCAGATATCTGCCGTAGATTTTACGGAAATGATCGCAGACATAGCAGTCTGTCGTCTTTTTGGAGATCCATGCACCAAGCGCAGTCTGCGGTTCATGTTCTGCGGTTGCATCGGTGCGCTTCATGCGCTTTAACAGACTTGATTTGCCTGGGGCAAAATCGGACATTTCTTTTGCGAGTTCCTGATTCAGTTTCTTCAAATGCGTGCTTAAGATCAATGCATTTCCAAGTCGGTTGCCGTAATCGTACATCATTTTAAAGTGATGGCGGCAGAATCCGGTTGCATCTGTCTTTTCACGGATATCATCCTCCATATAGGCGGAACCTAAAATAAATGAGACCGCATGCTGCTCGGCTTCGCGCTCTAAATTGCAAAAAGGGCATTCGTCTTTGGCGTTGAATGCTTTGATTAAAGGGATGGTTGCAATATTTTCTTTCATATGATCTATGACTCCTTTGACTGGTTGATCCACTTTTTTATTTATAAGAATTATAACAAAGTCTGATAATTCAAACAATAACTCATAATAAATTTAAAGTTATGCCATAATAAATAAAAAACGCAACATTTCATATAAAATGTTGCGTTTTTTATTTGCAATTATTATTTCGGCAGAACAAAAAGAAACTTAACCCCCAAATTTAAATTTTTTTAAATCCGTTCAGAAATTAATGGTATGAAAAATACTGTCCCGCTCGTCCTGAGAAATTCCCAGATAACGCTTTGTGATATAAAACGAGGAATGATTATACAGATCCATCAGAAGAACCGGCGAAATTCCCTGTTTCCATGCATGATAGCCAAACGTCTTGCGGAGCGAATGACAGCTGACATGCGTTTCGCATAAGGTTTCGTCCGCTGCTCTGCGTACAATACGATATGCCTGGGAGCGGCAGAGCGGATGCGCAGGTGTGGTGAGTTTTGAAAAAATATAATCCTCCGCGTCAGGTTTTCTTGTTTTCCGGTAACAGTCCAGTGCTTTGATAACGTGTGAATTTAAGGCAATCTCATTGACCTTTCCTGTTTTCTGTTCATGGATCAGAAGATGATCTAAGAAACAGTCTTTCTCAAAATAATACACATCTTTCCATTTTAAATTCAATACATCACTGATGCGCAATGCGGTGTAGAGCCCAAGAATGATCATCGTATAGTTGCGGATATTCGGATGTGCAACCTCGTAATATGCAATGAAATTTTTTAGTTCGTCCTTGTCACGGATCGGCTGTGTTGTACCCATAATGACTCCTTTCTGCGGAAAATACCGCAAGCCTGTAAACGCAACATTTTATATGGAATGTTGCATTCAGGGAGAAACAGATAATCAGGGAGGAAAACAGATTATATGCTCAAGTTAACGTTAAAGCCTGGTGACTATATTGACATCGGTGAAAACATCAGGGTCGTTTTTTCCGGCGGTTCTGCAAATAACATTCATCTTCTGGTGGATGCACCGAGAGAGATGAACATTGCGCGCAGTTCTGCAGAAAGAAAAAGCAACCGTACTCACTACTATAAGGAACAGGGCATTTCGGAACAGGCACAGAAAGAGATCGCTGCAATTCTGATGAGGGAGCGCCGCAGCAGATTAGAAGAAGCAAGGTAATAAGGTCAGGCTAACCTAGGGGTCGGGCTTATTATAAATCTTTTTAAGACATATGTCTTAAAAATTAAGAAAAATTTCCGTATATCACGGAAAAAAAGGGAAAGGATTCCCGGATGCCGGGCAACGGCAGAACACATTTTTTATCACACGGAGGTAAATATTATGGCAATGGTAGTACAGCACAACATGTCCGCAATGAATGCGAACAGAAATTTAGGTGTTACAACAGGAATGCAGGCAAAATCATCAGAGAAGTTATCTTCCGGTTACAAGATCAACCGTGCAGCAGATGATGCAGCAGGACTTTCTATTTCTGAGAAGATGAGAAGCCAGATCCGCGGTTTAAATAAAGCATCTGACAATGCACAGGATGGTATCTCTTTAATCCAGACCGCTGAGGGCGCATTAAATGAATCCCACTCTATCTTACAGAGAATGAGAGAGTTATCCGTACAGGCAGCCAACGGTACAGAGACAGATGACGACCGCGAGGCAGTACAGAACGAGATTTCCCAGTTACAGGAAGAGCTGACAAGAATTTCTGAGACGACAGAGTTCAACACGATGAAACTGCTGGATGGTTCCCAGAGTGGAAGTACATCTTCAACCGGGTCAGGTCCGAAGTTTGGTGTTGTAGATGCAACATTAGACGGTGCACTTGTAACATCTAACGTGAAAGGTATTAAAGTAGCAACAGCAGCTGCCACAACAACAAAGGCAGGTCAGGAGACTGCTATCTGGGCTGCTGATGGAAAGACATTAACTTTAAATCTTTCGAAAAATAAGGTATATACACAGGACGAAATTGATGACTTGATCGCAAATGCAAAACAGGAAGACAGTTCTGCAACGGGTGCACCGGCTGAAGTGAAAGTATCTTTAAAGAATGGTATTTTTAATGCAGATGCAGACACAACTGCCGGAACTGTAACAGCCGGTGGTGTGAAGGCAGTATCTGATGAAGGAACAGTAACTGGATTTGTTGGTGCAGATACAATTTCATTTACGGCAAATAAGTATGGAGCAGAGTTCAATGATACTGTATTTAAATTCAAATTTGATAAGGCAGCAGGCAAAGAAGAAGTAGAGACAAATACAGCAATTGAAATTGATGGAGCAAATGCGGTAACAGCAGGTGAATATACAATTCATCTTGCAGCAGGCAAAGAATATACGGCAGAAGATTTAGAAGATGTTCTTAAAACGGCAGGATTCGACTTTGATGTTAAATTAAGTGGAAATACACCAGATGAGCCAAATACTTTATTTGCAACCAGTGGCGCATCAACTGTGACTGATATTACAATGGGTGCTGGCACCGCCGGAGCTGGTCTTGGAAGTACAGATGCTATGTGGGGGCAAGCTGGTTATGACAGTGTATCTTCTGGTGCTGGCATTACCTTGCAGATTGGTGCAAATGAAGGTCAGACCATGAGTTTCTCTATCGATGACATGAGTGCAAGAGCACTTGGCGTAGATGGCAACAAAGTTGATTTAAGCACACAGGCTGGCGCACAGAAAGCAACTGATACCATTGATGCAGCAATCAAGAAAGTATCTGCACAGCGTGGTAGAATGGGTGCGATCCAGAACCGTCTGGAGCACACCATCAGCAACCTTGATACAGCAGCAGAGAATACCCAGACTGCAGAGTCCCGTATCCGTGATACAGATATGGCAGAAGAGATGGTTGAGTACTCCAAGAACAACATTCTTGCACAGGCAGGTCAGTCTATGCTTGCACAGGCGAACCAGTCTACACAGGGTGTACTCTCCTTATTACAGTAATCTCTGGAAAAACGGTAATTATTATATGCAATGTAAAGATGTCCTGGGGCGTTACGCTCCAGGACATTTTTCATAGAAAGAGGAAAAAATGAATCTGTTAAAAACAACGTTTTACGATGAATTTGCATGTATTGGAGCGGAGTGCCCATTAACCTGCTGCGGGGGATGGATGATAGCAATGGAAGAGAAAACATTAAAAGATTACAGGATGATGGGGGGAGAGATTGGAAGATTTGCCAGAAAAGGTGTAACATATAACTCTGATTTACAGAGTTATATAGTGCGGCTGCGGGATACGGATGGAATGTGCCCGATGCTGAATGAAGACCAGTTGTGCGAAATTGTACTAAATAAAGGAAATAAGAAACTATGCCGTACCTGTGCAACATTTCCACGGGAAACAGTAAGGTCGTATGATACAGATGAGAAATATATCTTTCTGGGTTGTCCGAAAGCAGCACACCTGTTATTTGAGGTATCCGGGAAAATAACTTTTATGTTTGAGCGCGATCCGGATTTAGATATGGAAGACATTCCTATATACAATCATGTGATGAAGATCAATCTTACAGTGAGGGGGGAAATCACAGATTTTATTCAGAAGTCAGAACTTCCATTGTGGTTCCGGGAATTTTATGGGGCTTATACGATAGAAAAAATGAGTTCACAGATAGCTGAACAGGATTTTGAAGCAGTAGGGGAAAAGCTGGAACATTTTTTTAAACCATCGTTTTACCAGGCAATGTATCAGGGGATAAAGAATACAAAAGTTAACAGAGAACAGCAGTTCCAGTCTCTGTGTGGAACGGTAAATGCCTATGAAAAATTTATTCTCGGATCAATGTTCTCCGATAAATCCGGTACCAGTGATAAAATATTGCAATTACTTCATTTAAACCGGACATGTACATTTGATGAATGGAATTATGCCAGAGAAGAGTGGACAGCACAGGAAAATGAACAGCAGTGGGAAAACATGCTTGTGTATAACTGGATGCGTTCTGCTTTTACGCCCCAGAAGAACCGTAAATTATTAAAAAATTATCTTGCATGTGTATTATGTAATTTAGTTGCGGCGCACCTGTTGATTTTATATTCCATGAAACACGAAGCGGATGCGGAAATAAGAAATGTGATCGTTGCATTTGTTGTCCGCAGATTTTTACATGGAAATGAGGAAATTATGAAGATTATGCAGCTTGGAATGGACGAGGGGGTTTTGTCTCCTGCTTTTTTAATTTGTCTGTGCAATTTATGGGGGTAAATGTTCAGAGGTATTTGGTAATGGGCGGAACACGCAGAATTATGCGAGTTATCGCCCATTTTTGTGCATACTGCACACTTTGAATGCCAGACTTTTGTGTGAAATCACGTTTTTATTTGCCAAATGTAAAATATGGATGGGTGTCTGCAGGTATTGCAACAGAATTTGGTATGAATGAAGCTGTAAAAGTCTGGATGGAACATGGAACCGCTTTGTGGTAAAATTGATGCCATAAGATCGTTGCTGGACTAACTGACAGGGAGTGAACAGTGACATGCAGACAGGGAGGATCAGACAATGTATTATGTACCGGATGGCACAGAGATGTGTGGATATTATGAATGTAAAGAATGTGGAAACCGGTTTTTGGCGTTACAGACAGGACCGCAGCTAGTATGTCCGTATTGTGGGGAAGAGCCGGATATGGAAGTCGGACCGGACGAGGAGATGCCGGTGGCAGCAGAAAGTGCGAAGCTGATTCAGGTGGTAAAAGGAGCAGAAGAGGTTGAGCGGATGGATACGCTGCTTTCACTTGCAGTGACCGGTGGTGATTATGCGTGGATATAGAAAAAAAGAGTCAGTGTGAAAAATAAGATTTTTCACACGCAGGAATGGAGAATAAAATGGGACAGGTTTATTTTGTCCGCCATGGACAGACAATTTGGAATGTGGAAAATAAGATCTGCGGTGCAACGGATATTGCACTCACGGAACTTGGACATAAACAGGCGGTTGAGACAGGGAAAAAGATCTTAGAACAGGGAATTAAAGCCGATGAGATTCTTTATTCCCCATTGATCCGTGCAAAGGACACGGCACTCCATATCGCAGAGATTACCGGGATTCCGGCAAGGGAGGAAGCACGTTTAAAAGAACAGAACTTTGGAAAATATGAGTCTACACCGAGAGACGGAGCAGAGTTCAGGGAAGCAAAAAAACAGTTTGTAAATTGTTATGAAGGCGGGGAGTCGATGCTTCATCTGGCACAGCGCATTTATAACCTGTTAGATGAGGTGGCAGCTTCGGATAAAACTTATATTCTCGTGGCGCACAATGGAATCGCGCGTGTGGTGCAGTCCTATTTTTATGAGATGACCAACGAGGAATACGCCGCATTTGGTGTGGCAAATTGCGCAGTGGTCAGATATGAATTTTAAAAGATGGGACAGCCGTAAAGCGTGTCACCGGAATGGAGGACTTTCATGTTAGGAAAGAGAAAAGGAAAACAGCGGAGAGAGTACGTACCGGATTATGTGCTTTATGATCTTGAAACCACGGGGATATCAAGTCTGTATGATGAAGTGATAGAAATCTCAGCGGTAAAAGTAAGAAACGGAAAGATCGTGGACGAGTTCAGTGAGCTTGTAAATCCGGGCAGACCAATTCCTTATGCGGCAAGCAGCGTGAATAATATATCAGATAAAATGGTGGAAAATGCACGCTCCTTTGAAAAAGTCTTACCGGAATTTCTTGCATTTGCCGGGGATGATGTGTTGGCAGGGCATAATATCGCAGGTTTTGATATGAAGTTTTTGTACAGGGACTGCGAAAAATATTTTGGGCAGACACTGACAAACGACTATATAGATACACTTGCGATCGCAAAACTGTGTTTTCCCGAATGGAAACACAGACGACTCTCTGATCTGGCGGAACACTATGGTATCTCTACCAAAGGGGCGCACCGCGCACTGGCGGACTGCCGTATGAACCAGCAGGTGTTTGAGTTGATGGCGAAAGAATCAGGCGGAACATCTGCAAAACAGACAGAGGAGAAAATCTGTCCGCGATGCGGACTTGCCTTAAAAAAGAGAAACGGAAGATTTGGCGGGTTCTGGGGATGCACCGGTTTCCCAGATTGCAGATATACGGAAAATGTATAAAAAAGAAAAAATTGTGCAGTGTGAAAAATAAAATTATTACACGCAGAAATGGAGATGAAATGGAAGATTACAGCATTGCAAATATGACCAAAGAACAGCGCATTGCGCTGATCAGGCAGTGGATCCCGGATGAGGACGGGCTTGGTGACAGTGGTGATATGGATCTGTGGGATATCTACGCAGATTATATCAACGGAAAAAGAGAAATTGCTGAGATCAATGCAGAGATGTCAGGCACTTATTATACAGAGGAGGACTTAAAGTAATGGAGACATGGTTTTATGAAGTGGTTTCGATCGACGGGGATTATGCGAACCTGCGCAGAACCGACATCGAGTCGGATGATCTGAAACTTGTGGCACGCGCTCTGCTTCCGGCGGAGATCCTGGAGGGCAGCAAGTTAAAATATGAACTGATCGGTTAAAAAGGATGTCAACATGATGGACAACGAAAAAATAATCAGAAAAAAGGTAGTTGTCTATGGTGCAGTTCAGGGCGTCGGTTTCCGTTACCGGGCGGAACACGCCGCAAACATGCTGGGTGTGACTGGCTGGGTAAGAAATGAGCCGGACGGATCCGTATTGTTGGAGATGCAGGGGACGGACGGGCAGATCGACAAAGTGCTTGCGATGGTAAACCAGGGCACCTATGTAAATATTGACCGTATCACGGCAAATCAGATACCGATCGAAGAGAGAGAGTATGGATTCTACATAAGATAAACTCTGCCTTTCTAATTGAGAAAGTGGTTCTATATTCGAATAAGGTCATGCCGGTGTATTTTTTAGTAATCCGGTTCAGATAGTCACCGCTGTAACTGAGCAGACCAGCCTGGATGGAAACAATAACTGTAAAAAAACGGATAGTGCAAAAAATGCATTATCCGTTTTTTGTCAAAAAAAGTTGAAGAGCGTCGTTAAAACACTAAAAATATACATTTGTAATTGACGTGTATTTTACAAAACATTAAAATAAAAATGGTGAATCACGCAAATATAAACGAAAAAGGAATGATAGTGTGAAAAATAAGATTTTTCACACGCAAGATTTGTGCTTACGCACAAACTT
>ERZ1106983.227-NODE-227-length-78948-cov-7.313234_pt1 | contig 78948 bp, 55 predicted proteins | sample MGYA00403693_ERZ1106983 | MGnify/ENA primary metagenome ERZ1106983 (study PRJEB35170, sample SAMEA104062420) | human gut metagenome | biome: human gut; feature: human-associated habitat; material: faeces | place: Denmark | collected 2012-07-13 ...
AGCCGGTTAGAGCGCACGCCTGATAAGCGTGAGGTCGGTGGTTCGAGTCCACTTAGGCCCACCAATTTTGCGAATTTCGAATTTTTTCTCGGTCTTGCGTACAATGAGTACGCGACGACGTCGAAGAAAATCCGAACTTCATCAAAATTAACCAAAGTAAAATTTGGGGGTGTAGCTCAGCTGGGAGAGCACCTGCCTTGCAAGCAGGGGGTCAGGAGTTCGATTCTCCTCATCTCCACCAATTCAAACAATTTCACGCACATTTCGCATTTTTTCTCAGTCTTGCGTACCGATGTACGCGACGACGTCGAAGAAAAAGCGAACTGCACGCAAACTTGTTTGAATTTAAAATCAATATAAAAGATTGTACCTTGAAAACTAAACAATGTAACAAACGATGATAGAGAGAAACGAGGAAATGACATAGTAATGTCAAACCCCGATAACTAAATTAGTTATCAAACTAATGTGGAAAGGTTTTTTCGATATACGAGAGTATATGGGTAAAAACTTCAATTTCAAAAACAAATCTCTAATTCTTATGTAATTCAAGAACCAAACCAAGTTGGTCAAGCTATAAAGAGCGTAGGGAGAATGACTTGGCATCAGGAGCCGAAGAAGGACGTGACAAGCTGCGAAAAGCTGCGGTTAGGAGCAAATATCCATAGACCCGCAGATATCCGAATGGGGAAACCCGGTACGGCAATACCGTATCACTGCATGGTAAATACATAGCCATGTGGAGGAAACCCTCTGAACTGAAACATCTAAGTAGGAGGAGGAAGAGAAAGAAACATCGATTTCCTAAGTAGCGGCGAGCGAAAGGGAAAGAGGCCAAACCAGAGATAGCAATATCTTTGGGGTTGCGGACTGCATAATTGATTTAACATCTTTAGCAGAAGTGTATGGGAAGACACACCATAGTAGGTAATAGTCCTGTAAGCGAAAGGGATGTTAACATGGCAGTATCCAGAGTACCACCGGACACGAGGAACCCGGTGGGAAGCCGGGGGGACCACCCCCCAAGCCTAAATACTACCTGATGACCGATAGTGAAAAGTACAGTGATGGAAAGTTGAAAAGAACCCCGGAAGGGGAGTGAAAAAGAATCTGAAACCCTATGTTTACAAGCTGCTAAAGCACTATATATGTGCGATAGCGTACTTTTTGTAGAACGGTCCGGCGAGTGTATGTTGCAAGCGAGGTTAAGGTGTTAAGCACTGAAGCCGAAGGAAGACCGAGTGTGAATAGCGCGTACAGTTTGCAGTATACGACCCGAAACCGGGTGACCTAACCATGGACAGGTTGAAGTGGAAGTAAAATTCCATGGAGGACCGAACCCACGTCTGTTGAAAAAGGCGGGGATGAGCTGTGGTTAGCGGTGAAATTCCAATCGAACTCGGATATAGCTGGTTCTCATCGAAATAGCTTTAGGGCTAGCCTCAGGATAGTTTAGCGGAGGTAAAGCACTGAATGGGCTAGGGGGCTTCACGGCTTACCGAACCCTATCAAACTCTGAATGCCGCATAAATGTTTCCTGGGAGTCAGACTGCGTGAGATAAGTTTCGTAGTCAAAAGGGAAAGAGCCCAGACCTACAGCTAAGGTCCCTAAATGAATTTAAGTGGAAAAGGATGTGCAGTTGCGTAGACAACTAGGACGTTGGCTTAGAAGCAGCCACTCATTTAAAGAGTGCGTAATAGCTCACTAGTCGAGTGATTGTGCGCCGAAAATGTAACGGGGCTAAAATTCATACCGAAGCTTAGGAATGATAGTAATATTGTTGGTAGATGAGCGTTGTGTAAGCCTGAGAAGCTACACCGAAAGGAGTAGTGGAGGTATCACAAGTGAGAATGCCGGAATGAGTAGCGAGAATTATGTGAGAATCATAATGGTCGAAAATCTAAGGTTTCTTGAGGAAGGTTCGTCCGCTCAAGGTAAGCCGGGAGCTAAGGCGAGGCCGAGAGGCGTAGTCGATGCACATACGGTAAAGATTCCGTAGCCACCGAAGTCGTTAAATACAGGGACACAGGAACATAGCCTAACCCCACCGTTGGTTGAGTGGGGCGTAAGGGAGCGAAAATTAGTAGCGAAGTGGGTGATTGTACACTGGCGAGAAAAGCTGTATGAATTGACAAGGTGCCCGTACCGCAAACCGACACAGGTAGATGAGGAGAGAATCCTAAGACCAGCGGGAGAAGTGTTGTTAAGGAACTCGGCAAAATGACCCCGTAACTTCGGGATAAGGGGAGCCTACGCGAGTAGGCCGCAGAGAATAGTCTCAAGCGACTGTTTAGCAAAAACACAGGTCTATGCTAAATCGAAAGATGATGTATATGGGCTGACGCCTGCCCGGTGCTGGAAGGTTAAGGGGAAGTGTTAGAGCAATCGAAGCACTGAACTTAAGCCCCAGTAAACGGCGGCCGTAACTATAACGGTCCTAAGGTAGCGAAATTCCTTGTCAGGTAAGTTCTGACCCGCACGAATGGCGTAACGACTTGAGAGCTGTCTCAACAACATACCCGGCGAAATTGAAGTACTGGTAAAGATGCCAGTTACCCGTGATAAGACGGAAAGACCCCATGGAGCTTTACTGTAACTTGATATTGAATTTTTGTATTACATGTACAGGATAGGTGGGAGACAGAGAACCAATGCCGCCAGGTGTTGGGGAGTCGATGTTGGGATACCACTCTTGTAATATGAAGGTTCTAACCTGCACCCGTGAATCCGGGTGGGGGACACTGTCAGGTGGACAGTTTGACTGGGGCGGTCGCCTCCTAAAAGGTAACGGAGGCGTTCAAAGGTTGGTTCAGCACGGACGGAAATCGTGCAACGAGTGCAAACGCATAAACCAGCCTAACTGCGAGACCGACAAGTCGAGCAGTAACGAAAGTTGGAGTTAGTGATCCGGCGGTATGAGAGTGGAATTGCCGTCGCTCAACGGATAAAAGCTACCCTGGGGATAACAGGCTGATCTCCCCCAAGAGTCCACATCGACGGGGAGGTTTGGCACCTCGATGTCGGCTCATCGCATCCTGGAGCTGTAGTCGGTCCCAAGGGTTGGGCTGTTCGCCCATTAAAGCGGTACGCGAGCTGGGTTCAGAACGTCGCGAGACAGTTCGGTCCCTATCTATCACGGGCGTAGGAAATTTGAGGAGAGCTGACCTTAGTACGAGAGGACCGGGTTGGACGTACCGCTGGTGCACCTGTTGTTCTGCCAAGGGCATAGCAGGGTAGCTAAGTACGGACGGGATAAACGCTGAAGGCATCTAAGCGTGAAGCCCCCTTCGAGATAAGATTTCCCATAGCGTAGGCTAGTAAGGACCCATGAAGACTACATGGTTGATAGGCCGGAGGTGGAAGTGCAGTAATGTATGCAGCTGACCGGTACTAATAGTCCGAGGGCTTGACCAAGCATTTTAATCTGCGGAGCAGATAAAAATGCGAATATGTACGAAAGCAAAGGAGCAGAAGCAATTCAAAGAATTGCGAGGAGCGACTGGTTGCCGAAAGGCAATGCGAAGTACATACAAGCGTAAGCTTGAGCATAAAAAGCAAGAGCAGATTAAAATACAGATGTATCGCTACATCAAAGGTTAGGAACGAGAAAGATAAGAAATTAGAGAAAACGCATTGTGAAGTTATGTTGTTTAGTTTTGAGGGTATGACCTCAAAAGAGAAGATCCGGTGACGATAGCAAGGAGGAACCACCTGTTCCCATGCCGAACACAGAAGTTAAGCTCCTTAACGTCGATGATACTTGGTGGGTGACTGCCTGGGAAAGTAGAAAGTTGCCGGAACGAAGAATGCTGAAGATAACGACAAAAGTCGTTATCTTTGGTGTTTAAAGAAAAAGTTAGCGAAAGCTAAAGAGATATTCCTCTATAGCTCAGTTGGCAGAGCGCATGACTGTTAATCATGATGTCGCTGGTTCGAGCCCAGCTGGAGGAGCCAATTTGATGACCTACTTTTGTAGGTCATTTTTTATTTACTTTTCAAAATTAGGGAGTAATAGTAAACGATGTAAGCGTACATCTGATACTATTGCTCCCTTTTTTGTTACAAACTTTTATATCAAAATGATAGATTAGAAATGTCTTTCAGACGTTTCTAATGTGTCCTTTTGAATAATCGAACACATGATATAAAACTGAAGAAAAGGTAATTAAGTAAACAAGATTTTCGACGAGCCGTCTGCTGTACACGCATTGGCGAATAATGTACAAGAAGAAAAAGAATGTGGGAAATTCTTTGCCACAACTCGAAAATCGGTAATAATGATACTTCGGTAATTCGCCGCTCGGTCACAATGAAGACGGAGTATATCTCAAGATATAATGTGACGTCCCACGTCTTACTTAATTTCCGGAAAATACAAATTTTTTAAAGGAGGGTTGAATATGCAATTTGATTATTTTTATGGCAATGAGGCAGAACAATTTACTTTTTACAGAATACCAAAAATTCTTATAACGTCGCCTCACTTCAAAAAAATATCCGACAGTGCTAAGCTACTTTACGGTCTTATGCTTGACCGAATGAGTTTATCAATTCGTAATGGCTGGCTTGATGATGATAACAGAGCATATATTTTCTTTACTACGAATGATGTTATGGAGCAGATGTGCTGCGGAACAGAAAAAGCTACAAAAATGCTTACAGAACTTGATAGTGAAAAAGGTATCGGACTTATTGAAAGAGTAAAACAAGGACAAGGCAAACCTGCAATAATATATCTTAAAAAGTTTTATGAGCTTGAAGATACTGCACGTTCAACAAAACTTTCGGAAATTGAAAGTCAAGACTTTCAAGAATCGAAAGTCAAGACTTTCGAAAATCGAAAAACAAGACTTTCGAAAATCGAAAGTCAAGACTTTTGGAAATCGAAAAACAAGACTTTCGAAAATCGAAAGTCAGGACTTTCGGAAATCGAAAAACAAGACTTTCGAAAATCGAAATGTAATTATAATAATATTAATAATACTGATATTAATAATACTGATATTAATTATATCTATCCTATCAATCAAGATAATTATAATATACAGAATAGTGATACCCAAACTGAAGAAGAATGGATTGATAGATATACAAAAACAGTAGATGAAATAAAAAAGCAAATTGATTATGACTATCTCATTAATCACGCTGAACGTGATATTGTTGATGAAGTTGTAAATATTATGGCTGAAGTTATGACTGTATATCGTCCGAAATACAAAATTGAGGGTGACTTTATTGAGTATAATGCGGTTGTAAATAAATTTCGGCAAATAACGGCACAAAAACTTGAAATATGCTTGCTTGCATATTCTCGTAAAATTCAGAGAATTAAAAATCCAAAAGCATATTGGATAAGCACATTATACAATATTCCGCTTACCTCAGAAATAGTATTACAAAATATGATAAACAGTGATATATACGAGTCAGGAGGTTAAAAGCAATGCAAATAAAAAAAGATTATACAAAAATGATTGAACAATTTGAAAAAATGGAAAAAGAAAAACAAGCGGCTATACCAACAATCAGCTTTGATAATAACAAGATTGTCCATTTGCCTGTTGATTTACTAAAACCTTTTTCAAATCACCCTTTTGAGCTTTATAGCGGTGAAAGATTTGAAGATTTAGCGGATAGTATTAAAGCTTGCGGAATTATTACACCATTGCTCATCAGAATGCTTGATGATAATACATATCAAATTTTATCAGGTCATAACCGTAATAATGCCGCTAAAGCAATAGGGCTTGAAACAGTGCCTTGCATTGTATTAACCGATTTAACTGATGATGACGCATTGATGATAATGCTTGATAGTAATACTAATCAACGTAGCATTTCTGAAATGTCAATATCTCAACAGGCTCATATATACGCACTTGATGTAGCCGTAAACAAGCGACAAGGTAAGCGTTCGGATTTGATAAAAAACATAGAACAAAATCTTGAAATGTTCAGTAATGGTGCGGATTTAGAAACTTGTACCCCAGTGGGGAACAAGTTAAAAACGGTCGAAATAGTTGGAGATAAATACGGTGTATCAAAGAACACTATTGCAAGACTTATCCGCATTGATATACTGATACCACAATTAAAAAAGTTTATTGACAATAAGCAAATTTCGGTGCGTGCCGGAGTTGAAATGTCTTACTTATCTTCCTTTGAGCAAGAGCTTATTGCTAAAATCATAAATGAATACAGCTATCATCTTGACGAACATAAAGCCCATCAGCTTAGAGAACTCTCAAAAGCCAATAAACTTGACAGAATTAACGCAGTTGAAGTTTTTGAGGGGAGATATGGAAAGTCAGTGACACAAAAGCTAAAGTCATTTACGATAAAGCCTAAATTTCTGTCAAAATATTATCCGCCGACTGTTTCTCAAGATGTAATTGCTTCAGATGTTGAGGCAAGTATGGACGTATGGCAAGAAATAAAGACTTTTTATCCCGATAAGTCTGTTGATGATATTAAAAATAATATAATAAATTTGCTAAATAATCAAAAATAGCGGTGAATTTATCTATTTATTTTCTGCTATTTTACAGACCGCTTTTTAACTCAATTTTGAGTTAAAAATGGTATGGCAAGATACGCCTTTGTATGTACAAAGGCAAAAAACACAATATAAAATTGTGTGAAAATTGGGCATAGCCCAAACCCCAAAAACAGATATGATTGAATAAAAGAGGAGTTGATTTAAAGTGGGAAAATATCCGGCATTTTTGAAAATGAGAGTAGCACAGGAGGACCTCGAGATAATAGAGGAAAAGGCGGCACTATTAAAGATTACAAAAAGTGAATTTGTAAGACGTGCAATACGAAATTCACACGTTTATATATTGCCGAGTAAAGAAATCAAAGAATTTACATCTGAACTTAGACACATCGGTGTAAATGTTAATCAAGTTGCTATACTTTGCAATATGGGTAAGCTTGAGTGTGTAAATCTTGAAGAAACAAAAGAGGCTATTACAAAGGCTTGGAAAGAACTATACAAGTTAAGAGAGGCAATAAGGAATAAGAATAATCGAGGTGGATTGAGTTTTGAAAAACGCATTTAGCTTAAAAAAACCAGCTTTTTCGGGCATTGGTTTTATAACTGCAATATTCATTTTTGGAATAGCCTTGTTTATAACAATGGAGTATTATCACATATTCACGATTAAGGAAAGTGTAGAAACCGATATATCTCGAGCTTTAAATATATCGGTTACTATGGCTGTTCAAGATATGGATTGGGTGCAGCATAACTCTGTTATGGATACGCAGAAAGCACAGAGAGAATTCAAAACATATCTGACCGAAGATATGAAATTGAATGATGAATATGAGAAATATGCCGATGACGGAAGTTTTCAATATCAGATAATCATTGATGAAACAGATATACAAAAATCACCGGCTAAATATTCGATTACCGGCAGAATAAGAATGCAACCCGTTACTGTTAGAAGTATTCTTCCCAAAAGCTTTGATATTCCGTTTAAACTAAGTTCAAACAACATAAGAACAGATGATTGAATATGTCAGAAAAAGAAAGCAAAATCAGTCGAAAAACAAGATAAAAACTCAAAAAATAACTTGACAAAATAACACAAATATGGTATAATATAGTTAATAAAAGATATAGAACAAAGGAGGATTTTATTATGAAAAAGAGAATTTTAGTAACATTTCTATCTGCAGTAACGCTTATATCTTGTAGTTCTGCATTAGCGGCAGATTACTCTGATGTAAACCAATCGGCTTGGTATGCAAGCTATGTAAATAAGATTTCTGAACTTAATGCGTTTTCAGGATATGAAGATGGTACGTTTAGACCTGATAATCAAATTACGCAAGAAGAATTTATAAAAACAGTTGTTTGTTTAATATGCGGAGAGCTTAACGAAAGTAATGCACCGACAGTTAAAAATACTTGGAACAGTAAGTGGAGCTCGTGGGCTATTCCGTATCTTGACAAGGCATTTGAACTGGGCTTAATAACAGAACAAGATACAATGTTCAAACTTGTAGGAATTCCTTGTAATCGTGGTGAAATGGCTAAGGTTATTACTCGTGCAGTTGAATATCTCAAGGAAGATTCAGTAGCCGATACTTCAACCTACATTACAAAACTTAAAGATTATAACAGAATGAAAGAAGAATATAAGCCGTATGTTCTTCAAGCTTATGCAAAAGGTATTTTAAGCGGTTATGATGACGGCACTTTCAGAGATGACGGCTTGCTTACGAGAGCAGAAGCGTCATCGGTACTTGTAAGATTAATTGATAAAAACGAGAGAGTTAATTCCGATGAAACGCTATATGACTATTTCGGAAGAAAGGTTACTTGGACAGAGCCGTTGAGAACAGACGTTCCGGAGCAGTATCAAGTAAGTATGTCAGATATAAGTATTTCTCAAGCAATATATGATGAGGCTGTTGTGAATGGTGGTAATATTTCAACAAAAACATTAAGTCGTTCAAAAGCTATGATGTTTGAAGATTTGGTATTACAGTCAATCAAATATGACGGCGATACAATAACGCTTACAGTTCCTGATTATCTTCCTGAAAGTCAAAGATGGGCTATTGAGATTGCCTATTGGGACATTGATAAAGATTATGATTTTACAATGATGAAGAGCCATTATATAGATAAATCGGGAATATATGAATTTAAAGATATAAAGGTTTTAGAGCAAATTTCAATAAAAGTATTGCCGCTTAATAGCAATAGCTTTACATCCGGTATATTTATTGATAATGGTGCTAATCTTTCATTAGAAAGACTTGATAAACCTGAAGTATCATTCAATAATATTCGTACTAATTTTGAATGGGTACAAGGTCAAGGTTATAAGGATTATATAAAAGACTTTGATGGAGAAATTCGATATACGGTTGAATGGTAAAAGTATTGTATTAATCATTGACAAAATGAAATAATAGATATATAATGATAATAGAAAAAGGCAAGACTTCAAACGGTTATGCCAAAGAGTTTATTTTTGAAAAATAACGCTGCTTTAGCGGGCTGGCGTTATTTTTTTATGGAAACTACCAAGAGTAGAAGAATAATCATAAAAGAAATTATGAATTCATTATCCATATCAACCACCTCCTCTCCCGACCGATAATGTGGGATAGTTGGTGGCATAACCGTCCAGCTTTTACACTGTTTTCTGTCTTGTCTTTAACCGCGGATTACTCCGACAAGAGCATTATATATTAAAAACATACAAAATTCAACAATTCAAAGCAAACGTAACATAAAAGTAAAATCAAAGTGCAGTATTCATATCTGCACTTTTTTATTACAGAGAAAGGAAGAATGAATATGAAAAGAAAAACAATAATGTTTTTAACAATGATATTTACTGTTGTCTTTTCTGCCATAGCCTCAAGTTATATTGTAAATGCAGATGAACTTGACGGATATACAAAGGTAGATTGGTCTTGGAACAGAGATATGGAAACTACTGATGTCAATTCTGTAATTGTAGGCGGAAATATTCCATTTTGGCGATATGTAAATAAAACATCTCCGGCAAATAATAATGCGATATGGAAAAGTATATATGGTGATGAATTATCAGATGATGATGTCATAAAAATATGGCGTGGTGATATGGACAAAAAATATGTAGTGGCAAGTGTTGATGTTGTAAACATTCCTGATGAAAACATACGTCAATACATATACGACCATATAGATGAAGATTTACCTGACTTGAAATTCAAGTTTGACATCGATGCGGATGTTGAGGGCGATTCAAACAGTGAAAAAGCAGAAAAGCTATTTGATGGCGATATAGGTTATCGTGTATATCGAGATGGTGACACTTGCCGAATTGAAATGAAATTCAGTCCTAAATTCCATTTGATTGATGGAGAAGATAATGACTTGAATATTGAAGAAAAAGTATTGCCTAATATGCCAAATAAAAAATTACCTAAAGCGTGCTATCCGTATAGCTCCGTTATATTCTCTATGTGGGGATATGAAGGCGGCTCTAATGAGCATTACGGAGCTTTGGAAGTGGTTGAGGGTAACGACCCGAAATATATTTACGGTCAAAGTTTTGGTTACGGTGATATATTAGAAAAAGGAAAAATACCAAACAATATGGTTTATCCAAACTTTGAGGCTGGAGAAATTAATCAAGAGGGAACGTGGGCAGGCACAGTTGAAAGTGATACGCTTGACAGTAATCTTATTCGTATAGGACAACAATATAAGCAAAAAGGTGATTTATGGTATTACAGTTATGGCGGAGCAGTCGGATATAATTTTAAGTTTCCGTTTAAGGTGTCGCTTGGATTGGACTTGCACGGAACAGTAACAAAAAGATTTATAAACAGTATCACAGGTGAAGTGATTTTTGAAGATACTGAATCAATACCTTTTGGAGAGTCTGATAGTATAACCAAAACATATGTATTGGCTGATAATTCGGGTAAAGCAATCATTGATAATTCGGAAACAGAATACATATATGAACGATATAAAGTCATAAATGGCCCAAATAGCGAAAATGTAATTGAAGGTACATCGGTATATGCTAATGTAGATTTATCGCCAAATACGCCAAATAAAACGCTTGAAATATACGTTAGACCTGATACACCTATTGAAACTCCGACTGAAACACCTAATCCTGATAATGAAAATCGTCCTCCGAGTAATGATGAAGTACCTGATGATGAAATAGAAACAGTGCCTATTGACCCGTCTATTTGTGATAGTGATACAAATACTATTGTTTGGCAAGAACAGACAAAGCACACCGTTTCAACCACTGACGGAAAAAGCCATACTTGTTATCACACATACACATATAAGGCAAAATTAAAAGTAGACAGTATTAAATTATCACCTGACCCTATAAAAAGCGGTTATGGACTTGACGCAGAAATTAAAACGAGTATAAGCTATGAGCAAACCAATGCACAGAAAAGCTATTCCTGTTCTCAACGCTTAGGAACACGAACACCATCGGATAAACCAAAACCACCGACTAAAGCCACTGCTCGTCTTGGTTGGACATCAAAAACTTTTGACGGCGATTTTATTCAAGGTAGTATGGTTGATATGAATAAAGTATCAAGTAATAGTACGTCTGCTACATTCTCTGCCCCTTATAATAACATTGTAAACGAAAGTAAACTATATACTGACTTATGGTTAAGCGGAACAAAAGAAGAGCCTAAAAGACATAAAATTGCTTTTGACATTTACGGTGGCGGTGTAGATGGTACTGAATGGTGTACAACCGTTGAAAAAACTTTTATTATAAATGGTGATATGTATGAGGACGCTTATACTACATCAACATACTAATATTAAGAATTAGTGAGAATGGTCTATCGGACTATTCTCACTTTTTCAAAAATTCAAAGGAGGAAAATTAAGATGAAAGTAGAAAGAACAATAGTGATAAAAGAAAATGAAATTTCTGAAGAAGTAGGACAATATGAAAAAGAAATTACTAAACTTTTGGCAGAAATATTAATGAAAACAGAAAATATAATGGTTGACAAAAGTGATAGTTTAGGATATACTTCATAGTATACAAGAGTAGGGACAATAGAATATATCAGATGTACACTCAAAAGGAGTGTGGATTATGATAGAAAACTATTTAGAAAAAATTAAACAAAGATTGAAAGTTGTAGTTCTTCATGCAGTTATATATACTCGATATTCTTCGGACAATCAGAGAAGTGAATCTATTGACGCACAAATAAGATTGATAAGAAAATGGGCTCAAGAGTATAATATTATTATTGATAAAGTGTATGCCGATGAGGCACAAAGTGCAAAGCGAGATGATAGACAACAATTTCAACAAATGATAGCTGATTCAAAAAAACAAAAAGGTTGGCAACTTGTCTTAGTACATAAATTAGACAGGTTTGCCAGAAATAGAATGGATAGTGTAGCATATCGTGTGGAATTGAGAAAAAACAAAAAATATCTGATTAGCACTACGGAACAATTTGATGATACGCCTGAAAGTTGTTTGCTGGAAGGTATCATTGAATCAATGGCAGAGTTTTATTCAAAGAATTTGGCTCGTGAAACAATGAAAGGCTTAACCGAAAATGCCTTGAAAGCAAAACATTGCGGAGGAACTCCACCGTTGGGCTATGAACTGGACGCATTAAATTTCTACAAGATAAATGAATTTGAAGCACAAGGTGTAAAACTCATTTATCAGTGGTTTCTTGAGGGAAAATCATACACTGATATTATAGCGGGAATTAATTCATTGGGTTATCGTACTAAGCGTAAAAGAATGTTTACTCGTAATTCACTGTATGAAATTTTGAGAAATGAAAAATATACAGGAACTTTTGTCTATAACAAGATGGAAAGTAGAGATGAATTTACTGGAGCACGTTCACGCCATAAGTATAAACCTGAAAGTGAAATAATAAAAGTAGAAAATATGATTCCAGAGATTATATCAAAAGAAGATTGGAACAATGTTCAAATAATCTTGAACAGTAGAAAAAATGCCCATACTAATCGTGCTAAAGAAGAATACTTGCTTTCCGGTAAGGTTCAATGCGGTGAATGTGGAGGGAGCTATGTCGGCAAGCGAACAACCAATAGCAGAGGAAATGTGTATTTATCCTATATATGTTGTCGAAAACGAAATTCTAACTATAAATGCAAAAATCATTGTGTAAATCGTGATTGGTTAGAAGAGTATGTATTGAAAATTGTAGATAACTATATATCACATCTCAGTCATAAACAACAACATTGTATTTATAAATTGTGTTTGGAACGTGTAGAAAATTCTCATCAATCAGAAATAGAGGTTCTGAAAAAAGAAGTAAGAAATATAGATAAAGAACTTTTTAGAATTGCAGACGTTATTACAATAGCCAGTTCTTCAACATTGATAGAGAAACTTACATCATTAGAACAACAGAAAGCCGAAATTCAATTACAAATTGAAAATTTGGCAAAAGAAAAACGTAAAAGTTTATCTGAACAAGAAATAGGTTTATTTTTGATAAACTTCAGAAAAATGTTAAAAGAGAGGTCAGCTCCTTACTTAAAAGAGTTGGTGTATCTTATAGTAAATAAAATAATAGTAAATCAAGAAAATGTAATCGTTTACTTGAATGTACCTAATGTAAAAGTAAATAAATAGTAACACTATCAAAAGAGTGTCCTTCAAAATGGCTCCGCACTGGAGGAGCCACACAAAAAAATCAGAATAAGCCAATTACTTATTCTGATTTTTTGACTAATATGGCCCGTTGGTCAAGCGGTTAAGACACCGCCCTTTCACGGCGGTAACGCGGGTTCGATTCCCGCACGGGTCACCAACATTTTAAACAGCCTTTCTTGTAAAGGCTGTTTAATCTATTTAATATTATGGACCATTAGCTCAGTTGGTTAGAGCATCCGGCTCATAACCGGACGGCCCTAGGTTCGAGTCCTAGATGGTCCACCACGATTGTACCATAAATTTGATACACGCCGAAACCGCAGTTTTACTGCGGTTTTTGCGTATTTAGCATTAAAATTTTAGCCTACTTTTAGTGATTTTTTTAGTAGGCTAAATTGCCCCCGACCCCCTTAGGCATAATCGGTTAAAGGTGTACCCCCTTTGGGTGTTATTTGAGCAATTTTAATCGGTTAAAAGTATAAAATTTCATTTTTCTTTTGCTTATAAATAAGTTTTTGCGTATTAGCAAATTGAAATTTTTGCTAAAATGTGATATAATATACCAAATTAAAATAACGGGAGATAAGACAATTAAAATGAAGAATAATGCAGAAAGAAAAAAGATTGAAAATGCTTATAAAGACTTGCAACACTATTATCTTAAAAATGAGGATAGAGTAATTGGACTTGACGATAAACCATTTTATAATTTGCTCGAATTGTTGTATCCATTGTTCTCAGAGAATCCCTATTATTCCGATGACTGCTTGGTATCAGCATTAAGCGCTTATGTGAGACGTAAGAACAGCGTTGATGATGATTTGAATGAATTAATCGAATATATTAATACCATTTTTGATATTAATAAAGAAAAGCATTTTTTAGTTTTTCCATTGCAGGGTTCAGGCTTGAAAAGGGATATTTTCTTTTCGTCTTTTTATTTAATTAAAGAAAAAGATGAAAATGATATTATAAAGCAAATGTCAGAGATAACCAATATTGATATACAGACAGTGAGAGATTTTCTTCGCCATACTCAGCAAAGTCGCTCTAAGGATTTTCTTAAATCTAATATTATGATAATTGAAGTTGAGAATCAAACGGAAAATGTGAATAGATTGGCATACCAATCCGCTCAGTTTTCTGTAGATATTTTTAAATTAATGCATTCGGCTTTCGGTATTAAATCAAGCATATTTCGCATGGGCGAAATATGGGGAAAAGAAAATAGTCATGTGGCTATTTTATCGAAGGATAACTGGCGTCAGGGATATGGTTTTAGTTGGAAGGCGCAGTTACAGTGCAAAATTGATCTTGATTTTATGGAGAACAAAGAAAATCAAGAACTGTTTTGTTCATTATTTGATAAGATTACAAAAAGTAAATCTGATTCATTAACTAACAAGTTTATTAATGCGTTTATGTTATATGGAAAAGCAACTGTGCAAAAAAGTAAATACAGAGATGCAGATTTGGCATTATTGCTCTATATCACAGCTGTAGAATCTTTACTGACAGAGGGATTTAATGAAAAAAGGTTGAGAATTTCTGCCATTGTTCCAAGATTGATTGATTATAAAGATAAAAGCGTATCGGAAGTTTCTAAGAACTTGGAAAGACTTTATTTATCAAGAAATAATTTTTTGCATGCAGGGCAATCGTCATTTTTGACAAGAAGAGACGATGAGATGGAATTTTTAGATAGAGTGACAGCTCTTGTGTTATTAAAATGCTTTGAATTAGATGAAACAATACCTGTCAATGGCGAGAAAAGAACAAGTCTTTGGACAAAATATATTGATGGAATATTCAAAAATATAATTTTTGGCATGTAATTGTGAGAAGGATTAAAAAGTTAGGCACTGGTTATTTGTCTGTGATGGAATTTTTTGCTTGCCCCCAATAATTAATAAAAACCAAGTAGGTATATTAAGATTGATATCATATAGAGATAAAAAGGTATTAGTCTTGTTGAACTTTTAGGATGTTTAGAGAGACTCATCAAAATGGCAATAAAAATCTAAAAAGTGGAATTGTTACTTTTTATATCTAATACGATTTGGATGTAGAATATACTAATCTGATTAGGGGATAAGGGTTTCGTAAGGTTATAGGGTTAGATTCTTGAATATTTATATATTCTTAGAACTATACCGAGTATCTTTTCTGTGCCTGCCGGATTCATCGGTGACAATGTTGCTGCGGCGAGCCTTTTCCTCTTGAACGGCATCGAATATTTCTTTTGAAATAATGGGGAGATGACCATCGTTCAGAAGAAACTGTTCATGCGAATGGTCATTATTTTGAACTCTCTTATGCTTTGGGGTGTAGATGCTGTAGGTTTTAAAGGCGAGGACATTGCCGATATATTTTTCATTACTGAGCATTGTGTCAATGGTACGTTTACACCATTTATCTTTGCCGGTGGGGGATTTGATGCCTTGTCTTTCAAGTTCTTTAACAATTCCCAAAATGCTCATGCCGGAAAGGTACATGGTAAATATATTTTGAACGATTTCTGCTTGTTTTCGGTCTATGGTAAGTTCGCCGATGTCGGATTTTTTGTATCCAAAACATGCTCTGGAGTATATTTCAGAAGTGCCATCTTTCAGTCTTTTCTTTATAGCCCAATTTTGGTTATCTCTGCGATTTTTATTTTCTTCTTCAGCAAAGGCAGCCAATGTTGTTAATATCATTTCTGAATCTTCCTTGGAAGTATCAAGGTGCTCTTGGTCAAATATGACGGTCACATCAAGGTCTTTTAATTCTCTGAGAGTTTGAATAGTATCTAAGGTGTTTCGCCCAAAGCGGCTGATGCTTTTTGTCATAATTATATCAAGCTTTTTATTTCTGGCATCTTCAATCATGCGCTTAAAGCCTAAACGGTTATTTTTGGACTCTCCGCTTTTAAAGTCAAGATATATGTCAACAAAGTGCCAGTCAAGACGTCTGCTTAATAGCTGAACAAAAAATGATACTTGAGCAGCCATACTATTTAACTGTTCTTGAGTGTTACTGCTCACTCGACAATATATTCCTACATTTTTGTATAGGGTAGGGAGAACAGGTTTTTCTTTTATGATTCTAACTTTTTTCGGTTCCATAATAACACCTCAAAATATACAATTTTTCTACAAAAATATCAATTTAGCCTACTGAAAATGAAATTCTATTAATTTTATATACTATCTATTATACACGAAATACCGCATAAAAACAAGATGTTTAGGTTAATTATATTAAATTTATCCATTAGCCTAATCGGTGCACATATCAACGATAAAGTTGATACAATGAAAAAGGCTTGATTTCAAGCCTTTTTTTCGTTTTTGGAGAAAAATTTCAGCCTAATTTTAGTGGGTTTTCAAGTAGGCTAATTTGCTCCCGACCCCCTTAGACATAATCGGTTAAAAGTATAGCGGTTTTGTCCCACCTTAAAGTAAAAACAAACGATTAAAAGTATAAAACAATGTTTGCTTTACAAAAATATAAAACTGTGATACAATCATCCCATCTAAAAAAATATTAAGTTGGAGGGCAGAGCAATGGCTGAGTTTCTTGACAGGGCATTATATCGTAAAATTAAAGGGATGAACCGTGAAGCATTAGAATCGCTTATTCAAGAGTTCTACAACATGGGTAAGGAAAGCGCGGAAACGCCCAGAGTCGATATGGAGGCTCTAAAAGCCGAAATAAGTGCGATAAAAGGTATTGGTGAAACAAGACGAGATGAAATATTGAAAGTCATTCAGAGGCATTTATGCCCATCAGAGAACACAGTAGGATAATAGATACGAAAAAAAGCAGCTTGCTGCTTTTTTTATTTACACAAATGGCGGAAAGGGGGTGCAATAATATGAGTGATGAGAAATTTAAAATACCTCAGAGTGAGATTGATAGCCTTGCCAGAATGCTATTGCCTAAGATTCAAGAATACTTTTCAACAGAGAAGGGGTGGCGAGAATATGAGCAGTGGAAACAGCAAGAAATGACAATAGCTGAAACAAAAGATTAGGGAAAATGCAGTTCAATTAGAACTGCATTTTGCTATATATAGCAGTTCTTAGAGCATATTTTTACATTCTTTTAAAGACGAAATCAATTCTTTAAGAACATTTTCAATAATCCTCAGTTCATAATTTGAGCAATCCTTTAAAACATCTGAAATAGAGTTTATATAAACGTTTTCGGCAGAATTTAGATTATCGCAACATAATTCGTCCATAGATACACTAAGAGCATTTGCCAAACTCAGCAATACATTTAAGCCAACACTTGTGTTGGCGTTTTCTATATATTCTTAGCAATACAGCAACTAAACTAATAAAGAAACATTCTATCTAAACAAGCAGAGAACAAATAAATGTTCTCTGCTTGTTTTACTTTTTATTGCGGTATTCGGATGGAGTACATTTCATAAATCTCATAAACATCTTATCAAAATAGCTGCCGTTGTTGAAGCCGCACAGGAAGGATATTTCAGAAATGCTTTTATTTGTATTGCGGAGCATATATGCGCTTTGGGTAGTTCTATATCTGTTCAGATAGACAATCGGTGATGTATCCGATATATCGCGAAAAATGCAGCATAAATGCTCCTTGCTTATATGTGCGTGAGAAGGAGCTGTAAAAAAGCCCCTTTTCTCATAGCTTCAAAGCTCTATTGTTACTGAATCAATGATCGGTTCTAATTTATCCGTCCAGATAAATATTTTAGCAATGTGTTCATTTTCCAATTTGTCTATTGGGACACTCGCTTTTTTTGTAGTATCTAATGACGCTATGCGTACAGCAATCAAACAGTGGTTTTCGTCATATATTGCCACATAAACATTACAATTATCATGTGGCTGCTCTAACTCTACATCAAAAATATATTCTTGATCGGTTTCTGTTTTCGTCACTGTTGCACCAATAACAGATATCGGTGTACCGGACGGCACAGGTGTTTCATCGGGAGCCGGAGTGTCTGTCGGAGCCGGAGTATCTGTCGGAGCCGGAGTATCTGTCGGAGCCGGAGTGTCTGTCGGAATCGGTGTTTCTTCAGGCTCGTCTTCTTCATTGGTATAGAACTCTATATCTGCAAGAATAAGCTTATTACCACCGGCATCTGCCCAGTCAATATAACTGTTTTTCTCCTTTCTGATATATTGGATAAATTTATAATTATTTGGTCGTGCAAGGTTTATAACAACCTCACTCTGAGAATCAGTCCCGTCGGGCTTTGTATTCATGGTGTATATTGTTTCCCAGTTTTCTCCGTCAAAGCTACCCTCGAGAACACATCCTACTGCGTAGGCGTGATCTGCCCAGTAGGATGTATTGCTTGATAAAGTAATCTTCTGCTTTTTAACTACTATGGTATCTATTGATTCGGATTGGTCAAACTCAAATCGGATATATTTTTTCGGATATTCCGACTCAGATTGATATCCAGCCGTAAATGCCGTATTTATATCCCCATCAGCTGCGTATTGAGGATTATCCGCACCCTGCGCCGTAACATTATCAGCTTCAAACTTTTTCCCAGCGGGTAGTCTTGGGAATGAGGCCATTATATCATCAAAAGGCTTGGAATAAACAAGGGAATTATAGCCTGCAAAGGATGATTTCGTCTTTGCATAAAGCGTAGGATAGCCCTTTAATTTGTTTTCATCATATTCTTTTTGCCATTCTGCCCAAAGCTGATCGTACTTCAAAACAGCTCGATTCATTGCGGGTGTAGAGCTTTCTCCTATTGCCTGAGCCTTGAGCCGCTCAACCGAGGCAATATGCATCTGATTGAATATATCAAATAAGTAATATCCGTATTCTGTTGTCATAATGATATATTCTTTTACGGATGTATCTGAATCAGCCAATTTTACGTCATACAATCTGTCATCAAGATTATATGCAATATCTATCATTTCCTTCCATAGCTTTACCGACTCAGCTTTTTCAGCAAGCATAACATCTGCTGCCGAATTTTTATAGGCATTGTTTATATTTTTATTGAATTCCGTTATCTGTATGCCGTCATCGCGTGTCCACCACACATCTACTCCGTATTTATCGGTGTTTCTTGCGAGGCCTAACAGAACTGCCATAGACGATTTCTTGCACAAATCGTAAAAACTCTGCGCATCTGTCTCATTCATCTTAAGCTCTTCTCTTGCATATTCCTTAACAAGATCTTCATCGCTTACAGATGTATCTTTTGCCCACTTATTTATAACATAGCTGTTTAAGTCGCACCACATTTCCGAACCATTTATAACAGGGATTGATTTATCTGATTTATCCTTGTTCGGGTCTGATGGGTTATTATTGGGGTATCCGAGACCGTTTATGTAAGGACCTGCCCAACCGCCGCCTCTTGACCACGTCCAGATACCTTTTACCATGCTATTTTCTACATTTATAACATCTCTTAAAGACTGAGTTTCGTCATCGCTCATAAGGAAGGAATATTCCTCAAAGCCATTTATAACCCCGCCTGCTATATAGTTCGGATATGCTCCTTTACCCTCATATTCACGGGCAGCCTGTACCTCTACGATCTGCTGGTGCTGACCTATGTTCAGCGTCTGGTTAAAAGTAAAGGTTCTGTGGAAGTCACCTGCGGTATGCTTGATTGCAAAATAGAAATTTTTATGAGGTTCAAGTTGGTTACTGATAGTAAGGTATGTGTTGGGATCATACTGGAAAGCACCGAAGCCCCATGTTCTGTAGATGATCTCCTTGTCATATCCTACGCATATCTTATTTCTCAAGTAATTCATCAGAAGAAGATGCGTTTGTGTTGAATCACCCATAATAGGGTTATTACCCGTGTGATACGGAATTCCCCAGCTGCTTCCGGTATATGTTTCTCCGTATCTTACATAGATACCGTCAATAAGCGGCGTTCCGTTTTCATCACAAAAGTCTGTAAACATTTCATCATACATGTAATCCATAACTTTCTGTGTTTCGGCTTTACGTATATCTATTTTTCCGCTTGACTGAATATCTGATCTGCTGTTTTTCAGGCTCGTCGGCAGAACTATAACATCCTGCATGAAGTAAATCTTTTGTCCGTTCTTTTTTGCATCGGAATACATTTTTATGATTTCGGCACGTTTTTCCTCAACCCATTTTCTTTCCTTGCTGCCGTAGGGGAATACCTTTTTTGCATTCATCTGCGAAACTGAGGAGTCATTAGGATTTTTCAGATAATCTTCCTCGGTGAGTGCAATGCCTCTGTCTTTATCGTATTGATCCCATAACAGACCGTATTGCGCTGCCTCAAAAAGTGAGAAGGTCATACCGTCATATCCTCTTTCGGTCATAAAGTCACCGTGTTCATAACGTGACGTATAGCCAACTTCTCCGGGATTATCACTGAGCATATTATGAGTGAACAAACCTGTTCTTGTATACTCATTCTTATCCTCCTCAGGTGTTCCATCCGAAATAACTATTTTCGGCAGATATGGGGATTGGGTCGATATGTTCACGCCTGCCTGCGGTACCTGAAGTCGGAATTTCAATGTAATTTTGTCACTGTCTGTCTGCTCGCTGCAAGCGTCCTCTACCGCTTTTGTAATATTTATTTCTTTCCATGAATTTGCCGATGAAGGATGAATTTCATCAGACCAATATGCGGCAGAGTATGAATAATCATTATTTACTGCCGGATATCCCGCTGCGGAGGAATCTTTGCCGAGTACCGCGTTTTGAGGTGCTCCAGTAGTTCTGTAACATGCAAGCTTCATCCATCCCGATAAATTTTCGTTTACGGATGTAATATACAGCATGAGTTTTGCGTTTGTTATCTCTGAGGTCGGGCGGTCAATTGCAAATTCTACATAACCTATACGGTTGCTGTATATTTTGCCGCCGGTTTGAGAAACCGTAACACCTGTTATGCATGGCGCGCCGTTTTCGTTTCCAGCTTCTGAGTTCTGGTTTGTTCCCACGAATATTCCTGAGCCTGACGTGGCTCCTGAATAGCTCATAACAGTGGCTGTCGTTGTCTTATTTACTGCCATAACGCCGGTAAATGATGTGCTTAAGATTATAAACGACATAATTAAGCTTATCACCATTGGTAAAGAAATTTTGGTTTTCATTTTTAATCGCTCCTTTCATTAATTAAAACCATTAAACTTGTTGATATAATAATTATAATATCTTTCTGGTTTATTTTCATCATGTTTTTTGAACAAAACTATTGAAAAATAAAGTATTTTGAACTATAATAGAAAATAGAAAGGGGGTATATGTATGATATATGAACAGCATCAAGGCTTCAGTATTGAAACCAATAAACGTTCAAAGCATTATTCGATGAGTGAGCCGCATTATCATGATGCATATGAGATTTATATACCACTGAGCGGAAAAAGCACATTAATGATAGGGGATGAAATACTGTGCATAGAGCCTGACCGTGTTGCGGTTATTAACGCGCTTGTACCGCATGGGAATTTTAGCAAAACTGAACACGAAAGAATAGTTTTGTATTTTGATAAGTTATTTTTAAATAACTATCTTACACACGAAGCACAAAATATTTATCTTTCATTATTTACAGCTAAAGTTATCCAGCCTTCATCGGTAAATTTTAAAAGAATGCAGACATATGGGCGTTTGCTGCAGCAGGAGTATCTGGAGGGTAAGGATGCATCAAAAATATTTTTATTATTGTCAGAGCTACTGATAATCCTAAAAACATCACCGCCTGTCAAATCCGTTTCTCCGCATGAAATTGAAGGGATATTAGGCGCGGTGCTGTTATATATAATTCTTAACTTCAAATCTATAAATAGTGTAACAGAGCTTGCGGAACGTTTTTTTGTGAGCAAATCATATATCTGCCGCATATTTAAAAAAGGTACCGGACTGACAATTACTCAATACATAAATTCACTTAAAATAAATGAAGCCTGTAATCTTTTAAAGGATACCGATATGGATATAACGAAAATCTGTTATGATGTCGGATACAATTCGTATACGCATTTTTTTAGTAATTTTACAAAAATTATAGGAGAAACTCCATATACCTACCGAAAAAATAATTTTGACATGAGTAATCAAGAAGAAGCTCAAAAACGTATATCAGGGAGCAGTCGAAGTTATCGGGACAAAAGTGTAGGATTTGCGAATATCAAGCACCATTCATAAAGCGAATATGCAGGGCGCTTAAAGGGATGAACCGTGAAACATTAGAATTGCTTATTCAAGAGTTCTACAATATGGGTAAGGAAAGCGTGGAAAAACCCGATGTCGATATGGAGGCTCTGAAAGCCGAAATAAGCGCGATAAAAGGTATTGGTGAAACGGACGAGATGAAATATTAAAAGTCGTTCAAAGGCATTTATGCCACGCAGAGGGCTCAGGAGCATGTTGACAAAAACTCTATGATTGTCAGATTGAATGTGAATATCCTGATATTTGGGTTGTTCTATTGAACTTTACGACGGTATTCGGATGGAGTACATTTCATAAATCTCATAAACATCTTATCAAAATAGCTGCCGTTGTTGAAGCCGCACAGGAAGGATATTTCAGAAATGCTTTTATTTGTATTGCGGAGCATATATGCGCTTTGGGTAGTTCTATATCTGTTCAGATAGACAATCGGTGATGTATCCGATATATCGCGGAAAATGCGGCATAAATGCTCCTTGCTTATATGTGCGTGAGAGGCTAAATCGCGTAGAGTTATCGCGTTTGGATAATTCATATGTATATAATCAAGCGTTTTCTTTACAATTTCAGATTGGATGGTGTTTTTTGTATACGGGTGTTTTTCAGCGTTGGCAATGTATATGGATAACATCTGCAAAATATTTCCCTTTATAGCAAGCTCATAACCAAAATCTGCTCTGTCAGATATTTTTTTTGTCTTCATTATTATATTAACAATTTCATCAGGCAGTACAACAGGCAGTGCAAATTTGTTCTTTATAATAGGGCGTATAAACCTTTTATATAAATTGTCATATTCGGGAGCGATTAACTCCGGAGAAAATACTATCGCCATAAAGGAAAAGCCATCGTTTTCCGTAATATTAACCGATGAGTGCAGCGTCTGTGAATTTATAAAAATCCCCTCTGATGAATTAAGATAAACAGCATTGCCCTCAAGCTGTATTTTTGCTTTTCCATGAGTCACCACGAGAAATTCAAATTCTCTGTGGTAATGCAGAGGAATATGACCTTCTTTAGCTGCATCAACTGAATATATCCCTACAGGCAGGTCGGCTGTGCCGCGTATGAGATGTTCTTCTAAAAATTTTCTTTCCATAACAGTAACCTCGTCAATATTGTTTTAATAATCATCAAAATAGTTATATGAAATATATAATTATATTATATAAATAGTTTAAAGTCAATTGTAATGAGAGGGTTTTATTGTGTATTTTGAAAAAAACAGCAACCGGCTTACCGCGCGTAAGCAAAATGAAAGGATATTGATTGAGGCATGGGGGAATAATGCCCTTCGCGTCAGAGTGACACATAATGCTGATTTCACGGAGGATGATAAGGCGCTGTCGCCTGTTTTATCGTCAGCGCAAATAACTATTGACGACAGCAAAGCAAGTATCCGAAACGGCAAAATCAGCTGTGTCATTGCAAAAAGCGGATGGTTGGAATTTTACAGTGACAAAAAGCCCATATTGAAAGAATACTACAGGGGTTTTGGCAATGCCAATGAGCATAGTCCGAGCATGAAATTCCACGCGCGCGAATTTAAGGCGGTGAGCGGAAACGACTACAGTATTACAGCGAGATTTGAGTCGCAGGATGGAGAAAAGATATTCGGCATGGGTCAGTATCAGCAGCCCGAGCTTGATTTAAAGGGCTGCGTGCTGGAATTGGCGCAGCGGAATTCACAAATCAGCGTGCCGTTTTATCTTTCAAACAAAGGCTACGGATTTTTATGGAATAATGCCGGAATAGGCGAGGTAATGTTCGGAAAAAATTACACTCAATGGCGCAGCAAGCTGTCAGAAGAACTTGATTACTGGATAACCGCTGACGATACCCCAAAAGCTATTATGGAAAACTACACGGAGGTTGTCGGACGCGCGCCGGAATTTCCCGAAAACGCGCTCGGCTTATGGCAGTGCAAGCTGCGCTATCGGACGCAGGACGAGGTTCTGGAGGTTGCGCGCGAGTATAAAAGGCGCGGTATTCCGCTTGATGTTATAGTTATAGACTTCTTCCACTGGATACGACAGGGCGACTGGAGCTTTGACCCTGAATACTGGCCAAATCCTCAGGCAATGATGGACGAGCTTAGGGAAATGGGCATAAGATGCATGGTTTCAATATGGCCTACGGTGGACAGAAAGAGCGTGAATTTCAATGAGATGTTTGATAGAGGACTATTCATAAGAACGGAGCGCGGTTCGATACAATGCTTTGATTTTCAGGGTGACACTGTGATTTATGATGCTCTTAATCCCGAGGCGCGGGAATTTATATGGAACAAGGCGGAAGAAAATTATTACAAATACGGAATAGATATGTTCTGGCTCGACGAGGCAGAGCCGGAATATTCAGCGTATGATTATGAGCATTACCGTCATTATACAGATCCGTCTTTAAAGGTCGGTAACAGCTATCCAAAGGCTCATGCAAAGGCATTTTATGACGGAATGAAGACTCAGGGGCAGACGGATATAGTAAATCTGCTTCGCTGCGCATGGGTAGGCAGTCAGAAATATGCCGCACTCGTATGGTCGGGCGATATTAAATCAAACTTTACGGCTCTTAGAGACCAGCTAAGCGCGGGACTGAACATAGGAATTGCGGGAATACCATGGTGGGTATCAGATACTGGCGGATTTTTCGGAAACGTCCTTGACGAGCATTTTAACGAGCTGCTTATACGCTGGTTTCAGTTTTCAACATTCTGTCCTGTACTGCGTATGCACGGCGACAGAGGTCCGCATGATATTCCACGCTTATCCGATCTCGATTACGGCGGCGGTTTTTCTGAAACCGGCAGACCTAATGAGCTGTGGAGCTACGGCGAGGATGTTTATGAAATACTGAAAAAGTACCTTGATATACGTCTTGGTATGAAAGATTACATTAAGTCGGTTATGGATGAAGCAAGCGAAAACGGCTCGCCCGTAATACGCGCAATGTTCTATGAATTCCCGGAGGACGGAATGTGCTGGGATATAGATGACCAGTATATGTTCGGCTCAAAATATCTTGTTGCGCCGGTAATGTATCAGGGCATGACAGAACGGAAAGTATATCTGCCGCACGGTAATTGGAAAGATATTCACACGGGGAAGGTATATGACGGATTGCAGACAATGAATATGCCTGCGCCGCTTGAGATTATACCCGTTTTTGAAAAAATATAAGTATTAAAAGTCTTTGTATGCGTAAAAGGAGGGTGTATCATGTCAAAGAAATTAATTACAACAATTTTGACAGGAGTTGTTTTTATGTCAAACATGCATATTGCTACTTTGCCGGTAAAAGCAGCAAACAATTCGGATTTATCGGTGCCTTTGGAGAATATTGTATATGTGTCTCCGAATGGAAATGCAGAAAACGCCGATGGAACCATCGATGATCCGTTTTCTACAGTTGAGGCTGCCAGAGATTATCTGAGGACAAAAGATATTGGCAAAGATAGCAGGGGAATTATTTATTTGCGTGAAGGTACTTATCATGTTACGAACAGCATTTCTTTGACAAGTGAGGATTCTTATGTTACATATGCGGCATATAAAGGAGAATCGGTTGAGATTACAGGTTCTGCGACACTTGAGAACGGCAAATTCAAAAAATTAAGCGAGGTTTCAGGAGAAAAGTATTCCTCACAGACAAGACTGCCGTCCGGAGTGGCTGATAAGGTATATGTATATGACCTTGGCGCAGCGGGGATACCAGTAGGAGATGTTTATAAAAACGGATTTAACTGGACAAAACAGCCGCCACAGCCTGAGCTTATTGTAAACGGCGAACTTCAGATTCTGGCGCGATATCCGAATAATGGTACTATAACAAAGTCGCATCTTGAAATTCCAAACAAAGGCGGCGTTCCCAGAGACTACTTCTTCGATAAAACCGACTACTCAAAAACATATGAAGAAATGCTGGCAATGAATGGTCCGGTATTTTGTATAAAAAATCTTCCTGACTCAGCTCATATCTGGGCAGGAGCGTATGATTACGATAATGTCTACAGTGCTGTTAACGGGGATATGCCAGCGGTTAATCCACTCAACGATAACACGAAATATGAAACAGACGGATGGTTAAGCGGTTACTTTGCTAACGAATATGGCAATGACAATGTTCAGATGTATTCGGTAAGACTGCATACGGACGGCAAATATTATATTTACTGCAAATACCCTTCGTTGTATGGAGTAAGCGCAAATAGTCTGAAAGTAAGTGCAATCAACCTGCTCTGCGAACTTGATAGCGCAGGAGAATACTATATTGACCGCTATAACGACAATAACGTTTTGTATTACTATCCGCAAAATGGAGTAATTGATAATCAGTCTATTACACTCAACGCATTTGACAAACCGCTTGTGACAATGGAGAATGCCGAGGAAATTCAAATAAGCGGTATCCGCTTTACGGGAACCACTAACAGCGGAATAACAATGACTGACTGCGAGTTATGTACAATCAGTGGCTGTGAGCTGTACAATATAAGTATGGACGCAATCAAAATAGGTGATAACAACGGAATGATTACAGCAGATTCCGGTTATGATACCTTCGGCGGCGGACATAACAATACTGTTGCAAATTGCGTTATTCATGATATGGGTCATGGCGGCGTATATATGGCAGGCGGGGACAGAAAGTCTCTTGAACGCGGCAATAACATGGTGAAAAACTGTGAATTTTATAATGTTTCACGTCTTGAAACCTATACTCCGGCAATATATCTGGAAGGTGTAGGAAACACAGCGCAGGATAACTATATACATGATGCGCCGCACATGGTTATTCAGATTATGGGAAACGATATGTTAGTTACAAGGAACAAAATAATAAACACATGTTATAATGCCAATGACATGGCTCCTATATACATTGGGCGCGATTGGACATGGTTGGGAAATGAAATTTCCTATAATTACATAGAAAATGTACGCTATTCCACATCTACGGATTTTGATTTCGGTATCTATATGGACGATAACGCATCAGGTGTTATCATTCACCACAACATATTCAATAAAATCGGAGGTAATGCTATTTATTCAAACAAAGGTTACGGACATTATGTAGTTGATAACATTGTTGTAGACGGAACGGGTCCGTACTATCGTTACTTGACGAATGGGTATCACAGCTGGGCGCGTCCGGTGCCGAACGAGAAGTCGCTTAAATACAGATTTTATGATATACTGAGAACTTATGATGAGGCTGTTGCGGCGGGCGACGAAAGTAAGGAAGCCACGAAAGGCTACTGGAACACGCAGGAAAATATCAATAAGTGGATTGAGCATTATAATACTTTGTATAATGAACTTGACGAGTACAGCAAAAAATCTGCTTATGCTTTTGATTTGGGTGCAAAATATTTCCCTACAGAAGGAGATAACAGCAGCGCTACATGGACAGATCAGAACTCCATTGCTGCGCAGGCGAATATGACGACAGTCAGAAACATTACGGTAAATACTAAAGATTTGTGGAATCTCGGCGGTTTTTATAATAATGTCAATCCATCAGACGCTGAAACATATGACGTTAAGCGTCACAAAGCTGCTTCCATATCAGCACTGGGACTTGATTTAAGCACGGGAAAAATCAGTTCTAATAGCTCTTTGGCGAAAGATGCAAATTATGGTCCTAAGTGGATTGCCGAATGGAATAAAAACTATTCAATTTCCGAAGCCGGCGTGTCATGGCCGATTAATAAGCAGCATTTGTGGAGAAAAATAACCGAAGCGGAGGCCCTGCTTGAAAGCAACTCCGAACTTAAGTCTTTGCTTGAAAAGGCGCATGCGGCAGCATCTGACGGACTGGCTTCTCAGGCTGAGGTTGACGCGGCATATAATACTCTTATATTAAATTCCGGTAATCAAGATGTACTGATGACGGATACAATCTATGTTTCTCCAAACGGAGATGACAGCAACACGGGCACAAAGGATAGTCCGCTGAAAACGCTCGCTGCGGCACAAAGAGTCGCACGAATAAATTCCGATGGTTCTAAAGACGTTACGGTTGTGCTGCGCGGAGGCGAATATAACATATCAGATACTCTGTGCTTTACATCTGAGGACGGAGGTAAAAACGGACGTAAGGTTACATGGAAGGGATATGAAAGCGAAACCCCCGTCATAAGCGGCGTAACTGAACTTACCGGCTGGAGCATTTATGATGCAGATAAGAACATATACTGCGCTTCTGTTCCGGAGGGCTTTAATACCCGTCAATTATATATTAACGGCGAAAAGGCGCTGCGTTCAAGGAATATATCATACTCAGGCAACACATATAATCATCTTAAACGCACATGTGAGCTTGGTTTGAATTCCAGAAATAATCGCGAAATATATTTTTATCGTGACGATATTGCGGACTGGAACAATTTTGAAAATGTCGAGTTCCATCTGATTACCGCATGGACGGATAATGTTCTGAGATTTGCGAAATATGATAAGGAAAATAATTTTAAACCGACAACCGTTAATAACGGCGGCAGTGAAGGCGTTGTCGACGCGGCGGCGGTAAAGCTGCGCGAGCCTGAAAGTACGCGCTTGTTTAACCGCGCGCACCCTGATATTACAGGAACTACACTCGGATATAAATCAAGATCATACTATTATTTAGAAAACGCTTATGAGTTTATTGACGAAGATAATGAGTGGTATCTTGACACAACTGAGAACAAGATATATTGCAAGGCTCCTGCGGGTTCGGATATGAATGATGTCAGGGTTACAGCGCCTGCGCTTGAAACTCTTATAAATATAGACGGAAGTAACCAAAACAGAGTATGCAACCTGAATTTTGAAAATATTGTTTTTGAAGGTTCTACTTGGACTCGACCCAGCGAGGAGGGACTTGTAGGAGGTCAGGCATCGCAATATATGCTGACTTCTTCTTTAGCCAATAAAGTAACAGCATATCACACTCCGAGCGCATTTTACGCACAATATGCGGACAGTCTCAATATAACAGGCTGTACATTCAGAAAAATAGGTTCGACTGCGATTGACCTGTATTTAGGAGTTACAAACAGCAATATTTTCGGTAATGAGGTATATGACACTGCTGGAAACGGTATTTCGGTAGCTAAATTCTTCCAGGATGAAGACACCGAATATCATGAAGCATATAACCCGACGGATAAATCGGAAATATGTGAAAATATTAATGTAATAAACAATACCGTTCACGATATCGGTACTGAATATGAAGGTGCGGTTGCGATTGCAGCAGGATATCCGAAAAATATAGTAGTTGCTCACAATGAGGTTTACAATGCGCCGTATTCAGGTATTTCGGTAGGATTTGGCTGGACAAGTAAAGATAATGCGATGGACAGCAATATAATTTTTGCGAACAGAGTTCATAACGTAGGACTTGTTTCGTGTGATTTTGGCGCAATCTATACTTTATCAAAACAGCCGCAGTCTCTCTGTGCGAGAAATTATATTTATGATTTAAGCCAGAAGCCTTGGTATGACTATGGCTACACGGCAATATATTTTGACGAGCAGACGGAAGGCTATACTATAAAAGAAAATCTGACCTATAATGTGGGAAATAATCTATGGGGTAACGGAATTAACTTTAACGGTTGCAAGGCTAAAAACACGGCTACAGATAATTATCTCAACACCAACCCTAACTCAAATGAAATAGTGTCCGCTATCTCAGCTGAGGCAGGAATTGCAGCAGGGAAGAGCTGTGCAGAACTTGAGGCTGAGGCAGAACAATATATTTACGATATTTTACATCCGGAATATAATACATACATCCGGATAACACCGACTAAAGTATCGGCAACGGCAGCAGACAGCGGAAGCTCGGCGGAATACGCAATTGACGGGAAAGCTGATACAGTTTATACCCTTTCCAGACAGACTGCGAATTCTATGGCAAACCAATACCTGCTTATTGAATTTGACGGAGAAACTCCAATTGACAGAATTGTAATCGACCGTCAGTACCATGCCGGAGGCATAACACAGTACGACCATTGGCCGGACTGGTGCCTTGCAGTGGGATGTGAGCTTCAGGGTTCGTTTGACGGTGAAAACTGGGAGACGATAGGAGTTATGAATTCGTATCCGGAAGGTACTGGTGATACAACCCAGGATATTTATGAACTTGATAATCCGCAGGCGTATAAATATGTAAGATATATACGAACGAAGTATAAATCCGGTTCAGATTATGGCGTATGGTTATGGTCACCGAGCAAGGGCGGAGACGGCGGAAATCGTTTGAACGTGCAGGATATCAGCTTTTACAGTAAAACTACGCCACTTCCTGTAACCGGTTCATATGATGCAAATACAACTACATATACATGGACATTTGCTAATGAGTCTGAAGGCACTGACACTGCACAGTCAAGAAACTATGAGACTAAGGATAAGATTGCAGATCTTCGTCTTGTACTCAGAAGCGGCGACTATGTAAGTAACGCCGCAGGAATTCACTTTAATGATAAAAGCGTTGGCGACAGCGGATCTATACAGAACAGTCGTTATATCCTTGTAAAGCCCACATATGACGGAACACTTTCTGCTACTATCGAGTTCCCGACCGCCAAAAGCAACGTAAAATGCAGACTATACGCATATGATTATGGCACCGGGGCTGATTTTGACAGCATTGATGAAACGCTGGCAGCGAAGGGGGGTACAATGGCAACTACGCCTGATATTACTAATGCTAATGCTGCAACGCGGACATTAAATCTTCAGGGGGGTCATACATATGCGATTTACACTTATCAGAGGGCGTCGAATATTTCTGCGCTTTCATATAAGGTAACAGAGGAAATTGTACCTGAACCGGATACGACACCGACACCTGAGCCAGACGTGACACCAACGCCTGAACCGGATGTTAAACAGTGGGTTGAGGCTGAAATCACCTCTGTAAGCGCAGATGGCATCAGTGTGAACGCCAAGAGCAACACCAATGGCGAATACAAAATGATTACGGCTGTTTACGATGAAAATGGCACATTGCTTTCTGTAAAAATACGTCAGGTGGAGTTTGAAAAAGATGTTCCAAGGGAAATAAACGTTGATATAGAAGTCAGTAGAAATGTGGCAGTATTTTTCTGGAAGGACGAGATGACACCTGTTTCGGAGAAGATAGTATATGATGATTTTGATAAAGACGGCCTTTTTCCCATAATGAATTATATGAAAAAAATATCAATGAATTAGGCAGCCTTGCATTTAGACAAGAACAGGACACTTTTGTTAAAAAGCAGTCTTGTTTGTGTCTGTTTTTAAAATAGGAAATATGCTAAAATTAACATATAACTAAAATATGATATATTCATTGGAAGGAGTGGCTAATATGAGAGTAAAAAGGTTGTTTAGTATTATTTTATCTGTGTCTATGAGCATAGCGCTTATGCCTATATTGGATTTAAGCACGGCGCTTGCGAACGATACGATGATTTATGAATGGGATTTTCGAGATTATTCAGGGGATGAGGCTGTTTCATCGACAGGTGAAACAAGCGAGGCCTATGCGGTATCAGACCATGTTCTTGAAATTCATCTTGCAAACGGTGACAGCATAACGGAAAATGGTCTTTATTGGAGTACACCCGGAGGCACAGTGTCAGATGACACTACAACGGTGAAGAACAATCGCTATATTGTATTTCGACCGAAATATGACGGAAACCTTGCCGTTACTTATAAAGGTTCTGATAATAATTCAAGAAATCATCCGAGAATGTATCTTTCATGCGGTGATGCCTTATCATGCACTGTAAAGGGGACGAGCGATTCGCAAAAAGAACCTAACCAGATGTATGACAATAATTCGCTTGAATTTGCGACAGGTTCATATAATGTGAAATCCGGAAACACATACTACATCTGGGGATATCATTACAGCCGAACAGGTACAGCTTTTACCGTTTCGGATATCGTTTACAATGCCGACACATCAACAGGACAACCACAGGCAACCTCAAAGCCGGAGGATGATGCTCTAAAACTCATGGCATTGGATTTTAATGATGAAAATGACCGATTGAAAAGCATAAACGGCTCTGTTGCTCTTGAGCAGGGACAGATGGCATACAGCACGGGTAAAGACGGCACAGGCTGCGCGTATTTTGACGGTACCGGATCAGGCTGGCTTGATGTAAAGAACAGCAACGGACAAGGGTTATTTGCCGGCAAAGATAATATTACAATTTCATTTTCGTCAAAGACCGATGCGGCTCCGAGTTGGTGGATGTTTGCGGCTTCCAATTCGGCAGCGCCTGTATATCAAAAGGAAAAGTATCTCGGTATTTTAGATGAGAAAAACAAGCTGACCGTAGAGCGTTATAAAAATGAAGGGGCGCGTGCGGATTCCGTATCTTCGTCATATTCTTCCGGTGAATGGAAGGATGTTGTTATATCTTTAAATAATAAAACAACGGAGTTATATGTGAACGGCAAATTTGTAGATTCAAAAGATTATGAGTATGCTATAAGTGATATTTGTGGCGAAAATCCGATTACATATATAGGTAAAGCAACATGGGGCAGCGGTGAATATGCAAATGGTTATCTTGATAATTTTGTTGTATATGATTATGACATTATTCCCGATCTAGGTGATACTTCAGCGGTTACATCGGATTTAAACCTTCCTACATCGGGCAAGGGATATAGTATTGTATGGAAAAGCTCGAATACCGACGTAATATCAAACACAGGCAACGTAAAAAGACCTGAAAAAGGGAAGAAAAAGGTTACGCTTACCGCAACAATTATGTTTGATACGCACACGCTTACAAGAAGCTATGACGTATATGTACTCGGAGAGGAATATTATGATTATCAGCTTGAGATAAGTCAGAAAAAAGGCGTAGATATTCAACAAAATATGTACGGTCTGTTCTTTGAGGATATAAATTACGCAGCAGATGGCGGATTATATGCTGAAATGATAGAAAACCGTTCATTTGAAGCTCAAAAGAGCCTTGGAAAGGGCGCTGTAAGTTATGATGGACTTTATGGATGGAGTGTATATCCGTCAAACGGAAGCGGAGCATCTATGCTCACAAAATCAACAGAAGGTTTGAACGAAAATAATAAGAATTATATTGAGTTTACAGCTTCAGGCATACAAAAAGGATTTAAAAATCAGGCATATGACGGTATATACATGGAAGCGGGTAAGCCGTACAAAGTGTCTCTGTTTGCGAAAAAAGGGACTTACGCAGAGAGAATCAAGGCATCGGTTTACAGCGGCGGCACTCTGGCGGCTCAAACAACAGTTGCTGATAATCTGACCGACATATGGACAAAGTACGAGGCAACGATAGTCCCTGATAAGACCGTAAGAAACGCAGAGTTTGTCATTGAACTGGACGGAGAGGGCAGCGCGGACTTTGATATGATTTCATGTATTCCCGCAGATGCTGTTGATGGAGTATTCAGAAAAGATTTGGCAGAGAAATTAAAAGCATTAAATCCGGGATTCCTCCGTTTTCCCGGCGGCTGCATAATTGAAGGCTATAATCTCGCAAACAGGTATAATTGGAAAGATACTGTAGGACCTGTAGAAGAAAGAAAACAGAACTGGAGCCGTTGGTCGTGTCATACGAACAGCGGACTTGACAACGGTTTTAAACATTATAATCAAACATACGGTATAGGTTTTTACGAATATTTTAAGTTATGCGAGTATTTGGACTGTGATGCTGTGCCTGTTGTAAATGTCGGTATGGCGTGTGAATATCAGAGTAAAGAGACGGTGCCGGTATTTGAAAGCGATGGAAAAACATATACATCAGAATTTTATCAGTACATTCAGGACGCACTGGACCTTATAGAATTTGCTAACGGGGACTCATCGACTACATGGGGAAAAGTAAGATGCGATATGGGACATGAAGAACCGTTCAATCTTTCCATGATAGGAATAGGCAATGAGCAATGGTATATAAATGGTAATCAGTGGTATGACCGCTACGAAGCGTTTGAACAGGAAATACATAAGGTATATCCTGATATTAAGCTCATTTCAACATCCGGACCGTCTGCAAGCGGAACATCGTTTGATGAGGCTTGGAAGTGGATAAGAGAAAACAGCTCTAAAAATGACAGTTTTACTTATGCTGTAGACGAGCATTATTACATGTCGCCGGAATGGTTCTTGGCAAATGACACGCGTTATGATAAGTATGACAGAAACACAAAGGTATTTGCCGGTGAATACGCGGCACATACTACGCTTACAGGAGCTGCGGAAAAAAAGAATAATTTAGAGAGCGCAATCGCCGAAGCTGCGTTTATGACCGGACTTGAAAGAAATGCTGATGTTGTCTATATGGCTTCATACGCGCCGTTATTCGCAAGGCTTAACTATACACAGTGGGCGCCGGATATGATATGGTTTAATGATGTGGCAAGCTATGTTTCGCCGACTTATTGGGTACAGAGTATGTATATGAACAATAACGGTGACTATACACTAAAAAGCACAGTAAACGATAATTATGAAAAAGTGTATCAGTCAGTTTCGTATGACAAAGAGAGCGGAGACATAATTGTAAAAATGATTAACCCATACACAACAGAGAAAAAGAGTAATATTGTAATTGATTCGGGATTTACTCTTACAGGAAAAGCCGACGTTGAAATGTTAAAAGGTGATAGTCTTACAGACGTGAACAGTATTTCAGCTCCAGATAATATAGCGCCTGAAAAGACAACAATAGATATATCAAATAACACTGATTATATCTTACCTCCTCTGTCGTTCACGGTAATGCGTGTGCATACAAACTCGCAGCTAATTAGATTGGCTGATTGCCGTGCAGATAAGGGCATTTTTAAATATGAACTTGAATCTGGCGGCGATATATCGGAGTATGACATTTATACGACATTATACGATAATGATGGTAAACTTGTTAACGTGTGGAAAAATGAATTAAGCGGCACAGCAAATATTGATATGGGCGCAGACTATGACATCAAGGTTATGGTATGGGAGAAAAACAGCATGAAGCCTGTGTGCGAAGCTATTGAACAATCTGTAAATACCGCCGAAAAGATAACTGAATATAAATATCTGTTTACAGATGATAAGGTAGTCAAGACATCCGGAAGCGCATCAAGCGGTGATGTATATGAATGGACAATTACATCTGCACCGCAGTATTTCTATATTGATAACATTGATTTCGATGCCGTTGAGTCAATTACAATAAGATCAGGTTATCAATCAAATTCAGCCGTAACATCTGTATATGCTTATGATAACGACGGAAACTATGTAAGCGAAAATGAGCTGAAAAAGTTTGTGACAAACCCGACTCCGCTTGGAAATCCGATTGGTACAATCGCTGATACAAAAACAGCAACGTGGGGATATAGGACCGGAGTAATAGGCAGAAACAACGTGACAATTTCAGAGGGCTCAAACTATACCCTGTCGGATACGTCAAAAATTCTGGATATACCGTCAGGAACGGGTAAAAAAGCTCTGATTGTTGGTATAACAGGAAATATAGGCGAAAAAGGATATTTTGATTATATCACCGTTAAATACAATAAAGAGGTTGACGCGCCAATGCCAGTTATAGAGAGTATCACAGGTGAAGGTATTAAAGATTTCACAGTAGAGATAAATCAATCAGATAAATCAATTTTAATTCCGGTTATTCCGGGAACAAATCTCAATACATTAAAACCCGAAATTAAGATGAGCGGCAACGCTTCTGTAAAACTTACATCGGGAACATGGAAAGACGGACAGCTTACGATTTCTTACGGAGACGAAAGCGAAGTGTGGAGTATTAAGGCTGAGGACAGAGGAAACCCTGTGCTGAACGGATATTATGCTGATCCTAACCTTTGTATATTTGGCGATACGTTTTATCTCTATCCCACAACCGATGGCGGAACAGGGTGGAACAGCAGTTCGTTTAAGGCATTTTCATCAAAGGATTTGATAAACTGGAAGGACGAGGGTGAAATTCTGAGCCTTAAAGACGTTTCATGGTCAAGCGGAGTTTACGCATGGGCGCCTACCGCAGTTGAAAAGGACGGCAAGTATTATTACTACTACAGCGGAACGCAAAGTATAGGCGTGGCGGTTTCGGATAGTCCGACAGGACCGTTTATTGACAAGGGCGAACCTCTTGTCAATAAGAATACTGTCGGATTATCAGGACAGATGATAGACCCGGCAGCGTTTATAGATGATGACGGGCAAGCATATATATACTGGGGTAACGGCAGAATGTACATGGCAAAGCTCACGGACGATATGATGAGTATTGACGGCGAAATCCATACAATTACACCATCGAATTTTCGAGAGGGCGCATTTGTAATAAAACGCAACGGAATATATTATTTTATGTGGTCTGACAATGATACAGGTGAGCCTACTTATGAGGTGAGATATGGAACATCAAATTCCCCGTATGGACCGATACAGGGAAATACCAGAATTTTAACATACTCAAATACTGACGATTCGAGGATAAGAGGAACAGGACATCACAGCGTTATAAATGTTCCGGGAACAGACGACTGGTATATATGCTATCATCGCTTTAATGTTCCGAGATACGGAACTGTCACGTCCAAAAACAGTGAAGCGGGTAACCACAGAGAAATTTGTATAGAAAAAATGGAGTTCGATGAAAACGGCAATATTAAACCTGTAACAGCTACGTTAAAAGGAATAACAGAGCCTGTTACGATTGAAAGGTAAATACTGCTTGATTGCTGAATGAAACAGGGAGGAGAATCATATATGAAAAGAATATTATCAATCCTAATAGTGCTGACGATTGTACTTACATCGTTTAGCGTAACGAGCTTTGCGGCAGAGGAAAAAGCAGCATTGCCCACCATAACTGTTGATATGACAAATGAACAGCACAACATAATTCATGGCGCGGCGGGCTTCCTTTACGGAATAAGCAATGAGGGAGTACCCGATGTAAACACGTTGACCCCTCTAAAACCGAAAGTTCTTGCAACTAAAGGCGCATTGGGTACGGAGCATCCTTACGGTGATGCTCTTGATGTTGCCGAGGAGTTTTTTGAAGCCGGCGGAGAACAGGTGCAGATGTACAACTCCAATTATTACGGTGTATTCGGAGTTACGGCAGATGCTTATGATTACGCAGATGTACTCAAAAATATAATATGTCCGGAAGTAGTAGCATGGAAGGAAAAAATGCGCGACCGTTTCCCTGACATAGATAAAATGCTTCAATATATTCCGATTAACGAAAGCACACCTATAAAGGTTAGCGGCAGCAAGAATTATAATGAAGCGTGGAAAATTTATTACAAGGCAATAAAAGAAGCAGACCCGAACGCCACTGTTGTAGGGCCTAATCATGCATATGATCCAAGCTATAACGAAATGTTAGGATTTTTGAACTTCTGCAAGACTAACGATTGTCTGCCCGATGTTATAACGTGGCACGAGCTTCAGGTAAGCGATTTAAATAATCTTAATATAAATAATACAAACAATTCTATTCAGCGTTACCGTTCTGCGGCAAGAGATGCAGGGGTTGAGGAAAAGCAGGTTGTAATTAACGAGTATGCCGACTTTGCCGACTGCGGTGTTCCGGGCAGACTTGTAAACTGGATTGCGCGTCTTGAAGATAATCAGGTTTACGGATGCCTTCCGTTCTGGCATCAGGCAAATAATTTAAACGATCTTGCCGCAAATGCCAATCAAGGCAACGGAGCTTGGTGGGTATACAAATGGTATGGAGATATGTCGGGAAAGACTCTTGGCGTAGAGCAAAGCAACACATCCGTAGAGGGATTTTACGGTGTGGCGTCCTACGATAAGAACAAGCGCAGCGCGAGCGTTCTGTGCGGCGGAACGGACGGAGAAGCTATAGTTAAACTTGATAATATTTCATCAACGTCGGTTTTCAAAGATGCCGATAAGGTTCATATTAAAGTCGAGGCTTCATATTTCAGCGGCTATCATGGTGCGGTATATGCTCCTGAAACAGTGATGGAAGGCGTATTCCCTGTTAAAAATGGAAGTGTTACAATAAATCTTGAGGATATGCTGTTTTCAGCGGCATATAACATAACGATTACAGAAACAACCGAAGATGTAAGCGAACCGGCAGTAGGAGCATTTCGCAGTGAGTATGAGGCAGAAAATGCTACCCCGTATGGCAGCCTTATAATCGACAATCAGGATACTCCTCTTGAAGAGCCGCGCTATTTCTGCTCGGGTGGAGTTCGTATCGGCGGAATTGACCAAAGCGGCGATGGTATAGAATATAACATTGACGTACCCGTAGACGGACATTACAGGCTTGATTTCCTTTATGGAAACGGTGTTGGCTCAACAAGAAACAATGCTAATACGCATAGTCCTAAAAATATTACGCAAAAACTTGTAATAGATGGTACGGAAAGTGAGCTTTTACTACCCAATACGCTGTTTTATTCCATGGAGGGGATGGTTCCCCAATATGCTGACCTCAAAGCAGGGCATCACAAGATAGCGTTGATGTATAACGGCGAAGCGGGTGGATTTCACGATGCGCTATATGTGTCCTATACAGGCGCATATGGTGAAGAATATCCTGAATTTGATAAAATATACGAGGCGGAATCAGCCGATTTCAATGCGCTCGGAGAAACAAAAGAGAGTTTTGCCGTTACGGAAACAGCGATAGATGGTTACAGCTCAAATGGCTATGTAACAAGACTTAATCTCTTGCCTGTAACAAGCGGCGGCGGAATACGTTGGATAGTTGATGTCGAGGAAAGCGGTTTGTATGACCTTGAATTTAAGGTTAATTCTGCTAATACTGGTAAACTGAATGTGTACATTGATAATACAAACCTGACGTTTGACAATTTTGCTATTAATATGGATATTAAACCGAATAATGACTGGCAGAAATATGGAGCTACGCTTTTCCTAAGACAGGGAATAAATATTGTTGATATTGATACCGACTGTGAAGCGGCAGTGGATTATATGCATGTTATACGCTCGGACAGCAATCCGGCAGTGGTCGTCGAAGCAGAGGACGCGCAGGGCAAGTTTGAAACGGCGATTTCAGGCGATGCGACCTATGTTAAGGAAATGCGCGGAGACGAGTATCTTGAAATGACCGTGAACGCTAAGCAAGATGGTCTGTACAAAATGCAGGTGTTCCAGTCCAACGATGACCTGTGCGGAACGCACAGTTACAATATTAAAATTATAGACCGCTACGCGACTGTTGAGGTAAACGGTGAACAATCGACACGATACTTTTTCCCTAACTCATTTTCAGACGATACCTTCCTTGAAAGGACTGTACCGATTGAGTTAAAAGCGGGAGAAAATAAGATAAGAATTTATAATAATGACAGCTGGCACGTTAAATGGGGAGGTACGACGTCAACGCCCGGTACAAATGAACTCGTAAACTATACGCCAAACTTTGATAAATTCATCATAACACCGGCTTCGATTCAATGGGAGGCAAAGGAAAGAGCAAACACAATATTTCTTTCGTCTACAAAAAACGGATATATTTACTGTGACAAGAACACGGCTTATAATGGTGAAACCGCAACGGTATATCTTGTGCCTGACGGGGAGGTAAAGAGCCTTACTTTAAATGGGAAAAATATAACACAGACTCTTTCAACAGAGGATTATATTATATATAAGACTGAAATTGAGATTAACGGAGACACAAATCTGTATGCCGAGTTTACACCTGCTATAGAAGGCGATTTTGATAAGCCGATAATAGAAAATCCGGGAACAGTCGTTATAGACGGTAAAAAATATAAGAAAATAGGAGAAAACCTTTTCAAAAATCACAACTTTGCCGACTACAGCGGCGCGGATATGGATCAGTGGTATGTAGGTGTAAATAACGGAGGACACCCTACGGCGGAAAATTATCAGATACCAAAGATAAATCCGGACGGAAGTGTAGAAAATCTTGTTCCTATCGCCGAGAGCGGACTTCTTACAACCGGAGGATATGAGAAGACCGGCGAAGATACATTCTATTACGGAAAAGACAAGGCGGGACGTACATATCTGGTTGAACAACTGAGCAGCGATTGGCAAAACTGTGCGTGGAACGGAGCGCATTCGCTTTTAGGATTTATCCCAATAAAGCCGAATAAGAATTACTATTTCCAATTTGAAGCATTTTCTTCTAAAAAGTCTAATAAAAATACAAAAGCATCTGTACGTTACGGCGCCATAAATATGGAAAACTTTGTTCCGAAAAATTATACGGCAAGCGGTACGCTGAATTTCAGCGGTACCGGTTATATGACGTGTAAAAACGGAGATGAGCAGAATATAGGGGGAAACAGCTGGGAAACATATGATGCTCTGATAAACAGCGGTGACGGCGACTATTTCCTCTTTAATGCGTATTGGCTTCATATGGCGCATTATATGTGTTTTGGCGACTTTCAGCTTTATGAGCTGTCAGATACGCCTATGGTGAATGTTTCGGAGCTTAAAAATCCGGCGGCATTGGTGCTTAATCTAAATGATAAACTGTCGCTTGCCGATAAAGCTTCAATTGTTGCTGATGATGGTGAAACCTCGGAACTGCCCATTACATGGCTTAATGCCAACGGAGTTGACATAACAACCCCCGGTGTCTATGTTGTTACAGGATATGTCAGCTTACCGGATGATTATTATAGTGATAATGTATATGTTAAGCAGAAAGTAATTGTTAAGGGTATACCTGCAGCTGAAATAACCAAAACAAGCAAAGACGGTAACAAGGTCGGTTTCTGTGTAAATGTGAATAGCAATTGTTCCGGTGTGTTGTATGTGGCTGTAAAAGACGACGACGGAAAACTCTTAAATGTAAAATCAAAAGAAATTGAGCTTCAAACGGGTGAAACCTATGATGCGGAATTTGAATTTGCGGGTGAATTAAATACGGTCGAGATTTTCTTCTGGGAAAAGGATACAATGAGACCGTTCTGCCATAAGGTTACGATATAACTTAGTAATATTGATTTTGGGAGAAGATTATGAAAGATATAATATTTAACGGGGTGCCGTGGTTTGATCAAAACGGGAATACCGTAAATGCTCACGGTGCATGTATAGTTCGGGAACATGATACTTATTATCTGTTCGGGGAGTACAAAACTGATGACAAGAATATGTACAACGGTTTTTCGTGCTATTCTTCAAAAAATCTGGCGGATTGGAAATTTGAAGGCATGGCATTGGCACCGGACGCAGATAAAATGCTGTACCCTGATCGTGTCGGAGAACGTGTTAAGGTAGTGAAGTCAAGAAAGGCAGAAAATTACGTTATGCTCATGCATACAGATAATATGCAATACAGCGATCCGTGTATAGGAGTTGCGGTCAGTGATAAGATAAATGGCAGATATAAATTTATAGGGCCTCTTATGTACAAGGGTGAAAAGGTGCGAAAATGGGATATGGGAACCTTTATTGACGAGGATGGAACAGCATATCTGATGACTCATGAAGGCAACATATACCGCCTCAATGATGAATGTACTCAAGCAGAGGAGCTGGTCGCCGAAAACATATCTCCCGGCGGAGAATCTCCTGCAATGTGTAAACATGATGGTAAGTATTATATTATGTTTTCCAATAAAACAGGGTGGGATAATAATGATAACTACTACCTTACCGCTGATAATATCAATGGGCCATGGGAAAACCAAGGTCTATTTTGTCCTCAGGGAAGCGCTACATATAATACGCAATGCTCCTATATATTTAATTTCCAAATTGAGGATAAAACTGTAAAAATGTATTTAGGAGACAGATGGTCGTATCCTAAACAGGCATCGTCTGCAACACTGGTGATGTTGCCGTTAGAGTTTGAAAACGGAAAAATGTCGATAAGTGAATATATGCAGGCATGGTCAGCTGATGATGTGAGTGAATTTAAAGAACAACAACTTATATCATATAAATTTTACTCAAACAAAAAATCAGAAAGCAGAGAAATTCAGTTTTGCGGTGAAAGAATATCTCTGTTCGGCAAAGCCTCAAATGAAGGCGGGTATTGTAGGCTTGACATTATGGATAGGGCAAATAATATTGTCAAGACAGATATTATAAACTTTTATGGTACTGCGCCTATGAGCGGTGTACGGTATGTTTCGCCAAAATTGGAGAGAGCAGATTATGTACTGCGTATTACAGTGTTGAGCGAAAGTGGTGAATGGTTCACAAAGGACGGTATGCGATATGGCAGCCAAGATTGTTATGTAGATATTTACGGTTACTCTGTAGATGATTTTTAACGATGCAGAATGCAGATGGTTCTATAATGCGTTTGCCAGTCAAATTGTAAGCGTTCTTGTTGATACGAAGAGCATGAAGATTACGGCAAAATATACTTCCGAAGGCGCATTAACGGATATAAAAATCGAAAAGGCGAATATATCGGAAATAACAGCTCCGATAAATACCGCGACAGAAAAGATATTCTATTGGGAGTCATTTGAAAGCATGAAGCCAATAGAACTAAAATAGTATAAGCTATATTCATATTAGATGGGGAGCCGGTAGAAATATCGGTTCCCTGCAATAATTATCATTTGCAGAAAAAACTTCTTTACCATAATCGTTTCGATTTCTTCTCTCTTTCATATGGAAATATATTGCGGTAGAGGAGTTTTTCCTGTGAAGGATATCTTAAAGAATATGCCCAAAAATGAAAAATATCTCCCATTGTATATGTAGGAGATATTTTTCGTATATAAATGTAACTTGTATCGATTGAAGGGAAGTTATTTTTTTTTGATAAGTTTTAAGAAACTTCGCATATCGCTATAACCGACAGCTGCTACGGCTTCTTCGTATGTTTTACCGTTTTGCAAAAGCTCGCGCGCTTTATTAAGTCTTGCCTCACGTTTTAATTCTGAAAAAGTTTTCCCATATTGTTTTAGAAGTATGCGATGCAACTGGCGTTGACTGAGATTGAGCTTTTTAGCAAGTTCATCGCGTGTAACAGTGCTATATTTATAGAGGAACATATAATCAATAATATTTATACGTCTGTCATCCGAAAGGGCGGAGGTTATTTCGGTGCTGACAGAATTTCCTGTATACGCCCGTATAAGGACAACAAGAATACTTGAAATGATATTTTTTATATTATTCTGATAACCGATGCTACGGGTTTGCGATTCGGCAGACAACATTTCAAAAAGAGTCTCACCATTTCCGGAATCTTTGCCAATCCAAAATTTAGTATCAAGAAGTGCCTTGGATGCTTCGCTGTCACAAGATTTTTTTGGTTTTTTAACTTCAAATCCAAGACAATATTCTTCCAGAAGATCTTGAGAATCGGTAATCTGCGCATGTACAACATCAGGTCCTGTCATAAATAATGAGCCTTTTTCAAGCGGATACTCTTCTTCATCAGCGATAAGAGTACCTTTTCCACCGCATATAAGATGAGCCTCATAATAATTTTTACTATGACTATGTCGCATGATTGAGTCATGAAATACACCATAGTCTACTTGTTCTATGGTTATATGCAGATTATCAAACCTGAGTTTAAGTTCTACATCTCTTAAATTAATATTTTTACCCATACAAATCACCGTAAAAGCCATTTATAAAAATTTCTTGCTGATAATTTTATTATACACTGAATCTGCTTAATTTTCAATACTTAAATAGGACAAAGAGACAAAAAAGTAGTCCTGTTTATGTCTACCTTTTCATGCTTGCCTATGTTATAATCATTATATAGTATACGTGTATATCATAAGTAGCAGAAAGGATGTTTGATATGAAAAAAATTATTGCATTAGCACTGGCGGTAGCTATCTCTGTACCCAGCGCTGTATTGGCGAAAGAAGCAGAGTCTGCTTCTGTACCTGAAACTTTATTTGCGAATGAAAGGAATGAAGAGCCTTTGTACGAAAAGGGTAATTTCTCTAACAGTTTTACCGAAGTAGAGCATAGGAATAACAGCCGCGCATGGCGTGAAGGAATGGTCGGAGGTAACGGCGAAACGGGATTTGTCACAAGCGGCAGTCCGTATACCGATACAATTATTTATCAGCATATGTATTTTAATTATCCGTCATCGCAGCCGAGAGTTATTCCGGATTATCTTACGGAGCAACTCGAGGAAGCTCGTGAAAACGTATTCAATCTGAATGATGCGTGGAAGATATGGGATTACGACAGCAACGGCAATAAAGTGACGCGTCGCAGAACATATTTCTATTCATACCATCCCGGTGCACAGCTAAGAATAACAAGCGAGAATACTGATAAATATTCGAATTATAAGCGTTGGACAAATTATGAAACTGCGGAGGTTGGCGTTAAATATACCGATAAATACGGAGAATGGAAGCGAACAACTTTCACCTCACGCGAAGATAATGTAACCATAACAAAGATTGAAAAATCCTCGGGAGGACAGCTTATAAATGATATTATCTCTATTGATAATATTTCCGAGATGTATAAAGCAAAGAACGGAAACAGTAGGGTTCTTGACCAGAGGTATAAAAAACTTGTCGGACAAAATGCGGATTATCTCGCGCTTGTTTCCCATTATCCCGTCTACACAGGCAGTCCGCTTTATGACGGCGGTTTTGGAAATGTTATAAAGATTATAGCAGAGGGCGAAAATGCTGAAAAAGAAGTAATTTCTGATAATGCGGGCGATAGTATGCTCGTTGACGGCAACAATTCGATACGTGTCAAAAATGCGGAGGCTCTGTATCTGATTACCGTGACTGACCGTACATTTGACCTGACAGACCTTGATGAAACATCATCAGCTTCTCAGGTCATGGAGAGATTTAAGGCAATGGAAAGCTATCCGTTCATTGATAAGATGGCAGCGCAAGCAACAGCAGTTGCCGAGAAATATACGGCTGGAGGCAAGTTTGATTATAATGCGGCTCTTGCTCCATCCGCAAAGAAGCATAGTGAAGAATTTGACCGTCTTACATTTGACCTTGACGGCGACGAGGAATATCAAACAGCTGACAATAACACTTTGATTGACTTGCAGCGAGGAACCACGGACAGAATAAACCACGAGTTTATGGAACGCGCATATATGCAGTCGAGATATGCACAGGTATGCTGCGGCGGAACAACAGCTCCGCGTTTGTACGGTATGTGGACGGGCGAATGGAATCCGGGATGGAGAGGAATTTATACTCTTGATGCAAATGTAAATTTACAGGTAAGTGCGATGAATACCGGCAATCTCCGAGACTTTCAGTTGGGATATATAACATTCTTCCTTCGTCATTCTCCAGATTTTATGTATAATGCGGAAATGGCATACGGTATGCACGACGCTATACAGCTTTCAGTAAATGCAGATGCTGACAGGGCTATGCATGTTGAGTATGACAGCTACTATCCGTTTGAGTATTGGAATGCTGGCGCAAGCTGGTGTCTGCTGCCGATATATGAGTATTGGCAGTGTTTTGGAAACACTCAGATACCGATAAACGATTATATGAGAATAGATGACCTTCAAAAGGTACTTGGAGTTAATGACGGCGGTCTCACAAACGAGGAGTTTGCGGCTTTAAAGGCGAAGGGCTATCTTGACCTTGAGAAGGATATTTTGCTTCCGCTGCTCACAAAGCAGGCTAATTTCTGGGAACAGATTGTAACACCGCGCTATTACACAGATGTAAACGGTAAAGCGCGCCATGATGAGAATAAAAAGTCACTTAACGAGGGCGAGAAGTATATTATAATTCCCGCATATTCACCGGAGAACAACCCGATAGGCTACACAAGCACATTGACAGCCAATGCGACAATGGATATTTCTGCTGCTCGTGACGGACTTGATATGGTATGTGCATTAGAAAAGGCAGTAGGCAGAGACGGTGCGGACGAAGCAATCGTAAAATGGCAAAACCTCAAAAACAAAATATCCGATTATAAGACGGATGATGACGGCGCGCTTCGTGAGTGGGCAATGGAGGAATACACGGAGAATAATAATCACCGTCATTTGAGCCATTTGTATGTGGCATGGCCCGCATATGACACTCAGAAAGATCCGGAACTTGCAAAAGCTGCAAATATCGCACTTGATAACCGTAATCGTTTCAATACAGGAGATGCCACAGCCGGACATGGTTGGATGCACAAGGCTTTGGTAGAGTCAAGATTAAAGCGCGGTGACGGAATGGTAGGTTCACTTTTAAAGATGATGAACGGTACAGCGTATTATTCATCATTTATGACAGATCATGATACCAACCGCAGAAATGATACATATTGTACGGATACTGCGTTCGGCAGCGTAGCTGCGGTTAATGAGGCACTTGCATTCTCGAATACAGGTGAGATTGAGATTATTCCGGCACTTCCGACAGATTGGAACGGCGGAACAATAACAGGACTAATGACTCGTTCGAGAGCTGAACTTAGTAGTCTTTCGTGGAATATTGAAGATAAGACGGCCGATGCAACGATAACATCTAATATGGATGAAAATAAAATAAAGGTTCGCTGCGGTGAATCGTGGAGCAGCGCTGCTGTTAACGGAAAGAAAGCCGAAGTTCTTTCGGACGAAGTAGGTAAATATATACTTGTAAGCCTTGATAACGGAGAATCGGCAGATATTAATTTCTCGCTTCTTGAAAGAAAAGAAAATGTTTACGAAAAGGTGGAGATTTCTTCGTCAAACGCTGCTTTGGCCCATGACGGAAACGCATCAACTGCTGCATCGGCTACGAGCGGTGAATTTGTATTTGACCTCGGAAGAACGATAGATATTAATAAAATCGTAATAAAAAAGCAAGCAAATGTCGGCGGTACTACTTATAATTATTGGGGCGACTGGGTACTTGCCGTAGGCTGTGAGCTGCAGGGAAGCACGGACGGTAAAAACTGGAAGAAAATAATGACAATGAATCCGGCGCCGGACAACAAAAATGACGAATCAGAAGAAGTATATATACCTTATACACCTGAAGTCTACAGATATATACGTTATGTGAGAACTGAGGAGAAGAACTCAAAATCATACGGAGCATGGGTGTTCCCGGATGATAACGGCAACAGATTGAATCTTGCCGAAATAGAGGTATACACTGACAGTCTTTATAAAAATACGGCACAGATAACAATCTTGGATAATAATGTCAGTGCGGTATTCCAAACTCCCGTAAGAGATGAAAACGGCGAATGTGAGGCATATGTTGCACTTTATACCTCAGATGGGGCACTGGTAAAGGTTGAGCATAAGAGTGTATTGGCGGATGATGCGGAAAAGGTTGAGTTCAGCATTGATACCACTAATGTTGTATATGACAATGTAAAGGCATTCCTATGGGATAAAAATATGAAACCTTTGGGTTTGGAAACAACAATAAAGAAAGAAGAAAAACCCGTTGTAACACCGCCTCCAACAGAAGCGCCGTCAGACGGAAATTACACTTGGAAATTTGACAGTTTCAATGAATTTTCATCATCACCGGTACAAAATGCTCCGTATAAAACAGGAGATTCCGTATACAGTACCGCTAATAAAAACATTCAGCTTAGCAACGGCGGTCTGGCAGTGGATTTTGACCCTGCATATACAGATGAAAAGGTAACAATAGAATTTGATATGTACATGGGATCTCTTAAGGACAAATCAACAAGCTATACCATTGATTCCGCAGATGGAAATATCCTTACAGTATTCGTAAACGAATACAGCACAAGCAGTTCATATATCAGTGTTGAAGGCGCCCAAATTTTGGGCGGAGAAACATGGCCGTTTATAAATAAAGTGAATAATGACGGCATGGGCGCAAAGGCAACTCATTTTAAAAACGTAATTGACCTTGCCAACGGAATTGCGACTGTAACCATAAGCAACGGAACAAGCTCCCGAGAGGTAACGGGAAAATTTGAAGCGGATAAGATTGTGAAGTTTGCCGCAACATCAAATCATGCACAAAGATATACATATTTGGATAATCTTACTGTGAGTCATGAGGCAAGCGAAGCTTTGGAGAAGGAATTATCGGAATATGCTGATGAACTTGCCTTGCCGAGCGAAATCTACGGAAATCAGTATATGCCCGAAAAGTATGACGATGTTGATATAACGTGGTCCGTTTCAAATGAACAGGTTATGACAACTGACGGTGTGGTAACAAGAGGTTCGGATGATGCTGATATAAAGGTAAAGGCTATATTTACCCGTGGCGAAGAAAAGTTTGAAAAAGAGTATAACTGCAAGGTGAAGGCGCACCCTGAAAATCAAGAAGATATGAGCGCATATCTGTTTGTGCATTTTGTAGGCTCGGAGTCAACTGCCGATGAAGAACAGATTTATTTCTCTGTTTCAAAGGATGGTCAGACTTGGGAAACAATAAACGGCTCAAAACCTATTTTAAGAAGCGATGTCGGAGAAAGAGGCGTGCGCGATCCTCATATTATACGTTCACCGGAGGGCGATAAGTTCTTCCTTATCGCGACAGATTTAAGTATTTACAACAGAAGAGCTGACTCTAACCGTTGGGGAACGTGTCAGGTAAGCGGCAGTAAAGGTATAGTTATTTGGGAAAGTACAGACCTTGTAAACTGGTCGCCGGCAAGACGAGTTAAAGTGGCTGTGGACAATGCAGGCTGTACATGGGCACCGGAAAGTGTTTATAACGAAAAAACCGGAGAATACATGGTGTTCTGGGCGTCAAAAGTAAGCAGCGACGGCTTTAAATATCAGAGAATTTACAGAAGCTATACGAGAGATTTTAAGCATTTCTCAGAACCGGAAGCTTATATTGATAACGCTACTGCCGAGGATATTGCCGCAGGAAAAGCATCCACAAATATAGATACAACAATTCTCGAAAATAACGGTATATATTACAGATTTACAAAGAATGAAGCGAAATCGTCCGTTATAATGGAGCAGTCTACAGACCTTGACGGGGTTTTTGAGGCAGTAGGCACATACACAATTGACGGTAAAGCAGGAAATAGCGTAACCGGTTATGAAGGACCGACAGCATATAAGATTAACGGTGAAAATAAATGGTGTCTGCTTCTTGATTATTATTCGAAAAATCAAGGCTATAAGCCGTTCATAACAGATGATATTTCAAAAGGCATATTTACTGCCGGAACAAATTTCAGCTTTGACGGGAAATACAGACATGGTACGGTTATACCTATAACGCAGTCGGAATATGACAGATTAATTGACTATGCACCTGACAGTATAACAGTAAAACTCAATCCGGAAGAAGAATCGCCTTTTAATGACGGTGTATTTGAAGGTTGGGGAACTAGTATGGGCTGGTGGGGCAACCGTATAGGTTATAGCGATAAACTTGCACAGGACAGCGCGGAACTTTTTTACAGTGAAGATGGTTTAGGCTTGGATATTGTTCGATATAATGTAGGCGGCGGCGACGATCCGACCCATAATCACGTTACGCGCTCGGATTCAAAGCTTCCGTGCTTTGCCGAACCGCAGTATAATGAGGATGGAACATTTAAGACGGACGAAAACGGATGTTATATGTACGACTATAACTGGAATGCCGATAAGAACCAGACAAATGTGCTGCAAAAAATAAAGGAACAAAATGCAAATGTACATATTGAAGGATACACAAATTCTCCGCCGTGGTTTATGACAAACAGCAAATGCTCCGGTGGCGGAGTTGGCGGAGCCGAAAATCTTGACCCATCAAGATACGCGGAGTTTGCGGTATTTCTGGCAGATGTAACGGAACATTATGATGAGATTGGTTTAAAGTTTGACAGCTATTCACCTATGAATGAGCCAAATCCGGCAAGAAAATACTGGTTGGCAATGAATGCAAAGCAGGAGGGAAATCATGTCGCTCAGGGCGTGCATCAATCACAGCTTATTCTTGCGTTGGATAACGAGTATAACAAACGTAACATAGATACTATGATTGTCGGACCGGATGAAACGAGCCTCGTGGATTCAAAAACTGCATATGAGGCGCTGACAACTGAAGCAAAAGCAGCATTGGGTAGATTTGATACACATACATATAGTGACCGCAGTAGTGAAAACTTTGCGGCATTGAAGCAAACGGCTGTGAATAGCGGAAAGAACTTCTGGATGAGCGAGGTTGATAACGGAAACTTAGCCGGAACAAATGCGAAGAATATGGGTGCAGGTTTAAGCTTGGCAGTGAATATACTTGAAGATATGAACTCTATGCAACCCTCTGCCTGGGTAATGTGGGATATTCTTGATAAGCATAAGGACGCTGAGTTCGTGGCTCCAAACGGTACAAATTCCGAGGCAAACACTTCAAATGCGCAGCATATCGGAACTTGGGGAGTAGGGATGGTAAACCATGACACGAAGGAAATAGAACTTACCCAAAAGTATTATGTTTATGGTCAGTTTACAAAATATATAAATCCGGGTGATACAATCATTGCGTCATCGCCTACAACGCTGGCTGCATATAACAAAGATACCGGCGCAATAAAAATTGTTGCGGTAAATACAACCGGTGATACACAGAATTACAGATTTGACTTATCGGCGTTTTCACAAACAGGAACAAGCGCAAAAATTATACGCACAAGCGGTTCATTTACAGACGGAGAACATTGGAAAGATGTAGGAACTGCGGAAGTAAAAGACGGTAAATTCCGCTTTGATTTACCGGCAAACTCAGTTACAACATTTGTGATTGATTGATAACAACAGATGTGTAAAAGAAACTATATGAGCACAGCATTTTAATTAGGCTACATTCATATATAATAAAAACCAGGCTTGTGACAATGAAGCCAACAAGCCTGGTTTTTATCTTTGGAAACAGATACTTATATTGTATAATTAGAATATAAAAATATATCAAAGGAGAACAAAAATGAAAACAAAGTTATTTTTAGTGCTGGCCGTGCTGTTGGCTATTACGGGAATAACCTCGTATGCAGAGCGTTTGGACAATATAAGTATTGTCGAGGATGTTAAGTGCTATCAGGAAAATGAGAGCATATATGTGGCGAGCGAAAGTGAACGGGATATTTTCGTTTATACTGCGGTATACAATGCGGACGGAGCATTAAAAAATGTTAAAAAAATTAAAAAATCAATAAAGGATGAGACAGAGTTTACGAATATATATCCGTCAGGCTTAAAAAACGGTGAATATTATAAAATATTTGTATGGGACAGCAATATGCGCCCCCTAACAAATGTAATTTATGATATGCCTAATGTTGATACACCGTGGGACAATCAAGCGGAATTCCCGTCCTTAACAGCAGCTGATAATGGTATTAATCCAATCGCAGATAAATTTACAAGAAAAGAATGGACAGGAACGGACTATACTGCGGAGGACGGTTCCAAGCAGAATTACTGTGATGTATTTTCAATAAATACTATTGACGCGTCAGTTCCACTTATCGCATACGACAGCGAGATCTTAGCAAGAAACGGAGCTATAAATTATGACAGAGAAAGCTCACCGTACTATCAGCTTTTGACAGGCGAAAACAGCGATTGGCAGCTTAATGTGTTTAATACTGACGAGCTGGCAACTCCGACTATCAATGCGGGATATATGAACAGTGATTATACCGTAAATACAGCTGATGGCTGGAAAACTGTTCAGCTTCCGTGCAGCTGGACGATGCAGGGCTTTGACTATACAATTTATGACAATTACCAAAACCCGTGGCATAATACAGAAACAGTGGAATGTCCAAATGCGCCCGTAAAGCATAACCCCGTTGGACTTTACAGAAAAACCTTCACCGTAAATGACAGCTTATATTCAAATAACGGAAGAATATATCTTTCATTCCAGGGCGTCGAGTCTGCGTATTATGTTTATATAAACGGAAAACAAGTCGGCTATAGCGAGGATTCGTTCAGCCCACACGCTTTTGATGTTACAGATTATCTGAACAAAGATGGAGAAAATCTGCTTGCGGTCGAGGTACATAAATTCTGTGACGGAACGTGGTTTGAGGATCAGGATATGCTTTATGACGGAGGAATTTTCAGAGATGTATACCTGTATTCCGCACCGCTTGTGCAGATAAGCGATTATGCTGTTGAAACTGATTTGGATAATGAATTTAAAAATGCGGATTTAAAGCTGTCGGTCGATGTAAAAAATCTGAGTACGTCTGAGCTGTCAAATTATGCTGTATTTACAAATCTTTTTGATGCAGACAGTAAAAGTGTATTTACACAAAATACTAACTTGTCGGCAATACCATCAAACGGTACTGTTACAGCGGATATTAGCAGAAAAATAACCGCTCCGGAGCTTTGGTCGGACGAAAATCCGTATTTATATACGCTTGTTATCTCGCTTTATGACAAAACTTCGGGTAAGCTGTTTGAAAGTGTGGGACAACAGCTTGGATTTAGAGAAATAACATTTATAAGCACAAACACAAACAGCAACGGCGATAGCATTGCCACGACATATGAGCCTATAAAAATCAACGGAAAGCATCTGCTTATTAAAGGCGTAAACCGCCACGATACTGATACCGCATACGGTAAAACAACACCAAAGGAGTCGCTTGAAAAGGACATTGAGCTGATGAAGAAGTACAACATCAATGCTATTCGTACTTCTCATTATTCAAATGACGAATATTTGTATTATCTGTGTGATAAATACGGTATTTACCTTATGGCGGAAACAAACATTGAAGCAAACGCGCTGATGAAGGACACTATCACTGCCGGTTCAGAGGCTAAAAAAGCTCTCTTTAAGAAGATGTGTATGGACAGAACAAATACCGCATATGAGCGTCTTAGAAACAGAACGTCCGTAATTATGTGGTCAATTGGAAATGAGAGCGTTTATACAAGCAATGCAGCAAGCTCCGATTATATGTGGCGCGATATGATTCAGTTCTTTAAGACCAACGACAAGACGCGTCCTGTACATTCCGAGAGCCATTCATCAAACGGAACTGCCGATGTCGGAACAGATATGGCAAGCAATATGTATCCGCTCGTGTCAACAGTGAAAACAAGAGCTACTAAACAGGTTCCTTATATTATGTGCGAGTATGCCCACGCTATGGGCAACGCCGTAGGAAATCTTGAAGAATATTGGGACGCTGTAAGAAGCTCGGATTATATGATGGGAGGCTTTATATGGGATTGGGTTGACCAGTCGAGAATTACGGAATATACAAAAAGCGGCGCGTGGAACTATTATGCTGATGAAAACGCACATAAGAGTTTGTATGCTGATAAGATGGACGGTAAATATTTTGGTTACGGCGATGACTGGGGCGGCAAACAAAAGGACAGCAACTTCTGTATAAACGGACTTGTTTCGCCTGACAGAGATGTTCAGCCTGAGCTTTACGAAGTGAAATATGTATATCAGAATTTCCATTTTACAATAAATGAAAATGATAAGCACAGCGTTTCAATATATAATGAAAGCAACTTTACAAACCTTAACGAATACGACTGTAAGTGGGAGCTTACCGAGAACGGAACGGTTATTGATTCGGGAGTAATCAATGAAAGCATAGAACCAAATGAAACAAAGACTGTTAATATTCCGTATACGTTGGATAATCTAACGGCAGGCTCGGAGTATTTTCTGAATATCACCGTAACGCTTAAAGAAGATACAGATTTCAGAAATGCCGGACACGAAATTGCGCACGAGCAGTTTAAGGTGGCAGAAAGCAGAAATAACACCGCGCCCATTATCAGCGGAGGTATTACAACATCGGACAACGCGAATGAAATTTCAGTTACAGGCGAAAATTTCGAGTTTACAGTGAATAAAACAACAGGTCAGATAGAGAATTATACATATAATAATGATGTGCTGATAAAGAACGGTCCTGTCGGAAACTATTGGCGTGCAAGGTTGGATAATGATAAAACAAGCAGTTCAGATGCGAAGAAAGGCAATATTTTTGAAACGGGTTGGCAGACTGCAATGGATACTGTAACGGTAGAGGAAACGACTGTTTCTGAACTGTCAGACGGAAGGATTGTAATAAATGTTCAGGCAATCCTCAAAAACGGCGCAAAGCAGACGGTAAATTATACTGTAAACGGAAACGGCGTCATAACCGTGGAATCCTCAATAGACGCTTCAAAAACCTCTATGACACAGTATTATCAGAAGATAGGTACGGATTTAATCTTACCTGAGGGCTTTGAAAATGTTTCATGGTATGGAAACGGTCCTGTTGAAAATTACATTGACAGAAACGGTTTTGCAAATGTGGGAGTGTACAGCGACACTGTATCAAATATGTTCTATCCGTATGTTAAGCCTCAAGACACAGGAAATCTTACGGGTGTACGCTGGATAACGGTTACAAATCCGAATGTGTCCTCCGCGTTGCTTATCGCAGGCAAAAATGAGGTGGAGGCAAGCGCATTGCACTTTACGGACTCTGATTTAAATGATAAGGGACACGTCTATGAGCTGTCACCGAGAAAAGAAACCGTTTTGTCTGTAGATTATAAGAACAGAGGTCTTGGAAACGGAAGCACAAATGCGGCTTGGACACTTGACGAATACAATATAAAGAATAACCGTTCATATACCTATGAATATACAATAATTCCTTATACTGCCCAGGAAACTGATTTAAATGAGCTTGCAATGCCGTACAGAGCGGTAGGAATAAGTAAAGAGGAACAAGCATTTAACCAAATAGCTAATGCTGCTGAAAGCGGACTTGCAACTTCACTTATGAAAACGGCACTTTCAAAAGAAAATCTTGAGCTTATTGGCACCAATGTAAGCGATATATCCGTGTATATAGGATTTGATGATTTCTCATCATATCAGCAGACTGTTCTTGACGGAATGGCGGACGGGACTGTTTATGCCGACGCGCTGGAGATAGTAAATCGATTTGCGGAGCTGACAGTACAGGCTGCGGAGCAGCAGAAGGCTGACAAAGAAGCGGAAGAAGCGAAATACACTATAACAAAGCTGAAGTTAGGCAACGCGTTCAGTTCACAGGCTAACGGAACAAAGACTTCCAACGCAAAAGACGGAACAAAGATGTGCGTATGGACCAACGGTTCAACAGCTGTAAATGCTGACGGTAATTATACCAACGCGGACTTCAACTTCAAAACAAACGGATACGGAGTAAATAACGATAAAAACGCTAAGGAAGAGATGACGTTCTATCTTGGCAAAATAAAGCTCGCAGATATTGAAAGTGTTGTAGTTTACGGCGCAATGGGAAGCAAGAACACATCGGCCGATTATGTACTTTATACGACTGATTACGACTGGAACGGTGATACCACCAATCCACCGGTATATCCGGAAACAAACACTGCTACAGCAGCGGCATACGGTGCAATTACTTTAGAATGGACGGATACAAATAAATACGCAAATCCGCATACTGCAAATCTGAACGAAGCATTTGCGGAATCAAGTGAAGAAGAGGATGTATTCATACACTTTAAAGGTGGGTACCAAACGAAGGTGGATTATATCGTGATAACCTGCTCCAAGAATAAGTAATCAAGGACTAAGTATTATATATAGCATCTATGAGTGGAAAGCAAGATAAAAAGGTATGTGTTATGAACATGGCAGTTTTATGATGCAGGGATTATCGGCGCAGCATTGAGTGCGAAAGAGTAAATAATATGATAAAAGTATAGATTTCGTTGATGCAAAGGAAATAGTGATTTGTGATGATGTAAGTAGGGAAAAATTATGTTTAATATGAATTCATAAAACAATAAAATGATGGTAATAGTGCGCATTATGAAGTGGTTAAAAACCGTTTTGTAATGCGCTTTATTTTTTGTACCCAAAAACAATAAAAAGTAGTAATTTGCTTAACATATCCGCGCATTCGGAGTCTTAGTCTTTCAGAGGAGGTAAAAGACTCATTCACAAAACTGTATACGGAGAAGGGGGTGCCTTTGTGTCAACTTCCTTATCCGATAATAATGTAGATATGGCGATTTTTGATAGCTACAGCAAGACAGTAATGCGTAATATGAGTAGAAAAAAGACTGCTGTAATAAAGAAACAAAAAAATAATGAAACCGGCGGTGCGGAGGTGATGCAATATGTGATGGAGACATACGGAAAAGAGGATATGTATCCATCAGAATTTGTTGTCTCAGATGAACACGGACATAGTTGTGTTGTTACAACCGAGTGGCTATATCAAGCTATGACTAAGCTTAAGGAGTGTCAGAAAGAAGTGCTGATACTTGAATTTTGGTATGGGTTATCAAGAAAAGAAGTGGCAGAATTGTTTAGTGTCTCTGAAACGACAATCAGCCAATGGAAAAGAAAAGCTTTTAACTTTATACGAGATTATTATGAAAGGAAACATACATAATGGACGAGAAAAAACTTGATTATGAAACAGCGTATCGCGCAGTTCACGGAGACCATGATGCGCAAATGAAAGTTTTAGCGTATTACGATAGTTATATAAATGCGTTGTCCACAGTAGAGGAAGTTGATGGTGATGGAAATATGAGACGATATATTGATGAGGATTTGAAAGCAGCGATACAGGCAGGGTATCTTGAGGCACTACCAAAGTGCAGGGTGATGCAATGATGACGTTACAAACTGATTTATTCGATTTTGCGTATGTACCGGAATGGTACAGGCATCTTTATGATTTAAAATGTATGGCTTTGCCGGAGGCATGGCAGTTTAAGAAACCTGCGGTTGAAACAAAGAATTTTGAAACACCGATATTAGAACGATATATACATACTATCTTTCGCAAACAGGCTATTGAATTTAATTCGGAATCGGTAGAGGAGAAAGCATCAAAGTATTTTCATGTAGAAAATGAATGTGCTTGCTTTCATACAGGACTTTATACGCCAAGATATAAAGGAATATACGGATTCTTCGGCAGAAACAAAAAGATGGACTCTATGCTTGAGTGGTATTTCAGAGGTTTCTGTGATGAATTGTCACCGTGGCTTAAATACATTGAGCCTTTACCGGAACGACCGATATATCCGATGGCGCAGCAAGGTTTGAATTTCAATCCCGAATGGCCAATAAGAGTAAATGTTGAGCATATCTTAGGCGATGAGGAAAATTTAGAAAGACTTCCCGCCAAGATACGCAAGGCTAAGAATCTGCCTCTGCTGCTGGAAACTGCGGTAGAGCTTGCAAGACGGAAGGTTGTGGTGGAACCGGGACTTGTTACGGCACAGGGGTATATGGGACGGGTGCAGTACCTGTTGCCCATTTATCTTACGAAAATGGACAAGCCCGACCTTGCAATGACACTTACAGTAATGGACGGGTATTATTTAGGCAATACCTGTCTGACGCTTGAAATGGCGTATTTAAATGCCCGTGCAATCGCAAAGCCGATTACACCGTGGTTAGTAGAGCTTGTAAAATAGCTTTAACATAAAAGCAAAATAAATTTAATGGGGAAATGCTCGGTAAACAGTGTTTTTAACGCTGTTTGCCGGGCGTTTTTTGCCCTTTACACGAAATGGGGGATTTTGTCTGAAAATGTAGGACAGCCGAATGGCTCGCATTAAAAAAAATGCGAGTTTTTTCGGCTTGTTAGAGTGCCGTTTTTCTTGCAGAAAGGCGGCACTTTTTATGAAAATCAAATATGAGTTTGTAGACGGAGATGTGGAACTTGAGGTTTCCGATGAGTGGGCGAGTGTTCTTGCAGAGCTTGACAGGCTGGAGCGGAATAATGACAAAAAGGAAAAACGCAGGCATTATTCGCTTGAGGCGCGTACATATGAGGGTGCTGATTATGCAGTAGAGGACAAGGGAATATCAGCGCTTTTTGAAGGATTGGGTGATGCTGAGAGATTAAACGAGGCTCTCACACATCTTTCAAGCAAACAGCAGGCTCTTATCAGAGCCATATACTTTGAGGGAGTAACAGTCAATGAATACGCAAAGAAGGAAGGTGTAGATCATTCGGCTATTTCTCATCGTCTTAGAACGATTTATAAAAAATTAAAAAAGTTTATATAAAAAATCCTCACATTTGACCTTTTATTTGTCCGTATAGTGAAGGGCATTAAAAATCAGCCTTTCGGAAAGGACGATAAAATATGAAACATACTTTGAAAATCAGTGTTTCAAAGAAACCGAGAGCAGACAGTGTTGTCAACTTCCGCAGTGTTTCGGTAAGCGAGAAGTTCCTTCGGCTCTTATTCGGTATGCCATGTAAAATGACAATTCTTGTTCCCGGAGACAGTGTGGAGGAGCTTTCCATACACGAGGTAAACAAGGAGGCGAGTGTAGGATGAGCAGGATTAAACTTTTACTTGACGTTGTAAACGGTATGCGCTCACTTGCCGACAGCTTGGAAATTATGGCGAATGCTATGTCCGATGGGGATAGTATACCAAAAGAGAAAGTATCGGCGCAGAAAGGGGCAGACACGCCCTCTGTGACGCACGAACAGCTCCGAGAACTTGCGGTTAAGCTGTCCCGTGAGGGAAAGCGTGAGGAAATCAAGCAGCTTATTGAAAAATACGGTGTAAAGAATATTACAGCCGTTGCAGATGCTGACCTTGACGCATTCTATGCTGATTTGCAGCAGATGGAGGTGGAGTAAATGCCTCCGATTAAACACGCGGTTTTGTCCGCATCGGCTGCGCATCGCTGGCTTGCGTGTCCGCCTTCGGCTATGCTTGAGAAAGAACTGCCCGATGAAACGACAGTGTATGCAGAGGAAGGTTCTGTTGCTCACGAAGTCGCAGAGTATAAGGTCAGGTGGTATTTAGGTGAACGGGATATTCCAATGCCTTCTACCGGAAACTTTAACGCAGAGGAGATTGACCGACACACAGACAGCTATGCGTATTATGCTACGGATAAAATTGAAACAATCCGAAAGTCGTGTCCCGATGCAGTGGTTATGGTAGAGCAGAGACTTGACTTTTCAAACTATGTCGAGGACGGCTTTGGCACAGGCGACCTTGTCATTGTAGCTGATGATGTTATACAGGTGATTGATTTCAAGTACGGCAAAGGCGTGGCTGTATCGGCGGAGCATAATCCGCAGATGATGCTGTATGCTTTGGGTGCGTTAAATCTCTATGGTTACCTGTATGATGTAAAAACGGTTAAGATGGCGATTGTTCAGCCGAGACTTGACAGTATTTCCGAGTGGGAGATGTCTGTTGATGAGCTGCTTTCTTGGGCGGAAAATACACTAAGACCAATCGCACAGCTTGCAGCGAAAGGCGAAGGTGAGTTCAAAGCCGGAAGTCATTGTCGGTTCTGTAAACTTAGAGCCACCTGTCGAAAGAGGGCAGAGCTTATGATTGAAACCGCAAAACACGAATTCAAAGAACCTGCGGAACTGACAGATGATGAAATAGCAGGTGTTCTTACGATTGCCGCCGACCTCTCCAAATGGGCGGAGGATGTGTTTGCATACGCACAGGCAAAGGCTATAAAGGGTAAGCATTGGCGCGGTTTCAAGGTTGTCGAGGGGCGTTCAAAGCGTCAGTATGCGGATGAAGGCAAGATTGCGGAAGTATGCCGCGATAACGGTTATACGCTTTCGCAGATATATAAAAATACGCTTATCGGTATAACGGAGATGGAGAAGCTGATGGGTAAAAAGCAGTTCCGAGAGCTGCTTGGTGAATACATTATCAAACCGAAAGGCAAATTAACGCTTGTTCCGGAAACGGATAAGCGCGAGGAAGTACATACATTAGGGGATTTTGATGAAATCCCATTATTTTAGGAGGGAATTTGAATATGGCACATTTAGTAACAGGTAAAGTTAGATTATCATACGAGCATATATGGGAACCTGCCTCAATTAACGGCAGCGATGAGAAATACAGTGTTTCTTTGATTATCCCGAAATCGGATACAAAGACGGTAAAGGCTATTCAGGACGCAATCGAACAGGCGAAACAGGACGGCAAGACGAAGTTTGGCGGCAGAATTCCGGCAAATCTGAAACTTCCGCTTCGTGACGGTGATATTGAGCGCCCGGACGATGAAGCATATCAGGACAGCTATTTTATAAACTGCAACTCGAAGGATAAGCCTCAGATTGTAGATAAGAATGTACAGCCTATCTTAGACCGTAACGAGGTTTACAGCGGCTGTTATGCAAGAGTGTCAATATCCCTTTATCCGTTTAATACTAACGGAAATCGCGGTATTGCCTGCGGACTTGGCAATATTCAGAAGGTTGCCAAAGGTGAGCCGCTCGGCGGACGTACAAGAGCCGAGGATGATTTTGAAGCGTATGAGGATGAGGATGACGATTTCCTGAGTTAAGAGTAAAGGATGTGTATGCAAAAAAAGAACACCTTATAAGATGTTCTTAAATGATATGCTGCTGAAGCCATCGGAGAATATCCGAATCGGATTGTGTTCCTGCTGCAACTGACAAAATGAGATTTATCAGTTCGGTATCACTGTACTCCAATTCAACACCGTTTATTGCAAGAAATACAAGCATTGCGTGAGTCCCTATGCGTTTATTGCCATCGACAAACGGATGATTTTTTACAAGACCAAAGCACAAGCGCGAGGCTTTATCCAGTAAAGTCGGATATAATTCTTCGCTGTCATATGTTTGGAAAGGTGTGTTGATAGCTGAGTCAAGAAGTGCATTGTCGCGTATATCAGATGAACCGCCGAAACCCTCTATAAGCTGTGAGTGGAGCAGTAAAATCTGTTCTTTAGTAAGAATTTTCATTTTGCAAGCTCCTTATATACAGTTTTATTACGCGTGATTATTTTCTTGGATATAGCTAAAACATCATCAGTCGGCGCAGCTAATTGCTCATCGGCTTGATTGAATTCTAAAATCAAGTAACGGGGCGAATTATTTTTAAGAATTACAGCGCTGCCGTACTGGTCAACAAGTCTTGCGACCTTAGAAAAATTCTGATTGGCTTCGGAAATAGAAACCATTGTGTTTGTATTAACATTCATATTGCATACCTCCATTTATATTCTATAAATATTATACTCTAATTTTAGGATAAAGTCAACCTAAAATTTATTGGTAAAAGGTGAGAAGTGTGAAAAAATTAAGCATAGACATTGAAACATTTTCTGACATAGACCTTATCAAGTGCGGGGTGTATAAATATGCCGATTCTCCTGCTTTTGAAATACTCCTGTTTGCCTATTCTGTAGATGACGGGGAAATACATATTGTTGACCTTGTAAGCGGTGAAGAACTGCCAGAGGAAATAGCCGAAGCAATCAAATCCGATACGGTTATAAAGACGGCGTTCAATGCTCAGTTTGAGCGGGTGTGTCTGTCAAAGCATCTCGGTATCCTGCTTGACCCTTCGTCTTGGTATTGCACAGCGGTACAGGCTGCGGAACTGTCGCTGCCGTCATCGCTTGCAGATGTCGGTGCGGCTCTTGGTTTGGAACGGCAGAAGATGACGGAGGGTAAGGAGTTAATCAAATACTTCTGTGTTCCGTGCAAGCCAACTAAATCAAACGGCAGCAGAACAAAGAATATGCCATGGGATGCTCCTGAGAAATGGACTTTGTTTAAGGAATACTGCAAGCGTGATGTTGATGTAGAGAGGCAGATTGCAAAAAAGCTTGATATGTATCCCATCAGCGAGTCAGAGCATAGGTTATATGTCCTCGACCAGAACATAAACGACCGTGGTGTGCTTGTGGATTTGGAATTGGCACGGCAGGCGGTAAAGCTTAATTCCATACAGACCGCAGTGGCTACGGAACAGGCATATACATTAACAGGTCTTGAAAATCCGAACTCCGTAGCACAGCTTAAGGCGTGGCTTACAGAGAACGGTGTGGAGATTGAAAGCCTTTCAAAGAAGGCTGTGTCGGCGCTTGTAGATGAAACGGACGGAGATATACAGGAAATGCTGCATTTGCGGCTGTTGATGTCGAAAACATCGGTAAAAAAATATGAGGCTGTTATGCGTTCGGTATGCAAAGATAACCGTGTGCGCGGAATGATGCGCTTTTGCGGCGCTTCAAGAACAGGAAGATGGTCCGGACAAATTTTGCAAGTGCAAAATCTGCCTCAGAACCATATTCCGGATTTGACGCTTGCAAGGGATATTGTAAAAGACGGGGATTTTGAACTTCTTGATATGACATTCGGTAATGTGCCGAATGTCCTGTCAGAGCTTATCCGTACCGTCCTTATTCCAAAACCATACCTCAGATTTATAGTTGCTGACTTTTCGGCTATTGAGGCGCGTGTGTTATCGTGGCTTGCGGGTGAGCAGTGGAGGCTTGACACATTCAGAAACGGCGGCGATATTTACTGCGCCTCTGCAAGTCAGATGTTCCGTGTTCCGGTCGAAAAACACGGCGTAAATGGACATCTTCGGCAAAAGGGTAAAATATCCGAGCTTGCCTGCGGCTACGGCGGCTCGGTCGGCGCATTGAAGAATATGGGCGCGGTTGAGATGGGAGTGCCGGAGGATGAACTACAAGGTTTAATCAACGATTGGCGAAATGCCAATACGCATATCGTTAAGTTGTGGACAGAGGTCGGAAACACAGCTATGAAGGCAATAAAGGAAAAAACAATCGTTTCACTCGGCAAGCTTGTGTTTATGTACGAGCGAGGGATATTGTTCATACGCCTGCCGAGCGGACGCAGGCTGTCGTATATAAAGCCGCGTATCGGCACAAACCGATTCGGCGGCGACAGTATCACATATATGGGTGTCAGCGCATCAAAGAAATGGGAGCGTCTTGAAACATTCGGCGGTAAGCTGGTAGAGAATATCGTACAGGCGATTGCGAGGGACTTGCTTGCTTCGGCAATGATGAATGTCGCAAATGCCGGATACGATATTGTTTTCCACGTCCACGATGAAATAATAGCCGAAGTGCCGGACGGTCAAGGCTCGGTTGATGAGATGTGTATGCTGATGAGCATAAATCCTGATTGGGTGGACGGTATCCCCTTGAGTGCAGACGGATATGAGTGTGAATATTACAGGAAGGATTAAGGTTTATGAAAAAGAGAGTAATTTTAACCGCTGCCATAATCGGCGCACTGTCTGAGCTTGCAGCGGTCATATATACAATACATATACGCAGCAATGCCGTAATCGGCGGCGAGTATTTTATACTGCCGTTCTTTATTATGGCGGCATACTGTGTTTTAGAAATAATCGGTGCGGCAGAGCGTAAGAAGGAAACGGAGATAAGACTTACAAGACGGACGAAGTACGGCGATGCGGTCTTAAATCACGAGGCATTTCCCGAATATGACAGGGAAACGCTGATACACGAGATTTTCTGCTTTGAGCCGATGAAGGTCGCAGTCGAGAAGCTATGCGCTTATGAGGAGAGGGGAGATTGATATGGTTATAAAAATATTGTGTTCCGGGCATAAGGACTGTTTTGCAAATACCAACGGTTATTGTACCTGTTTAATGAATAATGATTTTGGCGGCAGGGATTGTCCGTTTTACAAGAAAAAGGCTCAGTTTGAGTCTGGACTTGAAAATACGCGGTACACGCTTACAAAGAAGGGAAGAACGGACTTGATTGAGATGTATCACAGGAGGAGAGTAAATGCACAGAAACAGTGAGCATTATCCCAATCCGACATTTAGCGGCGCATACTTTCAAATCCGCAGGGATGAAAAGATTATAAAGCGCGGCGAGAGATTTATTCCGTGGGTTTACATAGCATCTCCGTATCGCGGGAATATAGAGAAAAACACAGATAATGCAAGAAGGTATTCGCTGTTTGCAGTGCAGTGCGGCAAATTGCCGTTTTGCCCTCACATATATTTTACGCAATTCCTAAACGATAGTATTAAAACCGAACGCAGACAAGGCTTGACGCTTGCCTTGCATATGCTAAAACGATGTACGGAAATGTGGGTGTTCGGCGAGTATATTTCAAGTGGAATGCAGCGAGAAATCCGTGCGGCAAGAAAGTGGAATATACCGATAAAGTATTTTGACGAGAACTGCGGGGTGATGGAACTATGAAAATATCCGTAGGCAACAGCAGGACTTCAAGAGCGTGGAAAATCAAGGAGTTTTCATGGGATGAATTTGTAAGCAGATGTTCCGAAACAATCAGAACGGCCGAAACTGTGCAGGAATACCGTAAACTCCCGAAAGGTCAGCAGGATAATATAAAGGACGTGGGCGGTTTTGTCGGCGGTGAACTGAGAAACGGTATCCGAAAGAAGGACACCGTTGTAAACCGCTGTTTGCTCACACTTGATGCAGATTATGCAGATGACGATTTTTGGGAACAGATAGAGTTGTTTTTTGACTTCCGCTGTCTTATATACTCGACGCATAAGCATACACCCGAACGACCGAGACTCAGGCTTATAATCCCTCTGTCCCGTCCCGTTACGGCGGACGAGTACACGGCTATTGCAAGACGCATAGCCGCCGACATCGGAATAGAGCAGTTTGACGACACGACCTATCAGCCGCACCGTCTTATGTATTGGGCGTCAACGTCCGCTGACGGTGAGTTTGTATTCAGGCATCGGGACGGAAATCCTGTGGACGCGGATGCTGTGCTTGCAAGGTATAAGGATTGGCACGATACATCGGAATATCCCGTATCGTCAAGACAGAAAAAGATAGTATCCCACGCTTTGAAAAAGCAAGCCGATCCGCTGACAAAGGACGGCATAGTCGGCGCATTCTGCCGCGCGTATCCGATACAGGAGGCAATAAATACGTTTTTAACGGATGTATATGCGCCGAGCAGCTTAAGCGGACGTTATGACTATATCCCGGCAGACTCAATCGCAGGGGTTATAGTCTATAACGATAAATTCGCATACAGCCATCACGCGACCGATCCGGCTTGCGGTAAGCTGTGCAATAGCTTTGACCTTGTGCGGATACATAAGTTTGCATACTTAGACAAGGACGAAACGGACAGTGAGAAGTCGCCGTCTTTTAAAGCAATGATGGACTTTGCGATGAACGATGATAATGTCAAAGCACAGACGCTCACCGATAAGGAAACGGCGGCGCAGGAGGAGTTTTCGGCTATCACGGACGATGACGATGTGATGTGGAGACATAGGCTTTCTATGAACAAGCGGGGAGATATAGAGAACACTATACAAAACCTCACGATTATATTGCAGAACGACCCGAAGCTTAAAGGTATTGTTTTCAATGAACTGTCGGATTGTATAGAGATAAAGGGAAATGTGCCGTGGCAGCATCCGTCTAAATATTGGCGCGATGCTGACGATGCGCAGCTTTTAACATACTTAACCTACCATTACGGTAAATTCACAAGGGTGAACTATGACGTAGCATTGGCAAAGGTAGTCGATGACCGCTCGTTCCATCCTATCCGTCAGTATCTTGACGGTTTGCCGGAATGGGATAAGACAGAAAGGGTTGATACCTTGCTTACCGATTACCTCGGCGCGGAGGATAATCCGTACACACGCGCCGTAATCCGTAAAACCTTATGCGGTGCGATAGCCCGCGTTATAGTACCGGGCATTAAGTTTGATACGATGCTTGTTCTGTCGGGACCGCAGGTGATAGGAAAGTCAACGATTATATCAAAGCTGTGCGGTGAGTGGTTTAACGATTCGCTTTTATTATCCGACACAAAGGATAAGACGGCGGCAGAGAAACTGCAGGGGTTTTGGATTCTGGAGATAGGCGAGCTTGCGGGACTTAAGAAAACGGAAATAGAAACGTTGCGCGGTTTTATATCACGGCAGAACGATGTGTTCCGCGCGTCCTTCGGTCGCAGAGCGACGCCGCATTTAAGGCAATGTATTTTCATAGGCACAACGAATGCGGAACACGGATACCTCAGAGATACCACGGGCAACCGCCGTTTTTTCCCTGTTAAGGTATCGGGGAACTCGGAGAAAAAGCCGTGGCAGCTTACGCAGGATGAAATAGACCAGATTTGGGCGGAGGTGCTTGTGTATTACAGGAACAAAGAACCGCTTATTCTTGACGCGGAGATAGAGCAATATGCGAAGAATCTTCAGCGCGAGGCTTTGGAAACGGACGAGCGTGAGGGTATGGTGCGTGAGTACCTTGAAACCTTGCTGCCGGATAATTGGAATGAAATGTCCTTATACGAACGCCGTAATTTCCTTAACGGCAGTGAGTTTGGGGAGGTATCGGTTAAAGGCAGCGTAAAACGCACGAAGGTCTGCAATATGGAGATATGGTGCGAGTGTTTCGGTAAAGCGAAAGCGGATTTGAAAAGGCTTGACGCAAACGTTATCTCGGCAATTATGGCGAAGATGGAAGGCTGGCAGAAGTCCGGCAAGAAGTCGAGGTTCGGTATGTACGGAATTGTCGCGGGCTATGAGAGGATATAGGGCAGAGTTATATGTCTTTATGTTTCCGATGTTTCCGTAAATTGCCGATAAAAACGGTGGTATGGCAACATCGGAAAACGGCATAAAAGCAAGGTTACTGACATTGTTTGTTGCTGTGTTTCTTAAAAAGTCTATATAGATTATATATTATATTTATAAATATTTACACACGCATATATATACGCGCGCGAGGGCTTTTTTGAGCAAATGGCAACAACGGCTGAAAATATGGAGGGAAAATGCGTGAAAGTGAAATAGAGAAAAGGCTCAAAAATGCAGTAAAGATGAGGGGCGGACTGGCTTTGAAGTTTGTATCTCCGAATTTTAACGGCGTTCCGGACAGACTGTTATTGTTGCCGGAGGGAAAGGCAGCATTTGCGGAACTGAAAGCAACAGGACGGAAAATGCGGAGTCTGCAAATAAAGCGAAAAAGGCAATTAGAAGCATTAGGGTTTTTGGTGTATTGCATTGACGGCATAGAGCAAATCGGAGGTGTGCTTGATGAAATTGAACAGAGATGATTTGCATGAGTATCAAAAGTACGGTGTTGATTTTATAATAAACAATCCGATTTCGGCACTTATGCTGGAATGCGGTCTTGGCAAGACGATAACAACACTCACAGCTGTAAGTGACCTCATGTATGATTATTTTGAGATTTCAAAGGCGCTTATAATCGCGCCTCTGAGAGTAGCTCTCACAGTATGGAAACAGGAATGCGATAAATGGGAACAGCTAAAATACCTCAGATGCTCAATCGCTGTCGGTAGTGTATCTGAAAGGCAGAAAGCCATGCAATCAGATGCGGATGTATATATCATAAACCGCGAGAATGTAGAATGGCTTGTAAAGAATTATCCGTTTGATTTTGATATGGTGGTCATTGATGAGCTTTCGAGTTTTAAGTCGCATCAGAGTAAGAGGTTCAGAGCATTAAGGAAGGTACGACCGAAGTTTGACAGGATTGTCGGGTTAACGGGAACACCTGCGCCTAACGGGTTAATGGATTTATGGGCGGAGATAAACCTGCTTGATATGGGAGAGAGGCTTGGAAGATATATAACTCGGTATCGTGATGAGTATTTTAAGCCGGATAAGCGTAACGGCGCAATCGTGTATTCATATAAGCCATTGCCTGATGCAGAGGAGAGAATATACGGGAAAATATCCGACATCTGTGTTTCGATGAAAGCAGCGGACTATCTTGAAATGCCGGAGAGGGTTGATAATATTGTTGAAGTCGGTATGAGCGATAAGGAAACGGCAATGTATAAACGGCTTGAAAAGGAGATGCTATTGCCGTTTGCCGATGGCGATATTGACGCGGTAAATGCGGCGAGTCTTAGCAACAAGCTCCTTCAGCTTGCCAACGGTGCGGTCTATGATGAGAACGGAAAGGTCAAGAAGATACATAGCCGTAAGCTTGACGCTTTAGAGGGCTTAATCGAAGCGGCAAACGGAAAGTCTGTGCTTGTGTATTACAGCTACAAGCACGACAGGGATAGGATTTCAGAGCGGTTCGATGTCAGTGAGATAAAGGACGATAAGAATATATCGGAATGGAATGCAGGAAAGATACAGCTTGCCATAGCGCATCCGGCAAGCTGCGGTCACGGTCTTAATCTGCAAAGCGGAGGCAGCACGATTATATGGTTTGGACTGACTTGGAGTTTGGAACTGTACCAACAGGCAAACGCAAGGCTTTACAGACAGGGACAGAAAAACACAGTGGTGATTCATCACATCATTACCAAAGGCACGGTTGATGAAAAGGTGATGACAGCCTTAAAGAATAAAGATATAGGACAGGCTTCTTTGATGGAGGCTATAAAAGCGAGGATAGAGGAGGTAAGGGATTGATGACGGCAAAGGAATACTTAAATCAGCTTATCGCAATGGATAACGCAATTAACAGGAAACAGCAGCGTCTTGCGACACTTCGTGATGTGGCGATGAACACAACTCCGAACTATGCTGACGAGGCTGTTCAGCGTACACGGGAGAAAAATCCTCTTGAGAATATAATGTCAAAGATAGTTGACCTCGACCGTGAAATTGATGAGGACATTGACGCACTTGTCGATTTCAAAGCAGAGGTATGGGAGCAGCTTGACAAAATACCCGATGAAAGGTATGTGAGGGTTTTATGGCTCAGATATGCTGAACAGAGGACTTGGGGTTTTATAGCAAACTGTATGAATTTCACCTCAAGGTATGTGCGGAAATTACATATACAGGCGCTTGAAGAGTTGGATAAAGTGATCGAAAATAAAAAAGACCACCCTTGTTCCACCTAATAACCACCTGAGTTCCTCTTGATGACCAACTTTAAGTGTGGTATAGTTATAATCGCGAGAGAAGAATATGAAGCGAGGGCGTTCCGAATGGAGCGTCCTTTTTTCGCGGGAGAGATTAAAGAGGCTGGGTTTAACCAACCTCTTTATGTGTTAAATCATTCAGCTTTTGCAGTTTCAGAACTGCTGCTTTTGATTTTCGGTGTTTCCTGTAACTGATGCATCTTTTCAACAGCGAATTTGAATATGGATTTGATTTCCGAATATCTGACTTTCAAAATAAGCCTGTTGTTTTGATAGATGTAAAGTGACAGCGTATCACCTTTAATGCGGATTGATTTAACATTAACCTCAAACAATGAATCCATTTGTTGTGCCTCCTTTCTGCCTGTTTTTGTGAAAGACTATTCTCTCATAACAGGAGATGTAAATTTCGCGCATCTTAAAAAGATACTAATGAAGGAGGAGAGGCTATGCCGTACAGACCAAAGAAACCATGCAGACATCCCGGATGTGCAAAACTCACTGACGGAAGATACTGCGAGGAACATATATCTCTCCATCCGGAAGTTACACGCTCGGCAGCCAAGCGAGGCTACGGCAGCAAGTGGCGGAAGGAAAGCAAAGCTTATCTTAGAGAACATCCTCTGTGTGAGAGTTGTAAGAGGAACGGAAAGTATGTTCAAGCTGCGGTGGTTGACCATATAAAACCACACAGAGGTGATTCAAAACTATTCTGGGATAAGAGTAATTGGCAGAGCCTATGCAAATCCTGTCACGATAAAAAGACAGGTAACGAGGACAGCCGGCCGACATACAGTTACAATTAAAAATATATTATCGGTTAAAAGTTTACAATCCCAAAACAACAAATAATCGGGCATTTTATGGGTAAATTCTCCTAAGTGGCGGTCATAATCTATAGTGGTACCTAAGAAATGGACAAATAACACAGGGGGGTATTATAATAATATTACAGTGCAATTTGTTATGGAGGTATCATGATGGGAATTAAGTATTTTACAGAGGAAGAGATAGAATATTTGTCATCAAATATATATGTTGAATCTGTTAATGAAAAACAGATAACATACACAATTGAGTTTAAGCAATTTTTTGTGCGAGAATATATGAACGGGAAAGGTCCTACTTTGATTTTTGAAAGTGTTGGATTATATAAGCGAATATTGGGTGCTAAGCGTATAGAAAAAGCAACAAGCAGATGGATGAAGGCTTATGAGAATGGTACATTAGATGTTTCTGCAACATTGCTTAATCGTCATCCGGTATTAAAAGCAAAAAATATTACAGATAAAGAGTTGATAAGAAGGCAAGAAGCAAAAATCAAGCTTTTGGAACTAGAGGTAGAACTATTAAAAAAAATCGACTTGAAAGAAAGGGGGCTGATAGGAAGTCAAAGACTGAAAAGTAGTGATATTTTTGAGTTGATAAGGATTACAATACGTGATAATAATCTAAAAAATGTTGTGTCTTATTTATGTGCGAGTGCAGGCGTATCAAGAAGTGGTTACTATAATTATTTATCAAATGAAAGTAAACGTGAAAGGCGTGAGGAAATAGATATAAAAGTGCGTGATGATATACTGATGGCAATAAGCTTTAGAGGATACAAAAAGGGTTCACGGAGTATAAAAATGCTGTTAGAGGATAAGTTTGGGATTTGTTACAATCGAAAGAGAATTATGCGGATAATGCGTAAATATAATATTGTATGTCCAATTCGCAGAAAAAAGTATAAATATAAAGTTACAAAGGAACATAAAGTCTGTAAAAATTATCTTCAAAGAGAATTTAAACAAAATGTACCTGGAAAGGTGATGTTGACAGATATATCTTATTTACAGTATGGTAACGCAAAAACAGCATATCTGTCAACAATTCTAGATGCAAGTACAAATGAGATATTATCATTCAAGGTGAGAGAAAATATGAAATTGGATTTAGTTATAAGTACGTTGAATGAATTAAAGGATAATCAATTTGTACATTTTGATGATGGAATGATACATTCAGACCAAGGATGGCATTATACAAATCCTCAATTTCGTATCAGAGCCGCAGAAATGGGATTGCAGCAATCAATGTCACGTAGGGGCAATTGTTGGGATAATGCACCACAGGAGTCTTTCTTTGGTCATTTAAAGGATGAAGTAGATATAAAGCACTGCAATACATTTGATGAATTACATACGCTTATATCAGATTACATTGATTATTACAATAATGATCGTTATCAATGGAACTTAAATAAAATGACACCTATACAATATAGAAATTATTTGTTAAACACTGCATAGGTGTATTTGTTATCTAATAAATTATGAAGGGTGTTAAAATTGTCCTTGACATAGGGCCCATGTTAATTTTCTTATAGAAAATAGTATCGGTTAAAAGTATACCCCCTATGGCTAAAACGGTTAATTGTATCAAATCCGTAGTACTTAGCCATAAAATAAATCGCATTTTATGCGGTTTATTTTTGTATATACACCTTTTTATACAAATGCTGATTGGATTTTATTGATGAGAAGGATGAAAATAATGAAGATATTAGATTTTTATTGGTCGTCAAATACCGATTGGTGGGAATGGAATCCAAATGGAATGAGAGTAATAAAGCCCGATGCCCCAAAGGAGGCACAAGAGAGTTACAAACATTATTTAGAACAGATATCCTGAGAATAGGGAAAATCATTATAAACATAAATATTTATCTAAAAATTAATTACTATCAGTTTTTTGAATTTTAGTAAAAAAATATTGACAAAATATAATTTTACATATATTATGATAACAAATAATAGCAAGGGAGAAATAAATATGAAAAAATTAATTTGTTTGTTGGTGATATGTGCTAATTTAGTGGGAGTAGCAGTTAATGTATCGGCGTATTCGGATTATGATACAGAAGAAACAAGATTTTTAAGGGTTATGGACATTATGAACGGTTACGAGGACGGAACATTTAAACCTTATAATGTACTTACGCGCTCTGAAGCTATAAGAATAGTTGATGATATGATGGGATTCAGCGATGAAACATCATATACAGGAAAAGAAAATTCAGATTTACCGTTTAGTGACATATCAAAGGATTCGTGGGATTGGAAGTATTGGAATTATGCGTACTGTAACAGTGTGATAAGTGGATTTGAAGATGGTACGGCACGACCGAATGATAATGTAACGTATGCACAATTTGTAAAAATGTTGGTTACATCAATAGGATATGACTTTTATTCAGAGGCAGTTGGAGGATATCCGAATGGTTACTTCAAATATGCTGAAAATTTTAATATTACAGATGATATAAATTTGAATTATGATGATGCTATTACTCGCGCATCAGCGGCATTATTAGCCCAAAGAACAATGAACACACCAATAATGGAGTTTATTTCTAAACCAATATCAACAATATTGTCGGAACAAAAGAGTGAATTTGTTGAAAGTAAAATCTATAACGGTACAGGTGCAGATTACAGAACACTTCTTACAAAAAAGAAATGTTATAATGCTGACGTAATCATTGAAAGCATATCGGGCGATATTACTACGGCGAAAATAGTCAATGCAAGAAATTTTTGCGACAAAGAATACAATGGTACGGAAAATTACAGTTTTGAGTTAAACACAAACGGATATGAATTATCAGAAAATGAAAAATACAATGTGGTTGTGGAATGCGTTGATAACAATTATATTTTAAAATTTGTATATGAAAGTGATATATAAGAAAAAGGAGAAACAGATGGCATCGAGTAAAGAATTTTTAGAATACATATTAGAGCAATTATCGGAGGTAGAGGAAATAACGTACAGGGCGATGATGGGGGAGTACATTATTTACTACAAAGGCAGAATTGCCGGCGGAATATATGATGACCGACTGCTTATAAAACCTGTTAAATCGGCTATTGACTATGTTTCTGACATTCGATACGAAGTACCTTATGAGGGTGCGAAAGAAATGATTTTAATAGAAGAAGTTGACAACAAAGAATATTTAACCGAATTATTTAAGGCAATATATGACGACTTACCGACACCGAAAAAGAAAAAATAACCAATATTGAAAACATCTCAATATTATGGTATAATTCATATAATGAGGTGAGAGAGATGAAAATAAAGGAAATATGTGATTATTCGGGTTCGACATTGCTTGGAATGAACGGCGGAATGGTTGAGAGTCCCGATTCAAAAAGAATTATATATGCACGCAAAGCAGATTTGACAAAGTCTGAAACGGAAATATGGATATGTGACAGGGATTTTGAAAATCATCGCAAGGTATATGATGTACACTGCGGCAATCACAACGGCCCGTCAGCAACCTTTATAACAAACAGCCTTATAGTTTTTCGTGATGTGGAATTTGAGGGCGTAGCCGGCAAAGAGCCGTCTATATGTGTATTCCGTATACTCGATGTTGATACGGGTGAGGTTAAGTACAAAATTCGCGGCAAAGAAAGTCATTGTGCGGAAAACGGCAAGTATCCGTTTTCAATATCGACAGAATATCTTGACAAAAATCCCGATTATCCCGAAATTAATTCGTGCGGAATTTACATACTTGATGTTGAAAGCGGAAAAATAACGCTTGTTGCAACAGAGGAAGATATTTTAAATATGGTAAGGGAACACGGTCTTACTCCGAACGAGCATACCGCGTCTGTCAGCCACGTTCAGCTAAATCCGTCCGCAACGGCAGTTATGATGCGTTTGGGCGTAAAGGACTGCCCTGTATTCGGTGCGTTGGGTTGTATAGATTTAGACACTAAAAAAACGCATATGATAGCGGACAAGCCTGTACATCAGCTTTGGTTTGACGATGACACATATATGGCAACGCGTCAGTTTAATCAAGGCAGACACATTGAAATGGAAACAAGCTACATTGCACGTTTTTCAAAGGACGGAGAGGAATTAGAAGTGCTTGGCGGAATTTCAAATCATATGGACGGAAGTTTTGACAGAAAATATTTTGCCGGTGACAGATGTTATCCCGACTTTGCACCGAATGTTTATTTGTACAAGCGCGGTGACAAAAATCCGATTGCAACTTTTGAAATATCGCAGGACGAATACAGCACATGGAAACTTCAGGTACATCCAAATCCGTCGTTTTCGCGTGACGGAAAGCGTCTGTACTTTAATAAACAGTGCAAATGTTACAACGGAACATACAGAACGGTAGCTGTTTTTGCAGATATTTCTGAAATTATTTAAAACTAACTTGCAAAAATTGTCCTTTTTTGCTATACTGTATATGTTGTAATTATTAAAGAAGGAATGTGAACATAAATGATTATTATTATGAAAGAATCCGCATCGGCAAAGGAAATCGAGAGTGTTGAAAAACTACTTGCCGAGTTCGGATTCCAAACGCACCCTATTCAAGGTGAAAAGAAAACAGTTATCGGCGCAATCGGCGACAAGCGTCTTTTGAGTATGAATCAAATTCTTACTATGGACGGTGTTGAAAACGTTGTTCCGATTATGAAACCATATAAACTTGCATCTAAGGAGCTTCACAAAGAACCGTCAGTTATCGAAATCGGTCACGGAATAACAGTCGGTGGCAAGCAGCTTGCAGTATTTGCAGGTCCTTGTGCAATCGAAAGCCAGGAACAGTTCACAACTGTATCAAAGGCTGTTAAGGCCTCGGGTGCAAACATTCTTCGCGGCGGTGCGTTCAAGCCGCGTTCATCACCATATTCATTCCAAGGTCTTGAGGGTGACGGCTTGAAGATTATGTACAACAGCGGTCAGGAACTTAATATGCCTATCTGTACTGAAGTACTTGATACAAGAGATGTTGAACTTGTTGCAAAGTATGCTGATGTTATGCAAATAGGTGCAAGAAATATGCAGAACTTCAAACTTCTTCGCGAAGTCGGTAAGTGCGACAAGCCTATACTTCTAAAGAGAGGTCTTGCTTGTACTATGGAAGAGTGGCTAATGGCTGCCGAATATATTATGTCTGAGGGTAATGAAAAGGTAATCCTTTGTGAAAGAGGTATCAGAACATACGAAACTGCTACAAGAAATACATTTGACATTTCGGCAATTCCTGTTTCAAAGGAACTTTCTCATCTTCCTATTATTGCCGATCCGAGCCATGCAACAGGTACATATAAGTATGTTCCGGCTATTGCAAAGGGTGCTATTGCGGCAGGTGCTGACGGTCTTATGATTGAAGTACATAACTGCCCTGAAAAGGCTGCGTCAGACGGCGCACAATCGCTTACACCTGAAAAGTTTGACAAGCTTATGAAAGAGCTTGATCCAATCGCGAAGGCAGTAAATAAGATTCTATTATAAGAAATTTATAGGCTGGATGAAGTTGCCCACATTGTGTGAACAATTTTATTTCAGCCTTTCGTTTTATTGAAGGGAGTTATTGACTTAATATGTTAGGTTATCTTGGTCCGAACGGAACATTTTCACATCAGGCGGCTATGGAATGGTCTGAGGGTAAAGAAGAAATAAAGGAGTTTTCAACGATTTATTCTGTAATTTTAGCGGTTGAAAAAGGCGAAATTGACAGGGCAATCGTGCCGATTGAAAATTCTATTGACGGAAGTATCAACACAACTTTGGATACTCTTGCTTTTGATGTGGATTTATATATAACAGGTGAATATATTCTTCATATAAGCGAAAATCTTATGGTTAAAAAAGGTGTAAAGAAAGAGGATATAAAAATTATCACTTCCCACCCTCAACCGATAGGACAGTGTTCAAAATTATTGTCGCACGAATTTGCGGATGTGAAAATTGAATTTGCCGATTCAACTGCGTCTGCGGCAAAACGTGTAAAAGAATCGGACGGCTCTGTGGCGTGTATCGGCTCACCGAACAGTGCAAAAATTTATGACCTTGATATTTTGTGTCACGACTGCGGTGACGACGCAAATAATTCAACTCGATTTGTTATTATTGAAAAAACACCGAATAAGACAGTTACAGGTCACGATAAGTCATCGATCGTATTTGCGATTGATAATAAACCGGGCAGCTTGTACAGTGCGATTGAGCTTTTGGCGAAGTCCGGAATTAATATGACTAAAATCGAGTCACGTCCTATGAAAAAGGAACTCGGTAAGTATGTGTTCTTCATTGATATTGATGGCAATATTGATGATGCGTCAATTTACTTTGCACTTGATAAAGTAAGACAGAATACATTTTTCTATAAATTTCTCGGATCATATAATTACTAAAATGCGAAATATTAAAAAAGGAAGTTTTGAAAACTTCCTTTTTTAGTTTGAATTTATAATATCCATAATAGTTTTTTCGGCAAGTTTTACTTCCTGCAACAGTTCATTTGCGGAAAGTCGTGTCGCACCGTTGCCGAGAATGATGATTTGTTCAAGGTTATCCGAAGTGGCAACACGCACACGATGTTTTTTACCGATTTCATGTGTGATTTTTTCGATATACATATCGGCTGTTTCAGCCTCTTTTGTGTACACAACGTTTATATTGTGAATTTTTTCGGCACTGCCGACATTTCCTTTGACTTTATACGCATCAAAAACAAGTATTAAATTGCATTGCTTAAAGCCTTGATAATTGCAAAGAATATCAATCAGTCGGTCACGTGCCATATTAAGGTTATCTTTGGCGAGTTCTTTCAGTTCGTCCCACGCAAAGATTATATTGTAACCGTCTACAAGCAAATATTCGTCACCTAATTTAACAGACTTTGATTTTTGATGTTTTTTCTGTTCGGTGGCGGATTTCTTTACAGTGTATGACGCTACTTTACGGCGTACAGGACCGTATGTACGTTCAAAAATCTGCATAAGCTCATTATCATCGGCAACCATATTGATGTAGTCGTTTGCACGCTGATAGACGTTTTCTTCTTCATCATCGTCTTGGTCAAGCTTTATACCGTCAATGTGCATATGGTCGTAAACCTTATCCCACTTTACAACAAAGCCTGCACCGTGCGAACAGAAAACCGAATCGGCGGGATTTTCAATATCGGTTTCGCTGTCGTAACCGATTTCGGCAATCACTTCTTCGGTGTTGTGGCAAGGCTCATAACCGCTTAAAATACAGTTTAATCTGCCTTTGCCGTGCGTGTAACCTGTTACGTCCATTTGATAGTCACGCATTGTCGCAACGGGTGCAGAGCCTGAAATTCGCGTCATATCACCGATTGTTTCAGGTTGACTGAATGTACCGCCCATTTGCTGAATGTCGGTCATTGCACGTCCTACGTTTTCAGTAGGTATTTCAAGATGAAATTCGTACCACGGCTCAAGCAAAACACTTTCAGCCATTTTTAAGCCTTGACGTACCGCACGATAAGTAGCTTGACGGAAGTCGCCGCCCTCCGTATGTTTTTGGTGTGCACGTCCTGCGATAAGCGTTATCTTCATATCGGTAATCGGTGAGCCTGTCAGAACGCCGATATGTGCTTTTTCTTTTAGATGGGTGAGAATAAGTCGTTGCCAGTTGCGGTCAAGACTGTCCTCACTGCAATTTACCGCAAACTGCATACCGCTGCCTTTTTCGGTCGGCTCCATAAGTAAATGCACTTCGGCATAATGCCTTAACGGCTCATAATGTCCGACACCCTCAACAGGTGTAACTATAGTTTCACGATACGCAATACCACCGTGACTAAATTCAATATCAATACCGAATCTCTCTTTTATAATTCGTTTTAAAACTTCAAGCTGAACTTCGCCCATAACTTGAACGTGAATTTCCTGCAACTGTTCGTTCCATATTATATGAAGCTGTGGGTCTTCGTCCTCCAAATGACGTAATTCGGTAAGTGCTGTATGCACGTCAATACCGTCCGTAAGCTCCATACGGTACGTCAAAACAGGCTCAAGAACGGCATTTTTTGAATCAGGCTCACAACCTATACCTTCACCGGAATATGTCTGCGTAAGACCGGTTACCGCACAAACTGTACCGGGGAATGCCTCGTCAACCGTTTGGAATTTTGCACCGGAATAAATTCTGATTTGATTTACTTTTTCCGACCACTCATTTTTCTTGTTACCCTTTAAAAGTGTTTTTACCTTTAAAGTACCGCCGGTAATTTTCATATAAGTAAGACGTGTGCCTTGCTCATCTTCGGCAATTTTGAATACCTTTGCACCGAATTTGTCATCGTAAATAATTTGTCTTGTGTACAGTTCAAGTCCTTCAAGAAATTCCGATACACCTTCCATTTTAAGTGCAGAGCCGAAATAGCACGGGAATATTTTTCTTTGTACAACGGCATTTCTTATGTCTTGATTTTTGACAGTACCGTCCGCAAGAAATGTATTCATTATAGCTTCGTCACACATAGCGAGAGATTCTCTGAAATCTTCATTTTCATGATTTTGCGTAAAATCAATACAACCGTCCGAAAATCTTGTATGCAATTCATCAAGAACGGCGTTTCTGTCGGCGTTTAAGTCCATTTTGTTCACGAATATAAATGTAGGTACGTTGTATCGCTCCAAAAGCCGCCATAATGTTTCTGTATGATTTTGTATCCCGTCTGTACCGCTTATAACGAGGATTGCGTAATCAAGCACGCTCAAAGTACGCTCCATTTCGGTAGAAAAGTCAACGTGACCGGGAGTGTCAAGTAAAGTAAATTCGGTGTCACGAAAACGCATAACGGCTTGCTTTGAAAATATCGTAATGCCCTTGTCGCGTTCAATTTCGTGTGAATCGAGAAATGCGTCACCATGGTCAACACGACCGATTTTTCGTATTTCACCTGCACTGTATAACATTCCCTCAGATAGCGTAGTTTTACCCGAGTCAACGTGTGCAAGTATTCCAATTACAACTCTGTTCATATCATCTCTGCCTTTACAGTATATATTATTTTAATTATATCATAATAGAAATGTTTTGTCCAATTCAAACAAAAAAACGGTGTTGCAATGCAACACCGTTTCAGCCTGTCGACAAATTGTCCGGAACGTGCAAAATATTATTTTTGTA